>Ga0210406_10001289_pt1 | contig 31216 bp, 28 predicted proteins | sample IncBWC30MmetaG_FD_155454 | JGI IMG/M metagenome (GOLD analysis project Ga0210406, IMG submission 155454) | Forest soil microbial communities from Barre Woods Harvard Forest LTER site, Petersham, Massachusetts, United States - Inc-BW-C-30-M | ecosystem: Environmental > Terrestrial > Soil >... | reverse complement strand
AATTCGGAGGGCCGGCAGGCCCGATTGCCGTGTACCGAAGAATTCGCCGGGGCCGCGCAGCTTCAGATCCATCTCCGCAATATAGAAGCCATCGTTGGAATCGACCATGGTGCGGATCCGTTCGCGGCCGGCATCGCCGAGCTTGTCAGTCACTAAGATGCAGTAGCTTTGTTCGGCGCCGCGGCCTACACGCCCCCGGAGCTGATGCAGTTGGGCGAGGCCAAAGCGCTCGGCCTGCTCAATCAACATCACGGTTGCATTCGGCACATCCACGCCTACTTCGATCACAGTGGTCGATACCAGAATCTTCACCTCGCCGCGACGGAACTGCTCCATAGCCGATTCCTTTTCCTCGGTCTTGAGGCGGCCGTGCAACAAACCTACCCGGATATCGGGAAACACACGCTCCGACAGATGCTGATACATTTTTTGCGCGGCTTTCATGGCCTCCGCTTCCTCGATCACCGGATAAACGACGTAGGCCTGCCGGCCAGCCAGGATTTGCTGTTTCAGGAAGCTGTAAACGCTTTCGATGCGATCCTCTTTCACATGCTTGGTCTGAATCGGTCTTCGGCCTGGCGGCATTTCATCGATAACAGATACGTCCAGGTCGCCGTAAATGGTCAAAGCCAGGGTTCGGGGAATCGGCGTCGCGGTCATCACCAGGACGTCGGGATGGGTGCCTTTCGAAGCCAACCGCAGCCGCTGCATAACGCCGAAACGATGCTGCTCGTCAACGATCGCCAACCCGAGTTTTTTCCATTCGACATCTTCCTCGATCAGCGCGTGGGTGCCGATTCCGATGTGCACCAATCCTTCGGCCATCAGTTTCTTGAGCTGCGATTTTTCCCGCGGCGTAGCGGAGCCGGTGAGCATCACGGCCACGTAACCCATTTTCTGAAAGAGATTCTTGAAATAGAGATAGTGCTGGCTGGCGAGGATTTCGGTTGGCGCCAGGACGGCAACTTGATAGCCGTTCTCGATCGCGATCACGGCCGCTTCCGCCGCCACCAGAGTCTTCCCGCTGCCGACGTCGCCTTGCAAGAGCCGGCTCATGGGATGCGGCGCCTGCATGTCTTCAGCGATTTCTTTCAGCACTCGCTTCTGCGCACCGGTGGGTTTGAACGGCAGCATGGTTTTGATTCGCTCGCGAACCCGGTCGTTCAACTCGAATGCGATACCGGGCTGTACATTTCCTTTGGCGCGCTTCAACGACAGGCCGCACTCGAGCCAGAAGAACTCTTCGAAGATCAGCCGCCACTGCGCCGGAGTGCGAAAAGCATTGAGCAACCGAAGGTCGGTGCCTGGCGCTGGAAAGTGCAAGGATTGAATCGCGGCCCAGCGGCCGGGCAGTTTCATGCGCTCCCGGAGCGCCTCGGGCAACTGATCCTCCAGGGGCTCCAATGATCCGAGAATGCGGTGCAGCAGCGACCGAAAAACGCGCGTGGTGACTTTGGCCGCCGCTTCGTAGATCGGAACAATGCGGCCGGTGTGGAGCGCAGCGTCGGCTTCTCCTTCGTCGCCGGTGAGAATCTCGAACTCGGGATGCATCATGAGCAGAGCGCCAGTGTAGCTATCGAGTTCGATCTTGCCATACAGCGCTACTCGCAGACCCGGCGTAAACTTGTCCACGAGATATCCGCCATGAAACCACTTGGTAAGCAGCCGATCGCGCGACGAATCGACAAATACAGCTTCGAACAGGCCGAGATTGCGGCGGCGGAATCCGGATAGTTGCGCTGATTTCACCTCTGCGATTACTGTCGCCATTTCTCCTGGCGCTAATTGCGCAATGGTCTTGATGTTGGTGCGATCCTCGTAGCGGAAAGGAGCATAGGAGAGCAGATCCTCTACCGTGAGCAGACCTTTGGTCTCCAGCATCTCGGCGCGAGCTGGTCCTATGCCTTTTACGTACTGAAGTGGAGTCGATGTATCCAACGGTTGATTAAATCTTGTTAGACCAGCGGCGGCCTTCGGTGTGCTGACTTGGTGGCTTGCTCGAACGCGTGGGCAAGCTGTAGAACGCTGAACTCCTCGCGATGCCGACCCACGATCTGAAGACCGACCGGTAAACCTTCCGGCGTGTATCCGCTTGGAACGGAAATCGACGGATTCTCAAGGATCGAAATAAAGTAGCAGCTCTTCATCCATTCGATGTACGAGTTCATCTTTACGCCTTCGATCTCGGTCACGTACGGCTGGGTAACGTCGAACGGGGGCACCTGCGTAACGGGCAAAATGAAGTACTCGTAATTCTCCTGGAAGATTCGCATACGGTTCCAGACCTGGCTATGCAGTGACTCAGCGCGCGCGATGTCGGACGCGGTGAGCTTCGATCCGCGCTCCACTTCCCACAGGATCGTATCCTTCACCAGATCGCGGTGCTGGCGCACGTTTTCGCTCTGGCTGCTCACATAGCCCAACGCACGCAGCGTATTAAATGCCTCGTCGGCGCCGCTAAAATCGGGCTCGGCTTCTTCGACGATACAGCCCAGGCTCTCAAAAACCTTGCGCTGCGCATTGACCGCATCGCGAATCCTGCGATCGAAGGGAATGCCGCCCAGATCTTTGAACCACGCCACCCGCGCTCCCTTGAAACTACGCTCCAAGTTACCGGCGAAGCGCGCGCCGGGTTCGCTGATCGAAATCGGACAACGCGGGTCAGGCCCGGCCAGTACACTCAGCAGCAGCGCGACGTCGGCGACGTTGCGCGCCATCGGTCCTGTAACGCCGATTGTCGACCAGGCGTTGCCGATTGCGGCAGTCGGGACGCGACCAGGCGCCACTCGAAAACCGACCACGCTGCAAAAGGAGGAGGGGTTCCGCAATGAACCGCCGCTATCGCTGCCATCGGCGATCGGGACCATTCCGCACGCCAAGCTCACAGCCGCGCCGCCGCTGCTGCCACCGCACGTCTTCGTGAGGTCGTAAGGATTTTTCGTCGCGCCGAATACACGATTGAAGGTCTGCGATCCAGCGCCGAATTCCGGTGTGTTGGTTTTGCCTAATGTGATCGCGCCCGCCTTCTTCATACGCTCGACAATGATCGCGTCGTGCACCGGGACGTTATCTTTGAAGATCAGGGAGCCGAAAGTGGTCCGGATTCCAGCGGTCTCAACCAGATCTTTATGCGCGACGGGTAAGCCGTGCAAAGGTCCCAGCGCCGCGCCGCGAGCCTGAGCTTCATCGGCCTTGGCAGCGTTCTCGGTGGCCTGTTCGGCGACCAACGTAACAATGGCGTTGACCTTTGGGTTGACGCGCTCAATCTGTTTCAGGTGCGCAACCATAACGTCGCGCGCACTCAGCTTCTTGCGGCGGATCATTTCGGACATTTCAGTAGCGCTGAGAAAACAGATATCGGGGCTTTGCGCAGCCAGCAGTTGGGTGGCCGCCGCGGCGCCCAGGATCTGATTAGCTTCGCGGCGAGTCACGGACCGATCGGGCATGACGAATTCTATCATTTGACAGAGCGACTGGGGCGCGATAAGGTCTACTGAGTGCCTCTGGAGCATTTCGATTGGGAAGTTGGCGACGTATTCGTCCTGCATTTACAGGGCCCGATTACGCTTGGCCAAGCAACCCAGCGGTTTCGCAATTTGATCCAGAGCGCTCTCGATAACGGGAAGAAGAAGATACTGCTCAACATGTCCGAGGTGTTCTATATCGACAGCAGCGGCCTGGGCGAATTGGTGGCAGCTTACACCACGGCCACAAGCCGCGGAGGCAAGCTGAAGCTGATGAAGCTTACGCCCAAGGTTCAAGACCTCGTGCAGCTCACCAAAGTTTATCGGATCTTCGAGGTGTTTAACGACGAAGACGCGGCCGTGCGGAGCTTCGCGACATCTGCTCCCACAAATTAACGCAGCCAATCGCGAAGCCTTGTTAAAATGAGGGGGCTTTCATGACTCAGCCCACTGCCGCCCTGAAGGCGACCCCGCTCAACGCCGTACATCGCCGTATGGGCGCCAAAATGGTCGACTTCGGCGGTTGGGACATGCCCGTTCAATACTCGGGGATTCTCGACGAGCACCAAGCGGTACGGAAGAACGCCGGTCTATTTGATGTGAGCCATATGGGAGAGATCGAGATCAGCGGTCCGGATGCCTTCGCTCTCACTGACTCGGTAACCACTAACGCGGCGGCGAATTTGAAAATTGGGCAAGCGCAATACTCCGGCCTGCTATATGAGCACGGCGGATTCGTCGACGATATTCTGGTGCACAAAGTTGCGGACGACCATTATTTCCTGTGCGTCAACGCGTCCAACCAGGATAAGGATTACGAACACATCGCCGCTCAGAATCGCCACAGCGCCAAGGTTGAGTTCGCAAGCCCGCGCTATGCACAGTTGGCGATCCAAGGGCCGAAGGCGTTAGCAACGCTGCAAAAGCTGACGAGAACGGATCTGGCTTCGATCGGGTATTACCATTTTGTGGACGACGCTGTGTCGGGGGCGACGGCCAGGATCGCGCGCACCGGCTATACGGGAGAAGATGGCTTCGAGATCTACATTGCGCCCGAACAAGCCGAGCGGATCTGGAACGCTATGCTCAACGCCGGACAGGAGTTCGGCATAAAGCCGTGCGGCTTAGGCGCTCGGAATACTCTGCGCCTGGAATCGAAGATGGCGCTGTATGGTCACGAGATCCATGCCTCGATCACTCCTTATGAAGCGGACCTGGGGTGGATCGTCAAGATGAACAAGGGCGATTTCACTGGCAAGGCGGCGCTGGCAAAGCAGCAGGAACAAGGCATCGCGCGCAAGCTGGTGGGCTTCGAGATGACCGGACGAGGCATCGGTCGCGACGGATATGAAGTTTACCTGGGTGGCGAAGCGGCGGGTTGGGTGACCAGCGGCGGACCGTCGCCGACATTAAACAAAAATATCGGATTATGTTATCTTCCTGTGAGCCGAGCCAAACCTGGCGAGCGGATCGACATTATGATCCGCAACCAGCCGGTGGAGGCAGTCACAGTTCCGACACCGTTCTACAAACGAGCCAAATAAGGAATGTATCCAACAACTTTTCGCTACACCAAAGAACATGAGTGGGTGCGCGTCGAAGGCGGCATCGGCGTGGTGGGGATCACCGATCACGCGCAGAAAGAGCTAGGGGACATCGTCTACGTTGATTTGCCGAAGCCCGGTACACGCCTGGAGCAGGGTAAGACGCTAGGGTCGGTGGAATCGGTAAAGGCAGTGTCAGACATTTTCGCGCCGGTTTCCGGCGAAGTGGTCGAGATCAACGAAATGCTTTCCACTACGCCGGAAAAGTTGAATGAAGATCCGCACGGCACCGCGTGGCTTGTTAAAATCAGGTTATCGCTCCCCGAAGAAGTTAGCCGCCTACTCTCCGCCGAAGATTATCAGAAATACGTGGGAGCTGAGGAATCCGGGCACTGATCCTCGGGTTTCCCGCACTTAAACAAACCATTGCGCTATTTACCGAAGTCTGACCTCGAGCGCCGCGAGATGCTGTCCGCGATCGGCGCCAATTCATTGGAAGACCTGTTTTCGAATTTGCCGGCCGAAGTGCGGTTGAACCGGTCGCTAGACATTGCTGCAGGCAAATCCGAATACGAGATCGTCGACTACTTCCGCGAGCGTGGTGACGAAAACGCCAACGGATATGCCTCGTTCCTGGGCGCAGGCGTCTATCATCACTATCGCCCGGTGCTGGTGGACACGGTGGTATCGCGAGGCGAGTTCCTGACGTCCTACACACCCTACCAGGCCGAGATTGCGCAAGGGACGCTGACGACCATCTTCGAATTTCAGACCATGATCTGCCAGTTGACCGGTATGGAGGTGGCCAATGCGTCGATGTACGACGGCTCCACTGCCGTGCCGGAGGCGGCCATGATGGCGATGCGAGTGACCGGGCGCGATAAAATCCTGACGGCGCGAACGGTGCATCCGGAATATCGCGAGGTGTTGCTCACGTATGCGCAGCACCAAGGCATGCCAGTCGCGGAATTCGAGTATGTTCGGGAAACGGGAGCGATCGACACAGCGGATCTGGAGAAGAAGATCGACGATCAGACCGCGGCGGTGATAATTCAATCGCCGAATTTCTTCGGAATCGTGGAAGATGTGCGGCGCGCGGCTGAAATCGCTCACCGTCACGGCGCATTGCTGGTGTTCATTTTCGCGGAGGCGGTTTCGTTGGGTTTGCTGGAGCCGCCACGCGATGCCGACATCGTCGCGGGCGAATTGCAGTCGTTTGCGATTTCACCGGTCTATGGCGGGCCCTTCGCCGGAATCATAGCGACCAAAGAGAAGTTCATGCGGCAGATACCGGGACGGATTGTCGGCGAAACCAAAGACACGCGCGGAAATCGTGCGTTTTGCCTGACGCTGGCCACGCGTGAGCAGCACATACGGCGCGAGAAGGCGACGTCGAACATCTGCACCAACCAGGCGCTGATCGCGCTGATGGCCACGGTTTTCATGACTGTGTACGGCAAAGAGGGACTGCGCGAATTGGCGGAGCAAAATCTCGCCAAGGCGCACTACCTGGCGGGCAAGCTGCCGCTGCGATTCTCAGGGCCGTTCTTTAACGAGTTCGTGGCATCCACCGACCTCCGTTCACCCGGCCAGATCAACGAGGCGCTATTGAAGAAGAAAATCATCGGCGGGCTGCCGCTGGATCATTACTATCCGGAACTCAAGAATACGATGCTGCTGTGCGCTACGGAGATGAGCCGCCGCGAAAAACTGGATGCGGTTGCGGAGGCTTTCAAGCCGGAGGCTGTCTCCCGATGATCAAGAAAGTCCGGCAGCACATTAATCAGAACGAGCTTCTGATATTCGAGAATAGCTCGCCGGGAAAACGCGGCTATCAGTTGCCCGCGCTGGACGTTCCGGCCGTGGACGCCGCGGCTGTGCTGGGCGAACGGAATACGCGCCGCGAAATCGAGGATTTTCCGGAAGTGAGCGAGGTGGAAGCGATTCGCCATTTCACGCGCCTGTCAACGCATAACTACGCGATCGATTTGGGGCTGTATCCGCTCGGCTCCTGCACGATGAAATACAATCCTCGCGTCAACGAGCAGGTGGCCCGCGTCGAGGGACTGGCGTGGGCGCATCCCTACCAGCCGGAATCGCTCTCGCAAGGAATCCTGGAAGTAATGGGCACGCTCGAGAAGATGCTGCTCGAGATTACCGGCATGGATGCGGTGACGCTGCAGCCGGCAGCCGGCGCGCATGGAGAATTTACGGGAATTCTTCTGGTTCGTGCGCTACTGGGCTCGCGCGGGAACCCGCGCAAGAAGCTTCTTATTCCCGATTCCGCCCACGGGACTAATCCGGCCACCGCGACTATGGCTGGCTACGCCGTGCAGAACATCAAGTCCAACGAGCGCGGCATGGTGGATGTCGAAGCGCTGGCGCGCATGGTGGATGAAGACGTCGCGGCGTTGATGATCACCAACCCGAATACGCTCGGGGTTTTCGAAGAAAACATCACGCGCATCGCGCAAATCCTGCACGCCAAGGGCGCCATGGTTTACATGGACGGCGCTAACATGAATGCGCTGGTGGGCATCGCTCGCCCGGGGGACTTCGGCGCGGATGTGATGCATCTCAATCTGCACAAGACCTTTTCGACGCCCCACGGCGGCGGAGGTCCGGGTTCGGGACCGGTGGCCGTGAAAGCGCCGCTCATCCCATTCCTGCCGAAGCCTCGTCTGGAGAAATCAGGTGGCCGCTGGACGTGGAACTACGATCGGCCGCAGTCTATCGGAAGGGTCCGCGCATTTTACGGCAACATCGGAATGCACGTTCGCGCGCTGGCTTACATAATGGCGCACGGCGGCCCGGGGCTTCGCAACGCCACGATGGACGCGGTCTTGAACGCTACCTACATCCGCAAGCTGCTCGAGCCATATTACGATCTGCCGCTCAACGCGCCAACCATGCATGAGTGCGTCTTCAGCGACGATCGTCAAGCCAAGCGCGGCGTGCGCACAGGTGATATCGCCAAGCGGCTGATCGACTATGGATTTCATCCCTATACTGTGAGCTTTCCGCTGATCGTCCACGGCGCGATGATGATTGAGCCGACCGAAACCGAAAGCAAAGCCGAACTCGACCTGTTCGTGGACGCGCTCATATCCATCGCCAAAGAAGTAGAGCAGACTCCTGAGCTAGTGCTCAAGGCTCCGCACCACACGCGTACCAGCCGGGTGGATGAAGTGGGTGCGGCCCGCAAGCCGATACTCCGCTGGAAGCCCACCAGCACGGCGAGTAAAGCGGCGGATTAAAATACACAGGCATGCCCGCGGCACGGGACCTGCTGATCGTCGCGTTGTTTGTATTGGCTTTGCGGCTGCCGTTTCTCAATCAAGCGATTCAAGGCGACGACGTTTATTACCTCGCCGAGGCGCAGCACGCGCAGATCGAGCCGCTGCATCCCAAGCACGTCGAGTACGCATTTATGGGCCGCCTGGTGGACATGCGCGGGCAGCCCCATCCGCCGTTGAACGCCTGGTTTCTGGCTCTGCTGATGGCCACACTCAAGGACATTTCCGAAATCCCGTTTCATGCGGCTTACATCTTGTTTTCGTTGATCGCCGCGTTTAGCGCGCTGGCGCTGGCGCGTAAGTTCAGCCCGCATTCTCTCGCCGCGACCATACTTTTCGTGGCGACGCCGGCGTTCGTGATCAACGGCAATTCGCTCGAATCCGATTTACCGTTCGCCGCGTTCTGGCTACTCGCGATCGCCCTATATATCCAAGCAGTGGACCAGCGCTCGCTCAGATTGCTGGTCGCGTCCTCGATCGCGATGGGACTGGCCGCGCTGGCCGCGTACCAAGCGGTGTTCCTGGTCCCGATTCTGTTTCTGTACGGCAGAAAGTGGCGCGCGGCTGCTTTCGCAACCCTTACGGCCCCGGTTGTTCTGGCAGCTTGGCAGGTCTTCGAGCGCTTAGGGACCGGAGCATTCCCAGCAACCGTCGTGGCCGGCTACATGCAGTCCTACGCATTGCAGGCGCTGGCACAGAAGCTGAAGAGCGCGACAGCTTTGACAGGACATCTAGGCTGGATCGTATTCCCCTCGCTTTGGCTTCCGCCGCTGACGGCCATCCCCGTCGCCATTGGCGCAGCGTTCTACGATCCGAGCCCGTTGTTCTGGGGCTCCGTCGCCGTGGGCGCGGGGATCCTAATTTGGTGCGCGCGCAATTGTCGCGACTTTCTGGCGCAGTGGGTGCTGATCTTCTTCGCGGGCGCGTTGGTCGTGTTCTTCGCAGGCTCGGCCCGGTACCTGCTTCCGATAGCATTGCCGATTGCGATCCTGGCTACGCGCCGCGCCAGTCTGCGCTGGATCCAGGCCGCTATCGTCTGTGAACTGGCGCTCAGTCTGAGTCTCGCCATCGTGAATTATCAGCATTGGGACGGCTACCGGCAGTTTGCGCGAATGCTGGCTCCCGATGCGAAGACCAAACGCGTGTGGATCAACGGCGAATGGGCGTTGCGCTACTACCTCGAAGCCGAGGGCGGACTTCCGCTGCTTCAGGGCCAAACCTTGCGTCCCGGGGAAATGGTGGTTTCTAGCAGCTTGGGTTATCCAATCCCATTGATGGCGGGAGGCGGCGCCCTGGCGCCACTTGCAGAGCGAACCATCACTTCGGCCATCCCGCTACGCCTGGTTGCTCTGCATGGCAAGTCCGCTTACTCGACCACCATGTTCGGGCTCCGGCCCTTCGACGTCTCGCATCGCGTTATTGACCAGCTTCGAGCCGAGGTGGTGGTGGAGCACAAGCCAGTGCTCTCGAATCTGCGCATGAACGCGCCCGAAGCCGGGCAGCAGATCGTTAGCGGCGTTTATCAGCTGGAGAATGGCGAGTGGCGATGGATGGGCAAGACCGCCGTTATTTTGCTGAAGCCGCCGGCCGCGCCCAGTCCCCTGGTGGTTCGTTTTTTTATTCCAGACTCTGCGCCGGCCCGGCAGGTCCGCCTCGCGGTAAACGATCGAGTCGTCGTGTCCCAGGATTTCCCCGCCCCCGGAACTTTTACCGTCGCTAGCACGCCTTTAAAGCCGGAGGGTGACAGCGTCACAGTCACGATTTCAGTAGACAAGACTTTTTCATCTCAATCAGATAGGCGCGAACTAGGGATTATCCTGACAGAGGCCGGTTTCCAAAGTCCTTGAGTCATCCTGGAAAAACTCCCAGTTCTGATTGTGCGCCGGAACGAGTATCATGTTTTCGGACGTGTCGATTCGCGTGACTGATCAGGAATACGAGGATGTTTACCATGAAGCCTTGCATTGCCTCGGCGAGGACTCGTCCATCGGCTTCCCGTTTCAACAACCCGACGGGACTCGCGTGTGCGAGGTCGACGGGCGCTTGCTTCCTGACGATCAGGTGATCGAGCTTTGGTGGGGCAAGGACATCGCGGAACAAGTCCGGCGCGAGAGAGGCGCAAGCGGCGGCAAATTCAAGACCCAATCAGGGCATTCGTAGCCGACAACGAATAAGCGCGAGGATTGGGTAGTGCCTGGAAGGTGCGTTGAAGATTCTGAGGGCTCAGGAATCTCCAAGATCACGGACTCCGAGAAGAAGGAATACAACCATGAAGATAACTAACAAAACAAAGACCGTGATTATAATACTGAGGTAAGAAGTTGGTTTTGGATCGTCCGGTTCCAGGTTGTTGGACAGTGAATCGTGCACTCCAGAGATCAATTCTACTTCACTTGAGCTACGCCAGCAGTTCCGCAAGATCCCACACGTGATCTGTCGTGCAGATACGCTCGGGATCGGGTTGGCCAAAGACTGGGACCACCTCCACGGATTGAACTTCGGCGGGGCTGTATCGCGCTTCGCCTTCCTGGGAGGACCTGTACACCTTGATGAGTTTGGCGTAGCCCGTAAGCTTGTCGTGAAGTGTAGTAGTAATCGCGGAAGTATAGGGAACTCAACGCACCTTTCAGGCACTACCGAGGATTGCGTTCATTTCGCGATTACAGTAACGTACAGAGACATGGAACGATTTTCTCTGGCGAGTGTGGCCGTCATCCTGGCGTGCGCGGTACCGGCGGACGCCCGAATCACACGCATCGTGATCGAGCATCGCGAGTCACCCGCGTATCAAGGCCGAGGTTTCGGCGAAACCGGGCAGTATGAACGATTGACCGGGCACGCTTACGGTGAACTGGATCCGAAGGACCCGCGGAACGCCATCATCACGGATCTTCAATTTGCAGCCCGGAACGCGCGCGGCATGGTGGAATACGTGGCCACGTTTTCGCTCGCCAAGCCCATGGATCTTGGCAAGGCCAGTGGAGTTTTGATATACGAAGTCGCTAACCGGGGCAGGATCGCGCTCGCCAGTGCATCCAACGATCCGGGCGCAATGGCCGACCTTTTCAAGCGCGGCCATGTGTTGCTGTCGAGCGGCTGGCAAGGCGACATTCCTCCAACGGATGGTCTGGAGACCATCGCAGTACCCATCGCGAAAAATTCGGACGGGTCCAGTATTACCGGACCGGTGCTGGTGCGCTTCAGCGACATGCCCCCCAAAGTCAACACACTGCCGATTGTGTACATTCACGGATCGGACGTACCACGGCCGCAGCCCGCCACTCTGGATACTTCCAAAGCCCTGCTAACCCGCCGCGCATCGGAACGAGGTGAGATTATTCCCATCCGCGGGAGCGAGTGGGCTTTCGCCGATTGCGGTACCGGGACATTCCCCGGAACGCCCAACCCATCCAAGATTTGCCTGAAGGGCGGATTCGATCCGGCATACCTCTATGAGCTGACCTATAGCGCCAAGGATCCGCAGGTGCTGGGGATTGGATACGCGGCCACGCGCGACCTCAATTCGTTTTTCCGCTATGCCGAGCAGGATGCTACCGGCGCGGCGAATTTGTTGGCCAAGAAGATGTCGTTCGCAATTGCCCAGGGCAATTCCCAATCGGGAAATTTTTTGCGCAGCTTCATTCATCTCGGCTTTAACCAGGACGAATCGGGGCGGATGGTGTTTGACGGCCTGAACGACAATATCGCAGTGCGTCAGCTTGCCATGAATTTCAGGTTCGCAATCCCAGGCGGGCTCGCGAACGTATTCGAGCCGGGCAGCGATGGAGTGCTCACGTGGAATGAATATGCCGATGAGGCGCGCCATCGGCCCGCCGGCTCGCTACTGGACCGGTGCAGCGCAACAAACACGTGTCCCAAGGTTTTCGAGACTTTCGGGTCCTTGGAATTCTGGGAACTGCGCGCGTCGCCTAACCTGGTGGGAACCAAAGCGGATCGGGATATTCCCCTGCCGCCGAATGTGCGCCGCTATTATTTTCCAGGGGTCTCGCACGGCGGCGGCCGCGGAGGGTTTACTGCGAAGACACCAAAAGCGCCTGCGGCGTGCGAGCTCCCGGAGAATCCGAATCCTTCCTCGGACACATTGCGAGCATTGATGGTCGCTCTGGTGGAGTGGGTAACTAAAGGGACCGCACCACCGCCGAGTCAATACCCGCGACTTGACCGAGGCGAACTGGCGGCGCCCACGCAAGCGGCGCTACATTCACCAGTCATTCCGGGCGTGCCTTTACCGGACGGCATCATCAACCCGCTTTACGATTACGATTTGGGGCCGGAATTCAACTATCGCGACCTGTCCGGCGCGATCTCGATGCAGCCCCCGGTGATCCGGCAGGTCCTTCCGAGCCTAGTGCCGAAAGTCGACGCGGACGGCAACGAAACAAGTGGTGTGCCCAGCCTGCTACATCAAGCGCCGCTAGGTACCTACTTGGGTTGGAACGTTACGGCCGAAGGTTTTTTCAAAGGCACAATCTGTGGTTTGGCCGGTGGTTACGTTCCCTTTGCCCAGACCAAGGCAGAGCGGCTCGCGAACGGCGACCCCAGGCCATCGCTTGAAGAACGTTATGGCAGCCATGATCGCTACGTGACAACAGTTCGGACGGCGGCGGCGAAGCTGGTGCACGACCGTTTCTTGCTTCAGGAGGATGCCGACCGGTTGATCGCTCAAGCGGAATCGAGCGATGTTTTGAAGTCGAAATGATGCTTATTTTCCCTCGGCGGAGCAGGCATCATATGCCAGTTTCGCTGCTCGACTCGACGGAGTGAGCGAGAAGGCTTCTCCGTTAAAGGCGTAGTCTATTCGAAAAGTGCGGAATGCCAGAGCGGGCCCGATGTCTTCAAAACCAGGGCCGGTAGCGCAGGCTTTTCGTGATCGGGCGCTCAGCGGACCGCGCCGGCATCGGGCCAGAATTCGCAGCGTAAGTTTGCTGTCCGCGCCTGGAACAAAACTGACCTGTTGGATTGCGGACTGGATCACCGGAGCGCCTGGGGTATTGCAGGCGCTACCCGTATTGTCGAAGACCTTGGCCAGCTCGAGCTCCTTGTCGCCGATGTAGCCGGCAGCGAGCCGGCCTGTCGCCTGGTCGGGAGAATTGGCATCGCTGAAGCAGACTAGCTCGTCGCGCCCGGCGCGGTTCCGGACCTTGCGGCAACGTCCGATTGGAAGTCCGCTGGCTTGGCTGACGAACCAGCCGGTAGTGGAACGTGTGAACAGAAACGCATTGCGGAAATTCGTGGCGCGCGGCGAACAACCATAGAGAATCAATAGGAGATCGTCTGAATCCGGTTTAAGTAAGTGACCTGCAATCGCGGATTCGACGAATGAATCAGTCTTCGCACCCGGAGCGCCGGTTTGCTGCGGGCAAACGTGGCACCCGCTCTGGGCGCCTATATACTCTTGCCCCGGGCACAGCAGTCCGAGCACTTCTTTGAGATCGCCTGAAGACAATGGAGCGGCATCGGGCGGAAAGGGCGGACCGCTCCATTGCGCGGAGCATGCCACTGCCATCACAACACACCAGCACAAGCGGAGTCGCAAACTGAGAATCTATCATGAACCGGGGATCTATCATGGACCGGGGATCTATCATGGACCGGGGATCTATCATGAATAGATGGAAGAACAACTACCGGCAGTCGATCCTCACATGGTTACCACGGCCTTCACGTTGGATGGCTACCGCATCGAACGCAATCTCGGAATCGTGCGAGGCATCATCGTACGGTCGAGGTCTATTCTCGGGACGATGGGCGCCAGCTTGCAAACACTGGTTGGCGGCGATATCACGCTGTTCAGCAACCTCTGCGAGGAGACTCGCGCGCATGCCTTCCAGCGCATGGCGCAACATGCAGCGCAGATGGGCGCCAATGGAATAATCGGCGTGCGATACGACGCAACCGAGATTATGCAAGGCGTCACCGAGGTGCTGTGTTACGGTACGGCGGTAGTCGCCAAGCCGGCGTAGCGGGTCCCACAAGTAATGCGATACCTTTGCATTCACGGCCATTTCTATCAGCCGCCCCGCGAAAATCCTTGGCTCGAAGCCATCGAGCTGCAGGACTCCGCATATCCTTACCATGATTGGAACGCGCGCATCACGGCCGAGTGTTACGCGCCTAACGGCTGCTCGCGCATTCTCGATTCAGAAAACCGAATCGCAAAAATTCAAAACAACTACGCGTGGATGAGTTTCAATTTCGGACCCACACTGTTGTCCTGGCTGAAAGACAAAGCGCCCGAAACCTATCGCGACATTCTGGCGGCGGACTTTTCGAGCTCCGGACGATTCTCCGGACACGGATCGGCCATGGCCCAGTGCTACAACCACATGATCATGCCGTTGGCAAACTCCCGCGACAAGCTGACCCAGGTGGTTTGGGGTATCGAAGATTTCCGCCATCGTTATGGCCGCGAGCCGGAAGGCATGTGGCTGCCGGAAACGGCAGTCGATCTGGAAACGCTCGATCTCCTGGCGCAACATGGTATCCGCTTTACTGTGCTGGCTCCGTCGCAGGCCAAGTCGATGGATGGCGAAGATGTAACGGGTCAGCGCATCGATCCGACACGCGCCTATGTGCTCAAGCTGCCGTCCGGCCGCGCTATCAATCTTTTCTTCTACGACGGCCCAATTTCACGCGCGGTTGCTTTTGAAGGCCTGCTGAATAACGGCGAACAGTTCGCACGCCGTCTTCTGGACGCATTCTCCGATCAGCGCGACTGGCCGCAACTTGGCAACATCGCCACCGACGGCGAGACCTATGGCCACCATCATGCCCACGGCGACATGGCGCTAGCCTACGCGCTGGACTACATCCATTTGAACGGGCTGGCAAAGATCACTAACTACGGCGAGTATCTGGAGCACTTCCCGCCTACGCATGAAGTGGAGATCCTGGAGAATACCGCGTGGAGCTGCGTGCACGGCGTGGGCCGGTGGAATACGAATTGCGGCTGCAATTCCGGCGGGCACGGCGAATGGAACCAGGAATGGCGCGCTTCTTTGCGCGAAGCCCTGGACTGGCTGCGCGACGAGATCGCGACTTGTTATGAAAAGACCGCGGCGCGCTATTTCAAAGATCCCTGGGCCGCGCGCAACGACTATATTCACGTGATTCTCGATCGGTCGCCCGACAGCCGGGAACGCTTCGCCGCGCGACACTTCCGTCGCAAGAATCTGCAGCGTACCGATCGCTCCACGATTTGGAAGCTGCTCGAGATGCAGCGGCATGCCATGCTGATGTACACCAGCTGTGGCTGGTTTTTCGATGAACTGTCGGGGCTGGAGACGGTGCAGGTGATCCAGTACGCTGGTCGCGCCGTGCAGCTCGCGCAAGACATATTTGGCGACGCGCTGGAGCAGCGCTTCCTCGAAAAACTCGCGCTGGCGAAGAGCAATATTCCCGAACACGGCGACGGCGCAGCGATCTACGCCAAATTCGTGAAGCCGGCGATGCTGGATCTTTCAAAGCTGGCCGCGCATTACGCCATCAGCTCGCTGTTTGAAGACTACCCGGAAAGCACGCGCGTGTATTCTTATTCGGTCGACACCAAGGATTATCGCGCCCGGCAATCGGGAAAAATGCGGATGGCAATCGGGAAAGCGCGCTTTACTTCCGAGATCACTCAGGAAAGCGAAATGTTGATGTTCGGCGTGCTTCATTTCGGAGGGCATCACCTGAACGGCAGCGTCGCCAAATTCGTGAGTGACGACCAATACCGGGAATTGGCGAAGGTGATGCGAGAGGCGTTCAGCCGCGCCGACTTGCCAGATGCCGTTCATCTGCTGGAACAACGTTTCGGCGGCCAAACTTACTCACTCAAGAATCTGTTCAAGGACGAGCAGCGTAAGGTCGTAAACGAAATTCTGAGGCCCATTCTCGAACGGGCAGGGGCTTTTCATCGCGGGCTTTACGAAAACGAGTCTCCCCTGCTGCGTTTCATGCGCGATAGCTACATTCCGATTCCGGCGGAGCTGAAAGTGACGGCCGAGTTTGCGCTGAACAGGCAGCTGAGACTAGCGCTAGCAGAAGTCCATCTCGATTTAGATCATCTGACCAATTTGCTCGAAGATGTCAGTGTCATGGATGTGCCGCTCGATCGGGCGGCGCTGGAGATAACGCTCCGCAGAAACCTGGAACGGAAGGCCGAAACGTTTCTCGAGAATCCGCGCGATCTTGCGGCGCTCCGAGGATTTCGAGATTCCGTGGCGGTTGCGAAATCGCTGCCGCTGCAGCTGATACTGTGGTCGCTGCAAAACCGGCTTTGGGAAATCCTGCAGAAAGTTTACCCGGAGATGAAGGAAAAGGGAGAGTCCGAGTGGACCGCGGAATTTGAGCAACTGGCCAATCTACTCTGCGTGCGCGTGCAGTGAGCAGCGTTCCGAAATGCACTAGCAACCTCTCGCGCAGATTTGGGCCGGGTGCGCGGGGTAGTTTTGGCAAGAATTCGCTGGTTGGTCCTGGAAGCCATGAAAATGGAACAGACCATCCGGACTTCCCTCGATGGCGTGCTGAAGTCTATCCTGGTAGTTACGGGACAGGTGGTAGCGCCAGGCCAGATGTTGGTCCAGATCACCGCCCAGGAGAATCCCGAATGAGTGACGTGGCCGTCGCGACAGAAACCAAACAAGATTATCCTTACTTCACCGAAGAGCACGAAATGATACGGCAGACCGTGAAGCGGTTTTGCCGCGAAGAAATCGCGCCGCATGCGGAGCAGTGGGATCACGAAGGCATCTTCCCGCGGCAGCTGTTCAAGACCGCGGCGGACCTCGGGCTGTTCGGCATCCGAGTTGATCCCGAGTGGGGTGGCCTCGGTCTGGATTGGTGGGCCAGCGCCGCTTACCTGGAAGCCTTGGTCCATTCCGACAGCGGTAGCGTCGACATGGCGTTCATGGTGCAATCGGAAATCACACTGCCAGTTCTGGCCGAGCTCGGCACTCGCGAACAAAAGGAAGAGTTTCTGCGGCCAGGCGTCGCTGGAGACGCGATCGCGGCGCTCGGAATCAGCGAGCCGGGGGGCGGCTCCGACGTCGCTGCGCTCAAGACTCGCGGCCGCATCGATGGCGGTGACCTCGTAATCTCCGGCCAGAAGCTATGGATTACCAACGGCACTCGGGCTGACTTCATCATCCTGGCCGTCCGCACCGGCGTCGAAGGCCACAAAGGCGTTTCGCTGGTTCTATTCCCTACGAAGACGAAGGGATTTTCGGTCGGCAAGAAACTCAAGAAGGTTGGCAACATGGCGTCCGACACGGCCGAGTTGTTCTTCGACGAATGCCGTATTCCGCAGCGCTACGTGTTGGGTGAGATGAACAAGGGATTTTACTACATCATGCATAACTTCCAGGGCGAGCGGCTGGCGGCTGCGATTCTCGCGCTGGCCGGAATGGAGAAGTCAGTCCGCAATGCGCTTGAATACGGCGGCCAGCGGACCGCATTTGGAAATCCGATCCGGCAATTTCAGGTCTGGCGTCACAAGTTCGCTGAGCATTTCACCAACATCGAGGCGGGACGATGGCTCACATATCGCGCTCTCGATCTTATAAATCGCGGACAGCGTTGCGTTCGTGAGATCAGCATGGCGAAACTGTACACGTCCGAGCTATCGCAGCGCGTCACTTATGACTGCATGCAAATGTTCGGGGGCTTCGGCTACACTACCGAATATCCGATCGGCCGCGCCTGGCGCGACGTTCGCCTGAATACGATCGGCGCCGGAACGTCCGAAATCATGAAAGAGATCATCGCCAAGGAAGAAAAGATTTGATCCGCATCGCCAACGGCCAAGGCTTCTGGGGCGACTCGCTCGAAGCGCCGCTCGAGCAGATCCGCCGGGGCCCCCTCGATTACCTGACGCTCGACTACCTCGCCGAAGTCACCATGTCGATCCTTCAAAAGCAGCGCTCGCGCGATCCCAGCGCCGGCTATGCTCGCGACTTCGTCGAAATGGTGGGACGCGGAGCAGACGACATCGTCGATAAGAATATCCGCATCGTCGCCAACGCCGGTGGCGTGAATCCGGAAGCCTGCCGCGACGCAGTGGCTAAAGCCTTGAACCGCCCCGGGGTCAAGATCGGCATCGTGGCCGGCGATGACATCCTCACTCGTCTCGACGACATGCTCGCGCGCGGGGTCGAGCTGAAGAGTATGGATACCGGTGAGCCGCTGGCCTCCATTCGGCCGCGCGTACAAAGCGCCAATGTCTACTTCGGTGCGACTCCCATTGCTAGCGCGCTCGCCCTGGGCGCGCAGATCGTCATCACTGGACGCACCACCGATACCGGACTAGTGCTCGGTCCGATGATGCACGAATTTCGCTGGGCGCGCGATGATTGGGACAAGCTCGCGGCCGGCACCATCGCCGGTCATACCGTCGAATGCGGCGCACAATGCACCGGGGGCAATTGCCAGGTGGACTGGCAGAGCATTCCCGACTTTGCCGGCATCGGCTACCCGATCGTAGAGGCCGAACCGGACGGCACCTTCGTCGTCACCAAGCATAAAGGGACCGGCGGGCGAGTAACCGTCGCCTCCGTGAAAGAGCAATTGCTCTACGAAATGGGCGACCCGCACGAATACATCACCCCCGATTGCATCGCCGACTTCACTACCATTCAGCTCGAGCAATGCGGACCGGATCGCGTGCGTTTCTCCGGTATCCACGGCAAGCCCGCCACCAATTTCTACAAGGTTTCGATCAGTTACTCAGCCGGCTATAAAGCGACCGGCATGCTGGCGTATTCCTGGCCCGATGCGTACGCCAAGGCGCAGGCCGCGGATCGAATCTTGCGCGAGCGTCTCGATCGCCTGGGCCTGAAGTTCGATGCCATTCGCACTGAATTCGTCGGTGTCGATGCCTGTCACGGCCCGCTCGCCGGAGAGCCAGCGCCGGACATCGCCGAAGTCGCCCTCCGCATCGGTGTTCGCGCAGCGTACCGGACACCAGTGGAGCGCTTCACTAAAGAGATCGCCCCGCTGGCTTTGAACGGCCCGCCGGTTGTGACCGGCCTTGGCAGCGGCCGGCCGAGGGTGGAAGAGATCGTGGCTTATTGGCCCGCGCTGATACCTAAGAGCGAGGTCTCGCCTCAAATTTCAATCCAGGAGACCTGATGGCCCGCGTACAGTTGCTTCGCATTGCGCACGCTCGCTCCGGTGACAAAGGCGATACCGCCAACGTCGGCCTCATCGCGCTGCGCCCTGAGTTCTATCCAATCCTGGCGAAGGAAGTAACCGCCGAACGAGTGAAGAAGCACTTCGAAGGCATCTGCTTGGGCGGCGTGGAGCGCTTCGAATTACCGAACCTCGGTGCGCTCAACTTCCTGCTGCACGAAAGCTTGGATGGAGGCGGCACGCTTTCGCTCAAGGCTGACGCGCAGGGAAAAACCTATAGCGCCGCGCTGCTGCGAATGGAGATTGAAGTTGATTCTTTACCAGGTTGAGCAGGGCATTGCCCGAATCACTCTCAATCGGCCCGAAAAGCGCAATGCTCTTAACCCTGAGCTGATCGCAGAATTGAAAAAAGCGGTGCAGAGTTCGGACCGTCTGATCCTTCTCACGGGAGCAGGCAACGACTTCTGCTCGGGCGCCGATTTGAGCGGACTCCACAATATGGCCGAAGCCAATGTGCTCGATCACCTGGCAAGCGCCCGCGAAATGGCCGATTTATTCATCGCCATGCGTCGCCACCCGCATCCGATCGTCGCGGCAGTTCGGGGGCGAGCTCTGGCGGGAGGCTGTGGCTTGGCGACCGCTGCCGACATCATTCTAGCTTCCGAGTCAGCACAGTTCGGCTACCCGGAGGTGAATATCGGGTTCGTGCCAGCTATGGTTATGGCCATCCTGCGGCGGTGCGTTTCTGAAAAACGCGCATTCGAACTCATCACAACCGGCGACGTCGTCAGCGCGCAAACCGCGTTTGATTATGGACTGGTCAATCGGGTTTTTGCCGATGAAACTTTCGATGTCGACGTTCAAGCCTTCACGTCCAGGTTGGCCTTAAAATCGCAATCGGCGCTGATGCTTTCGAAGGGCCTGCTTTATCACATGGACAATGTGAGCTTCGAAGCAGCCATCGAAGCCGGGGTCCAAACCAACGCGATCGCGAGGTCCACGGAAGACTACAAGCGCGGCATCGAAAGATTCTTGAAGAAGAAGTAGCGGACACTCTTCTCTTGAGTGCCGCGCTCACACTTGAAGTAAACCCTCGAGTTATCGCGAGCGCGCGGCGCTGGCTGTGACGGGCTTTGGCAGCTCGGCTGGAGGAGCTTCCGGCTCTTTGCGCGTCAGGCCGAGTGCTTTGCGCAATTCACTATCGACCTGCTGGCGAATGTCGGGGTTATCCTTGAGGAACTGGCGGGCATTTTCGCGTCCCTGACCGATACGCTCGCTCTTGTAGCTGTACCAGGAGCCGCTCTTTTCAACTAGATTCTGGGCTACGCCGAGATCGATCAGGTCGCCTTCCTTCGAGATTCCTTCGCCGTAGATGATGTCGAATTCGGCCTCGCGGAACGGCGCGGCGACTTTGTTCTTCACGATCTTGACCTTGGTGCGGTTGCCCACCACCACCTCGCCCTCTTTAATGGCAGCGATGCGGCGAATGTCGGCGCGTATCGAGGAATAAAATTTCAGGGCGCGGCCGCCGGTGGTGGTTTCGGGATTGCCGAACATGACGCCGATCTTTTCGCGAATCTGATTGATGAAGATCAGGCAAGTGTTGGATTTGGAAACATTACCGGTAAGCTTGCGCATGGCCTGCGACATCAAGCGCGCCTGCACGCCCATGTGACTGTCGCCCATTTCGCCATCGAGCTCGGACTTAGGAACGAGCGCGGCCACCGAGTCGACCACTAGGACATCAATGGAGCCGGAAGTGATCAACGCGCTGGTAATCTCGAGCGCCTGCTCGGCATAGTCGGGCTGCGAAACCAGCAGATTGTCGACGTCCACGCCTAGTTTGCGCGCGTAGATGGGATCGAGCGCGTGTTCCACGTCAATGAACGCGGCCATTCCACCGGCGCGTTGTGCTTCGGCGATCACTTGCAGGGCGACGGTCGTCTTTCCGGAAGATTCCGGGCCAAAGATTTCGTTGATGCGGCCCCGTGGGAATCCACCCACCCCGAGCGCGAGATCGAGGGAAATGGACCCGGTCGAAATGGTGGCCACCGGAACAACCGCTTCCTTCGATCCGAGCCGCAGGATAGAACCCTTGCCAAACTGTTTTTCAATCTGGCTAAGCGTGAGTCCTAACGTTCGGCTGCGTTCTTTTTCGTCCATGCGGATAGTCCTTTGGGGAAACTTCTCGGGGGAGAATCTAATTGTAGCAGCCGCGCTCGGGCGTGGCTACAATTTGGGAGCGTAATAACCTTTGCGGGCGCGAACAATCATATCTTTGTGACCTCTCACGCGGATATCGACCGGATGATAAAGCCCGTCGGTCCGAAGAGGCTCCGGGCGATAGAAAATATTGTACTGGTGGCGCAGCTCGTTAGCGATGTTCTCGAAAGACTGGTTCAGATCGGTGGCTTTGAACGGGAAGAAAACCTGCCCGCCTGTCTCGGCCGCGAAGTAGCGCAGCACCTTGTCGCCCTCAGTTTCGATGCGCGTGATGTTGGTGGATATGGTGTAGACGGTGACGTCTGCCTTTTGTGCCATTTCGAGCGCTTGATCGCGCGTGTAGCGGCTCTGGTTATCTTCGCCATCGCTGAGGACCACCATGGCCCGGCGGAATTTGTAGAGCGGCTGATCCTGCATGAGCTTATCGCGGCAAGCGAAGAAGATGGCGTCGTACATGGAGGTTCCGCCGCCGGGTCGCAATCCTTGGATAGCTTTTTCGAGGATTGGTACATCGTCGGTCAGGTCGGTGACCAACTCGGCGGCGGTATCGAAACTCACCACCAGCGCTTTATCCTGGCGCGGGCGCACCGTGCCATCGATGAATGCAATGGCAGCTTCCTGCTGGAAGCGGAAACGCTCGCGGATGCTGTTGCTGGTGTCGATCAGGATCGCCAAGCGCAGCGGCAAATCGGATTCAGCCGAGAATTCGATGATGTCTTGCGACTTCTTGCTTTCGAATACGTCGAAATCGTCTTTCGTGAGATCGGTGATGAAGCGGCCCTTTTTGTCCGAGACCGTGAAGAGCATGTTGACGCGCGATACATCCAGGGTGATGCGATTCTTGTCTTGCGAATCTGGTGGCGCGTTTTTGTCGGCTTTGGCGTTCTTAGGCTGCGAGTTGAGCGCCAGCGACATCGACAAAAGGGCGACGGCGGGGTACAGCATTCTCATGGGAAGTGATTCTATTATAGGGAATCCGGAAGCCAGGAGTCAGAATTTAGCAGTTCAGCTCAAGGCCTCCAGGTCGGCCAGATCCTGCGGCCTGCCGACGGCGCGCTTGTTTCGGATGTACTGTTCCTTCGAGATAAAGTTGACCGGCAAGTCGGATATTTTTCCAGGAATGCGGCTCGTCCAGACATCCCCAAAATTGCAGCCTGTTAGCGAGGTGAGGATATCGATTCTATTGGGCGCCACTCCAGGTTGGATGACTTGTCCCTCGCGGATGAAATCCTGGTCTCGCAGACCCAGGCCACCGAACCCGAATTGGCTAAGGGCCGATTGCAAACGGGCGGCGTTTTCGGCGGAGGGACGTACCAAGACCTCAATATCGCCAGTAAAGCGGGGGCGGCCGTGGTAGGCCTGTGCGTAGCCTCCCACGACAACGTACTCAACGTTGTTCAAATTTAACAATCTTATAAACTCGCTCAAGTCTTTTGACAGGTCCATGCTGGGAAATCAGTTGGAGCAGTATATCAAGACGCTGCTCGGGGGTGAGCGATCGGTAGAAAGCTCGATCCGCATCGTCGGCTTCCTGGAAGGAGCGAAAGACGCGGACTTGTCTGTCCTGCCTGGTCACATCTCATTACTGGTCACATCTCATTATAGGTTGTCGAGATATTGCTGAAGCTCGGCCGGGACTGGGGCCTCCACGGTAATTCGATCGCCCGAAGCGGGGCTGGTAAATGTAATGCGTTGAGCATGAAGGAAGTAACGGTCGAGCGTACTGTCCGCGGCGCCGTAGAGCTTGTCGCCAGCCACGGGATGACCAATGCTGGCCAGATGCACGCGAATCTGATGGGTTCGGCCGGTTCCGATGCGAATTTCGAGGAGCGTGAATTTGTCAAAGCGCCGTAGCACCTTAAATTCGGTAATCGCGGAGCGGCCCCGAGCCAATTTCGCCGTCATGCGGATGCGGCGAACCGGATCGCGAGTGATGGGCGTGGTGATCCTGCCCTGATCCGTCTTAAGTCGGCCGTGAACGAGCCCCAGATAGACCTTTCCGACCTTACGGCTTGAGAACTGTTCAGCGAGATGGCGGTGGGCAGCATCGGTACGCGCGACCAGGATGACTCCGCTGGTCAGGCGATCCAAGCGGTGCACGATGCCGGGCCGTTGCACGCCTGCGACTTTCGACAGGGCTTGGAAACGATGCAGCAGTGCGTTTACGAGTGTTCCGGAATGCCGGCCGGCTCCGGAATGGACCACCATGCCCGCGGGTTTATTAACGGCTATCACATCGGCGTCCTCATAAAGAATTTCGAGCGGCATCTCTTCGGGTTGGGCGTGAAGCGGTGCTGGCGCCGCGGGATCGATCTCAATGGACTCAGACCCGCGCAAAAGATAAGAAGGCTTCTGCGGGGATTTGTCGACTCGCACGCGGCCGGACTTGATCCATTCCTGCAAGCGTGCGCGGCTGTACTCGGGCAAACGGCGGTGCAGATAGAGATCGAGCCGCTGATTGAGATCGTCAGCCGACGTTTCAAGATGGATCATGAGCACACAACCAGTTATATTCAAGAGGTGATTCGAAGCGCAATCGTTCCAGTGGCCGGGGTTGGCACCCGGTTGTTGCCGGCGACGAAATCGCAGCCCAAGGAAATGCTGCCGGTGGCGCGCAAACCGATCGTTCAATATGTGGCGGAAGAGTTGATTGCCAATAAGATCGACCAGATTCTTTTCGTCACGGGACGGAACAAGACGTCCATCGAGAATCATTTCGACACCGATCCCGAACTGGTGCGCAACCTGAGCGCCGCGAATAAGCAGGACCTGCTCAAGGAACTGCGGTTTGAAGATCACGAGGCGCATTTCTTTTACACTCGCCAGCGGATGCAAAAGGGCCTCGGCGACGCGATTTTGTGCGGCGAGAATTTCGCGGGCGAGCAACCCTTTGTAGTCGCGTTAGGCGATTCCATACTGGGCCTGCATGCTCAATCGAAGACTGTGCTGCGAATGACAGAGCTGTTTGAAGAGCGGCACGCCAGTTGCGTGGTCGCCGTCGAAGAAGTGCCGCCTGACCAGACCGTCAACTACGGCATCCTCAAAGTCAAAGAAGGTGAAGGCGAGTGGCTGCGGGTGGTAGATCTGGTGGAGAAACCGAAGCGTGGCCAGGCACCGAGCAATCTGGCGATAGCCGGCCGTTACGTCTTCTCGCCTGTGATTTTCGATATGATCCGGCGCGTGAAGCCGGATGCGCGCGGCGAGATACAGCTCACCGATGCCATGGCGCAGTTGTGCGAGGAAGGGCGGCGAGTGCTGGCCGTTAAGCTGCCGCCGAACGAAAGACGTTACGACATCGGAAATTTTCCAAGCTACTTCGAAACTTTCGTCGAGTTTGCGCTCGCCGATCCCGATCATGGCCCCGAGCTTCGAGCGAAGCTGGTGCAGCTGCTGGAGAAGTCGCGATCCGCCGGGAACGATTAATTCTCGCGCTGCTCGCTGGCGCTCTCGTGGCGACGCGGTTATGTCACACCGCCATCATTTGGGTGGAGGAGGCGTATCCGACTGCGGCGGCCATCCAGATTCTTCACGCCCAAAGCCTGTACCGCGACATCTGGTTCGACAAACCGCCCCTTCTCGCGTTTGCATACTTGCTGTGGGGCGCACAGATTGGCGTGCCGCTGCGCATTGCGGGCGCGGCTTTCGTTTTTCTATGTTGCCTGATGACGTGGGAGTTCGCGCGCGATCTGTGGGGACCGCGCGAAGGATTGACGGCGGCGCTCGCGACTGGATTCTTTCTGACGTTCGGCATTCCTTCGGCTGTCATGGCGCTCGCGCCGGATCTTCTCATGATCCTGCCTCATTTGGCCGCTGTATTTCTGGCGTGGCGCGGGCGACCGTTTTGGAGCGGCTTGCTGGCCGGTTTGGCGATGCTGATCAATGTAAAGGCCGCGTTCGTGTTGGCCGCGTGCGTGCTCTGGGCGGGACGCGCGTGGCCCTGGCTGTTGCTCGGCTTCGCGATTCCGAATGCCGCGGCATTCGCTTGGTTCGGCCAGCCTTATTTCGACCAAGTCTGGCGTTGGGGCTTACTCTACTCCGAGCGCAGCTTCCAACCGGCGACAGGTTTCGCGCGGACTCTTAATTGGGCCGGCTTCCACTGCGCGCTAGTGGCCGGCGCGGCGTGCGCGTTTTGGAAGGAGAAGAACTGGCGCATAGCGGGATGGCTACTGCTATCGTTGATGGCCGTTGCGGCCGGCTGGCGATTCTTTCCACGATATTATTTTCAGTTACTGCCTGTGATGGCGTTGATGGCAGCGCGAGGCTATATGCTGCTCGGGCGGCGGGGGCGTTTTGTGCTCTTACTGCTATTGCTGATTCCGCTGGTGCGGTTCGGGCCGCGCTACCTGACGCTTGCTAATGACCTGCTGCATGACCGCGAGCCGGCGTGGAGTGATCTGGTAATGAACCAGGACAGCCATGCGGCCGCCGATCGGATCGATCGCCAGGGAACGCTGTTGGTATGGGGCTACCGGCCGGACATTTTCGCTTATACACGCATGCCGGCCGGGAGCAGATTTCTCGATTCCCAGCCGCTCACGGGTGTCCTGGCGGACCGGCACCTGACCAATTCGGAGCCGGCCGCTCCGGAACTCGCGGCGCGCAACCGCCAGCAATTGATTCAAACCAGGCCGACGTGGATTCTGGACGGCCTAGGACCGCTGAATCCGGCGTTGGCAATTACGAATTATCCCGATTTACGGGAGTGGCTTGCGGAGTATCAGGAGGTGGGGCGGACACGGTACACCGTAATCTACCGGCGCAAATGAGCATTACGGTTTGTAGGCGATGCAGTCAATCTCGACTTTCATCTTGCGCTCATGGAATTGCGCTTCCACGGTAGTGCGCGCGGGACGATGGTCGCCGAAGAACTGCGCATAAACTTCGTTCATGGCGTCGAACTCCTGGGCATTCGATAAGAAAACCGAACATTTGACGACATCTTTGGGAGTGGCGCCGGCCAGGTCGAGGACGCGCCGGATATTTTCGAGCGTAACGCCCACCTCGTGACGAATGTCGCCGAACGAATACTGCTGCGTAGCGGGATCGGTTGGGCCTTGGCCGGAGACAAAGATAAAGTCGCCGGCGCGGACGAACGGCGAATAGGGGCCTTTCGGTTTCGGGATCATTGCATCGGACCGTGGTGGTGTTCAGGCTTCTTCTTGCGGCTGCGGCGCGGCGGCCGGTCGGCGCTATTGCCCGATCCCGTACCAACCTTACGTGATCGCCGGATGGGCTTCGGCTTAACAGGCGGAGGGTTAGGCTCCAGCAGCGAGGGCTGGCCTTCGACGATGGGCTGTTTCTCGTCCTCTTCTTCTTCTTCCTGCGTATGTTGCTCGACAGGCGCTTCGGGAACGGCTGGAGGATAAAACTCGGCGCCGAGGTAAACCATCAGGCCTTTCTCTTCGTCAGGTACGACGCGGACGACTAATTTATCCTGCGCGTAATTCAGGAACTCGGAGAATTCCTGGAATCCGTAGGTCGGCAGGTCGGAGGTAGGAACCTCGGATTGAAACCAGCCAGCCAGGTCGTCGGCGGTGGCGCCGTTCTCCATTTCGAGCCGATGCGTTTCCAAAACATCGCGCAATGGCGGAAGAGCTTCTTCCGGTTTGGGAGTGGGACGTTCCGGCTGTGTGGAAGTCTTGCGTTCGATGATGTAGCGGCCGCCTTGGCCGCTTACATTGACGTAGTCGGCTTTTTTCAGCTTTTCGACGAAATCGGAGAAGCTGTTTGCGCCATAAGCTTTTTCGGTGAAGGCCGAATCGAGCTGGAGCATGGTGGACTTGAGCAAGCCGAGCTGCGGCTGCACCGCACGGCGCTCGAGCACCTGGAGGGCGCGTTCGACCAGCGGCATGGCTTGTCCAAGATCGAGCGGCGCCGGACGCACGCGATGACCGCCTTGCTGGCGATCGCGCATGGGCGGACCTGCCTGTCCTCCTCCCTGCTGCTGCGGGCGAGACTGCCGCTCGCGGGGCTCGTGCCGGTCGGAATCGGTGGACAGCAGCGATTCGTAGCTCACAAACTCGTGGCAGTTTTGTTGGAGGATAGTGCTGGTGAAGGCTTTGCCGCCCACGACGAAAACGGTCTTGCCGTATTCCTTGAGCTTGTTAACCAGCGGGATGAAATCGCTGTCGCCGCTTACGATTGCGAAGGCGTTCACGTGCGGGTGGGTGAAGGCCATTTCGAGCGCGTCGAGAGCCAGGTTGATGTCGCCGCCGTTCTTATCGCCGCGAGGCGAAGGCAGGCGCTGCACCATTTGGACGGCGTTCTCGGCCATAGACCGGGCGGCGCCTTCCTGGCGTCCCCAGTTGGCATATGCGAATTTGGCGACCAAGTCGCCACGCTCTTTGAGCGCATCGAGCGGGAGCGATACGTCGAACTCCCGCCTTAAAGTAGATTTCACGCCGATCTCGATATTGTCGTAATCGACGAATACGGCGATGTTCAGTTTTTCTTGCATTAGATCTTTCTTGTTCGTTAATTTCACAGGCCCTAGCCTGTCTGCCACAGAATGCCTGGGCTACAGCTTCACGCGGTCTGCTTTACCGACGACCGGATGAAGTCTACAATCTCTTCGAGCGAGGCTCCGGGCTGGAATACAGCCGCGACGCCCAGCTTCTTGAGCTGGGCGGCGTCCTCGTCTGGAATTATACCTCCGACCATGACCAGGACGTCGTCCATGCCCTTTTCGCGCAACAACTCCATAACCCGGGGCACGATCGCATTATGGGCGCCGGACAGGATGGACAGTCCGATAACCTGGACGTCTTCCTGCAGGGCGGCGTTAACGATCATTTCCGGGGTTTGGCGAAGGCCAGTGTAAATGACCTCCATGCCGGCATCGCGGAGAGCGCGCGCGATCACTTTGGCTCCCCGGTCGTGGCCGTCCAAACCAGGTTTGGCGACCAGCACCCGGATACGATCCATATAGCTTGAGTTTAGCATTGGCAGGGACTGCGCCACTCGATTGCGTTCACACGAGTGTGAACGCGCCACGCAAGAGTGCGTGCGCCACAGCTCAGAGGACGCTGGTTTCGGTGTAGGAGCCGAAGACGGAGCGGAAGGCCTCGCAGATTTCACCTACAGTGGCGTAAGCGCGGACGGCGTCCAGGATATAGGGCATGGTGTTTTCCTTGCCCTCGGCGACGCGCTTAAGAGCGTCGAGCGTCTTCTGAACTGTGTGGTTGTCGCGCTCGGTCTTGAGCTTTGCAAGCTTGGCGAGCTGATGACCTTGAGCAGACGCATCGATCTGCAGAAGCTCGATCGGGTCCTCATTTTGTTCGACGAAAGCATTGACGCCGACGATCTTCTGCTCACCGGTTTCGATGGTGTGCTGATATTCGTAGCTGGCGTTAGCGATCTCGGTTTGCGGGAACCCGCGCTCGATGGCGGGGATCATGCCGCCCATTTCATCGATGCGGCGGATGTAATCTTTGGCGCGCTTTTCGACTTCAGCCGTGAGGCTTTCGATGAAGTAGCTACCGCCTAACGGATCGGGCGCGTCGGGAACGCCGCTTTCGTACGCCATCACCTGCTGGGTGCGCAGGGCGATGGTGACGGCGTGCTCACTCGGGAGCGCGTAGGCTTCGTCGAGCGAATTGGTGTGGAGCGATTGTGTGCCACCAAGCACCGCAGCGAGCGCCTGGAGCGTCGTTCGTACGATGTTGTTGTAGGGCTGCTGCCAAGTGAGCGAGCATCCAGCGGTCTGGGCGTGGGTGCGGAGCTTCCAGCTTTTCTCGTCCTTGGCGTTGTAGCGATCGCGCATGGTCTCGGCCCAGATCTTGCGGGCGGCGCGGAATTTCGCGATCTCCTCGAAGAAATCGTTGTGCGAGTTGAAGAAGAAGCTGAGCCGGGGAGCAAAGCTGTCGACGGGAAGGCCGCGCTCGAGCGCCCAGTCGACGTATTCGATGCCATCGCGCAAGGTGAAGGCCAGTTCCTGAACGGCTGTGGATCCGGCCTCGCGAATGTGATAGCCGCTGATAGAAATCGGATTGAAGCGCGGCACGTGCTGGGTGGAATATTCGATGACGTCGGTGACCAGGCGCATCGACGGGCGCGGCGGATAGATGTATTCCTTCTGCGCGATGTATTCCTTGAGAATGTCGTTCTGGAGCGTGCCCGACATGCGCGACCAATCGACGCCCTGCTTTTCGCCAACCGCCAGATACATGGCCCAGATGACCGGCGCGGGCGAGTTGATGGTCATCGAAACCGTGACGTCCGAGAGCGGGATGTCGCGGAACAGAATCTCCATGTCCTGGAGCGAGCAGATGGAGACGCCGCACTTGCCCACTTCGCCTTCTGAAGCCGCGTGATCGGCATCGTAACCCATGAGCGTGGGCAGGTCGAAGGCGACCGAGAGCCCGGTCTGGCCCTGGCGCAAGAGATAAAGATAGCGGCGATTGGTCTCCTCGGGCGTGGCAAAGCCCGAGAACTGGCGCATGGTCCAGAGGCGGCCGCGGTACATGTCGCGGTGGATGCCGCGGGTGTAGGGGAACTCGCCGGGCGGCGGGATGTCGAGACCTTGGATGTGCTCGGGTCCGTAGAACGGTTCGATCGGGATGCCGCTGAGGGTTTTGCGGTCCGGGGCTGTGGTTGTGCCGGTTGGCTTGGCCATCAATTTCATTGTAGGTGGTGGGCAGAGGTTGGTGGGTGGTGACGAGCGTGATCAGGCGCGAACCGCCGTGTTTACGCGTGAAGGTGAGATGGATGTTTTTCGATTCCAGAAGATCTTGGTGGCGGCGGAGGTGGTAAGAGAGTGCGTTCGCGGTAACGGCGGCGGTGACGCTGGTGACGCTGATTTCGAGGAGGAGGTCGGTGGCTGTTCCGGTCCAGGTGGTTCGATCTTTGAGCAGCGCGGTGACGGAGTCGAGAAGCGGCGTGGTTGGAGTTTCGTTGAGGGCGTCGACGATGGAGTCGGCGTGATCTGGGAGCGCTGAGGCAACCCAATTGGCGAGATCGTCATGCCGCAGTGTCGGCTGTAGGCGCGTGGAGGCGACGTTAGCAAGAGCGGCGCAGATGGCATTGCAGAGTGCGACGAGGATTTTAGGGCGGACCGATTCGAACTCCGTCCAGAGATCGGATTCGGTGCGAGATGTGGCGGCGGTGAAGGGCGCGAGGCGGACTGTCATGGTACGAGCGGATAGGGCTTCATCAGGATTCCAGCCACCGGTGGTGGTGATGAGGATGGGGCGGTGAAGTTCGACAGGGAGCGGCTCGCGGGCGTCACCTTTTTCGTGGAGGAGGAGAGTGGCTCCGGTGGCGAGGCGGCACAGGGCGTCGGAGAGGCGCGGGCTAATGGGGCCGGTGTGATCGAAGGCGAGAATCCAATTGTGTTGAGCGACGGCGAGCAGTTCTCGTACCGAGCCGGGAATTGCGAGAAGCGGAGCAGCCGAGGGGTCGATGAGGGCGCGGAGCATGCGGGCGGCGGTGGACTTGCCGCTGGCGGGTGCACCGTCGAGAACGAGAATGGGATGCGGGCCGGTGGGGCGAAGGGCGGAGAGGAGCCAGGAGGTGAGTCGCGTGCGGTCGGCGTCAGTGGCGAGGTTTAGGGCAGGCGGCA
>Ga0210406_10001288_pt1 | contig 31229 bp, 33 predicted proteins | sample IncBWC30MmetaG_FD_155454 | JGI IMG/M metagenome (GOLD analysis project Ga0210406, IMG submission 155454) | Forest soil microbial communities from Barre Woods Harvard Forest LTER site, Petersham, Massachusetts, United States - Inc-BW-C-30-M | ecosystem: Environmental > Terrestrial > Soil >... | reverse complement strand
CGAATTCACTTCCGCCGATTCCGTCACCATCGCCTGTCGCGGAGTTAAGTCGGCCCACGAACAGGAATTAATGCGCCTGGCTTGCGAAGCGACCTGCGACGTCTATCGCGCTGTATTTGCGTCGCTCAAAGAAGGTATGTCGCAAAACGACGTCTCGAACCTGGTCGAGGCCGGTTACGCAAAGATGGGGCTGCGCGGCGATGCCCTGGTGCTGTTCGGAGCCGCCGCAGCTCTTCCACACGGCACAGTTAAACCGCAAACCCTGCGCGAAGGCGACGTGGTGCTTATCGATGACGGTTGCAAAGTCGAGGGCTACTCTTCCGACGTCACTCGAACCGGAGTCTTCGGCAAACCAACCGAAAAAATGCAGCACACGTTTGAAATCGTCCGGAAAGCGCAGGAGGCAGCTCTGGACGCAGCTCGAAAAGGAAAACTCTCCGGAACCGTGGACGATGCCGCGCGCGGCGTGATCACTTCAGCCGGCTACGGGCCCGACTACAAATTTTTTGCGCATCGCCTGGGCCACGGTATCGGCCTTGACGGCCACGAGCATCCTTATTTGGTCCGCGGCAGCAAAACCGGCCTCGTGCCCGGCATGACATTTTCGAACGAGCCAGGCGTATACATCCCAGGCGAATTTGGAATTCGCTGCGAGGATCTGATGGTTATCGCCGAGGACGGTCCAGCGCGACTCCTCACGCCCGCTTTTCAAGCCTCACTCGAAAAGCCGCTCGGCTGATGGTTTGGCCTTCCGGCTAACTCGTAGCCGTCATTCCGAGCGAAGCGAGGACCACTGCCTCTCCGAGCGATTTTCGCGAGGAGAATCTCTCTTCGTCCTCGATCTCGGCAACGGCTCGCCTTACGCCAGCCTCGCGCAAAATTCCACCACGCGCTGTTCAGCCCAAAATCGCTCGCTGCCGCCTTCCTCGGAAATAAATCCGCAATGCCCGCCATGCTTCGGAGCCTTGAACACGATCGCCGGATTTTTTTCGACGCCACTCGCCCGCGTCGCTTCGAACGGCACGAACGGATCGTCCTGCGCAGTAATCAGCAGCATCGGCACCCGGATTTTGTCGATCACCCGCTTCGCTCCAGCCGCTTCGTAGTATTCCTGGGCATCGCGATAGCCGAAGTGTGGCGCGGTAATCGCATCATCAAATTGCCGCACCGTACGAATCCGGCTAAAGCCATTCGGCGAATATCTCTGCGGAAATAGCTCAACTTTGCGCGCGTACCGCGACATCAGACCAGCAACAAAGTGCCGTTGATAAAAATAATTGTTGCGCCGCTCCAGTTCGTCGGCGCAAGCACCAAGATTGATGGATGGGCAAACCGCGGCAACGCCACGTAGCGTTTTGGGGACATCATCACCAAACTCGCCCGCCATTTTTGTAACCAGATTCCCACCCATCGAATATCCTGCCAAAAATATTCGCGAAAAGCCGTCGCCCGACGACAGTTCCTCAAAAACCGCGCGATAATCACTGCTCATTCCGGAGTTATAGAGGGTCGGCGTCAAAAGTTCCGTGCCGCCGCAATTCCGTTGATTGAGCCGGATCACATGAAATCCGCGCTGCCCGGCTTTTTCCGCGATCCCCAGCATGTAATTCGACGCGCTCGAACCCTCCAACCCGTGAACCAGCACTAGGACAGGTACATCGCGATCTTTGCCGTTTTGCCAGTGACAATGTCCCAGAATTCTTGAATCCAAATCGACCTGGAAGCAGCGCTCTTCCGCGTGAGGCAAAACGAACTGCCGCCGCAAGAACGCGGCCGCAATGGTCATCGTGTGCCCGTTCTTAAGCAACCGGTGCGGCCGAAATGGTTTGTCTTCTGCCGAGCTCATCTTTCCAATCTAGGCGAGCCGGGCCGCCAGAACAAGTTCACGGCTATGCCTCGTTCGGCGCTACAGTTAACATTCCTGGGCCAAAAAACGTCTATCAGCTCGTAGAGGTTTTTGGTATTGGCTGGACACATGGCAATCACCACAGGAGCGCGTTTCGCGGCTTTGCAGTGGTCAGTGAACAGGGCTGCCGGAATGGACGCTGGTGACGAGGCGTTGGTCCGAGCTGCGCAAGGCGGCGATCGCGCCGCTTTCGGTCAACTTTACCAGCGCTACGTTCGAATGGTGCACGGAATCCTTCTGGCGAGGGTTCCGAGAGCCGCCGCCGAAGATCTGGTTCACGATGTCTTCCTGCAGGCCCTGCGTAGCCTCGCGGCAATGCGCGAGGCTTCGCGTTTCGGTCCGTGGCTGGCCGCAATCGCGCGCAATCGTGCAACGGATTTCCACCGCCGCGCCAAACCAAGCGACTCACTCGACGATCAACCGGGATCGCTCGACGCGCTGGAAAATCCGCGACGCGAAATCGCCCACGAAGACAGCATCGCGTTGCTGAACGCCGTGCGTGAACTGCCGGACGTCTATCGCGAAACGCTGGTCATGCGTTTTGTAGAAGGAATGACCGGTCCGGAAATCGCAGCTCACACCGGTCTTACACACGGCTCCGTGCGGGTAAATCTGCATCGCGGCATGCAGATACTTCGAGAAAAATGGCAAGGCCATGCGATTCGCACAGAAAAAGAGAAAGGCTCATGAAAAACGACTATTTATGGGACGGCTCCGGCGACCCTGATCCCGGACTTCAGCGCATCGAAAAATCACTCGCGCGATTTCGTTATGCCGGCGAAACGCCAGAACTTCCCGCTGCGGACTTCTTGCAACGGCAGGCAAAGCCCTCACATTTTGCTTTCTTCACTGCTGGTTGGATTCCGCGATTCGCCGCCGCGACATTACTCATTGTGGCGTTGACTGGTTCAGTTTTCTTTTTGCACCTGTCGTCTGTACAAGTTTCGGACGCGCCGGCCTGGGACGTTGCTCGCCTTTCCGGCACGCCGCGCGTGGGAGACTTTTCTCTCGCAAGCGATTCCAGCAAAGCTCAACTGAAAGTCGGCCAGTTGATGACTACCGACAATTCCTCGCGCGCATCCCTGAACGTCGCGGAAGTCGGCGAAATCTACGTAGATCCCGGCTCGCGCGTCCGTTTGATTGAGTCCGGTTCGAGTCATAGCCGGCTCGCTCTTGAACTCGGCACCATCCACGCCGCGATCTGGGCGCCTCCAGGAGAATTCGTCGTGGACACGCCTTCCGCCACAGCCGTGGATCTGGGTTGCGCATACACGCTACAGGTGAACGACGACGGCTCCGGCACGCTGCGCACGACGCTGGGCTGGGTCGGCTTTCACAAAGACGGGCATGATTCGTTCATTCCCGCCGGCGCAATGTGCACGACGCGTCCGGCGCAAGGCCCCGGCACTCCGTATTTTGAAGACGCTACAGAACAATTGCGCAGCGCATTGCACGCGTTTGATTTCGAATCCTTATCAGCCGCCGATCGCGAACAAGCGTTGCGCACCATTCTCGCGCAAGCACGCCCTCGCGACGCCTTCACCTTGTGGCACTTGCTAACCCGCGTAAACGACGACGAGCGCCCGCTGGTGTACGACCGCCTGGCATCGCTGGTAACGCCTCCGGCAAACGTGACGCGCGAAGGCACGCTCGCCCTCGATCCGCAAATGATGGACGCCTGGTGGAACGCCTTCGATCTCGGCGACATTTCCGTGTGGCGTTTCTGGGAACAGAAACAAGCCCCTCCGCTCCTGAAAAAAACCGCTCGCTAAACAAGTCGTCATGAATTTTTCCTAGGGGCGCAGCGTGCTGCCCCTAACTTGCCCGGCCGCACCATTGAATCTGCAACTCTCACTCCTTGATCTACGTAGGTTGAGAAAACATCGGTTAACAGTTAGTTCCGTGCTCGCGTCTTGTAAGTTGTAAGCGCAGCCCGCGAGCAAGGAGGAAATACAACATGCGTCCCAGGTCGCTCCGCTCAATCCGTCTAACGCTCATCGCAATCGCAGCATTTTTCGTTTATGCGGACGCGGCCAGCGCAGGGCCACCACTGATTTGCCACCCTTTCGACATCGGCAACGCCAAATCGCTCCCATGGATCAGCCACGACTGGAATCTCTCCGGCACGGAAAATTACGACACGCATCGCTTGGCAAGCGACACTCTTGCCATCCTGAACGCCAGCCAGGTCCCGCTGGTTCATATGGAAACGCTGCGCCGCGCCACGCTCTACGCGCGAAAGGATCCGGTCGCCGCAAAGCAACTTGTGCTGCTGCTCGTGGCTCGCGCAAAAAGTAGTGAAGCTTCATCGAGCCCCGAGCCGTTTGCGTTGTTCGACGCCGCTTATCTCACCGAAGCCTACAAACAATGGCTGGGCGAAAAAGGCGAAAATCCCGCCAACGGCCTGGACGGCCTGCCCTGGATCGAACACGCACTGCAACTGCGTCCCAACGATGCGCAGATGGCCTTCGCCGCCGCCCTGATCACCCTTCGCGGTCCGGAAGCGGAGCATCGCGGGCACGCGCAAATAGCGACAGCCGGCGCAAACAATGACGAACTGCTTAAACGTAATCTGGCAACTCACTTTCTCGGAACACAAAGTCCGACCATGGCGGAAATGATCCTCAAGAACGATTCCGCCAAATCAGAAACGAAGGCAGCGAGGCCATGAACCAGCAATTTGCTCGTCGCTTTTTGTCACTTCTAAGCACGCCCGTCGTTCCATGCGTTCGGCGGGGGTGTATTTTCTTTGCGACCTTTTTTCTCTGCGCTTCTCTCGCCGTGAACGCGCAGAAAGCAAATAGCGATCCCGGTCTGATCGCCCACGAATGGGGCACCTTCACTTCCATCGCGGGAGAAACCGGTCAGGCCGTCGAATGGCTTCCGCTGAACAGTCCCGGCGATTTGCCAGGCTTCGTCGAACATTTCCGCGGCACCGGCTTAAAAATTGGCCTGGGAGGAACGATGCGCATGGAAACACCGGTCCTCTATTTTTATTCCACGCATGACGCCACAGTTGACGTTAGCGTTTCTTTTTTCCACGGACTGATCACCGAGTGGTATCCGCACACGACGCACATCGAACCATCATCCTCGCTCAACAACGTCGTGCTCTTTCAACAACAATCGAGCGGCAGTATTTCGTGGAAATCAGTCAGCGTGCAGCCATCAGCCGACTTCCCATTTCCTCAGGAATCTCAATCCAGCCATTACTACGCAGCGCGCAATACCAATTCCTCTCCGCTTCGCATTTCCACCAATAACGGTGATGAGAGTGAGAAATTTCTTTTCTATCGCGGCGTGTCCGTTGCCCCCGCGCCGCTTTCTGCTCTGGTCCTGCCGACCGGCCAAATCGAAGCAATGAACCAGAGCCCCGCCGAAATTTCCAAGCTAATCCTGTTCGAACGCCGCGGCGAAAAAATCGGTTTTCGTGAAGTCAACGCTCTCGGCGAAGGAGCGATCCTCGATCCACCTGTTCTGGGTGTCTCGCAGAATGCCTCGCTCGATTCCCTGATCCCCGATCTCGAAGCGTCTCTAATTTCCAGCGGACTTTATCCCGAAGAAGCTCATGCCATGCTCGAATCCTGGAAAGATTCCTGGTTCGAAGAAGGCTCCCGCCTGATTTACATCGTCCCGAATTCCTTCGTCGAAAAAATTCTGCCGCTCTCCATCGAGCCGCAACCCGCTACTGTCCACCGCGTCTTCGTCGGCCGCATGGAACTCCTCACGCCCGCAACGCAAAACGCCATCGAAACCGCCGCCGCAACGCAGGACCAAGCAGCCCTCGCCAAATACGGCCGCTTCCTCGCCCCAATGATCGAAATGATTCTCCGCAAAAATCCGAATTCCGTTCATTCCGCGGAACTAGGCCAGGAGCTCAACGGAATTTATCGGTCCTACGTGGCGCAAAGCGTCGCGCGCTAGCCAATCTCCGAGCAGCAGACCTGAAAGCGTCTGATTGTGGGGCGAGCCGAATCAGTGGGCCTCTGAATTTCTTGTGCAAGTATTCATTCCATAATCCTCCGTTTTTGCCGCATTTTTGCTTAATTTTCTCTTGACATATGAAACGTCGGGCGAGTATGACTCACTACCAATCGATGGCAATTCGCTCCCGCGATGACCCAGCATCGCTTCGGGCGGCAACGTGCCCTACCTCTAGAGAACTCCTGGTGGGCTGAACCTATACGTCCTCGCCAGTCAGGAGCTCGATCGAGTCCTCACTCAGCAAGGAGTCAACAACATGTTTCAGCCAGGTCGTCATTTCCTTGGTCTCTCCACCCTTTGGGTCATCGGGATGCTGTGGCTGCCGCCCCTGTCGTCCGCGCAGGTGGCTTCTCAGGATCCGAACTTCACACCCTCAGTACTAAAGTCGGGCCTCTCAGCGCCGCATGGAGTTGTTTTCCGTCCGCCTACCGGTGACCTTGTGTTATCGCAAAACGGTGCCGCCCAAGTCTCGCTTGTGAATGCGACATCCGGTGCCACCAAGAATTTTGCTACGCAGTCGTTGGCCAACCAGATTGCCGTTCGGTCAAGCGACGGCGTAGTTGCAGTCACAACCGGCTCCGCCGGCTCAATCAATTTTTATACCTCTAACGGGGCGCTTCTGGGATCGATACCCACGGTTGCTCCCTGCATAGGCGGGTTAGCCTTCGACGCCGGCGGCGACCTGTTTGTGGCAGGCGGTTTGAACTTCGAGGGTTGCCAATCCAACGCGCTTTATGAATTCTCGGGGGCGACGCCCTGGACTGCGGAGCCACCATTTAGCCCGGTAGGGTCTTTTAACGGGAGCGACGATATCGAAGGTTTGGCATTTTCTGCCGCTCCGCCTCCGCCTTTCGGATCCGGAACTTTGTACGCGGTTAGCTCTACGACTGGCACAATCTACCAGGTTACTTGTTTGGACTGTGGTGGCGACATCTCTTTTAGGCCCATTGCGACCGCGCCTAGTAGCACCCTCCCGTGGGGCATCGCGATCGATCCCCTTTCGGGTGACATCTACGTTTCGGAGTTCAACGGACCAAGTATTCTCAGAATGCCACCGCCTAATAATAGTTGCGTGGTGGAGTGCGTCCTGCCAACCCCAAGTCCATTCGCCACCGGTTTCAGCGATACCTTCGGCTTGGCCTTCGACCCCAACGGAAACCTGTATGTTAACGAAACGGCGGGCAACCTTTGGAAGTTCACTCGAAACTCGTTCCCAACGTCGCAGCAGCCGATCCTTCAGGGTCAAACACTTACGTTCATCAATCCCAATCCCGCAATGTCTGACCAGACCCAAACCATCTTCATTCCTCAAAGTGCGAACCTCTGCGACACTAACGGACATTGCGCTGCTTTCCTACAGGCTATTTTCGTGCCGGCCCAAAAGGCGACGCTCGATCCCAGACTGATGCAAGGATCCTTTGGTGATTCAAACTTCTTCGGCGGCGGACCGGTCCCTCCCGGGACGACCTGCGTGGCCATCCTGAGCGCAAGCCCCAACCCCGCAACACCCAACTGTGTCAATGTAATACAAAAATGCTACGACGCGAATCATAGGCCCTTCGACATCTGCCCGGTACATGAACCTTCCGGCAACACAGATCTGATCCAACTCACATTCAAATGGACGGATCCGTCGTTCGTGGCGGGTCCCAACACTGCGTTCCTGATAGACTTCGATACCGCTGCAAACACAGGAACTCTTACCAACATTACGGACATGACCGACCCCGGAGGAGGAACCCGGAGTTTGTGCTCGGTAACTATGACTGCCAATCTAGGCGCGGCGACTAGCGACTTCTCCCTCGGTCCCATTCCATCTCCAGTAACGATTGGAACGCCTGCAACCGTTCCAGTTACATCTATAGGTACTTTTAACTCACAGGTTAACCTCAGCGTGTCCGATGTGCCCCCGGGCGTAACCGCTACACTCAACCAACCATCCGTCACTCCGTCACCCGCCGGCAGCACGGACACCTCGACAACCCTGACCGTCACCGTCGGGCCTAGCTTCGGCTCGGCCAATACGCCAGCTGGCATAGCGACTGTGATTGCCAACCTCCTGGCCTCCGGCTGTATCGATAATTCAGGAATCGCGAACGCCTTAACCAGCAAACTCTCGGCTGCTCAAGCAGCTATTAACGGAGGTCAGATTCAGACCGCAATCAACACGCTGGGTGCGTTTAAGAGTCAGGTCCAGGCGCAATCAGGCAACCACATCAGCGGTTCATGCACGACAACATTCACGCTGCTAGTGACGGGCACGTCCTCGGGCGTGGTCCATTTGGCCTCTGCAAGCGTGAGCGCCACCTCCACAAACGCAGCCGGGATACTTTTCACAGACGCCTCGAACGCCATCACGAAGTTGGCTGGAGTTAACACCCCGGACCCGATAACCGGTTCCGTTCTTAATTCCAGTTCGGGAACGAAGGTTACCATTTCGAATGGGGCCACGGTGGTACTCACCGCCTTTACGGATCCCACCGGCTTCTACTATTTTGCTAACACCGGCCTTGTAAAAGGCGTAATTTACACTATTCAAGTCACGGTCCCAGCGGGATTTAACGGCGTCACGCCGTCGTCTCAAATATTTACCTGGGGAGGAAAGGGACTAGTGTTCAACTTTACGCTATTTTGAAGGCAAGGATCTCAACCTTTAACCGTTGCGATGTTTGCAAGACAGACGGGCGCATCAACTATAGGGTGTGCCCAGCCTGTTAATCCCGAAATGAGTCAGGTCGGCCCGGAGAATTTTGGCCTGAAATCTGGGAGCCGAGCAGAACGGAGCGCCGGCTATTTTGTAGCGCTCTGCGACCAGCGCGCGGATTCTGTGTAAATAGGCTTCAGATCGGCGCGTTCGATAACCTTCTCAACTCCAGCTTCTTTGCGGATTTCATCGAGCAGGCGCAGCGCCTCGCGGTAATGGCCCGTGGCTTCGGTGCCGTTGCCGGTTTCGCGGAGGGCTGTGCCTAGCAGGTAATGGGCCCGAGCGAGCAGAGTTCGTAGCCCCAGTTTTTCAGCCTTGCCCAGGGCGGGCTCGACTTCCTGCCGGGCATGTGGATAATCTTTGCTTTTCACCAGCGCCTCGGCTAGGTCCACCGAGCACTCGACTGATAGATATTTCGATCCCAAGGTGTTTGCTTCTTGAGCCAGGCTTTGCAAGCTACTAATCACCTCGCGCGGACGCCCTTCACTGATCGTTATTTTGGCGATGCCGATTTTAGATTCAAGCATCTTGTCACGATCCTTGGTAAGGGACGCCGCTTGCAAGGCTTCCCCATAGTGCGTGCGCGCTGCCTTAAGGTCGCCTCGATAAAAGGCGTTATCGCCCTGGATATTTAAGGTCTGGGCGACTTCGGGCTGGCTCTTAAGTTCGTGCGCGAGGCTCAGCGCTTCATCCAGCGCCTTCTTAGCCTCGTCCGGACGTCCCGCGTCCGCCAGCGCGCGGCCATAGCCACTCAGAATGTCGGCCATCATGGAGCTGCGATCATTAAGCTCTCGAAAGGTCTTAAGAGCCTCTTCTTCGGAACTTATGGCTGCCCCGTAGCGGCCCTGGCGTCCGAACAGAGATCCCATGCTGTAGGAATTGATGGCGGCGCCACGCTTATCACCGCCGCTACGGTAGAGATCGAGGGCCCGAAGATATTGCGTGAGCGCTTGATCGTACTGCCCCAGCTTCGCATTGGTCTGGCCCAGGTTGTAAACTGTGTCAGCGATTTGGCCCGGCACCTTTAATTTCTCGCGCAATTGCAGCGCTTGCTGGAAATAAGTCAGCGCGTTTTCGAGCTGTCCGTTCGTAAGATACACGATGCCGATGTTGTTCAGGCACAAGGCCTGGTAGGTTTCATCGCCCGCGTCCCGCTGGATTTGCAACGATTCCATGAACATTTTGAGAGCTTGCTCATGCTGGCCGCGGTCCTCATAGAAGTTGCCTAGATCAATTAGAGTGTCTCCGGCCTCCTTCTTGGCTCCAATCTCCTTCCGTACTTTGATCGCCTCATTGAAGCTGGCCAGAGCCGCGTCCGGCTTACCCATTAGAGAATAAATCTGTGCAATTTCGTTCAGGCTGGCGGCCACGCCGCGTTTAAAGCCGATTCGACGCTCAATGGCGAGCGCCTCCTGATAATTGCGCAGCGCCTCCTCCGGCTTATTCATGAGTCGATACGCGATGCCCATCGCCTGCAGAATGACCGCCTTTTTCTCATCGTTTCCGAGTCGGACAGCGAGCGTGAGGCCGCGATTCAGATAATCCAGACTGCCCTGCGGGTTATCACTCATGATCTCTACGCCACCCATCTTCCAGAGCGTCTCGACGGATTGCGGATCTGCTTTCAGCACGTTGGAGTAGTGCTCGCGGGCTTTTTGGTACGCTCCAGTGTCTTCATACAGCGTTCCAAGCGTGTACTGAACATCGCTGTCGCCAGGTGCGGCCTTGGCCAGATTCTCGTAAGACGCGATCGCGACCGGATAGTCCTTCATGATCCGAGCATGACCGGCGGCAATCCGGTACTTTTCCTGGGCTGGCAGGTTCTGGCTGAGATCGACAGCCTTCCGCGAAAATCTCTCCGCATCCACTTCATATCCCAGCGCAGAATCGGTTTCGGCCAACCGCGCGTATGCCAGCGCGAATTGCGGATCATCTTGGGTGGCGGCCTGGAACATCTTGGCGGCCTCAATGTTCTTGCCGTCGCGCAAGAGTTGCGCGCCTTGATTGTATTCGCGCAGTGCCGGAAGCGATTTTGAGGATGGCTGGAACGAACTGGCCTTCAGCTCTTTCATCACATCCGAGGACACTGCCAGCTTGGTGCGGATGAGTTCGGCAAGCCCATCCACCGTTTTGGGGATTTCCTTTTCACTTGCGGCTTCGATTTTCAAAGGCTCGCTACGGTTATGCTTCAGATCCTGCAGCGTGCCATCGATACGAATCTGGTCGCCGAACTTGGCATATTGTCCCCAAACCACTGTGTCCGCATTGCTGAACTCGGCGATCCGCCCGACCATCGTCGGATCGATCGCGGTCGCAGGAGTAACGTGCAAGTCCGTTAGCACCTGTTGTAAGCGGTCCGGAGAAATGGTTCGCAGATGCGCCGATTGACCTACGTCGGTGCTCAGCATATCCGCCAAACTCGACCCCAGCCAATCGAGTTTGCTGTCGCCGGAACCATTGCGAAACGGCAAAATTGCCAGCGACACTTCCGGACCCGCTGGTGCTGTGCTTGCTGGCTTGGCAGCAAGCCTGCCCCGCAGCGCCCAGCCACCAATGACCAACGCCAACGCCAGCGCGCCCGTCGCAATCCACTTCCAGGGAACTTCGCGCGGAGGAACCGGTGCGGGTTTCGCAACGGATGCCAGCGTCGGCTGCTTCCCTTCCCACGCGTCCAGATCCAGCAGAATTTCCTTCGCGTTCTGGTAGCGTGCGTTCAAATCGCGCTCCAGGCACTTGCTCACAATGTCGCTCAGCACTTTTGGAATGGACGCGTCCAGCTCCGCGGCCGGGATTGCACGCTCCTGGTTTCGCTTTAGCAAGCTGGCCATTGCCGTGTCCGCTTTGTACGGCATTTTTCCAGTCAGCAATTCATAAAAAATCAGTCCTAAGCTGAATAGGTCGGAGCGTCCGTCGAGATGGCCGCCCATCGCCTGTTCCGGCGACATGTATTCAATCGTGCCCAGCAGCGCGCCCGATTGCGTCATCCCACCCGATTCCAACGAACGCGCCAGCCCAAAATCCATCACCAGGATGCGCCCCTGTTTTTCCTGCATGATATTTTGCGGTTTCAAGTCACGATGGATGATTCCAACCGCGTGCGCTGCCTCCAGCGCCAGGCACACCTGCCGCATAATCTCTACCGCCCGCTCGGGAGTCAGCTTGCCTTGGTCCAACAGCAGTTTGCGCAGGTCGCAGCCTTCCACAAACTCCATGGTGATGAATTTCACGCCGTCGACTTCAGACAAATCGTAGATGCGAATGACGTTTCGGTGTGTCACTTGCCGCGCCGTAAGCAATTCCTGCTTGAAGCGCGCCAGAATCACGGAGTTCGAAGCCATGTCCGGACGTATCAGCTTTAACGCCACCATCTGATCCACTTCACGGTCCAGCGCTTTATAGACGGTGCCCATGCCTCCTTCGCCCAGCACGTTCCAGATCTCATAGCGGCTGCCGAGCACGTCTCCCGGCTGTAGGTGATCTTGAGTTTCAGAAATATTGGAACTGCGTAGTTTTCCGGAAGGAGTGGACGGAGACGCGTCAACAAATGTTACGTCGCCCGCGGAACTGCTCGGACCGGTAGGTGGAGTGGGCGCGTTGTTGCCTGCCCGTTCCTTTTCTGGTGGGAGTGGAATATCGCCGCTACCGGAACTTTCATCTTTGGCAGCTGCGCGCAGACCGGCAGATGCGCCCATCTTGGCGACCTCGGGGCCCATCTTCTTCGGCTCTGGGTCGTTCATACAATTACTAAACGCTGACTTGGCTACACACCGGCGGCAACTCGCGCTGGGCACGCTAGCTACCTAGACTGGTTTAGGGAAGTATATACCGACGAGAACGTCTCGCCACACCTCCGTTTCAAAGGTTCCTCAGCTAGCCCTCAAAAGCCCGGGCGGCCCAGGGCCTGCTGCCTCATTGCTTACGTAACCAATCGGAGGCGCGGCGCGTCCCACGGGCGGAGGGCCACTTCCGTGGATCACTCTCAGCCCCACAGTTTCAATCAACATTTCCCTTCCAGAGCGACTTTGATTCTGCAATTAGCGGCGGCAAGCCGATCGTCGGCTTGGTGCTCAACGCCGCGATTGCCGACGCCGCAGAACATTGGATTTGGCTCCACTGGTATTTTGACGTGAACAGACCGATTCGCGAGTTCGGTTGGAACAAAGTAATCAAAGCAGATGCCGCGAAAACGCTGTCCCGGGATCGCGCGGATGTTGATTTCGAACACGGAGGCGGTGGCGCCTTCGTCTTAACCAGCGTGCTATTTGAAGATGGCAGCACTTGGGAGGAGTCGAAGGACAACGCTTCCTGCAAATACGCTTGGTACAACGGCCACAAGAAAAATTTGCTTAAGCCAGTGCGGCTGCCCTTTCGCGAGTAGCTCTTCGCGAGTTCATCGGCGTCAACTTGACCGCGCCTGCTTCTACCCCTAAACTGTTAATTCCACGGTGATTCATTTTTTCGATTCGATGAATTTTTCCTTCGGCCCGGCGGCCACCCGCTGGGCTGCGCTATTTTAGGGCGCAAGGTCGATTAGTTAAACTCAATCGCGAGGCTTTAATGATTGACGGTCCCATTCAGGAAGGTCTTACCTTTGACGATGTGCTGCTGGTGCCGGGCAAAAGCTCGGTGCTGCCCGTCGAAGTGGAAACGCAAACAAATTTCACGCGCAAACTAAGAATTAATGTGCCGCTGGTCTCCGCGGCCATGGACACGGTGACGGAGTCGCGGCTGGCGATTGCCATGGCGCGCCAGGGCGGCATCGGCCTGATTCACCGCAACATGCCCATCGATCGTCAAGCGGAAGAAGTGGACCGCGTGAAACGCTCCGAGTCCGGAATGATTGTTGATCCCGTGACGATTTCTCCCGACATTACTTTGCGGCAAGCGCTCGAGATCATGACCAAGTATCGGATTTCCGGCCTTCCGGTAACTCGCGGAACTCGCCTGACCGGAATTCTGACCAACCGCGATCTGCGGTTCGAAAAAGACCACACGCAGCTGGTCAGCGCGGTGATGACCAAAGACAATCTGGTGACGGTTGGGGTCGGCACGACTCTGGAAGAAGCGGAAAAGATTCTGCAAAAACATCGCATCGAAAAACTTCTGGTCGTGGATCAGGATTTCAATCTGAAAGGCCTGATCACCGTAAAGGATATTCAGAAAAAACTGGAATATCCCCGAGCTTCAAAAGACAGCCAGGGACGGTTGATTACCGGAGCTGCCGTAGGCGCAACCGGAGATTTTCTGGAACGCGCCATCGAAATGTCGAAAGCGAAAGCTGATGTGCTGGCCATCGATACCGCTCACGGCCACACCGCGAAAGTGATGGACGCGATCAAAACCATTCGCCAGCGTCTGCCGGAAATGCAAATCGTGGCCGGCAACGTGGCTACCTTTGAAGCCGCCAAAGATTTGATTGCGCTGGGAATCGACGGCCTGAAAGTGGGCATCGGGCCGGGGTCGATTTGCACCACGCGAGTGGTGACGGGCGCCGGCGTGCCGCAGCTCACGGCAATTATCGAAGCTTCTCGCGCTGCACACGGCACTGAAGTGCCGATCATCGCCGATGGTGGCATCAAATATTCCGGCGACATCACCAAGGCTTTGGCGGCGGGCGCATCCTGCGTAATGATCGGCAGCCTTTTTGCCGGTACGGAAGAATCGCCTGGCGAAACAATTTTGTTTCAAGGCCGCACCTTCAAAGCGTATCGCGGCATGGGCTCGATCGGTGCGATGGCTGCTGGCTCGGATCGCTACAGCGTGGTGCAGGAACTGGGCGACAGCGGCAAGTCGGTGCCGGAAGGTGTCGAAGGCCGCGTTGCGTACAAAGGCCCGCTCGGCGCGCTGACCGACCAACTTGTCGGCGGACTGAAAAGCGGCATGGGCTACGTCGGCGCGCGCACCTTGAAAGAGCTCAGTGAAAAGAGCCGCTTTGTGCGAATTACCGCGGCGGGCTTGCGCGAATCGCATGTGCACGACGTGGTGATCACGCGCGAAGCTCCCAACTACAGAATGGAATAGCGTGTACAGAAACAGCAGCGGCGTAAAGCCGCTGCTACATAAATCGAAGATAGCGCTGATCTGCACAAGACAAAATTTGCGCCGCAACCAAGGGGGAACAGAAATTGTCTGAAGAATCGTGGCGCAATCCGCGTCCCGCGCCGCAACTGGACGAAATACGCCAGCGCGTGCCTGCGAAGAGTTTCCTGCCGCAGTGGTTGCGTTCGTGGTGGCCGGCGTTGCTCTGGGCGGGATTCATTTTTTCGCTGTCCACGGATTCGTTTTCGTCCGATCACACCGGCGCGATTCTCTATCCGATCTTTCACTGGCTGATGCCGTCGCTCAGCGCTGAACAGTTTGAGCCAATGCACTATTTCATCCGCAAGTCGGCGCATTTTACGGAGTACTTCGTTTTCTGCGTGCTGCTGTTTCGCGGGGTTCGCAATGGCCGCCCGGGCTGGCGCTGGACCTGGGCGCTTGCTGCGTTGTCGATCGCCGCAGGCTATTCGGCGCTCGACGAAATACATCAGGCGTTTGTGGCATCGCGCACTGCCTCGCCGTGGGATTCCCTGCTTGATTCCGTCGGCGCCTTCGTCGCTACCGTAGCGGTGTTCCTGTGGTTTCGGTTTCGCAAACCGGCTGACTCATTTTCCAGCGGAGCTGCCATAGAAAAACCGGGAACGCATTGCTAGCATCCAATAATATTGCGGCGACAGTGTGGCTGGAGCAGACTGCCTGAATGTTCATTCGCGGCTCGATTCGTCTCGGCGTCTTGGTCCTCGCGTTCTTATGTGGGTTTGCACTCAGGGCACAAACAAACACTACTAAGGCCGGTGCCGCGTCTCAGGCCGGTGTTGGCGCTGACCGGAATAGTGTTCAAATACCTGCCGGCACCATACTCCCCATCCGGTTGAACCACGGTTTCTCCTCGAACAGTACTCGGGTTGGACAACAGCTAACGGGCCGGATTATGCAGGACGTGCCATTGCCAAATTCGCGGCCAGGTTCAGGCAAGATCCCGGAAGGCTCCAAGGTCATTGGAACGATTCTGTCGGTTTCCACCGCCGGAAGTAACAACGCCGGGAAAATCACTTTCCAGTTCGCGCAAATCGAGATTCATCACCGCAGAATGGCGATGGTCACAAATCTCAGAGCGATTGCTTCGCCGATGGAAGTTCAGTTCGCGCAGATCCCGGAAACGACTTCTGGATTCGGGACACCGTACGTGTGGGCGACGACGAGCCTGATCGGTGGAGACGTTAAATATGGCGTTGGTGGACCGGTCACCGATCGAGGAAGCCAAGTGGTGGGCGAAGGTACCTACGGCGGCGTGCTGGTTCACGTCCGAGCCCAGCTCGAATCAGGCTGCCGCGGTGAGCTAGAAGGAAGTCACGATGTGCAAGCCCTCTGGGTATTCTCTGCCGATTCCTGCGGAGTGTATGGTGTGAGCGGAACACGGATCGAACACACGGGCCGGAGCACGCCTGCTGGAGAAATCACTCTCTCCGCCGAAAGCGGCAACGTGAACATCAGAAGCGGAAGTGGCATGCTGCTGAGGGTGGCTCAGTAGGGTTAAGGGCCGACGCAGGCGCTGCTCCGGAGCGGTTCAGATTCGTGCGGTGAAGTATTAAGTTTTCAAAGAGCTATTCGGAAGCGGTCCGCTCCTTTTTTTCCCTCAGGGTTTGCAAGTACAACTTGTTTATCTCTAAGAGCGCGTTTCAAAACCTCTGACTGATCTCTTGTACTTGCGCGGTCGGCCGCAATAGCAAGGGCACCCGCAACAGCAATGGAAGACCAGCAGGTCGACGCGTTTCAACTGCTGGACGAAGTAGCGACGAGCGCCGGTCGCTTCGGCTTGGGCGAAATCCGCTGCGAGGTCAAACGTGCTGCGGACGAGCGCGCGTCGGCCGGCGCGAATCGCGCCGACAACGAGGGCCGTGACCGCCGCCAACGTGCCCGACATTCTGCAACTCGAGCCCCTCGTCGCCGCGCTGCCCGCCGTGGCCGGCCGACCCAGGCGATCGCGCCTACTGGCCTCGCGCCGGCCACGCGCGATTGGCCGCGCAAGTCATCGTGGCGGTGGTGGCCAAGCCCGGCAGTCCTCATGGCAGCGGCCTCGGCGTCTTCCGCTGGGTTGTCGAACGCACCCTGGCCTGGCTGCATCGCTTCGGCCGCCTCGCGCTGCGCTACGAACGCCGCGCGGACGTCCACGAGGCCTTCCTCACGCCCGGCTGCGCCCTCATCACCTGGCGCTACCTAAAGAGGGAGTTTTAAAACGCACTCTAAGGGTTTGCAAAACAAACCCTTGAACCCTGCAACCTGCGCAGCGCGATCAGAGCGCCGCAAAGCTCAACTATGTTATCCGAATGATTAAGAAGTATACTGCATAAGGGCAGATGCGATGGAGGAAAACATTCAGGACGACACTACAAGAACCAAGCGCACGAAAAATGCACCGGTCTGAATTTCAGTCAGGTTTGCAAGTACAACTTGTTTTTCCCTAAGGGTTCGCAAGTACAAACCCTGAAACCCGAGACCGGTCGCGACAAGAGAGGGCTAAAGCCCTGCACTACATCAGCCCGCACAGCCAAGAATGGCTGCGCCCCAACAAAATGGGAGTGGCGCCTCTACTGGTTCAAGCTTCACTGTGGGTTATTTGCACCTGGCGACCAGCAGGGTGATATCGTCCTGCTGTTCGTTTGGGCTGAAGCAGCGAACGGTGTCCACGAGCGAGGCGAGCAGGTTTGGCAGCGGCAAGTTGCGATGGCGGCGTAAAGCATCGACGAGCCGTGATTCTCCGAATTCTTCGCCTTCCCCGTTTGACGACTCCGTTACACCGTCGGTGTAGAAGGCCACGGTGTCACCTGGAGAAAGATCCCACTCACCAGCGCAGCAATCCCATCCTTTGAAGAGTCCCAGGACGGTGCAGGTGGGTTCCAGGCGTTCGAGTTGGTCGTTTTGGCGGAGAAGAAGAGCGGGGAGATGACCGCAATTGGCATAGCGAAGGCGCCGGGACTTATCGTTGTATTCCGCAAAGAAGAGGGTGGCATAAGCGCTGTCGGCGGTATTTTCGTAGAAAAGGCGATTTACCGAGAGCAGAAAGCGCTGAGGTTGTTCCAGAACGAACGGCACGTAAGGGCGGCTTGAGTAGCTGGCGCACTGGTTGCGGAGATGCGCCTGGAGATTGGCCATCAAGAGTGCCGCAGCGACCCCTTTGCCGCAAACATCGCCGACCACCAGGCCAAGCTGATCGCGGCCGAGCTCGAGAAAATCGTAATAATCGCCACCTACGTGGCGGGCCTGGATGCAAACGGCTGAGTATTCCAGGGTGGAAAGGTCGGGATGTGTCTGTGGGAAGAGCCTCGACTGAACGTGCCGGGCGAGCTCCAATTCCTGGCTCAAGCGATGTTCGGATTCAGACCTTTCGGCATGCGCGCGGCGCTGTGTTTCGACCTCGCGGTTGATGGCGTCATAACCCAAGAGCGTGAAGGAGTTTCCGTCGGGGTCTTCGAAGGTAGTGGAGACTGCGTCCCAGGACTGCTTTTGCGGAGGATGGTGAAAACGCACGCCGCGGCTGTTCCATTCCTCGAACTTGGTGAAGACGTTTTCGGTCAAGAAGGTGATTTGAGTAGGGCGGCCGATAAGCGGGTATTCAGCGGAGCCGGCTTTCGGAGCAATGAGCGAGAGCACAGCGGTGCCATCGGGAGGAGTGACGGCGAGCGAATTTTCGACCGACGGGAGCGGGACATCCAGGGCCAGGCGGAATCCCAGTTGATCGAGGTAGAATTGGCGGCTTCGATCTTGGTCGCGAACGAAAACGGCAATGGTTCCGAGGCGGAGGTAGGGGTCGTGGCGATCCGGGTGAAAACTGCACCGGTGCGCAAGCAGGGGCGAAGGGTGAGCGGCGGTCATCGGGAGCAGTATAGCGCAGGGGACTTCGGGCGTGGTGTAGCTGCAACCGCGGACAGCCCCGCAAAGGCGGGACAAGCAAGAGTGGCTGTGCTGCTGAAACGACGTTAGCAGCGGCGTACAGCCGCTGCTCCACAAACCGCGGAAAATGCACCGGGCTGTGTTAGCAGAACGGCCGGCAAAGTCGGAAAATAGAAGCGAGAGGAAGCCAGTTAGCTGGCGGCTTCTACGGGTTCTTCCTTCTTGGTCTTTTCTTTTTCTTTCTTTTCTTTTTTCTTGAATTCGTAGCCTACGAGTTCGAGGATGGCGACTTTGGCGCCATCCCCGACGCGGTTGCCGGCAGAGATAATGCGAGTGTAGCCGCCGGCGCGGTCGGCAAACTTTGGCGCGATTTCGCTGAAGAGTTTTTTGGTGACGGCGGGGGTCATGATGTAGGCGGCAGCCTGGCGGCGCGACTGCAGCGTGTCGCGCTTGCCGAAGGTGATCATTTTTTCCGCGACGGGACGCGCGGCTTTGGCGCGGGTCAGCGTGGTGGTGATGCGGCCATGTTCGAACAAGTTGGTGACCAGGTTGCGCAGCGTCGCGCGGCGGTGCCACGGGTTGCGGCCAAGTTTGGAGCCTGATTTCAGGTGTCGCATGGGTTGATTCTTCTCCGTAAATCTACAAAATAATTCTTAGGGGCTAAAGCCCGGTTGAAGGCCGAGGACTAATGCCGGAGCTGAAGCGCCGACCCCGAGTACCTCAGCGGCTAAAGCCGCAGAGTCTTTCCGGAACGACTGAAGTCGTGCCCTCGCAAAAGCCCTGTACTACATAATCAACACAACCAAGATTGGTTGTGCTACTGCAGCGGCGTAAAGCCGCTGCTACGCAAAGCGGCACCAAGCTCAATGCGCGTGGTTGCCCAAATCGGGCGCAGCATGCTGCGCCCTTACAAAAGATTAGAGGCCGAGATTCTCTTCGGTGCTGGGAGCGGCGGTCTGGCTTGGCAACGGCGGCCAGATGATGCGTCCGTGTTCGTCGAACTTCATGCCCAGCGCGAGGCCCATCTTCACCAGTATATCCTTGATTTCGTTGAGCGATTTGCGGCCGAAGTTCTTGGTTTTGAGCATTTCGTTTTCGCTCTTCTGCACCAGTTCGCGAATGGTCTGAATGTTCGCGTTCTTCAGGCAGTTGTAAGAGCGCACGGAAAGCTCGAGCTCTTCGACGGAGCGGTCAAGATGTTCGAGGCGCGGATCGTTGGTCATCTCCACCGGAGCTTCGATGACGTCGGTGGGCTCTTCGAAGTTGATGAAGATGCTCATGTGGTCCTTGACGAGCTTGGCGGCAAGGCCAATCGCGTCATTCGGCGTGATGGCGCCGTTGGTCCACACTTCAAGCATCAACTTTTCGTAGTCGGTCATCTGGCCGAGACGCGCGGATTCGACGGAATAGTTCACTTTGCGAACCGGCGAGTGAACGCTGTCCACGGGAATGTAGCCGATGGGCAGGTCTTCGTCGTAGTTGCGGTCGGCGGCAACGTAGCCGCGGCCATTCTTGACGCGCATTTCGATTTGCAGTTTGCCGCCTTCGCTGACGGTGGCGATGTACACGCTTTTGTCGAGCACGGCGAAGTCGGCGTCTTCTTCGATTTGCGCGGAGGTCACTGGACCGGGCTGCTCGACGTTGACGTAAATGGTTTTGGGCAGATCGGTGTTCAGTTTGATCGGCACCTGCTTCAAATTGAGGATGATGTCCGTCGCATCTTCCACCACGCCGGCGATTGAAGAAAATTCGTGCAATACCCCTTCAATCTTGACGGCGGTGATGGCGGCTCCTTCGATGGAGCTGAGCAGCGCACGGCGCAGAGTGTTACCTACCGTGGTGCCCCAGCCGCGTTCAAACGGCTGCGCGGAAAAACGCGCGTACTTCTCGGTCAATGACTCCAGTTCTGGCGCAAGCCGCTTTGGCTTTTGAAAACCCTTCCACATATTGTTTCCTTCCTTCTGGAAGCCGCTGCTGGCGGCTTCCCATAAAGCCTTATATCTTCTTCACTACAAACTCAGAAAAAGCGCGGGTCAAAAGACCCGCCTCTACAAATCTCTCGGAAAAAGCACCGGTCTTAAGACCGGCCGCTACAAAACCTTCGAACAAGAACCCGCCCGCCTCAGAAGGCGGCCGCTACTTGGAGTACAGCTCGACGATGAGTTGTTCGTTGATGGGCGGCGTCTGCACATCTTCACGGCGCGGCAGAGCCACTACTTTGGCCTTGAACTGTTCGCGGTCCTGTTCGAGCCAGGGCACGCTGCTCTGGCTTTGCGCCACGTTGCGCGCCTCCATCACCATCGCGTTCTGGTGCATCTTTTCTTTGATGGCAATTTCTTCACCGACGTTAACCTGGTAAGAAGGGATGTTGACCTTCTTGCCGGAGATGCGCACGTGACCATGCAGCACCAACTGGCGGGCTTGCGCACGCGAGGAGGCCAGGCCGGCGCGCCAGACCACGTTATCGAGGCGGCGTTCCAGCATGATGATCAGGTTTTCGCCCGTGGGACCCTTGACCCGCTCGGACTTTTCGAAATAGTTGCGGAACTGACGTTCCAGCAACCCGTAGGTGCGTTTTACTTTCTGCTTCTCGCGCAACTGCAGGCCATAGCCGGCAATTTTTGCGCGGCGCGACTGCCCGTGTTGACCGGGAACAAAGTTGCGTTTTTCAATGGCGCACTTCTCGGTAAAGCACCGCAGACCCTTCAGGAACAACTTTTGCGCCTCACGGCGGCAAAGGCGACAAACTGCTTCACGATGTCTTGCCAACTTCTGTTCTCCCTTCCCAATTCCTTCTTAGCTTTTTCGTAGCGCGTTTTAAAAATTTCCGGTGCGCTTAATTTCTTACACCGTGCGCAGACAAGATTCATTTTGCTAAAACCGCAAAATGAAGAAGCGGTGTCTGCGCTACAGAATCAGACACGGCGGCGCTTCGGCGGACGGCAGCCGTTGTGCGGAATCGGCGTCACGTCACGAATGACCACGATGTGCAATCCAGCGGCGGCCAGAGCGCGCACGGCGGATTCGCGGCCGGAGCCGGGACCCTGCACGCGGACTTCGCAGCTCTTCATACTGTACTGATCGCGCGCGTTGCCGGCGGCGTTCAGTGACGCTTGCTGCGCGGCGTATGGAGTGCCTTTGCGCGAGCCTTTGAAGCCGATGGCGCCCGCCGAGGACCAGCACAGCGTGCGGCCGTCAGTGTCGGTGATGGTGATCTGCGTGTTGTTGAACGACGCAGCCACGTGCACGACGCCATGCGGCACGACGCGCTTTTCGCGCTTCTTCTTGAATTCTTTTTTGCGCTTCGCCGGCGCTGCCGCTCCCGCCTTACCGGTTGCTCCGGTTTTTTCGGGCCGTACGTCAGGCGCTGTATTTTGCTGCTCTTTTGCCACGTTTCACTCCGTTTCGTCTAAAACCGAATCTAGAAATCTTGCCGAGCCAGGGGCGAAGCGTGCTGCGCCCCTACGAACCCAGGAACGCGGGAGCAGGGCTCCCGCACTCCAAACTAACCCTTCTTGCCCTTGACCTGCTTCTTGGCAGCGACCGCTCCGCGCCGCGGACCCTTGCGGGTGCGAGCGTTGGTGTGGGTGCGCTGACCGCGAACCGGCAAGTTGCGGCGATGACGAACGCCGCGATAAGCCTGAATTTCGATCAGGCGGCGAATGTTCATCTGGATCTCTTTGCGGAGATCGCCTTCGACGCGGCCTTCCTGCTCGATGGCCTGGCGAAGCTTGTTGACTTCGTCTTCGGTGAGGTCGCGGATTTTTTTCGTGAAATCCACGCCGACTTTTTCCGCGAGTTTCTTTGCGCGCACTTGTCCGATGCCATAGATCGCGGTCAAGCCGACCCAAAGGCGCTTGTTCACCGGAAGATCAACACCTGCGATACGTGCCATGACTTCTCCTATTCCCTCGAAGAGCAGCGGGATAAACCCGCTGCTACAAAAACTCGGAAAAACCACCGGTCTAAAAACCGGTCGCTACGAGACCAAAGAACTTATCCTTGCCGCTGTTTGTGTTTCGGGTTGACGCAAATTACCCGGACTACGCCGCGGCGATGGATGACCTTGCATTTGTCGCAAATCTTTTTTACTGATGCTCGTACTTTCATGTTGCCTGACTCCTCGCTCGACCACGGCCACCTGAAGACGGCCGCTACAATAATCAACCAAAAGCGCCGGTCTAAAGACCGGCCGCCACAAAACCGGCTACTTGTAGCGGTAGACGATTCTGCCGCGGGTTAAATCGTACGGCGAAAGTTCCACTGCTACTTTGTCGCCGGCCAGAATACGAATGAAGTTCTTGCGCATTTTGCCGGAAACGTGCGCGAGAACCTGGTGCTTGTTTTCCAGTTCGACCCGGAACATCGCGTTCGGGAGAGGTTCGATCACGGTTGCCATAACCTCTATGGCATCCTCTTTCGAGTTTCCCGAGTCGTTCTTTTTCTTGTCGTCTTCTGGTCTTGCCATAAGCTCCCGAAATGTGTTGCGTGATACAAGCCCAACCGGAAAAACACCGCGCCTCTAAAGATCAAAACTGCCGGGCTAGGCCCGGCCTCCACAAAACCAACTACCAGGATGGGCCGGTTACTTCTTTGGGCCGCGTTAAAATCAACGGGCCGTTGGAAGTTACCGCTATGGTGTGCTCGAAATGCGCCGAAGGACTGCCATCGGCGGTTTCCGCAACCCATTCATCGCGCATGCGAACTTCATGGCCACCTGCGTTCACCATGGGCTCGACTGCGATGACCATGCCTTCCTGCAAACGGGCGCCACGGCCAGGTTCGCCGTAGTTCGGCAGATTGGGCTCGTCGTGCATCTTGGTGCCGATGCCGTGCCCGACGAACTCGCGCACTACCGAAAAACCATTTTCCTCGACCAAACTCTGCACCGCGTGGCCAACATCGCCGAGGCGGTTGCCTGCGCGCATCTTTTCGATGGCGCGGTCAAGCGAATCGCGGGTTACATCCAGCAGTTTCCGCAATTCCGGCTTGATGTTGCCAACCGGAACCGTTACCGCCGAATCCGCAAAGTACCCCTCCACTTCCATGCCGAAGTCGATGGAGACGATGTCGCCTTCCTTCAACTTGCGCTTCGCCGACGGAATCCCGTGAACGATCTCGCTATTTACCGACGTGCAAAGCACGCATGGATACCCGCGATACCCCTTGAAAGCCGGGTGGCCAGGTTTGCCGGCGATTTTTTCCTCGGCAATTTTCTCGAGGTCCATCGTCGTCATTCCGGGCCGCACGCTGCTGCGCAGTGTGTTCAACACATCGTGCACGATCAAGCCCGCACGGTGCATCTTTTCAATTTCGTCTGCGCTGCGCAGATGTATCGCCATCTTTGTTATCTGAAGCTCTTACCGAGCTTCGTTATCTGAGGCCCTTATCGGGTCTCACGAACAAAATCGAGAATACTCCTGCTCACTGCTTCGACACTCTTTGAAGCGTCGATGTCGCGGAGCCTGCCGAGCCGCCGGTAATACGCCGCCAGCGGAGCGGTTTGCTTCTCGTACGCCGCGAGCCGCGGTCCGACGATTTCTTCGCGATCGTCAGGGCGCTGCTCGAGTTCGCCGCCGTCATTGTCGCAACGGCCTTCGCTCTTCGGCGGACGCTCGTAGACGTTATAAATTTCTCCGCCCACTTTGCACGTTCGCCGTCCGGTGATGCGCCGCAAGAGCATTGCGGGATCGATCACCATGTGCACAACCAGCGGCGGCTTGAAGCCGTGCTGCTTGAGCAGTTCGCCGAGCCACTGCGCCTGAGCCACGGTGCGCGGAAATCCGTCGAACACGAAACCGTGCGAACAGTCCGGGCGTTCGATGCGATCCGCGACCATGCGAAGCACAATCGAATCCGGCACCAGCTCGCCGCGGCTCATAATCGGCTGCGCGCGCTGTCCGAGCGAAGTGCCTTGCGCCACGTGCTCGCGAAGCATATCGCCGGTGGAAAGATGCGGCGCGGAAAACTTGCGCGCCAGCTCTTTCGCCTGAGTGCCCTTTCCGGCCCCCGGGGGACCCAGAAAAATTACCGCACGGTCGAGCATCTCGTTCGGGCGAACGTCCGGCGTCACTCGGTCGTCTCCCTTTTACCGCCGGCCGCGAATTCGGCCCTTCCGTGCAAAACCTTCGTAGTTGCGCATGACCAACTGCGCTTCGAGCTGTTGAACGGTATCCATCGCCACGCCAACTACGATCAAGAGCGATGTACCGCCAAAATAAAACTGCACGCCCAGTCCATTCAGAATCCATTGCGGAAAGTGGCGGTCAAACCAGTTGCCGCCAAGCAGCACCGGCAAATGGTTCAAGTGAATTCCGGCAATCATCCATTCCGGAAGCAAGCAAACCAGCGCAAGATAGATGGCGCCGATTAGAGTGAGACGCTTCAAAATCCGGCTGACGTATTCACTGGTGGTGCGGCCGGGGCGAATGCCGGGAATGAATCCGCCGTTCTTGCGCATGTTGTCGGCCAGTTCGGTGGGATTGAACACGATGCCCACGTAGAAAAAGGCAAACAACAAGATCATGGTGACATACAGCACGGTATAGAGCGGTTCACCCCATTTTACCGCATTGGCGAACGTCTTAATGAAAGCGTATTTCGCGCCAAGGACCAGTGCGATGGTCGCCGGAAACGCCAGCAATGAACTGGCGAAAATCGGCGGAATCACGCCACCGGAATTGACGCGCAAGGGCAGATAAGAGGATTGGCCTCCCATGACGCGGCGTCCGACTACGCGCTTGGCGTACTGCACGGGAATGCGGCGCTGGCCCCCTTCCACCAGAACGATGAATGCCACGACACCAACCATCAATGCCAGCAACAAGATGGTGAAGAATGGCGTGAGCACCGTTCCGCCCCAGGCGCCAATCTTGACTTTTTCATACAAGTCAAAAACCGCGCGCGGCAAACCCACCACGATGCCCACGAAGATGATGAGCGACATACCGTTACCGATGCCGCGTTCGCTGATTTGTTCGCCAAGCCACATGATGAAGGCCGAACCGGTGGTCAGCGTCAGCACCGTCATCAATGTGAAGCCCCAGCCCGGGTGATAGACCAGCGCTTGTCCGCCCGAACCCGGCGAAGTCTGCAAAAGCTGCGCGGTGGAAAAGGACTGGATGATGGCCAGCGCGATCGTCAGATACCGCGTGTATTGAGTGATTTTGCGGCGGCCAAGTTCGCCCTCTTTTTGCAGGCGTTCCAGGTACGGGAACACCACCGTCATCAACTGCAAGATGATGGACGAAGTGATGTAGGGCATGATGCCCAGCGCGAAAATCGTCAGACGGCGGAAGTTGCCGCCGCTGAAGAGATCGAAGATGCCGAGCGCCGTTCCCTGCGCCGCGGAAAAAATCTGGTCCAGTACCGCACCGTTGATTCCCGGTGTGGGAATGTGCGCACCAATGCGATACACGGCCAGCAGCGCCAGCGTGAACAGGACGCGCTTCCGCAATTCTTCAATGCGGAAGAGATTCGCGAGTGCTTGTAAGAAACGATTCATGCGTTAACCTAAACAATCTAAAGCATTTTTCAAATAGGGGGTTCGAAAACAACCCCTGCAACCCGAAAAGCACCCCGACCGGGTCGGGACCGCTACAAAACCAAGAAAGACCCGGCACCCCATCTAAGAAGCCAAGACCTCGAACGAGCCGCCGGCCTTGGTGATTTTGTCCTTGGCGGAGGCGCTAAAAGCGTGAGCGTGAACGGCGAGTTTGTTCTGCAGTTCGCCATCGCCCAGAATCTTTACCTGCTGCTGCGTACGGACAAAACCATGCGCGCGCAGCAAGTCCGGAGTGACCGTCTCGCCGGCAGGAAACACATTCAAATCCTGCACGTTAATAACGTCAAAAGTGGTACCAAACGGGCTACGAAAGCCGCGCTTGGGAATACGGCGATGCAACGGCATCTGTCCGCCTTCAAATCCACGGCGACGGGAATAGCCGCGCCGAGACTTCTGGCCTTTGTTGCCTTTACCGGAAGTCCTGCCCAGCTTGGAGCCAATGCCGCGGCCGACACGCACTTTGCGTTGGCGCGAACCACGGGGCGGACGAAGCGTTTCCAGGTTGAACCGGTTGCGCGTTTCCTTCTTGGCCTTGCTGGCGGTCCGGTCGGATTTTTTTCTGACGATTTTCTTGGCCATAAACTTATTCCACCACTTCCACGAGATGCCGCACTTTGTGAATCATGCCGCGAGTCTCCGGCGTGTTTTCGCGCTCGACGACTTGATGCAGACGGCGCAGGCCCAGCCCGCGAATCGTTTGCCGCATATCATCAGTGCAGCTGATAAAGCTGACCACCCACTTGATCTTCACCTTGCCGGATTTCGGCGAGTGTTTCTTGACGCTGAATTGATCGGCGCTCATTGCGCTTCCCCTGCAGCCACTTTCTCGGACTTCTTCTCGCGGCCGGTAATCTCTTCCACGGTTTTGGTGCGGGTTTCCGCAACCTGTGCCGCATCTTTCAGACCCAGCAACGCGGAAAACGTGGCTTTTACAACGTTGTGCGGATTCGAAGTGCCCAGCGACTTGGTCAGCACATTGTGAATTCCCGCGACCTGCATTACTTTGCGCACCGGGCCACCGGCGATTACGCCAGTGCCTTCGGGAGCGGGCTTGAGCAGCACTTGCGCCGAGCCATAACGGCCAAGCACCTGGTGCGGAATGGTTGAACCGGTCAGGTTCAATTGGATCAAATTCTTTTTCGCCTGCTCGATGCCCTTCTTGATGGCCATCGGCACTTCACGCGCTTTGCCCATGCCGAATCCAGCGTGGCCCTGGTGATCGCCTACGACGACGAGCGCGGAGAAGCTCAAGTTTTTGCCGCCCTTGACGACTTTGGTGACGCGGTTGATGGCGATGACGTCATCCTTCAGATCCGAAGGATTTACGTGCAGTAAACGCCGCACCGACAAACTGTCCCGTAATGTTTGCTTCGACATAGGCTTAGAACTGTAACCCCGCTTCCCGCGCCGCATCAGCGAGCGCCTTGACGCGGCCGTGGTACTTGTACCCGCCGCGGTCGAACACTACTTTCGCCAGTCCTGCAGCCTTGGCGCGTTCGGCAATTTCCTTGCCAACGACTTTGGCCGCCGCGACGTTACCGCCGCCCTTCAAATTCTTTTTGGTGCCTTTGTCCGCGGAACTCGCGGCCGCCAGCGTCTTACCCGCGCGGTCGTCAATGATCTGCGCGTAAATATGGTCGAGCGAGCGATACACACACAACCGAGGCCGCTCGGAAGTGCCGGAAACCTTCATGCGCACGCGATCGTGAACGCGCTGGCGTTTGAGGTCTCTTGATAATCTGCGAACCGGTACGGATGCCACTGTTCTTCTCCTTCGATTCAACCCAGGGTTTGTAACTACAAACCCTGAAAACCCGTCCTGCAAAACTGAAAAAAACTCTTCTGCCGTGACGGCGATAAAACTATGCGCCGCCTGCCTTAGCTCCCGCCTTGCCAGCCTTCTTCTTCAGGCGTTCGCCGGTAATACGAATTCCTTTTTGCTTGTACGGATCGGGCGGACGGAGCGAACGAATGTCCGCGGCCACCTGGCCAACTTGTCCCTTGTCCGCACCGCTGACGACCAGATGGGTCTGTTTCTCAACGGCAATTTGAATCCCTTCGGGAATTGGAAATTCGATGGGATGCGATTTGCCAAGCGCGAAATTAACGATTTTGCCCTTGAGCTCCGCGCGATAGCCGACACCAACAATGTCCATATCCTTCCTGAAGCCCGCGGTCACGCCATGAACGGCGTTGGCAACCAGAGCGCGCGCCAGGCCGTGTACGGCGCGATATTCTTCCGCGTTGCGCTTGACGCTCAGCACGCCATCCTTTTGTTCAAAGGAAACACCTCGCGGAACGGCAACCGTCATTTTGCCCTTAGGGCCTTGCACATCAATCTTGTCCGCGGCTACGGCGATTTTTACGCCCGAGGGCAGCGGAATTGGTTTGTTTCCGATACGTGACATTGTTCTGGCTCAACCCTTCGTAAAATCTCTTGCTGCGTGCTGCAAACTCTTCCAAAAAACTTTCCTTACCAGACTTCGCAGAGCAGTTCGCCGCCAACATTCGCTTTGCGCGCGGCGCGTCCGCTCATCAAACCCTTCGGAGTGGTAACAATGCTGATGCCCAGTCCGCCGACCACCGGCTTGACGTCAAACGCTCCGACGTAACGGCGCGCTCCGGGACGCGAAATGCGCTTGATGCCGGAAATCACGCTGCGGCGGTCCGGCGTGTACTTCAAGAACACTCGCAACGTCTTGTGGCTCTTGTTTTCGTCCACCATCTTGAACGTCGAAATGTAGCCTTCTTCCTTCAGGATGCGGGCCAGTTCGCTCTTCAAACGCGATGCTGGCACATCAACGCGCTGATGCTTGGCGGCTACCGCATTGCGGATGCTGGTCAAAAAATCGGATATGGGATCAGTCTGCATAGCTCTCCTCGGTCGTCTTTCCTATTACCAGCTGGCTTTCGTGACGCCGGGAATTTCTCCCTTAAGCGCCATGCCGCGGAAACAGATGCGGCACATCTGAAACTTGCGAATGTAACCGCGGGCGCGGCCACACACGCGGCAACGGTTGCGCTTCCGAACCTTGAACTTCGGCTTCTTCAGTTCCTTGACGATTTTCGCGGTGCGTGCCATTAATTCGCTCCTCCGGGCTTGCGTATAGGAAAGCCGAGAGCGAGCAGCAGTTCGCGGCCTTCTTCGTCGGTGTTTGCTGTGGTGGTCAAGGTAATGTTCATGCCCTTGATCTTGTCCACGCGGGTATAGTCAATTTCAGGAAATACCAACTGGTCCTTGAGCCCAAGTGTGTAGTTGCCGCGGCCATCGAAGGCATTCGGCGGTAATCCGCGAAAGTCACGCACACGGGGCAGAACCACGTTGCACAAACGATCCAAAAATTCATACATTTTGTCGCCACGCAAAGTAACCGCGCAGCCGATGGGCATGCCTTTGCGAATCTTGAAATTCGCGATGGATTTCTTGGCGCGGGTGATGATCGGTTTCTGGCCGGTGATCTGGCCAAGTTCCTGCGCCGCGGTGTCCAGCAGCTTGACGTTCTGGCTGGCTTCGCCCAGGCCGATGTTGACCGTGATTTTCGAAACTTTCGGCACGGCCATCACATTTTTCAGCCCGAAACGCTTCATCAGCGCTGGAGTCGTTTCGTTCCGGTATTTTTCCTGCATTCTGCTCTTCATTTCGATTCTTCTCTTTTTCCTGTGATCCTGAATTTCGTTTTGCTTCTGGTGTTACTTGTCCAAACCGGTTCCGCAACGCTTGCACGCCCGCGAACGGCTGCCATCCTTGGCAGTGTTGTGGCCGATGCGCGTGTGCTTGCCGCAGCTTCCGCAAACCACCATCACATTCGAAGCATTGATGCCCGCTTCTTTTTCGATGATGCCGCCCTTGATATTCTTCGCAGGATTGGGGCGAGTGTGCCGCTTGATCAGGTTGGCATGCTCCACCGTCACGGTATTTTTCCGTGGATTGATGGCCAACACGCGGCCGCTTTTGCCGGCATCTTTTCCGGCCATCACTTTGACCTGGTCGCCTTTGCGAATCAGGATCTTGAACCGCTTCATTTGATGTTGTGCGCTCATTCCCTTTACCAGACTTCCGGAGCCAGCGAAACGATTTTGGTGAATTTCTTCTCGCGCAGCTCTCTTGCCACCGGCCCGAATACACGCGTTCCTACGGGCTCATTGGCGTCGTTAATCAAAACCGCGGCGTTATCGTCAAACCGGATGTAGGTCCCATCGCGGCGGCGATGCTCTTTCCGCATCCTGACCACTACGCACTTCACAACCGTGCCTTCTTTCACCTGACTTTCCGGTGTGGCTTCCTTCACTGACGCGGTGACAATGTCGCCCAATCCGGCTTTCAAGCCGACATCGCCGCCAACCGGCAAAATGCACATCAGCTTGCGCGCGCCGGAATTGTCCGCCACCGTCAGCCAGGTTCGCATCTGAATCATGGCTTAGTCTCCCCGTTCCGCTTACTGTGCGGACGCGTTCCGCGTCAGCACTTCCTTCAACCGCCAGCGTTTCAGCTTCGAGAGCGGACGCGATGACGAAATTCGCACGGTGTCGCCGGGCTTGGCCAGGCGCTTCTCATCGTGCGCATAAAACTTTTTGGTAATGCGAATCACGCGACGATACTTGGCGTGCTGCACCAGGCGGATCACTTCGACGACGATGGTCTTTTCCATCTTCGCGCTGGTGACCTTGCCGATCAGCTCGGTGCGTTCACCGCGTTCGGATCCTTCCGGCTTCTGCGTTGCTGCGGTCGTCTGTGTCTCTGCTGTCATTCCAATATCCTCTATGCCTTCTTTGTCAATTCATGCGCGCGCAGCAGCGTATTCACGCGCGCCAAATCTTTTTTCGCTTCACGCAGTCGCTTCAGCGCTTCCGCTTGTCCGGTGGACAACTGAAAACGCAGCCGGAAAATCGTCTCCGTCAGTTCTTTTTGCTGCGCCGCGAGTTCGTTGACACCCGCTTCGCGAATTTTATCCATACGCCGCGGCATACTAGAGCTCTCCTGCGCGTGAAACAAATTTGGTGGGAATGGGCAGCTTGTGCGAAGCCAGTCCCAATGCTTCGCGCGCGGTTGCTTCATCCACGCCCGCCATCTCAAACATGATGCGTCCCGGCTTCACCACCGAAACCCACTTTTCCGGAGCGCCTTTGCCTTTGCCCATGCG
>Ga0210406_10001287_pt1 | contig 31271 bp, 17 predicted proteins | sample IncBWC30MmetaG_FD_155454 | JGI IMG/M metagenome (GOLD analysis project Ga0210406, IMG submission 155454) | Forest soil microbial communities from Barre Woods Harvard Forest LTER site, Petersham, Massachusetts, United States - Inc-BW-C-30-M | ecosystem: Environmental > Terrestrial > Soil >... | reverse complement strand
TTTTCTGGATGATCAGAAGGGTGGTTGGCGTTACGGCGTTGGTCGTACCCATCCGTACAGTCTGGCCCGCCATGCATCCTTCGCCAAAAAAATCGCTCGGACCGAACATGGCGACGACCGCTTCTTTTCCGGACCCATTCACGACCGACAATTTCACGCCGCCCTTCTGGATGTACATCACAGTCTCAGCGGCCTCGCCTTGCGAGTAGATTGATTCGCCTCGCCGATAGTCCATAACCTTTCTCGCCACTCCCGCGGTATCGAGGAAGGCTTGGGCATTGAAAGGGCCTACGGCTCCGTTGGTTTTAGGCTTTTTGGTATTCATATGCGACTCGAAACACCCTGACGCCGTGGGCGTATGGGGCGAGTTCCATACTAACAAGTTGAGCTTTGCCAAGACTGTGCAAAACAGAACAGCTTCTAACTCCGAATATCCCTACCCTGGGCTATGGGCGGGAAGTGCGATCGTCGCCGGAAGTCGGGGTTGGGCAAGCTGGCTGCGCCGACCTGCCATTCCTTCCATCCGCGTCCGGAATGCGGCAATGCCGGACTCAACAGGCCGAACTCCGGAACGATTCTTACGTAAATGATTTGGCGATTTGCGGGAGGCATAACATGAAATTCATTCGCTTTTTGGTGCCTGCACTGACGGCCTTACTTTTTGGCGTTCCGATTCTCCGAGCACAGGATTTTTCAAAGTACAGAGATTTTTCGCTGGGAACGAACCTCACAACGGTATTGAAGCGCACCGAGAAGAAGTTGGCGGATGTAAACACGACTCATGGTGCTCCAGCTGTATTTCAGGAAGTAACGTGGTGGCCGCCGAGCCCTCCCGGCGCGTACTCCCGGTCAGATAGTGTCGAGCACGTTCTGTTCTATTTCCTCAACGGCGAGTTGTACAAAATCGCTGTCACTTATGATCAAAGTTCCACAGAAGGGCTTACCGCCGAAGACTTGATAAGAACAATTTCCGCGAAGTATGGCCCCCCGAGTAGCGTTGTGCCAGAACCGGCTTCCACACTCCAAATGGGATATGACATGCAGCAAAAGACCGCCGCTTCATGGCAGGATTCGCAGTATTGCCTCAATCTCGTGCGCATCGCGTCTGCTAACCGTTTCGGACTTCTTATTTATTCAAAGCGAGTGAATAGCGAAGCCGAGCTTGCCCTCCTCGAAGCAGCAAAATTTGAAAAAGAACAGGCGCCTGTGAGGGAAGCCGAGCGCCAGAAGAAGGAGACCGACGCATTAGAGTTGACCCGGCAGCAGAACCAGAAGAGTTTTCGGCCGTAGCATTTCATGGAGCATGGTTGCTTGCATGGATTGTCATCGGAGCGCTCGTTGGTTGGAGAAGGAGACGAGTTTTTTCCGGGCTATGGTTACGGGCCGCTCAGGGATGGCACGAGTCGCGGGGTTTGGCGGCCGCGGCCGTCAGCTCTAAGAATCCTGGAACTGAATCGTTAGGCGTCCGGAGATTCGACGTCGCCGAGAAAAGTTAATTGTTCGAGTTTGAAATAAATTGAATGGAGGTCAAAGAAATGGCTTTGAACATCACCCCTCTACATGACCGCGTCGTCGTACGCAGGCTGGAAGAGAAAGAAACTGCGAAAGGCGGGATCATTATTCCGGATACGGCGAAGGAAAAGCCGCAAGAAGGCGAAGTTGTGGCCGTCGGAGCCGGAAAGATGGAAAAGGGCCGTCGTATCCCGCTCGACGTGAAGGTGGGTGACCGGATCCTCTTCGGCAAATACACAGGAAGCGACATTAAAATTGACGACCAGGAGTATTTGATCCTCCGTGAGGAAGAAATCCTGGCGAAACTCAGCGGAATGGCCAAAGCGGCATCCGGCAAGAAGTAACATTTCTGGTCCGAGAATTTGCAGGCGGTCGAAAGTTCGCTCACCCAGGAGGGTGAAGTCTAATGGCAAAACAAATTGTAACGGGCGAGAATTCGCGGCAGGCGATTTTGCGCGGTGTCAACGTTCTGGCCGACGCTGTAAAGATCACGCTTGGGCCGAAGGGGCGCAATGCAGTGATCGAGAAAAAGTTTGGCGCGCCCATCATCACAAAAGATGGCGTCACGGTGGCAAAAGAAATCGAGCTGCAGGACCCGCTCGAGAATATGGGTGCACAGATGGTCCGGGAGGTCGCATCCAAAACTTCGGATGTGGCCGGCGATGGCACCACTACTGCCACGGTGCTGGCACAAGCGATTTTCCGGGAGGGCGTGCGAACGGTTGCAGCAGGCGCGAGCCCTATGGCGCTGAAGCGGGGTATCGATAAAGCCGTGGAAGCAGCCGTGGGAGAGATCAAGAGGCTCTCTCGCGAGGTAAAGGGCGACATGATTGCGCAAGTGGGCACAATTAGTGCCAACACCGACAAGCAGGTGGGCAGCCTCATCGCCGAAGCGATGAAAAAGGTCGGCAAGGACGGCGTTATCACCGTTGAAGAATCCAAGACGATGGAGACAACGCTCGAAGTAGTCGAAGGCATGCAATTCGACCGCGGGTATCTGTCGCCCTATTTTGTGACAGATCCGGAGCGCATGGAATGCGTGCTTGAAGACGCGTACATCCTGATTCAGGAGAAGAAGATCAGCTCGATGAAGGATCTACTGCCTCTGCTCGAGCAAACCGCAAAAATGAGCAAGCCGCTGCTAATCATTGCTGAAGATGTCGAAGGCGAAGCCTTGGCGACTCTTGTGGTGAACAAGTTGCGCGGCACCCTGCAGTGCGCTGCAGTGAAAGCTCCTGGCTTTGGCGATCGCCGCAAGGCAATGCTCGAAGACATCGCAGTTCTCACCGGCGGCAAGGCCATCACCGAAGATCTCGGTATCAAGCTTGAGAACGTAAAGCTTGAGGACCTGGGACGCGCAAAAAAGGTAACCATCGACAAGGACAACACTACGATCGTAGCGGGCGCCGGCAAGGCCAGCGAAATCGAAGGCCGAATCAAGCAGCTACGTGTTCAGGTCGAGGACACCACATCCGATTATGACAAGGAAAAGTTGCAGGAGCGGTTGGCCAAATTGGTCGGCGGAGTCGCCGTGATCAAGGTCGGCGCAGCCACAGAGACCGAACTAAAAGAAAAGAAGGCTCGCGTCGAAGACGCGATGCACGCCACGCGCGCAGCAGTTGAGGAAGGCATTGTGTCCGGCGGCGGTACCGCTCTGCTCCGCTGCCTGCCAGCGCTGGAGAAGCTCAAGCTCCACGACGATGAAGCAACCGGCGTGAATATCGTAAAGCGTGCGCTCGAAGAACCCTTACGGCAGATTGCGCAAAACGCCGGGCACGAAGGCGCGCTGGTTGTAGGACGCGTTCGCGAATCGAAAGATGAGAACTTCGGCTTCAACGCGGAGACCGGTGAGTTCGGCGATCTGGTCAAGGCCGGTGTGATCGATCCAGCCAAGGTTACGCGTCTGGCGCTTCAGAACGCCGCGTCTATCGTTTCGTTGATGCTAACAACCGAAGTCCTGATCGCAGAAGCGAAGGGAGAAGAAAAGGCCGCTGCGGCAGGCGGTGGAATGGGAGGTTCGTACTAAACGCCTGCCGAGTCGATCGCCAGCCCGTTGTTGTCTTTAGCTAATTCATCGATGGAATTGCTACGGCTGCTCGGCGAACAAATATCTAACGTTAGGAGAACTTTATTGACGGAGCTTTTCCACTACGGTTGTTTTGGTGGCAATGTCGAACGGCTTGCTCCCACGATTAAAGATGCCTGGTCCTCGCGGCCACCAAATCAGAGTTTAGAATTGGAAACGAAGTATGGCATTGCGCTTTAGGGATTCTTAAGGAGGCAGCAATGAACATGACGGCTACTACACGACAAAGAGGTAGCGTTACGATTGTGGACATCAGCGGCCGAATCGTACTCGGCGAAGAGAGCGCCGCTCTGCGCGATCTCGTTGGCGATCTGCTAAGCAAAGAGCATAAGCAGATATTGTTCAATCTCGCCGAAGTCAATTACATCGACAGTGCGGGCTTAGGCTCATTGGTCGCTGCCTTCACGAGCGTGCGAAAGCAGAAGGGCGAACTCAAACTGCTCAATCTCACAAATAAGGTCCACGACGTGATGCAAATTACAAAGCTGTATACCGTCTTCGACATCAGGAATGACGAGACCGAGAGCGTGAAATCTTTCGCTCAATCGACAGCGGCTACTGCGTGATCATCGATTCGGTCCGCCGGACGTAAGGCGTCTATAGACACAACGCATGACTACCAAATCATCAGCAATACAGCGCCAGCGATCCAAACCGTGCTTGCGGCACGGGCGGTTGAAGGCTGGCGGCCTATTCTGATGAGCACTGCACCGCAAAGTACCGGACAACTGCAGGTGTTTATCGTCTTAGAGAAATCCATTCCAGCTGCTTACGCAAAGTAATTTCGGTCTTCGCAATGACGATCGCCTTGCGAAGCGGCGCAGACGCATGGGGAACAAAGCAAGTCGGTAAGTCTGTGGACTTTGTTCTTTATTCTCGATATGCAAGGTTCATGCCGGGGGCAGACCCGCAACGGACGATCAATCTCTCCGAGGTCACCGGTCAGCTTGCTTCCCAATAAGGCAGCGCGTCACAGCAATAGCATCCGAACCGCCACAAACCAACTACCTTCCATTTACCTCTTCGCCGCGTCTATACCAGGAATCCATAGTCATCCCGCGGCCGGAGCCCCTATGAGACCGTCGCTCGTATTTCTCGCAACTTTTCTATTCCTGATCTCTGCCCAGCCGGCAACTCGCGCGGCCCTGCCGCAAACCTCCACTTCACACGACCGCACTTTCTGGCGCAACATCATCAAAAACAATTACCGCGTCCCGCCCGACCAATCCGTCTTCCCTTTAGTCCAAGAATTGAGCTCCTATCTCGGCTCTCCCGATCCTGAACTTCGCGACGACATCGCCTACACGCTCATCAACGCCTGGATCGCTTACCAGAAACAACTCTCCCCACAGGAAGTCATAGGGTTCGCAGACGAGTGGCAATCCAATCTCCGCAACGGGATCGGCGAAACCAACACGGACTCCGCCCTCCTCCGCTCCTTCTCCGCGCTGTGTTTGGGCGCGGTCGCCGAACGCGACCTGAAAACGCCGCTCCTCGGAGTAACGCGCTACCGCCTCCTCCTGAACAATGCCTTGAATTATTTGCGGGACGAACAGGATCTCCGAGCCTTCGATCCGGTAAAAGGCTGGATTCACGCCACCGCGCACGCCGCGGATCTGCTCCACTTCCTGGCCGGCAACCCGCTCTTTACCGTCGAAGACCAGCGCCGCACGCTGCAAGCCATCTCGCAACGCTTGTCGTCAGCCAATCTGATCTATACCTACGGCGAACAAGACCGCCTGGCGGTTACAACGCTCGCCATCATCTCCCGTGTTGATTTTGACGCCGCATTCTTTCAAACCTGGATTACCACAATGGAGGCGACCGACCGCAACGTCTGGAAATCTTCTCCTCCGAACGACCACCTCCTCAAAACCTTCCAGAATGATAACTACTTCCTCGAATCTCTCGCCGCTCGCCTTTGCGCCGAACCGAAGTCCCGAACGATCACTACCGCCCTCGACTTGGTCACGCAAATCCTTCGCAAGCGTTAGTGCAAAAACAATGTCAGGAAAACAGTGCGTGGTTCCGACTTTGCAGAGCGGGCTTCTCAGTTCGCCGCGGAATCACAAGCAGGGTTGACAATGTGCGCTCCTAAGAGACATCGCCGCTTGACTGGACCGCCGTGAACCTTCCTTGCGCCCGCTCTATTCATTTCTGTGCGGGAGACCAACAGGCTACGACTGCCGTCTAAGCCAACAAGTGCATTGCTCGGAGGTGGCTCATGGAAACCGTCTTGCAGGATATTCGCCACTCGATGCGCATTTTTCGCAAGTCGCCTGGATTTGTCGCCACCGCGGTCCTCTCGCTGACTCTTGGAATTGCTGCCACCACCGTGATTTTCAGCGTTGTCTACGGCATTCTCCTTGATCCCTATCCTTACAAAGACGCGGATCGCATGGTGCATGTCGAGCTACGGGACAAGTCTGGCCGTGGACCGCTTTTGATTGTCAACGGAACGCAATATCAGGACCTTCAGAAGACCTCTTCGATCGACGATGTTTTCCTGATGAGTGGCCGGCAGCAAATCCTGTCCTCAGCTGAATTTCCGATCACCGTTCAAGCCGGACTCTATACCCCGAATTTGTTCACTTACATGGGTGTACCGCCGCTCCTCGGACGCGAATTCACGCCGGCCGATGCTCCTGCAGGAAATACCGCCCCGGTGGCCGTGCTGAGCTATCTGTTTTGGCAGCGGCAGTACGGCGGCAGCCGCGACATCGTCGGCAAGACCATTGAGCTCGATCACGCTCTATACACGATCATCGGCGTAGTGCCCCAGCGCTTCACCTGGGGAGACTCGGACGTATATCTCCCCGCATATCCCACCTCTGATCCGCACGAGTATTGGCTGTCGTTTATCAAACTGAAGCCCGGCAGCAAATTTCCAGCTGCCACATCGGAACTTCAGCTTCTTGTAGACGCCTTTGCCAAGCAGGATCCGCAGAATTATCCGCAGGGCCGAAGAGCCGTAATTGTCACTCTCAACGAAGAAGTACTCGGCCGCTTCGCAGGCACGCTGGTGCTTCTGTTCGGCGCCGTGGTGATCCTGTTGCTGATCGGATGCGGGAATGTTTCTATCCTGCTGCTTGCGCGAGGCATCGCCAGACAGCATGAGCTTGCGGTGCGCGCCTCTGTCGGGGCGGGACGCGGACGCCTGATCCGGCAACTACTGACTGAAGCGATCTTGTTGTCGCTTACAGGCGCGGCAGTCGGCGTATTGGTTGCCTACCGCGGAACGAAGGCCATCTCCACCATGTTGCCCTATTATTCTTTTCCCCACGAAGCGGCAATCCATGTGAATGGCGTAGTCCTGCTGTTTAGCGCCGTTGTCGCGTTGCTTACCGGAATTCTCTTTGGAATTTCGCCTGCCTGGCAACTCTCTCAACCGCAACTCGGTCCGTTGATTCAGTCCAGCAGTTCGAAAATGACCGGAAGCGCGCACGGGCGCCACTTGCACCGGCTCCTCATCGCCGGTCAAGTTGCGCTCACGCTCCTTTTGATGGCAGGCGCAGGTTCAGCCATGAAGTCATTCATAGCTGCGATGCACACTCCGCTGGGATTCGACCCGGATCACATTCTGTTTTTGGACGTCACGCTGCCGAAAGGGGCAAAACCGTCGTGGCAAGAACGTCTGAATTCCGATGAGGCTATTCGGCGGGCCGTCGAACAAACGCCGGGAGTATCTGGCGCCGGAGTATCCGCATCCTGGTTTCCGCCGTTCGGCGGTTTTCGCACCAAAGTCGAAATTCAGAGCAAGCCGACGCTGACCGACTCAGAAGCCGTTGTGGCGCTTGTAAGTCCTGAATTATTTTCGACCTTGCGCGTTCCGCTTCTGACCGGCCGCGTATTCGACCAAACTGAAATGATGAATGCGGCGCATCTGACGCTGGTCAATCAGGCTTTCGTAAAAGAGTATCTTGCTGACCGCAATCCACTCGGCCAAAGCGTTCGCAGCCCCATGCTCAAGTTCGACCAACCATCATTTATGTTCGCGCAAGCCCCCGATGATTGGCTGCAAGTGATTGGAATTGTGGGGGACGCGAAGAACGATGGGTTGCAACGACCCGCGAAGCCCATGATTTTTCTTCCATACACTTTCGTCCTGCCTCCGGACCAATCGGTTTTTGTTCGCGCCAGCGGCGATCCTGCCACAACAATCCATTCCATCCGACAGCGCCTCCGCGAACTGAGTTCCGAATTCATTGTCGCCGAGTCTCCGAATTACACGCTAACCTGGCGGCTCGATACCCAAGGATGGGGTCAGGAGCGCTTCATCGCCACGCTCTTCGCATTGTTTGCCTTTCTTGCTCTCGCGCTGGCTGCTGCCGGTCTGTACAGCGTGGTTTCTTTTGTGGTCACGCAACGCACTCAGGAACTCGGGATTCGAATGGCTCTCGGGGCACAGCGCACAAGTGTTATTCAGCTGGTGCTCGCATCAACCGCAGCTACATTGGGTATCGGTGTTGCCGTGGGGTTGGGACTCAGTGTGATTCTGAGCCGCCTGGTCACGGCCTGGGCCGGGGGCGGCAGTTCGCGCGACCCCGTGACACTGCTCTTATCGGCTGCGGTCCTGTTCCTTGTCGCGGCCATCGCGTGCGCATTTCCCGCCTGGCGCGCGGCTTCGATCGATCCGATGCGGGCGCTGCGAACCGAATAGCGCATAAAATCGAGCAGGCCCCGGGCCGACACGCGAGCAAATGCTTTGCTGCGGGCCTTGATCTACATCGCGAGGCAATTGTCCGTTCTCGCACATGCGCGTCCCATAACCGGCCAGTAATCAGTTTCGAGCTGCGAACTGTTCGCGGCATCTCTCTTTGTCTGCATGCCGTTAGGCGACCTAGAGCGTTGGCATACAGCGTGCGCTGGCACCGGGCATGAGCGCGAACCACAGCGAGCGAAATTCTGACAGCCCGAAGATATTTTTGCCTGCGGATCGACGAGGCAACTCCGATGCATTCGTCGCACTCGTCTCTCCTCACGTGTCCAATCTTCGGAGACTGGCGAGGAGCTTTACCCGAAATGCAGAGGATGCCGACGACGTTTGCCAGCAATCCTTATTGAAGGCGTTCACCAAGTTGCATCATTTTGCGAGCACGAAGGGGGTGGCAACCGCCGGATTCAGATCGTGGCTCGCTAAGATTACCGCCAATTCGGCCATCGATTTCCTTCGCCGCTCGCGGAACGCTCGGATGGTCGCACTGGAGGAATGCGATCACTTCGAGAAACCGGTAGCAGACAGCTGGGGAGAGAATCCCGAAGCGTCCTATGCTCGCCGGGAGCGCTCGCGCATTATTCTCGAAGCGGTTGCGGCGCTGCCTGCGGGCCTCCGCAGAGTCTGCACGCTGCGCAATCTCGAGGAGCTCTCGACCAAGGAAGTCGCCGACCGGCTTGGGCTTCCAGCCGTCACTGTGAGGGTGCGTCTATTTCGAGCACATCGCGAGTTAAGGAAACGCCTTGGTGAGGCTGGTTCTCGGGATTGTGCGCAAGCTCGCAGACCCTCACGCTGCCTCAAGAAGCCAACTGCAGTGCCACGTCTGCGAAAGAACCCTAAGGTCTTGATGAACTGCGCCGAACCGGATGAGTTCGCTTGCAAAGACTGTCAACCTCGGTCTCCAGTGTCCGATATTGGAACGACAAATTCCGATATCGCCCAGCGCGGAGATTTGGCCGGAAACTTGTCGGACTTAAGTTATAGATAATACGAGTATTGGCGAAATACGATTGCGGCACCGCGTGTGCCAGAAAGAAATGCAGAACTTCATGGATATTCCACGCCCATCAAACGCCCGAGCCAAAATGATTCGCAGAACCGTCCTGGTGTCGGCCGCGATCCTTCTTTTGGGCGGTGTGACGCTCGGCCTTTCGAGGTTACGTCCCGCCGCTCCCACGGTCGATCGGGCGACCGTGTGGACTGACGAGGTAAAGCGCGGTCCGATGCTGCGCGAAGTCCGCGGTCTGGGAACCTTGGTTCCAGAAGACATTCGCTGGATTGCAGCGCAGACCGACTCGCACGTGGATCGCGTTGTACTGCATCCCGGCGCTATGGTGAAGCCCGATTCGATCATCGTGGAGTTGAGTGATCTGCAGTTGCAGCGCGACGCGCTCGATGCCGAGTATCAGCTCAGAGGGGCAGAAGCCGACTATGCAAATCTGAAAGTGCAGGTGAATAGCGAATTGATGAACCAGAAAGCGGCGGAGGCGGCTCTGCGCAGCGATTACGAGCAGGCGAAAATTCAGCATGAAGTGGACGAAAGGCTTCACGCCGAGGGAATTGGAGCCGACGTTACCGCGAAACTATCTAAGGTAAGGGAAGAACAGCTTGGGATTCGGCTGCAACTTGAGAGTGAACGCACGAGAGTGGCGGCGGATTCCACAGCCGCGCGCCTGCAAGCGCAGGAATCCCACGTGCAACAGCAGAAGGCGCTGTATCAACTGAAAAGGAGCCAGCTCGAAGCACTTCATGTGCGCGCCGGCATTGAAGGCGTGTTGCAGCTGGTTCCGGTGGAAGTGGGACAGCACGTCACTCCGGGAACGAACGTGGCACGGGTCGCGGATCCCAAGAAACTGAAAGCGGAAATCAAAATTGCGGAAACCCAGGCGAAGGATATCGCAATCGGCCTGAAGGCAACAGTTGATACGCGCAACGGCGTGGTGCTGGGGCATGTTTCGCGTATTGATCCGTCCGTGCAGAACGGCACGGTGACAGTGGATGTTGCTATCGACGATTCTTTGCCGCTCGGTGCGCGCGCGGATTTGAGCGTCGATGGCACGGTGGAAATCGAAAATCTGAAAGACATTCTCTATGTAGGGCGCCCGGTACACGGTCAGTCCGACAGCACCATCGGCATCTTCAAGCTGGTAGACGATGGCGGGGAAGCGGTTCGCGTCAACGTAAAACTGGGGCGCGCGTCGGTGAACACGATCGAAGTGCTTGGTGGCTTGCAGGCCGGGGACAAAGTGATTCTTTCCGACATGTCGCAATGGGACACCTTCGACCGCATCCGGTTGCGATAGTCACGGGCAAAGAAATCGCTTGATGCACACAACAGGGTTTGTGTGCTCGGTGAACACAGTACAGGGCACATGCGTTCCTAGTGAGGGAGGATGCGATGCAAACGCTCTGGCAGGACGTGCGATACGGACTTCGCATGCTGGCGAAGAATCCGGGCTTTACCGCAATCGCTGTGCTGACACTGGCCTTGGGCATCGGCGCAAACACGGCAATTTTTAGCGTTGTGAACGCGGTGTTGCTGCGGCCGCTGCCGTTTGCAGAACCAGATCGGCTGGTGCAGATCTGGCACACTCCGCCGCAGGCAAGCTTTCCCGGGATCCCAACCTTCGCCGTATCGCCGGCAAATTTTCTCGACTGGCGCGCGCGGAGCCAGGCGATCGAAGGGATGTCGGCTTACGGATTCGGCCGCTACACGCTAACCGGTACCGGCCATCCGGAGGCCCTGCGTACGGTGGCCGCGACGAACGGCTTCTTTTCCATTTTGCGAGCGCAGCCGATACTCGGCCGCATTTTTTTCCCCGAAGAAGACTCGCCCGGCCATGATCACGAAGTTATCTTGAGCTATAGGTTTTGGGGCAGCCGCTTCAATTTCGATCGCAATGTGATCGGCAAAACAATTGCCCTGAATGATCAGGCATTCACGATCGTTGGCGTTATGGGCCGGGATTTTGAATTTCCGATCTCTACCGATCCGGCCGACCGGCCGCAGATGTGGAAGCCCCTTAGCTGGACCGACCAAGAACGCGCCGTTCGCGATGACCACAACTATGGCGTGATTGCTCGTCTTAGAAACGGCGTCACGCTGCAGCAGGCGCGCGCCGAACTGGACAGCATCTCCAATCAACTGGCTTTGCAATATCCGGAGAACAACAAAGGCTGGGGGGCAACGGCAATTCAACTACGCGAAGATTTAGTTGGAGATGTACGTCCCGCGCTGCTGATGCTGCTTGGTGCCGTAGCGCTGGTGCTGCTTATCGCGTGCGCGAATGTGACAAACCTTCTGTTGGCCAAAGCGATGTCGCGCCGGAAGGAGATTGCTATCCGCGTTGCAATGGGAGCCAGCCGCTACCGGCTAATGCAGCAGGCAACCGCTGAAACAGTATTGCTGGGACTCGCCGGAGGCGCGCTGGGGTTGATTTTTGCGAACTATGGCGTACTCCTGATTGTGAAATTTTTGGCGCAGCGGTTGCCGCGATCTACCGAGATAGGTTTGGACATTTGGGTATTTGCGTTTGCGCTCGGGGTTTCCTTGTTCACTGGAATCGCCATCGGATTGTTGTCTGCCTGGCGATTTGCAAAAAACGAGGTGAACGAGTCACTGAAGCAGGGCCTTGGCCGCACGTCTTCGGACTCGGGTGGAACACGAACGCGCGGGATACTGGTGGTGTCTGAGATTGCACTTTCGCTGATGCTATTGATCGGTGCAGGATTGCTGATTCGCAGTCTATCGATGCTGCGTCAGGTGAATCCAGGGTTTGATCCCAGAAACGTTCTGACGTTGGACGTGTCGATTCCGTCCACAAAATTTTCAGAACCGATTCAACAGGTCGCGTATTTCGACCGAGTTCTCCATCAGGTTCGGACGGTGCCGGGAGTCCAATCCGCAGGGCTCATCGACAATCTGCCTTTGAATCTAGAAGGCTCGCACCAACCCGTCTCGGTCGAAGGACAGCCGGTGGTGTCGATGGCCGATCAACCCGAGGTGGACGTACGGCTGATCAGCCCGGGATACTTGAGCGCGATGCACATCGCGCTGTTGAGCGGGCGCGACATCGATCGATCGGACCTCCCAGGGCACCCTGGAGCGGTGCTGATCAGCCAGTCCATGGCCAAAATGTTTTGGCCGAACGCAAATCCCCTGGGCAAGCACCTGACGTTGTACTTCACTCGAGATGTGCCTCGCGTAATCGTTGGCGTCGTCGCGGATGTCAAGCTGGACGCGTTAAACGAAACGCGTCCCGTGCCTACGCTTTACACTGCGCTGGCTCAGCTGTCGTCTCCGACAGGTGAAAGCTGGCATTCGTTTCAAATGAGCCTGGCAGTAAGGACCAATGGCGATCCGCTAAACGTCGCTCCCATGATTTCCAGCGCGATTCGCGACGTAGATGTAGAGGTACCGCTGCTGAACAACCGGACGATGGACGAGTCGGTTTCCGCTTCTTTGTCGCCGCAACGGTTCACGATGCTGCTTTTGGCCGCGTTCGCGGGAACCGCCTTGTTGCTCGCGGCAGCCGGCATCTACGGCGTGATGGCGTACATGGTGACGCGCCGAACGCGCGAAATCGGCGTTCGCATGGCGCTGGGAGCTGCTGCGGGAGATGTGCTCAAGCTGGTAATCGGGCAAGGCATGTGGACCACGGCGATTGGGGTGGTCATCGGCGTTGCCGGTTCGTTCGCACTCACGCGAACGATGCAGTCGTTGCTGTTCGGCGTGAGCACCACGGATCCGTTGACGCTGAGTGGAGTAGTGACACTGCTTGCCGCTGTTTCGTGCCTGGCATGCTGGATTCCGGCGCGGAGGGCGACAAAAGTAGATCCGTTGGTGGCGCTTCGTTATGAGTAGAACATGCTGAGGCAAACACTGTGGCAGGACCTGCGTTACGGGCTTCGCATGCTGGCGAAGAATCCGGGATTTACGTCGATTGCGGTGTTGACGCTGGCGCTTGGAATTGGCGCTAACACAGCGATTTTCAGCGTGATGAACGCGGTGCTGCTCCGTTCGCTTCCTGTCGCGAATGCCGAGCGCCTGGTTTGTATCCATTTCCGCAACCAACCTCTAGAAACCTCACAAACCGGTCATGGCGATCGTTCCCTCTCCGAGCCAGCGTTTGAGGCGATGCGCACCCAACGAGAAGTGTTTTCCGATCTAGTGGCGTTCGTGCCGCTCAGCTTCAACAAAACGATTGTGCGGTTTGCAGAGAACCCGGAAGAAGCGAATGTGGATATGGTCAGCGGGAATTTCTTTTCCGGGCTAGGCGTGGCACCGTCGCGCGGAAGGATTTTTACGCCGGAAGACGAATCGCAACACCGGCAAGCCGCAGTACTCGGTTACAACTTCTGGACGCGGCGATTTGCGCGCAATCCCGCGGTGCTTGGCGAAACTCTCTATATCAAAGGCGTAGCGTTCACCATCGTTGGAGTCGCCGACCATGACTTCCCCGGGGTGGAAGAAGGAGGCTCGACCGATGTGTGGATTCCGTTGCAGACCTTGCCGCAGCTGAAGCCATGGGGATTTTCGCCGCAGGACAAGTCGGCTTTATACGGTTCGCCGGACTGGTGGTTCCTGATGATGATTGGCCGGCTGGCACCGGGTGTGAGCGAAGCGCAGGCGCTGGGGCGGCTGCAGCCCGTCTACCAACAAGCGGCGTACCTCGGAACGTCCGGACCACGTTCAGGAGCAGCGCCGCCGCAACTTTTTTTTACGGCTGCGCGCGGAATCGCGGGCTTTCGAGATTCGCTCGAAACACCGCTGCATGCATTGATGTATACGGTGGGACTAATTCTAGTTATCGCATGCGGCAATGTAGCGATGCTGCTGGTGGCGCGGAACTCAGTACGGCAACGTGAATTCAGCTTGCGCGCGGCGCTCGGGGCAGGTCAGGCGCGATTATTGCAGCAACTTTTGGCTGAGAGCCTGCTTCTGGTCGCGGCGGGAGGAGCAGGCGGGTGGATGTTGGCTGTCTGGGGAAGCCAAGCGCTCGGGCGATGGGCCGGACTGGATGCCAACGTCACGCCCGACGGCACGGTGTTGTTATTCACAGTAGCCATCTGTTTTGCAGCGGCGCTGGTCTTCGGGCTTGTTCCGCTTCGCGGTGCGGCGAACATTCCGCCATGGGCGGCTCTGCGAGCCTTCGCTTTAAGCGCAGGACGGGAACGCGCTGGCGTTCGTGCAGGACCAGCTGTCGTCGCGCTGCAAATCGCTATGTGTATGGCGCTCCTGCTTGGCGCGGGACTTGCCGTGCGCTCGCTAGTGAACCTTGAGAGCGCGAATCTTGGGATGCGAGCTAGAGGGCTGCTGGTGTTTGGAATCACGCCGCCACAGAGTTTGCGCAGCGATAGGGAAGTGATTCGGTTCTATGACCGGCTGATGGAGCGGCTGCGTGTCCTTCCAGGAGTGGAATCGGCGACGACGGTCGGGCTGCGCCCGGGAGCGGGCGGAAGCAACAACACCATCGCCTTTGTAGACGGCGTGCAACCGCACGAAAACATCCCGGACAGCATGGTTCGTTGGAATGCAGTGGGCCCGGATTTCTTTCAGGTCATGGGCACTCCCATGTTGTCGGGGCGAGATTTCACCGCCGCCGATTCCTTAACGTCCAGTAAAGTTGCAATCGTCAATCAAACGTTCGTGGAGCGTTTTTTAGGGGGCCGCGACGCGCTGGGACACCACCTGGCGATCGATGGCGAGCACGGCGAACCGTACACCATCATTGGTGTCGCGCAAAACAGCAAATATAGACGAGTCCGCGAGCCAGAATCCCCGATGGCGTACTTCCCGTACCAACAGATACCTGATATTGCGACCATGCAGATTGAGTTGCGAGCACACGGCAATCCAGACGCTCTGCTGCCTGCAGTGGAGCATGTGGTTCGCGATCTAGGCCCGGATCTCGCACCATTGCAACCGATGACGCAGCAGGCGCAGTTCGAAGCATCGTTTTCGCAAGAGCATCTTTTTGCGCGGCTGGCGATGTTTTTTGGTTTGCTGGCCGCGCTTTTGCTAGCCACTGGATTGTATGGAACGTTGGCGTATCGCGTTACACGGAGGACTTCGGAGATAGGAGTGAGGATGGCGCTGGGCGCGCGGCCTCAGCAAGTCTTGTGGATGGTGCTGCGCGAGAGTTTGGGTGTAAGCGTGGCGGGAGTTGTTCTGGGTTTGCCTTTGGCAATTGCGGGGGCGAGGCTGCTGCGTTCGCTGCTCTTTGGTCTCACGCCAAGCGATCCACTGGCGCTTGCGCTGGCCGCTCTCGGGACCTGCGTTGTCGCGCTGGCCGCCAGCCTGATTCCAGCGCGCCGTGCAACCAAGATCGATCCGTTAGTGGCACTGCGCTATGAATAGGAGGGGCTGATGCACACATTCTGGCAGGACGTGCGTTACAGCTTGCGAATGTTGCGTAAAAATCCCGGCTTCGCGGCGGTCGCTGTGCTGTCCCTGGCCCTGGGAATCGGCGCCAATACTACGATCTTCACCATTGTGAACGCCATTCTCCTCAATCCCTTGCCCGTCAAGGATATTCCCCGTCTCGTCGAAGTGGATACGATTGACAGTAAGACCCTGGTGACTGCGGCAAATGCCACGAAGCTCGGCATGTCGTATCCGAATTTCCAGGATTACGCCAGAGAAAACCAGGTTTTCTCTGGCGTTGCATGCTTTGTTGCCCTTCCATTGACCTGGAGCGGTGGCGCAGAACCCAGGCAAATTTTCGGACAAATGGTCAGCGCCAACTATTTTGAAATCCTCGGACTACGTCCGGCTTCGGGGCGCTTCTTCCTGCCCGGCGAGGATACCAAGCCGGGCGGCAACAATGTCGCGGTAGTAAGTTACAGTCTGTGGGCCAATAAATTCGGATCTGATTCTCATGTGCTTGGCAGAATTCTCACGCTGAACGCAACCCCTTACACGGTGATCGGTGTGGCGCCGCACGGCTTCAAAGGTACCTTTACCTTCGGCAACGCCGAACAAGTCTGGATTCCGGTCAGTATGTATCCCCAATTACTCGCGGGCTTTTTCAAAGACAATTTTAACGACCGCAGATTTCTGAGCACTGCCATGATCGGCCGACTAAAAGAAGGCGTCAATCTGAGCGGAGCCGAAGCTTCGCTGAAGACGCTGGCGTCGCATCTGGAGAGCGCATTTCCGAAAGACAACGCCAGCCGGAGCGTGGCGCTGACGCCTCTCGCCGAGGCGGCCGTCGGAGCGAACAACCGCGATCAGTTCGTGCTCGCCGGTGGATTGATGATGGGCATCGTGGGTTTGGTCCTTCTGATCGCATGTGTGAATCTGGCAAATTTACTGCTGGCTCAGGCTGCTCGCCGAGAAAAAGAGATTGGCTTGAGAGCGGCGCTCGGAGCCAGCCAGGGCAGAGTTATGCGGCAATTACTGACAGAAAGCCTGGTGCTCGCGATCCTGTCGGGAGTTGTTGGCTTAATGATCGCCTACGGGGGCCGCGCAGTGTTGTGGTCTTTCCGGCCGCCCTTCATCCTGGATGGAGATATCGACATCGGATTTGATTCGCGGGTGCTTTTCTTCACCCTGGGAATGGCGCTTCTTACCGCTGTGTTCATTGGGGTGGCTCCCGCGATCAAGGCCGCGAAACCGGACCTGATCGAGGCGCTGAAAGTTGGCGGACGCGGAGGCACCGTGGGCTGGACGAGAAACCCGTTCCGTAGCCTTCTGGTCATAACGGAAATTGCGCTGGCGCTTGTCGCGCTGGTCGGAGCGGGTTTATTTATTCGCAGCATGCAAAACGCGCAACGCGTCGATCCAGGGTTCGAGTCGAAAAATCTCTTCGTGTTCGCTTTCGACCTGGGAGCCTTGCATTACGAGGAAGGGCGTGGGCAGCAGTATTTTCGTGCAGCCATCGATTCTGCCAAGACGTCTCCCGGAGTCCAGTCGGCCACCATCGCCTCCAATTTTCCGCTGGGCGGAGGACTCGCGCGGACCGTGTTCCCCGAAGGTCAAGATGAAGCCTCCGGCTATCGTGGGACCTTGACCCAGCTCAACGACATCGCGCCGAATTTTTTTGCGACTCTGCGCGTTCCTTTGCTATCCGGCCGCGAATTCACTGACGCGGATCGCAAAGACACCAAGCAAGTCGCCATCATTAGTGAAGCAATGGCCAAACAATTCTGGCCAAATGAGAACGCGGTTGGGAAGCGCTTCCATTTCTTCGGAGAGACCGCCCTGCGCGAGGTCGTTGGCATCGCGCGCAATACCGTGGTGAATGCCATTGGAGAACAGCCTCAGCCGTTGGCTTACCTTCCACTGACGCAAGACTACGCCCCTGCGGCCACCATGCAGGTGCGCACTAACGGCCGGCCCGAAGCCGTCGTCGCCACTGTTCGCAGCCAGGTTCAATCGCTAGACCCAAATCTCGCGCTAACGAACTTCAACACCATCGGAGAATTGATCGATCAGGGGCTATGGGCGCCGCGAATGGGTGCTGCTCTGCTGACCGTTTTCGGTGGACTGGCACTATTCCTCGCGGTGGTCGGTGTCTACGGCGTGCTCTCTTATTCAGTGAACCAGCAAACGCGCGAAATTGGCGTTCGTATGGCCATGGGTGCGCAGAGCGGTCGCATTCTGCGTCTCGTAGTGGGGCAAGGAATGCGCTTGGCAATCGCCGGGTTAACGCTGGGTATCTTGATCGCTCTCGCAGCTACGCGGGTCCTTTCGAGCCTGCTCTTCGGAGTCAGTGCTCACGATCCGCTTATCTTCGTTGGCGTCTCGGTGGTCTTGGCGACCGCCGCTATCCTGGCTTGCTACATCCCCGCCCGGCGCGCTACCCGCGTCGATCCGTTAGTGGCCCTGCGCTATGAGTAGGAGACGCTGATGCAAACATTCATGCAGGACCTTCGCTATGGACTTCGCATGCTGGCCAAGAACCCGGGGTTCACGGCGATTGTGGTGTTGACCCTGGCGCTGGGCATTGGCGCGAACACGGCAATCTTTTCCTTGATGAACCAGATTCTGTTGCGGCAGCTCCCGGTGCAGAATCCGAATGAATTGGTTGTGCTGCACGCTCCGGGGCCAGTCACTGGGCATGTATCGGACGATGGTGACGAGACAGAGTCCTTCTCTTATCCGATGTACAAGGCATTGAGAGAGAACAGCGCCACCGTTTGCAACATGCTGGGCCAATATACCTTTTCGGCGAGCATTTCTAGCCACGGGCAAACCGAGCGCGGGTCGGGCCAGCTGGTCTCCGGGAACTATTTTGAAGCGCTTGGTGTTCCGCCGGCGATGGGCCGAGTATTCAGCCTCGACGACGACCGCGTGCCCGGCGGGCATCCCGTGGTTGTGCTGAGCCATGCTTACTGGACACGGCACTTTGGTGGAGATCTGAGCATCCTTAACAAGAGCCTGCTTATCAACAACGTTGAAATGACGGTGGTGGGGGTTGCACGCGAGGGCTTCTCCGGCGTGCAAGTCGGAAAATCCCCCGATGTTTTCGTGCCGCTGATGATGACTCCACAAATGACTCTGGGCCAGAACACGCTCGACGGATGGAACGACTACTGGCTAAAGGTGCTGGCGCGGCGCAGGGCAGGCGTTTCTCTGCCGCAACTGGTTGCCAGTTTGAATGCTGCGTATCAGCCGCTGCTCGAAGAACAGCTACCAAAGATCAACGGCTGGAATGAGCTGAAGCGGCAGGCTTTCTTGAACAAGAAAATCATCCTGTCTTCCGGATCGCGCGGCCGCATGGTGGTGCAACGCGACGCCGGCGGCCAGTTAGTCACGCTTTTCGCGATGGTGGCGCTGGTGCTGCTCATCGCTTGCACCAACGTGGCGAACCTGCTGTTGGCGCGCGGCGCGGCGCGGCGGCGCGAATTTGCCATTCGCGAGGCGCTCGGAGCGAGCCGCGGAAGAGTCATTCGTCAACTCCTGGTGGAGAGCTTGTTATGCGCGTTCGTCGGCGGGTCGCTGGGCGTGATGCTCGGTTCTTGGCTGATTGGCGTACTCACGCCGATTGTTGTCGCCAACGAAGGGATTCAAGGACTTACGCCGCATCTGGATTCGGCAGTTCTGGTGTTCGCTGTGGGGATCAGTCTGCTCTCAGGAATTTTCTTTGGAATCGTTCCCGCCTTTCGCGTTACGCGGTCCTCGGTCTCTCAGACGATCAAGGATCAGGGATCGACATCCTCGGCTGGCGTTTCCCACGTTCGTTTTCGTAAGGCGCTGGTTGCTGGACAGGTCGCGTTCACGATGTTGCTTTTGGCGGGAGCGGCCTTGTTCGTCCACACTCTGTGGAATTTGCGAAACCTCGATCTCGGGCTCAGAACCGAAAATGTGATCTCCTTTTCGATTGCGCCAGCGCTCAATGGATACAGCACGCAACGCAGCATCGCGCTCGTCGACCAGTTGCGTGGCCGTGTCGCTTCCTTACCCGGTGTGCGCTCCGTCGGCACGGCCGAAATTGCCGCCCTCACCGGCGACGATGAAGGCGCCAACATCACCGCCGAGGGGGGTATGCAGCTTCCCGAGGATCTTCGGGATGTCAACTATGTGTCTGTAAGCTCAGACTACTTTTCAACGCTGGGAATACCTCTGTTGTCCGGTCGTGAATTTAGCGAAGACGACGGCGCGACGAGCCCTAAAATCGCGGTGGCAAGCGAGGCCATGGTCAAGCGCTTTTTCCCTGGACGCAATCCGCTCGGGATGCATTTCGCCTTCGGAGGTGGCAGCAAGGTCAAGCCGGACATTGAAATCGTCGGCGTGGTCAAGGATGTAAAGCAGGACCACGTGCGAAGCGTGACACCGAATCCCTACGTTTACCTTCCCTATTCGCAGAGACCCAAGCTGTCGGGCATGACCTTTTATGTGAGTTCTGTCCGGGATCCTCTGTTGCTTGGCCCTGAATTGCAGAGTCAAGTCCGTCAGCTCGATGCGACCCTGCCTGTCGACAACGTCAAAACCATGCAACGCGTGGTGGAAGAGGATTTGTTTCCCGCCAAGATGGTGGCGGTTCTCTCAGCGACCTTCGCTGCCTTGGCAGCGCTGCTGTCGGCTCTGGGCATCTACGGCGTTTTGGCCTATCTGGTGGTCGAGCGCACCAGGGAGATTGGGATTCGCATGGCTCTTGGCGCAAAAGGGGGAGATGTGCGATGGCTGATTGCCAAAGAAGTTGGCGCAATGCTGATTGCCGGAGCAACCGTTGGAGTGCCGCTGGCCTATGCCCTGGCTCGCCTTAGTGAATCATTGCTGTTTGGCGTGAAGGCCGGGAATGCTTCGGCCTACGTGCTGGGAATCGGACTCATCGCGGCCGTGGCGCTGGTGGCGTGCTGGATTCCGGCGCGACGGGCGACCCGGGTCGATCCGCTGGTGGCTTTGCGTTATGAGTAGGGCGGGCGCTATGAGTAGGAGAGCTTGATGGAAACACTTTGGCAGGACGTGCGCTACAGCTTGCGAGTACTGGGCAAAAATCCCGGCTTCGCGGCGATCGCGATTCTAACGTTGGCGCTTGGCATTGGCGCGAACACGGCCCTGTTTTCCGTGGTCAACGGAGTTCTTCTCCGGCCATTGCCTTATCCACAACCCGACCGGATCGTCTCCATCTCCGAGAATACAGCGAATTTCGACAGATCCTCGATTTCTTATCCCAATTTCCTCGATTGGCAGCGCGCTAATTCCACATTTTCGTCCATCGCCGCCTATCGCAGCGACGATTTCAGTATCACCGGAAGGGGAGAGGCAGAGCGCGTGCGCATTGCCATGGTTTCCGCCGGTTTCTTCGAAATTCTCGGCGTAACTCCAGCCCGTGGACGCCTGTTTACACCGGAAGAGGACCGACTCGGCACGGCGCCTGTCGCGATTCTTAGCGCGGGCCTGTGGCAGCGCAAGTTTGGCTCGGCGCCCGACATTGTGGGAAAGAGAATCACCATGAATGGCGTAGCCCACACTGTAGTTGGCGTCCTGCCTGCGAATTTCTATTTCCAAGGCGCAAACTATGATCGAGCCAAGGATGTCTTTATACCCGCGGGGCAATTCACGGATCCATTCTTTCAGGAACGCAATGTGCACGAAGGGACGCGCGCGATTGGCCGTCTAAAACCCGGCGTGACCGTCGCCGCCGCCCGCGAGGATATGAATCAAATTGCCAACAATCTTGCGGTCACCTATCCGAACGCGGATAAAGGTGCGGGCATAACCTTGCTGCCGCTCAAGAAAGATATTGTCGGCGATGTCGAGCCATTTCTGTTGGTCCTGCTCGCCGCGGTTGGATTTGTATTGCTCATCGCGTGTGTAAACGTTGCAAACCTTCAATTAGCCCGCTCGACCAGGCGCACCCATGAATTTGCCGTTCGATCCGCTCTCGGAGCGGGCCAGTCTCGCGTCATTCGGCAGTTGCTTACCGAGAGCATCCTGATCGGCTTGGCTGGAGGCGCGCTCGGCTTATTATTGGCCGGTTGGGGAACCCAGGCGGCGCTGCGCGCTCTTCCGGAAACTCTGCCGCGAGCTCAAGATGTCGCTCTCGATGCACGCGTACTCTTCTTTACCTTGGTCATTTCCATTCTAGCCGGTGCAATCTTTGGACTCGCGCCAGCACTGAAAACCTCGCGTCCAAATCTTCAGCAAAGTTTGAAAGAAGGCGGGCGTGGAGGAAGCGGCGCGCATCACCGCGTGCAGGGGGTATTCGTCGTCGTTGAGATGGCCATGGCGCTGGTGCTTCTGATTGGCGCCGGGTTAATGATCCGCAGTTTAGTTGATTTGTGGAGTGTGAATCCTGGTTTCAATCCTCGCGGCGTGCTGACCTTCTCCGTCTCGCTGTCACCGTCTCTCGGCGTTAATGCGGCCACCACGCGGTCCGCGCTTCGCCAACTGGACGAGACACTCGAGAACATCCCTGGCGTCGAAGCCGTCGCCTCCACCACCGGTTCATTACCGATGAGCGGTGACAGCGAATATCATTTTTGGCTCGAAGGTCAGCCCAAACCCGCTAGTGAAAGCGAAATGAAGCAGTCTCTTTTTTATATGGTGCAGCCGGGATACCTGAGTACCATGCAAATTCCGCTGCATCGAGGCCGGTTTTTCACTAAACAGGACGACGAGCATGCGCCGCCGGTGATCGTCGTCGACGAAGACTTCGCACGCGAATATTTTCCGAACCAAGATCTGATCGGCAAGCGAATCCACGTGAGCATCATTAATACCGAGCCGGAGATTATCGGCGTCGTCGGACACGTAAAGCATTGGGGCCTGGACACGGATGGCGATGCCCAGCACTCGATCGTGGCGCAAGCGTATATGCCCCTGATGCAAATCCCAGACCAGGTTGGGAGCGGACCCGGACCACCTTATTCGCAGGTAGTTGCTCGAATAAAGGGGCCGGCGGCGGGAATGTTCCCTGCCATCCGCGAAACCATTGAAAAAATGAACGGCGAGAACGTGCTCTACGACGCCAAGTCGCTCGAGGAAGTCGTGGGGGATTCGATGGCCGCGCGCCGCTTTACCATGATTTTGCTCGGCGTCTTCGCCGCGCTGGCGCTTCTCCTATCGAGCATCGGCATATACGGCGTGATTTCTTACGTGGTGGGCCAGCGCACCAACGAGATCGGCATTCGCATCGCTCTCGGCGCGCAACAGCGTGATGTCTTGCGTCTCATGCTTGGCGAAGGGATGAAGATGGCGCTTCTAGGCGTTGCCATCGGCATCGCCGTCGCGCTCGGACTCACGCACCTAATGGTCAACATCCTTTTCGGAGTAAGCGCAACCGATCCCCTGACGTTTCTTGGAGTAGCCACATTGCTAGTTTTAGTGGCTCTGACGGCGTGCTGGATTCCGGCGCGTAGGGCCACACGAGTCGATCCACTCGTGGCGCTGCGCTATGAGTAGGAGCAGCTGATGCAAACACTCTGGCAGGACGTGCGCTACGGGCTGAGAATGTTGGGAAAGAATCCCGGGTTGACTGCAGTCGCAGTCTTGACGCTGGCACTGGGCATTGGCGCGACGACGGCGATTTTCAGTGTGGTTTACGGCGTGCTGTTGCGCCCACTGCCGTATCCCGATTCGAACCGGATCATGGCCGTTTTTGAGATCACTTCGAAGGGCAGGCCGTCGCGAATTGCCGATCCGAACTTCGACGACTTTCGCGATCAAAGCCGCAGCTTCCAGACGATTGCCAAATACAATGAAGTCATTGCGTCGGTTTCGGGAGGTTCGCAGCCGACGCGCACGGCGGTTGCCGGTGTCTCGCCCGATTTTCTAAAGGTTTTCGGTATGCAGCCGATCTTTGGCAGGGATTTCAGCGCTAACGATGCAAAAAAAGGAGCTGGCCGTACCGTTCTGGTCAGCTATGGATATTGGAAGCAGCATCTCGGCTCACCACGGGATCTCTCCGAAGCGCACCTGAAGATCGATGCCGGGGTGTACTCGGTGATCGGAGTGCTGCCGGCCGGATTTCGGTTCCCACCGGAAGTGGATCTGTGGCTGCCAGCGGACTTAGACGGCGAAAACCCTAGCAGGACTTCGCACAACTACAATGCGGTTGGGCGGCTCCGCGACGGTGTGACTGTCGCGCAAGCGAATCAAGAGATCGCCAGGATAGCCCGGCACATTCATGATGCCTCGAGCGAACAAGGAGATTATCTCCTCCAGGACGGGATGGTCATTCCCTTGCAAGACTCGATCACGGGCGAAGCCAGCTCGCCGCTGCTGGTGCTGCAGGGCGCCGTCGGATTTCTACTGCTGGTCGCGTGCGCAAATGTGGCGAATTTGCTGCTGGCACAAGCCTCGGTTAGAGAGCGCGAGCTTGCCATTCGCTGCGCGCTCGGCGCGGCGCGCGGACGACTGGTCCGTCAATTCCTTACAGAATCGTTGCTGCTTTCGCTGGCTGGCGGGGGCCTGGGTGTGCTGGCGGCACGCTGGGGTGTGGCAGGCTTGGTGGCGCTGGCACCGGCAAATCTGCCACGGCTCGACAGCGTCTCGATCAGTCTTGCGGTACTTGGCTTCGCGTTCCTTCTTTCCTTGGCGGTCGCCGTCGGCCTCGGAGCGTTTACCGCCATACGCGCGACTTCAGGGGATCCAGGCAAGGGCTTTACCGCAGATGGCCGTGGACCAGTCAGTTCGCGACACGGCCAGCGCGTTGGCCGGGCAATCGTGGCGGCGCAGATCGCAATCACATTGGTTCTGGTGGTCGGAGCGGGATTGCTTGGGCGCAGTCTGATGAAAGTGCTTCAAGTGAATCCCGGTTTCCGCGTGGATAAGATTGTCACGATGGATGTCTCGCTTCCGGGGGTGGAAGATCAGAAAGCAAAGGCGAGCCAGGCGAGCTTTTTTTCCAACCTGATCGGCCGCCTCAAACAAATCCCGGGCGTGCGCCAGGTTGGCGCGACCAGCGGCCTGCCGCTGGTGGATGGCGGCCTTCCCGATGGAACGTTTCTGCTGATGACGCAAAGTGAGGTGCCCAAAACCGCGGACGCTTTTGCTTCGTTGTTCCAGCAAAAAGAACGCATCGGCATTGCGGATTTCTGCGCCGCCACGGACGGATATTTTCAGGTTCTCGGGATTCCCCTGATGCAAGGTCGAATCTTCGACGGTCGTGACGGCCCGGATTCCCCGCACGTCGCCGTAATCAGCGAATCGCTTGCGCGCGACCGCTGGCCAAAACAGGATCCCAATCGCCACACGATTGAGTTTGGAAACATGGATGGCGACCTGCGTTTGCTGACGATTGTCGGAATCGTAGGCGACATCCACGAATATGGCCTCGATGCGCCACCGCGTCCGACCGTTTACGTCAATTTGTTGCAGCGGCCCCGCCCGGCGATCTCATTAACGATGCTGAGCGATGCCGACACGCGTCTGATCACATCGGCAGCGCGTGGAGTCCTGCAGGAACTCGACCCAGAGATTCCGGCGAAGTTCGAGACGTTTCCGCAAGTTTATTCCGCCTCGCTCGGCTCGCGGCGATTCAACGTCATTCTCATCGGATTCTTCGGAAGCACCGCGCTACTGCTGGCAACAGCAGGGGTGTTTGGCGTGATGGCCTATTCTGTCGCACAGCGGACCCGCGAAATCGGAGTACGCATGGCGCTGGGTGCCTCTTCTGGGGGAGTTTTGCGGATGGTACTTGGACAGGCGACAGCGACCGCAGCAGTTGGCGTTGTGATAGGAATAGCCGGAGCATTCGCACTGACTCGGTGGATGCAGTCGCAACTGTTTGGTGTTAGCCCAACCGATCCGCCGACCTTTGTTGGTGTTGCTCTGCTGCTGATTCTGGTCTCCCTGGCCGCGTGCTATTTTCCCGCGCGGCGTGCGACGCGAGTCGATCCGCTGGTGGCATTACGGTATGAGTAGGAGATTTTGATGTCGAGTCTCTGGCAGAACCTGCGTTTCAGCTTGCGAATGCTGGGAAAGAATCCTGGCTTCACTGCCGTCGCGGTTCTGACTTTGGCATTGGGGATTGCGGCCAACACCGCGATGTTCAGCGTGGTGTATGGGGCGCTGCTGGCACCGCTGCCGATGCCGCATCCCGAGCAGTTGGTGATGGTATGGTCGGACGATGCGGGGCGAAATGTTGTGTCGCCGGGTGATTTTTCGGACTGGAAACAGCAGAATTCGGTGTTTCAGAAACTGGTCGCGTGGGACGAGGCAACGTTTAGCTTGTCGATCGACGGCCATCCGCAGACTTTGCAGGCTCGCGTCATGTCGCCGGGCTTTTTCGATATGCAGGGGATACCGCTCTCGAAAGGCCGCGATTTTTTGGACGAAGAAGGAGATCCCGGCAAGGAACATGTCGTGATCCTGACAAATCGTTTGTGGCGAGAGCGTTTTGGCAGCGACGCGGCGATCCTGGGGCGGAAGGTGCGGCTGAATGCCGAGACTTATGTTGTCGTCGGCGTGCTGGCCGCGGGAATGCCCGATCGCTACGAAGCGCAATTGTTTGTGCCCATGGCGCTAAGGCCGGATCAGATCACCCACGAGCTTCATTGGATGGCGGTGATGGGCAGGCTGAAACCGGGAGTTACGCTCGAACAGGCGAACGCCGACATGAACAACGTGGCGCGGCGCATTGCGGAGACATATCCGGTCTCGAACCATGGTTGGGGCGTGAAAGTGGAACCGCTGAAGAATGATTTCACAAGTCACGACACCATCAAGGACTTGTGGCTGCTGATGGGGGCGGTGGGATTTGTGCTGCTGATCGCCTGCGTGAACGTGGCGAATCTGTTGCTGGTGCGCGGGACCGTTCGAAAGAAAGAGGCGGTGCTCCGTGTTTCGCTGGGGGCGACGCGCGGACGGCTCCTAGCGCAATTTATTTCAGAGAGCCTGGCGCTGGCACTGATCGGCGGAGCTTTGGGAGTGGCGCTGGCAGGGATGTTGCTGAGAGTGATCTTGCTGTTGCTGCCGGTGTTTTCGATACCGACAGAGGCGGACATTCGCTTGAATGTGCCGGTGCTGCTGTTCAGTATGGCGGCGACGATCATGGCGGGCGTCTTGTGCGGGTGCGCGCCCGCATGGCAGACGTCGCAGTGGAACCTGAACGACACACTGAAAGAAGGCGGGCGAGCGGGCGGCGTGAGCCGGCATGGATTGCGGCGAGGTTTAGTCGTCGCTGAATTTGCCCTGGCACTGACGCTGCTTGCCGGCGCGGGACTGGTCATTCACAGCTTCTGGAAGTTGACGCGCGTGGACCTGGGTTTTCGACAGGATCATGTGCTCACCTTCGCGTTGCCGGTTAGCTTCGATCGTTTTCCGCGGCCTGAGCAGGTCACGGCGTTTTATCGCCCGTTACTGGCGAAGATCTCGGCGCTGCCGGGGATTTCGTCGGCGACGATTTCCAGTGCCATACCGATTCAGTGGACGGGATGGGGAATGAATTTCAGCATCGCGGGGCAACCTGCCGCCGACCCTTCGGCGCTTCCCAACGCGGGATTCAACTTGGTCAGCCCCGATTATTTCCGCACCTTTGGGATACGGATTATCACGGGACGGAGCTTTACGGAACAAGACGACGCCGGCAGTCTTCCGGTCGCCATGGTGAATGAAACATTCCTGAAGAGGTATCTGTCGAACATGGACCCGTTGAAACAGCGCGTCGTGGTTCGGCGGTTGGGAGTAAGCACGATGGGGCCTCCGGTGGAGTGGAACATCGTTGGCGTGTATCGCGATGTACACAACCGCAGCGTGCGACGAGAAAGCTCACCGGAAATTTCGGCCCCGTTTTGGCAGAGTCCATTACCGTGGGTGCGCGTGAGCGTGCGCACGAGCGGCGATCCGGCGAGCATGACGCAGAGCATCGCCGCACAGGTGGAATCGGTCGATCCCGACTTGGCAATGGATCAGGTGCGGACGATGGATCAAGTTGTAGATGAGGCGCTCGGAGGCGATCGTTTCCTGACCCTGCTATTCGCTGGGTTTGCGGGCGTGGCGCTGCTTCTGGCGGCGATCGGAATTTATGGCGTGATGTCTTTCGCGGTTGCGCAGCGAACACAGGAAATCGGATTACGCATGGCAGTGGGCGCAGGCTCCAGGCAAGTGCTTCTTTTGGTGCTGGAAGAAGGCCTGCAGCTTGCGCTTGCCGGGCTGGTTTTGGGCCTGGGTGGAACCTACGTTGTCGAGCGCGCCATGAGGTCTGTTTTGTATCAGGTCAGCGCGATTGATTTCGCATCGGTCGGGGCTGTGGCTGTCGTGCTCCTGGTGGCGGCGGTTCTCGCCTGCTATCTCCCAGCGCGGCGAGCCACGCGCATCGATCCGATGGCCGCACTGCGCTGCGAATGAATTTAAGTTTTTAAATGCTGGTCGAGAAAAAAAGGTAGGAGAGAAAATGACGTCAGCAAATAACAACGTTCTGATCAAAATGGAAGGCGTGAAGAAAGTCTTCTTGACCGACGAGGTGGAGACGCATGCGCTGGAGGAAATTCACCTGGAGATCCACAGGGGGCAATACGTCTCCATTTCCGGGCCGTCGGGCTGCGGCAAATCCACTCTATTGTCCATTCTTGGGCTGCTCGATTCGCCGAGCGAAGGGAACTACCTGCTGAACGGACAGCCCGTGGCCAATCTGACTTCCAGTGAGCGAACCCGCATTCGCAACCGCGAAATCGGTTTCATTTTTCAGGCGTTCAATTTGATTGGCGACCTGACCGTTTATGAGAATGTTGAACTGCCGCTTACTTATCGCGGCACCAGTTCAGCGGAACGCAAACAAAAAGTTGAGCACGCACTGCAGCGTGTGGGCATGGCTCATCGTGTCCGGCACTACCCGTCGCAGCTTTCCGGCGGACAGCAGCAACGCGTTGCCGTGGCGCGCGCCCTGGTCGGCGATCCTTTGATTTTGATGGCCGACGAGCCCACTGGAAATCTGGATTCAAAAAATGGCGAAGCGGTGATGGAGCTGTTGCGCGATCTGCACCGCAACGGCGCCACCATCTGCATGGTCACGCACGATGAGCGCTACTCACATTTTGCCGAGCGCACAATTCGCCTGTTTGACGGCCGTATCGTCGAAGAAACCAAGGAAGCTGGCGTCACAGTCTGATTGCCCTAGGAATACGTGCATGCACTCCATTTTCCAAGACGTTCGCTTTGGTCTCCGCATGTTGGCCAAGAACCCAGGAATGACCTTCGCGGCGATTCTGACTCTGGGTCTTGGAATTGGTGCGAATACGGCTACCTTCAGTCTCTCCAATACTTTTCTGCGTAAACCTGTTTCGTTTCCAGAAGTACAGCGCCTGGTAATGGTTTTGAATCGCGCCCCGGGCCAGCAGGGAGAAGACTGGAGCGGCGTATCTGCGGCTGACTTCCTGGATTGGAAAGAGGAAACCCGCTCTTTCGCTGGCTTGACTGGGTACGAATGGACAGACATAAACCTCACGGGTGCTGGCGAGCCCGTCAAGGTGCAGGGCTTCCGCATCACTCCGGATTTCTTCGACGTCCTGGGCATTCGCGCCGCATTGGGACGCGGTTTTGTCGCAGGCGAAGATATTCCTGGCCAGGACGCGAGAGTGATCCTCAGTCAGGGGTTGTGGGTACGGCAATTCGCCAGCGACCAGCGAATTGTGGGGAAAACTGTGAAGCTCGATGGCCGTCCCTGCGAAGTTGTTGGGGTCATGAATCAGGATGTCAATTTTCCTGCGAGCACGGACCTTTGGATCCCGATGGCATTCAGCCCCGAAGAAAAACAAGATCGCTATTCCCATAACGTACACCCCGTGGCGCGGCTGAAAACCGGAGTATCACTGAAACAAGCGCAAGCGGAAATGAATGCGATCGAGCAACGCCTGACGCCTTTGTATCCGGCTGCGGAGACCGGATGGAGCGTAACAGTTCGGGATTTGGGCGAATTCGTCGCGGGCTATGGGCGAAGCTACATGCTCCTCATGCTCGGCGCTGTTGGATTTGTACTCCTGATTGCTTGCGCCAACGTCACCAATCTGTTGCTGGTGCGCAGCACTTCCCGGCAAAACGAACTGGCCGTCCGGCGGGCATTGGGTGGTAGCCGGGCCCGAGTGATCCGGCAGTTGCTCATTGAAAGCCTGCTGCTAGGTATGGGCGGTAGCGTTGCGGGCTTGCTACTCGGCGCGTGGGGAATCGCCCTGCTCCGCGGCAACATGCCTCCGGAAGTGTCCCGCTACATTCCTTCTTGGAACCAGGTGGGCCTCGACCGCGAAGTATTTCTCTACACTCTAGCAGTTGCCTGCGCGGCCGGAATCATCGCCGGGTTGGTTCCAGCTTTCCAGGGGTCGGACAGTGACTCTTCCGAAATGCTGCGAGCCGGTCAGCGCGCGGGTGGCAGCAGCCGTTCTCGTACGCGCCTGCGTAACGCTTTCATCGTGGCGGAGATTGCCCTGTCGTTGGTCTTGCTTGTGGGCGCCGCGCTGATGTCCAAGGGCGTACGGTCGCTGTTGGCATCGAACTTCAAATCCGATCCCCAATCGGTTCTCACCATGCGCGTGTCTCTTCCTGGGTCAAAATATGCGACTCCCAGCCAGCGCTCCGCATTCTACGATCGTTTCCTGGGGCGGATCCGAGAACTGCACGAAGTCGACTCGGCAACTGTCGCCAGCGTGATTCCTTATGACAACCAGGATGATACTCCCGCGTTCAGTATCGAAGGCCAACCGAGACAATTAGGTGAGCTGCGCACAGCGGAACGGAACGCGGTTGGACCTGATTATTTCCGGCTGCTACGTGTCCGGTTGCTCGAAGGCCGTGAATTCACCGACCAAGATTCCGCGGACTCGCCGCGCGTTGCGATCGTCAGTGAAAGTCTGGCTCGCCGCTATTGGCCGGGAAGTAGCGCGCTCCGCCGTCGTCTGAAAATCGGGGACGACGGCTCAAAGAACCCCTGGGTAACTGTAATTGGAGTGGTGGCGGACGTGGACTATAGCCCTTGGGAGCGTGATCTTGTTCGTGCGATCTACTTTCCTTATCGTCAGGACCCGCACGACAGTTCCTACATCGCGATTCGAGTGTCGGCTGAGATTCACTCCATTATTCCCGCCGTCAAGGCAGCCTTGTCCAGCGTCGATCCCGATCAGCCGGTTTACGACATTCTCCCCTACCAGCGCGTGATTTCCGATCAGATCCTTGGACTCGCTTACGTCGCTGTTGTGATGGGAGTTTTGGGCCTGATGGCACTGGTCATGTCGGCCATCGGCGTTTCCGGAGTGATGGCGTACTCTGTCACGCAGCGAATTCAAGAAATTGGCTTGCGTATGGCCCTGGGCGCGCGGCCTCGCGACGTACTTGGCCTTTTCCTTGCTGGTGGGCTAAGACTTCTCGCGATCGGCACGGCGATCGGCCTCCCGGCTTCCTATGGGCTGGCGAGATTGCTTTCTAGCCTGCTCTACGGCGTACGCGCCGCGGACTTTTTCAGCTACGCTTCTGGCGCGATTCTGCTTGCGGTTGTGGTCGTGCTGGGCTGCTACATCCCCGCACGGCGCGCTACGCGGGTGGATCCCATGCGCGCCCTGCGTTACCAGTGATCGCGAGGA
>Ga0210406_10001286_pt1 | contig 31286 bp, 31 predicted proteins | sample IncBWC30MmetaG_FD_155454 | JGI IMG/M metagenome (GOLD analysis project Ga0210406, IMG submission 155454) | Forest soil microbial communities from Barre Woods Harvard Forest LTER site, Petersham, Massachusetts, United States - Inc-BW-C-30-M | ecosystem: Environmental > Terrestrial > Soil >... | reverse complement strand
CGGGCCGTAGGCAACGGTGCCCTTCACCACGCGGCCGATGCCGAGGTAAAGCGGCCGGCCCATACGCTTCATCGTGTCCTCGCGCCGCTCGAATGCTGCCTTGCCCTCTTCGGGCGACGTCCCAAAGACTGTCCCGACGGAGAGGGTGCTGATCCCGGCAGCGACGAGAACACCCAGCCATCTCTGCATTGCTTGCTCACTTCCAGTGGTGTCGTGAACAGACCTCCGGTCCGAACCGATTATTCAGGGCTCAATGAGGGGCTGGGAATAAACCCGCGGCGCGACCGGTCTTGCTCGGCGTCACACACCACGCCAATCGGGAGACAGAGATGGCCGATCGTGATGCGAAGGAATTGTCGAGTGGCGCGCATACCAGCCGCCGCGGCTTGCTGACATGCATGGCCTGGGCGGGAACCGGGGTGCTTTGGACACTGAGCGGCGGCGTGCCGCGTTCGCTCGGTCTCGTCGGGGAAGCAATGGCCGCAGAGCCAGCGGCGGGTGATCTCACATTTCTGCAGATCAGCGACAGCCATGTCGGCTTCGACAAGCCGGCCAACCCCAATGCGCTCGGCACCTTCCAGGAGGCCATCGCCAAGATCAACGCGATGCCCAAGCCGCCGGCCTTCATCATCCACACCGGCGACATCACCCACTTGTCGAAGGACAAGGAGTTCGACGACGCCGACCAAGCGATGAAGGCGCTGAAACAGAAGGTTTATGTAATCCCCGGCGAGCACGACGTCGCCGACGCCGACAACGGCAAGGCCTATCTCGATCGCTACGGCAAGGGGACGCAGGGCAAAGGCTGGTACACTTTCGATGTCGGCGGTGTGCACTTCATTGCCCTGATCAACGTCTTCAATTTCGAGCCCGGCTTCAAATCGGCGGGGCTCGCCAAGCTCGGCGACGAGCAGCTCGAGTGGATGGAGAAGGATCTCGCCGGCCGCCCGACGAGCACGCCGATCGTGGTTCTCGCCCATCTGCCGTTGTGGACGATCTATCAGGATTGGGGCTGGGGCACCGAGGATGCCCCCCGCGCGCTCGGCTACCTGAAGCGCTTCGGGTCGGTGACCGTGCTCAACGGCCACATCCATCAGATCCAGCAAAAGGTCGAGGGCAACGTCTCGTTCTACACCGCGCGGTCGACGGCCTTCCCGCAGCCCGCGCCCGGAAGCGCCCCCGCGCCGGGGCCGATGAAGGTCCCCGCCGAGCAACTGCATTCGGTGCTCGGGGTTCGGACGGTTAATTACGTCCGCGGCAAGAGCCCCCTCGCGGTCATCGAAACCCCGCTCGGCGCTTGAGGGTGTCAGCGATGTTTCCGACCAGAGCTGCGCTGCTTGGCGCCGCCGGGGTGATCGCGCTTCTCCTCGCCGGCACAGCGCAAAGCCCTTCAGCGGGTGAAACAACGGTTCCGGCCGCCGCGAATGCGGCCGCCGTGAAGATCGACAACTTCAATTTCACGCCGCCGATGCTCGTCGTCGCGCCGGGCACGACGGTGACCTGGATCAATGCCGACGACAGCCCGCATACAGTGCGAGAGAAGGACGGAAAGTTCAAATCCGCCGCGCTCGACACCGACGACACCTTCTCGCAGACCCTCACTGCACCCGGCGAATACGAATATTTCTGCACGATACACCCCCGTATGGTCGGAAAGATCGTCGTCAAAGCGGCCGGTTCGTCCTCGTAGCCTTATTCTCCCCCTCTCCCCGCTGGGCACCCCGCTTGCGGGGAAAGGGCTCTTTCCCGCCACTGATCAACCGATTACGACCCCCTGCGGCGAGAGCGGGGAGTTTCATACCTTTGTTTTTGATGGGCCGATTTTCAGCAATCCGGTAAAGTTCGTTTGTCGCGACCCGTTTTGGTTCTGCGATTTATTGCCGACGGACTGATATGCTGGTTGGGAGGCGTCGAATATGACTACTTCAACTCCCGTCACTTCGGTCGCGGCGCAGCGGATCGTATCGTTCCTGCCCTCCGCCACCGAGATGATTTGTGCATTGGGGTTGGCCGATCGGCTGGCGGGGGTTACGCATGAGTGCGATTTTCCGCCGGAAGTCAGGGATAAACCGATCGTCGTACGCTCGGCCGTGCCAACCGAAAAAATGAGCCAGTCCGAGATCGACGCCGCGGTCACGGAGCGGCTCCGCCGAGGCCTCAGCCTCTACCAGGTCGACGAGAGGCTGCTACAGGCCATTGCTCCGGACCTGATCGTCACCCAGGACCTCTGTCAGGTATGTGCGCCTTCGGGAAACGAAGTATCTCAGGTATTGAGCTCACTGCCCGCGAAGCCCAAGGTTCTCTGGCTGACGCCGAAGTCGATCGAGCAAATATTCGAGAATATGCAGGAGCTGGGCAGTGCAACCGGCCGACAGCAGCGCGCAAAAGAAATAATTGCCGATGGCCGAGATCGGCTGGAACTGATCACCGCGCAAGTTTCTCGGTTGACGGCTCGACCCCGTGTCTTCTGCATGGAATGGGTCGACCCGGTCTACTGTTCCGGTCATTGGGTTCCCGAGATGGTGCAGATCGCCGGCGGCATCGATAAGCTCGGGCGAGAGTCCGCTGATTCCGTTCGCATCCCGTGGAATGACGTGCTGCGTTGGGCGCCCGAGGTTCTGCTCGTGATGCCTTGCGGTTGTGGATCGGCAAAGGCCGCGGATCAGGCGCGCCAGCTCTTCAGCTATCCGGGTTTGTCCGAGGTGCCGGCGGTCAGACACGGCCGTGTGTATGCCGTCGATGCAAGCTCCTATTTTGCTCGTCCGGGACCGCGGGTGGTCGAGGGAACAGAACTGCTGGCTCACCTCCTTCATCCGGCGGTCTTCCAGTGGCGCGGACCAAAGGATGCTTATCTCAGACTGAAGGTCGATGACCGATCGAGGGTGCCGAGGCCCAGGCAGGTAGGTAAGCACGGGACGGGCAACGTCCTCGGGATTGATCACGCCGGAGCGGACCGGTACCGTTGCCGCCCGCTACTGTCGCCGACCGGAGATCTCGAAATGCCCGCTGACGTCCGCACGCCTGCAATCGACAAGTCACGCCTACCGAGCCGGCACGTAACGGTCGGGCCCGAGCGCGCGCCACATCGCGCCTTCCTCTACTCGATGGGGTTGACCGAGCAGCAGATCGCTCAGCCGCTGGTCGGCGTGGCGACGACCTGGAACGAGGCGGCACCCTGCAACATCGCGCTGGCGCGCCAGGCGCAGGCGGCCAAAAAAGGCGTCGCCGCAGCGCACGGCACCCCGCGCGAGTTCACCACGATCACGGTGACCGACGGCATCGCCATGGGACATGCCGGGATGAAGGCGTCGCTGATCAGCCGCGAGGTTATCGCCGACTCGGTCGAGCTGACGATGCGCGGTCACTGCTACGACGCGCTGGTCGGCCTCGCCGGCTGCGACAAGTCGCTGCCCGGGATGATGATGGCGATGGTCCGGCTCAACGTGCCGTCGGTCTTCATGTATGGCGGCTCGATCATGCCCGGGCGGTTCCGCGGCCGCGACGTGACGATCGGCGACGTCTACGAGTGGGTCGGAAAGCACAGCATCAACGACGCCACCGACGAAGACTTGCACGAGCTCGAATGCGTCGCCTGCCCCTCGTCGGGCTCCTGCGGCGGGCTGTTCACCGCCAACACCATGGCCTGCGTGTCTGAGGCGATCGGGCTGGCGCTGCCTGGTTCGGCCGGCGCACCGGCGCCTTACGATTCGCGTGACGCCTATGCCGAGGCCTCCGGCCAGACGGTCATGGCATTGCTTCGGCTCAAGCTGCGCCCGCGCGACATCGTCACCCGCAAATCCCTGGAGAATGCGGCGACCGTGGTTGCGGCGGCCGGCGGCTCGACCAATGCCGGGCTCCACCTGCCGGCGATCGCCAACGAAGCCGGGATCGATTTCGACCTGCACGAAGTCGGGCGGATCTTCGCGCGCACACCCTATATCGGCAATCTAAAGCCGGGCGGCGAATACGTCATGAAGGACCTTTACGACATCGGCGGCGTGCCGGTGCTGATGAAGGCGCTGCTCGACGGCGGCTATCTGCACGGCGACTGCATCACCGTCACCGGCAAAACCATCGCCGAGAACCTCAAGGCGGTTGTCTTCCCCGAGCAGCAGAACGTGATCCGGCCGACTTCAAACCCTTTCACGCCGACCGGCGGTGTTGTCGTGCTCAAGGGCAACCTCGCGCCGCAGGGGGCGATCGTCAAAGTGGCTGGCATGGAGCGGCTCAAATTCACCGGTCCGGCGCGGTGTTTTGATTGCGAGGAGGATGCCTTCGCCGCAGTGCAAAAACGCGACTACACGATCGGCGACGTGATCATCATCCGCTACGAGGGCCCGAAAGGCGGGCCCGGCATGCGCGAAATGCTGTCGACGACCGGCGCGCTGGTCGGCCAAGGTGTCGGCGAAAAGGTCGCGCTGGTCACCGACGGACGCTTCTCGGGCGCCTCACACGGGTTCTGCATCGGCCATGTCGGGCCGGAGGCCGCGGTCGGCGGGCCGATCGCGCTCTTGCACGATGGTGACACGGTCACGATCGATGCCGTCGCCGGCACGATTGACGCGGCACTCAGCGACACCGAGTGGGCCGAGCGACGCCGCGTGTGGTCGCCGCGGCGGCACGACCATCAATCGGGGACGCTGTGGAAATACGCGCAGACCGTCGGCGACGCCGAGAAGGGCGCCGTAACCCATCCCGGCGCCCGTGCCGAAACTCACACCTACGCCGATATTTAGCGGGCTTCCGTCCAGCTTTCGGAGAAGGCCAACGCGCAGGAGCTGAAGGGCCTGCCTTCGCGCTCTCGCGGCCACGGCCGGCCCGCTGCTTCGACGCCGTTTCGGGTGAGCCGCGCGCCGAGCGCCGGGATCAAGAGCGTGCACACCCCGTAGGGCCGGCCGGGCTCGGCATTGGGCTCGGTGTGGATCAGTAGCGGCTCGCCGATCTGGTACCAGGTGAGGGCGATTTGCTCGTCCCGCGAGCGCACCCGCTCAGTCCAGAAATCGCGCGGGTCGCCCGATTTGGCGAACCGGGCATCGACCACCGGGATCGTCGTATCGGCCGTCTCGGCGTTGAGCATGCCCTGGACGGTCGACTGCAGCCAGCGCGCCATGGCGATGTTGTCGGCGTAGATCCGCCAGCGGTTCTCGGTCAGCTCGCTCTGGAGATAGAGCACGTGTCCGGGTCCCGCCGGGCAGGTTATGATGCGCCAGAAGCTCGCATTTGTCGTGTTGGCGCCCCCGTCGCTGGCGCTGAGGCGGATGAAAGGGTTTTCACCGGTCAAGATCACTCGATTGGGGTCGGCAGGCATCTGAGGAACTCCCCACGAATAAGAGGATGCCAAGGTACCCTGAACACCTCGCCGCCGAAAAGGACGACCGGATGACCAAGATCATCCTTGTTCGCCACGGCCATGTCGAAGGCATCTCCCCCGAGAGGTTCCGCGGGCGCGTCGATCTTACCTTGACCGCGGAAGGCCGCCGCCAGGCGGCGGTAACCGCGGATCGCATTCACGCGACCTGGCGGCCCGCCGCCGTCTTTGCCAGCCCGCTCAGCCGGTGTCGTGCGACCGCAGAGGCGATCGCAACCCCGCTCGGTCTTTCACCGCGCCCGCTCGACGGCCTGATCGACATCGATTATGGCCAATGGCAAGGGCTGACGCCGGACGAGGTCCGAGCCCGCTGGCCGGGCCTCCTCGAGACTTGGTATCGCGCTCCGGACTGGGCGGCGATCCCAGGTGGGGAGACGTTGCAAGATGTTCTCGTTCGGGCTCTCTCGGCGCTGCGCGATGTGGTCGACAGGCATCCGAGCGACACGGTCGTGCTGGTCGCGCATGACAGCGTCAATCGCGTCATCCTGCTGCACGCGCTGGGGCTGCCCCTGTCACGGTATTGGCGGCTCGGGCAGCATCCCTGTGCGATCAACGAGATCGACCTTTTGGGGGACGGCAGCGTCGTGCTGTCGATGAACGAAACCGGCCATCTGAAGCAGGCGGCCTCCCCCTGAAGAGGCATCCGGCGTACGTTGTGGCACCACCTGTCGCGGTGCCGGATTCCGGGTATATTACGGTAGGCAGACGTAGTGGAGGGGCAGGCGGTGCCGCCCGGCGGATATCGAAAACGGATCGAAAGCGTTGTCGCATTGTTGATCCTCGCGGGCTCCGCCCTTGCCTGCGCTGTGCCGGAGCCGGCGCCGCCGCGAAACCCGTTTGTCGGGACCTGGGTTACCGCCGACAACGACAGCGTTACAATTCGGCAGGACACGATCATCCAGACCCAGCCCGATGGTCACAGCACGGCGCTCGACCAGAACAGCTGCCGCGGCTTGTTCCGTTTCGGCTATAACACGCAAAGCCGGCAAGCGCTCACCGACCTGATCCCGCGACAACCCGATTTGCGCAAGAAATTGTCCGACCTGTTGGTTGAACCGAGCTATCCCGTTGCCCGGCTCGACTGCGACCGGGGTGATCAAACCTATGTTCTGCTGAATGACCGTCAGCTTGTGGCGATCTACCGTGACGGCGATATTGGCGCGATCGACCGCCTGGCACGCCGTTGACCGGCGCCATATCAAGGCTGCGAGGATCACCGCTCGAGCACACGGGATCACGGCTGGGTTGACGACCGCAGGCCGGACGCGGTTATCCCTCCTTCCTGTGCTGCTCGGCATTGGAGCCGGGATGTTGGCATCGTGCGTAGCGGAGCAGCCCCGGCCCCCGGCTCCGACGGCGGCGGTTGAAGCACCGCACCCAGCCCCGCCTAGAGCTTCGCTCCCGCCAGCGGTTCCGCGACCGCCGCACAAGCCCACTCCCCCTTCCTTGCCGGGAAGCGCGCCGCCGGAGCCTGCCGACGAGGCGGTGACGATGATCGAGCCGGAAGCGCCGGCGGGCGCCCCCGCCGCCGCGGCATCCCCGAAGGTGCAAGAGCTGATCGGTTTGGATCAGCCGGCAGCGACCCGCCTATTAGGAAACGCGGTGGAGCGAAGCGAAGAACCGCCCGCTACGATCTGGCGCTACAAGACGGCCAACTGCGAACTCGACCTGTTCTTTTACCTCGATCTGCGCAGCGGCCGGATGCGGACATTGCATTACGCGTTCCGAGGCGACGCCACGGACTCAACCCGCCGTCAGAATTGCCTTAGAGATCTGGCCGTCCGGCACAGCTAGAAACGCGCGATGGCACACCTCCTCCTCGTCGACGACGATGATCTGTTCCGTGAGTCGCTTGGCCTCAATCTGATCGATGAAGGATACGAGATCACCAGCTTCTGCAACGGCAGCGAGGCGCTGTCCTATTTCGCGAGCGGCGGCACCGCCGATGTGGCGCTCCTCGACTGGCGTATGCCCAACCTCACCGGGCTCGAGGTGCTCCGCCGTATGCGGCGCTCCGGGATCGCGATCCCGGTGATCTTTCTGACCGTGTTGTCCGACGACATCTACGAAGAGGCCGCGCTGGCGGGGGGTGCGGTCGATTTCATCGACAAATCCCGCCGGCTGCCAATTCTCTTGAAGCGCCTCCAACTGATCGCGGAAGGCGTACGCCCGGCGCTCGATTCCGAACCGCGACAGGCAATATCGATGCGCTTCGGGCCGCTGGAGCTGCGCTTCGACGTGAACCGGGCGCTGTGGGCCGGCCAAACGGTCGATCTCACTCTGACGGAGTTCAAGATTGTTACCCGTTTAGCCGAAAAGACCGAGCAGGACGTCGGCTACCGGGAGATTTATGATCTCGTCCACGGCAAGGACTTCATCGCCGGACACGGCGCGGAGGGTTATCGTGCCAACGTACGAACTTTCATCAAGCGTATCCGCAAAAAGTTCCGCGATGTCGATCCTGGTTTTGACCACATCGAAAACTATCCCGGCTTTGGATACCGCTGGACCGCCCGAGAGTAGTACGCATCGCGTATCCGGATGGGCCTGGTCGCTCACGGCAAAAACCGTGTTGCTCGCTGTCATCTTCGTGCTCGTCCCGGTCTTTTTGTACATGGAGTTCCGGTCCGCCGATCAGGACAGCCAGGAGCTGCTGCTGCGCAGCGTGCGCGATGAGGGCCGGGTCATCAGTCAGTCATTGTTGCCGCTGCTCGAGATTTCCGACAACGGGTCGCTTCCGGAGCTCGGCCGCCATCTTGCCCGCTTCGCCGGCGAGGTGACGACGATCAAGGTGCTGCTCGCCCCCAATGGCACGGGCGCCGGGAGCGACGGGTTCTATTACGTGGCGTCGTGGCCCGCGGTGGCGCCCGGTAATCTCGAGGCGGAGCGCGAAACGCTCGCTCGCCAGGGTGTGCTCGGCCGTCTCGCCCAGAACTGTTGGGGCGAATTGCCGTTCTCCCTGATCTATCACCGTCCGACGGGGGGTGCCGAGGTCGTTACCGCCGTTACGCCGCTATCGACCGCGGCGGGGTGCTGGGCGGTAATCGCCTCGTTTTCTGCCGAGGCATTCCCGTCGGCACATCTGGGCCAGCCTTACTGGGCGACGCCGCCAGTCTTGATCGCGGCCGCGATCTACCTCTTCATGGCGGTGATCACCTTCGCTACCTTGCACAGCGTACGCGCCGGGTTGCGTCGCTTTGCCGAACGCGCCCGCCGGATCCGCGAGCGGGGGCCAGGTGCCGGGTCGTTCGCAGCCCGTCACAGTCTCCCGGAGCTGGCCGAGGTCGCGGCCGAGTTCGACCGGATGGTTGACGCCTTGCACAGCTCCGCCGCCGACCTCCGGCGCTCCGCGGAGGACAACGCTCACGCCTTCAAGACGCCGATTGCGATTATCCGCCAATCGCTCGAACCCTTGCGGCGCGTGTTGCCCGCCGACAATCAACGAGCACAGCGAGCAATCGGGGTGGTCGAGCATTCGCTCGACCGGCTGGACGGGCTTGTCGCCTCGGCTCGCAGTCTCGACGAAGCGGTGGCGGACGTGATCGCCAATCCGCGCGTCCCAGTCGATCTCGGACGTGTCGTGGGGCGGCTGGTCCAGATCCGATCGGCGATCCTCGCCAGTCGTGGCGTGACGATCGTTCTGGCTAGCCACGACCTGACGATAACCGCAGATCTCCTGCCAGGTCTGTTTGTGCTCGGGAGCGAGGAGATGGTCGAAACCGTGCTCGAGAACCTGATCGACAACGCCGTTTCGTTTTCGCTGCCAAGGAGCGAGATTCTGATCCACCTGACCCGCGACGGCTCGTTTGCCGATCTCACCGTCTGTGATCAAGGCCCAGGGGTGCCCGCGGGCCAGATCGACCGCATCTTCGACCGATATTTTTCCGAGCGGCGGGCCGAGACGGCGAACGAGAGCCCGGCCAGTTATTTCGGGATCGGCCTATGGATCGCCCGCCGCAATGTCGAGGCGATGGGCGGGACGATCGCGGCGGAAAATCGAACGCCGCACGGTCTGGCCGTGCGGATTCGACTGCCATTGGCGCCGAGCCGGGGCTAGGCGAGCAGCGCCGAACCCGTGGAAGCCAGGCTGAAATCGGACATCTGGGTCAAGGCGCTGATCCGGCGTTGCGATCTTGCCGCTATCGCAGTCGCCGTCACAGCCCGGGGCGACGCGGACGCCGGTGCTGTCCTGCTCAAGTTCAACGGCCGCGATGCCGGCTGTTTCGTCTTGGCGCAGGTGCGAGGGAAGGACGGCGAGCTCCTGTGGATGCGGGCGACGGGGTCCACTCCGGTCGCCGAGGCCGAGGCCGACACCTATATCGAGCGCCAGCGCCGACGCGACCCCGACCTCTGGGTGGTCGAGATTGAAACCGGCTCGGCAGAAGCCGTCCTCAACGAGCGGCCTGCGTGACCAAGCCTCCGCCGTCGCATCCCGACGCAGAAGTCGAACACGCCATAACGCTCTCCGCGCGCCATCTGCGGATCGACACCTTCAACTTCAGGCACCGCCTGTTTTCCGGCGAGTGGAGCGGCGAGCGAAGCTATGAGGTGCTGCGCCGAGGTCAGGCGGTCGCGATTGTGCTCTACGATCCCGATCGCGATGCGGTTGTGCTCGTCGAGCAATTCCGCCTACCGGCGTTGCTCGCCGGCAGCTCGCCTTGGCAGCTCGAAGCGGCGGCCGGGCTGATCGACACCGACGAGACGCCGGAAGCGGTGGCCATCCGCGAAACGCGCGAGGAGACTGGGCTCACCTTGATAGGCGAGCCGATCCGCATCCAGCGTTATCTGTCGTCCTCGGGCAATTCGGACGAAGGCGTGGTCCTGTTTTGTGGGCGCGTCGATTCCGCCGTGGCTGGCGGGGTGCACGGCCTTCCCGAAGAGCACGAAGACATCCGCGTCGTTGTCAAGACGCTCGCCGAGATCGAGGCGCTGATCGACGCCGGTGCGATCGAGAGCGGTCACACCCTGATCGGCCTTTACTGGCTCCTGAGGCATCGCGATCGTCTGCGGCGGCTGTGGCTGGCGCGGTGAGATGGTCGGCGCTTTCAAGGCGGCGTGAAATTCTTGAAATGCTTGGACAAAGCTAGCCCTTGGCTCTGATAGGATGAGCCGATGGCGCGGCCGTAAAGCTTGTCCGGGCGGGCGATCAGGCGCTCATAGACGAGGCGGCCCAACACCTGACCGTCCTCGATCAGAAACGGCACCTCGTGCGAGCGCACTTCGAGGACGGCGCGGCTGCCGGCGCCGCCGGTCTCCGACGTGCCAAAGCCCGGATCGAAGAAGCCGGCGAAGTGAACCCGGAACTCGCCGACGAAGGTGTGGTAAGGCAGCATCTCGGCGGCGTGGTCGGGTGGGACGACGACCGCCTCGCGCGAGGCGAGAATGTAGAAATCGTGCGGGTCCAGCACGATCCCGCCCGGGCCTCCCGGCCCGCGATGGGCGAAGACCGGCTCCCAGAAATCGCGCGGCTCGTAATGGTCGACCCGGTCGACATCGATCAGATCGGTATGACGGCGGGCCTTGTAGCCAACGACGCCATTTGCCGCATCGCCGGCGACGTCGACGGTGAAGGCGAGGCCGTCGCGGATCGCCTCGTGCGCCGCTGGTGTTCCCGGCGGCGCCCCGACCAGGCCAACCTCCTCGTGCAGCCGCCGAAGCGCGGTGTCGCTGAACGCCGGCGAGCCGCGGCGGATGCGCAATTGCACCAGCGACGAGCCGGCCCGCACCAGAATGCTGAACGAGCGCGGCGAAATCTCGGCGTAGAGCGGCCCCTTATAGCCTTCGCGGATGCGGTCGAACTCGGTGCCGTGGTCGGTGATGACCCGGGCGAAGACATCGAGCCGGCCGATCGAGCTCTTCGGGTTGGCAAACGCCGAGGTGCGGTGGCGCAATGCCACATACTCGCAGAGCGGCACGATATAGACGCAGTCCTTTTCGAGCACCGCCCCGCCGCTGAGGTCGATCCGATGCATTGATAGGAGGTCGAGCTTGTCGCGCACCCGCGCCCGCCCGCCGGGTAGAAAGCTCGCCCGCACCCGGTAGGCGACCTCGCTGAGCCGCAAATCGATGCTCGCCGGCTGGATCTGGTCGTCGCCGATCGGCTGCGGCGACAGGATCTCGCGCCCCAGCGCCACCGCCTCGCGCAACATCTGCGACGGCAGAAGCCCGGTCGTCAAATCGCGTTGTCGCTCGGCCTCGACCGGGTCCGGGGTCGGAAACAAGTCGCTGCCTGCCGGCTCGGTCATTCGAGAAAGCTCCGGCCCACTCGGCCGAGGCCTGTCTTAGGCCAATGGCTGCCCCGCGGGAATAGCCCGGTTCGGGGTCGTAAAGGGGTGCGGATCACGACGGCAGAGCTGCGCTTTGATGGGGGCAACCAAGAGTATTTGTCATGGCTGCGCTTATTGCGACCGGCGCGAAACGGCGAGACGATAGCCATCGCGGACGCGAGAATCCGCGGAATGTCGATGAAGGAAGGGCACCCATGAAATATGACGTGGTGATCGTCGGCGGGGGAGCGGCTGGATGTGTGTTGGCCGGCCGATTGGCGGCGAACGCGGATACTTCCGTGCTGTTGCTGGAAGCGGGGCCTGATTACCCCGATCCAGCCCATCTTCCGGACGAGGTTAAGTTCGGTCACACACGCTTTGCCGAAGCCCCGGACTCACAACACAACTGGGCCTTGCGGGGCACCATCACCGAGGAGCAAGGCGAGATCCATGTCGCGCAGGGCAAAGTGATCGGCGGCGGGTCGTCGATCAATGGTCAGGCCATGCAACGGGGGTTCCCCGAGGATTTCGACTCCTGGGCGGCTCTCGGCAACGACGAATGGTCGTACGACAAGGTCGTGCCGTACTTTCGCAAATCGGAGCGCGATCTCGATATTCAGGACAATTATTGCCACGGTTCGGACGGGCCGATCCCTGTCAGGCGCCGTCAGACGGGTCCCTGGCCCGCCATCCAACAGGCTTTCCACGAGGCTTGTGTTGAGGCGGGGTTCGGCGCCACGAACGACAAAAATGGCCTACACCCCGCCGGTCTGGGTGTGACTCCCTCGAATAATTTGGACGGTGTGAGGGTGAGCACTGCGATGGGGCATCTGGGTCGGGTGCGTCATCATCTGAACCTGACGGTGCGGGGCGGGGTGTTCGTCCGGAAAATCGTGATCGATGACGGCAAGGCCGTCGGCGTGGAAGCCGAAAGCGGGGGCAAGGTGTTCCATGTCGAAGCCGACCGGGTGGTGCTTAGCACCGGCGCGATCAGATCGCCCCACCTCCTGATGCTCTCCGGTATCGGCCCCGAAGACCACCTGCAGCAATTCGGGATACCCGTGATTCGTCATCTTCCTGGCGTCGGGCAGAACCTGATGAACCACCTCAGCGCCCAGACGACCTTCAAGGTCAAAGACGGCGTCTCCCTCGCTGGCCATCATCGCGATGCAATTCACTTTGCTTTACACTACACCGCTGCAGGCTCGAACGCTGTCAACGACATGGTGCTGAGGACCAGCCCGGTCGTCGACCTACGGCAGGAGCGCGTGCCCGGTGTCCGGACCAAATACCTGATCGGCGACGTCCCCCCCGAGCGGGCGGCGCGGATTCACTGCACGCTCGGGTTGCCCGACGGCGCAGGATACGTAAAATTGGCCGCGGCCGACCCCAGCGTGCAACCGACCTTTAATTATGGTTATCTCCAGCATCCAAACGACATCAGACGGGTGCGGGAAGGCCTGCGAATGGCGGTGAAACTGCTGGAATCCGACGCGTATAAAGACGTGGCCGATTATCGGATCCACCCTGCGAATGACATTCTGGCCAACGACGACGCTTTGGACCTCTGGATACGCCAGACTGCGGGCACAGCCAGGCACGTGTCCGGGACCTGCAAGATGGGACCGGATGCGGATCCGATGGCGGTCGTCGACCAATACTGCAGAGTGAAGGGCGTCAAAGGGTTGTGGGTGGCTGATGCGTCGGTGATGCCGCGCATTCCCAGGTCAGGTGGCGCTCATGCAACGGTGATCATGATCGGCGAGCGTGTCGTCGACTGGGTCGCCGCGGGTTAACCACGTCTCGCCGCTGTCTGATACCGGCTTCCTTTGATCCCCAGATGTAGTAGAGTTGATATGCAAGCGTACCATGTTTGGGGGATGGGCGATGCCAGCATACTTCTTTCGCAGCGAACCGGGGGCGGCGGAGCTGCGGCGCTTGGCACGACGCGAGAGCGGCCGAACGCGGCGAGCAGCGAGGAAATCGGGTCTTCCGCGGGGAAGAATTGACGCCCGATGACCGCGGCGAAATAGCCGTAGACGGTAAAGTCGTACCATTCCATCACATTGCCGGCGATGCCGGCGAGGATGGCGCGTCTTGCTGTTCCGCGGAACTATCTAGCAGACGCATTACGCGAGGGCCTCCCCGCCCGCCTCCTGCTGATGCAGCCGCAACTCATTCCAAGCCGGTAAACCCGGCAATGGGTAATCCCACCGTTCATCAAGTCACGCCACCGTTGGTTACCAACTTCGGCGCACCGTAGCATCTTATTGCGATATTGTCAAGCAAATTGTTCTGCAAGACGATCGGGGCAGCCGAGGATAGTCGCTCGAACCGGGTCGTGGATCAGCTGATCGAGCGAGGTCGGTCGGTGCGCAGCCTCGCGCTGCAAGGCGGCCCCTTCACGCCCGCGCAGGTCGCCGAATTCCAGGCGCTGCCATACGCGGCGGACGCCGTCCGCATACAGGGGGGTCCTCACCCGGTTTCGCTCGGACTCAGGTCCGGATGTTGGCGCCCCTTGCTACAGCCCGTCCGTAGCTTTCTTGTTAAATTTCTTCTTGCTAAATCTATAAAATGTGTTTATGATAACGATTCATCGTGGGCGACATCACCAAAACGGACCGGTGCGAAATGCCGACATCACATCTCCCTGCTGCCTCCCTCAGCCCGCATCTTCGCCTCCCTGCTCGGCGGGCCCTGCTCAGGGCGTCTAACTATCTGGTATACTTCGCATTATGGTCGATTAGAGAGGCGCTTTTGCGGGCTCAATCGCATTTTCTCCCTGCTCTCAGGGAGAAGCGGCGGGACCCGGGGCACAGCGCCGGGTGGGTGAGGCGCCTAGCCGCGGCCGACAAACGGCATCTTGGTCGCCATCACCGTCAAGAACTGGACGTTGGCCTCGGGTGTGACGGTCGCCATGAACACCACCGCACGGGCGACGTTCTGCACGTCCATCACCGGCTCCTCGATGACCGTGCCGTTGGCCTGCGGCACGCCGCGCTGCATGCGCTGGGTCATCTCGGTCAGCGCATTGCCGATGTCGATCTGGCCGCACGCGATGTCGTATTTGCGGCCGTCGAGCGAGGTCGATTTGGTGAGGCCGGTGATCGCATGCTTGCACGAGGTATAGGCGACCGAATTGGGCCGCGGGACATGCGCCGAGATCGAGCCGTTGTTGATGATCCGGCCGCCCATCGGCTGTTGGTCCTTCATAATCTTGAAGGCTTCCTGGGTGCACAGGAACGAGCCCGTCAGGATCGTGTCGACGACCGCCTTCCAGCGCTCGAAGGCGAGCTCCTCGATCGGGGCGTTGGCGCCGAAGCCGGCATTGTTGAACAGCACGTCGAGCCGCCCGAAGGTCTCTTTGGTCTTGGCGAACAAGTCTCGTACCGAGTCCGGGTTGCCGACATCGGTCGGGACACCCAAGGCTTTCCCTTGCAGACCCTCGATCTCGCCGACGACGGCCTGCAACGGGTCGAGACGGCGGCCGGCGACGACCACCGCAAATCCGTCTCGGGCCAGCGCCAGCGCCGAGGCCTTGCCGATGCCGCTTCCCCCGCCCGTGACAAGGGCGACTTTGCCGTTCGAGCTCATGATCTCGGTCTCCTTCCTTGGCAATCAGCAACGATACCAGTTTGAATGGCGGGGCAAGGGCTAAATCCCGCCGCAGGGGCTAAATCACGGCACGGTGCCGCGCACCGCCCAGGCCGTTGCCGTCATCGAGCGCGGACCGTCGGGGGCACCCGACAAATAAGACAGCCGAACGCGCTCTTCGATCACCCAGCAGCGATCCGCAGACAGGCTCGCAACATAGGCGCCGACCGGGCCCTGGCCGCCGAGCAGCGGTTCCCAATAATCGGCAAAATCCACGTACTCCATCCGGATCGTGATCGACCCGCGCTCGATCCCTCGCAGCCCTGCCTCCCGCCACAGCTCCGGCAGACCGTCGGGCAGCGCAAGCGGGCTCGAAAACAGCCGATCGCGCGCCATGCCGGCTTGCGGGTCGAGACCGGCCGCCGTGTCCCAGAACAGGCGCTGATAGACGAGCCCGCCGCGAAAATCCCACACCGCGGCAGCGACGACCCCGCCCGGCCGGACAACCCGCCGCATCTCGCGCAAGGCGAGCGCCGGATCGGGGACGAAGTTCAGCGCGAGCTGAGCCAGAGACGCGGCGAAATGGCGATCGGCATAAGGCAGATGGCAGGCATCGCCGACCGCGAAATCGGCGCGGTCACCAACTGGCCGAGACCGGGCAAACGCAATGTAGGGGGCGGCAATGTCGATCCCGCCCACCCTGCCGCGCCGCCGCTCGGCGAGGCTCAGCGTCAGGCTGCCGGTGCCGCAGCCGACATCGAGGATCGCCCCATCCTCCGGCAATCGGGCGAATTCCGCGAAGGGACCCGCGAGCACCCTCGACCAGCGGCCGAGAAAACGCTCATAGGCGGCGCCGTCACTGGCCCGGTAGGTCGAGGAGCGCGGGGCGGGCGCGGCGGTCACCACAGAGCGATCGCTATTTCAGCCGGGCATTCATTAGGTTGTCATTACGAGGAGCCGCAAGGCGACGAAGCAATCCCGATGTTCGAAGAATTCCATCCTCCAAGATTGCGTCGCTGCGCTCGCAATGACAACAGCTCGCTTCGTCGCGCGGAGGGCAAAACCCGCTCCTCCCATGGTCCAGATCCGCGGCGGAAGGCGAGGCGGTCGGCGGGTTGGCACTTGATCCCGCCAGATGCGCCAGCATATTACGCATGCAGTGTTCGTGCTCCTGGTTTGAGTCACGTGACCGGTTCTGCGTGAGTGAACCACCCACACGGTGGAATCCGGACCGGTCTTTATCCCCTGCCGACATCTAGACAGCCCTGATCGCGCGGGTCGTCTCCCGACCCCGCGCAGTGCGTTCACGCGAACGCACTGTCGGCATCCCAACACCGAGAGGCCATTACCGCTTTGCCCAATTTCTCCGACCTTGGACTTTCCGCGCCCATTCTTGGCGCCCTCGCCGCGGAAGGCTACGCCGCACCGACGCCGATACAACTCCGGGCCATCCCGCCGGTGCTCGGCGGGCGCGATCTGTGCGGCATCGCACAAACCGGCACCGGCAAGACCGCCGCCTTCGCGTTGCCAATCCTCCAGCGCCTGGCCGCCGTTCGGCAACGAGCGGCGCAGCGAACCTGCCGCACCCTCGTTCTGGCCCCGACGAGGGAGCTGGCGAGCCAAATCGCCGACAGCTTTCGTGCCTACGGCGCGGGGATGCCGCTTTCGACCGCGGTGGTGTTCGGCGGGGTCCCGATCGGGCCGCAGCGGCAGAAACTAGCGCGCGGCGTCGACATCCTCGTTGCCACGCCGGGACGCTTGCTCGATCTGATCGACACGGGGTCGCTGGCCTTGTCGAGCGTTCAGGTTCTGGTTCTCGATGAGGCCGACCGGATGCTCGACCTCGGCTTCATCCACGCACTGAGGCGCATCGTGAAGCTGGTGCCGCAGCAGCGGCAAACGCTGCTGTTTTCGGCGACGATGCCGCGGCCCATCGCCGCCCTGGCCGAGGATTATCTCAACGACCCGGTCAAGGTGGTCGTCGCACCGTCAGCCACGACGGTAGAGCGCGTCGAACAGGAGGTGGTCTTCGTGCCGAGCGATCGGAAGCGGGATTTGCTTGCGATGTTGCTGCGCGATCCGGCCTTCGAGCGCGTGCTGGTCTTTACCCGAACAAAGCACGGCGCCGACCGCGTGGTGCGTCACCTGGTCAGCGCGGGCCTCGAGGCGAGCGCCATTCACGGCAACAAATCCCAGCCGCAGCGCGAACGAGCGCTCGCCGGCTTTCGCGACGGCCATACCCGTGTGCTCGTCGCCACCGACATTGCCGCCCGCGGCATCGATGTCGACGGGGTGTCGCACGTCATCAATTTCGAGCTGCCGAACGTGCCCGAAGATTACGTGCATCGTATCGGCCGAACCGCGCGGGCCGGCGCCGCCGGGATCGCGATTGCGTTCTGCAGCGATGAGGAGCGGCCCTATTTACGCGACATCGAGAAGCTGACGCGATGCTCCCTCCGCGCGATCCCGGTCCCGTCGGCGACCGCCCTCCTGCGCTCCGGCCCGATCGAGCGGCCAGCGGCATCACGCCTGGCGCGCAATGGCGGTCCCCCGCCGCGGCAGGGTCCCGCCGCGTCGGGGCGACACCCGCTGCCAGCTGCCGGCGCCAAATTCCGGAGCGGAAAACCGTCCGCTGCCGGTTCGCTTCCGGCATTTCTCCGCCGCCCGTCGCCAACCGCCAATCAGCGATCGCCGCGGCATATCAATCAGCATTCCGAGGATTGACATATGGCCAGACGTTCCACCGTTCGCCGCGTTGAGGACTTCATTCTCTTCGATGTCCTCTACGAGGACGGGACGCGCACCTCGAACCGTAAGGTCCCGGGCTCGGAACTCGCCGATGTCGACAGAGACCTGCTTGCCAAGACTTTTCTCGAAGCCCAGGATCGGCAGATTGGCGAGATCTCCGGAAAACCCCGCACCCCGATCAAGTCCTTGACCCGCGTGCGTCGTCGCTAACATTTCCCCGGGGCCGGGCTACATCATATCAAGTCGCCAGGAGTCTGCTGATGCGCAAACCGAATTATCGCTATGAGCGTGCCGAGCGCGACCGCGCCAAAAAGGCCCGAAAGGACGAGAAGCTGCAGCGGCAGCAGGAACGGACCGCGACCCGCACCGAAGACGGCGCTCCCGAGCCGACCGCGGAGAAGGAGCCCGGCGAGAGCTGATCGAGGTACCGGGCTGCCGAGGAGCGGCGATGTCCGAGGCGATCGAGCTCAATGGCCGGCGGTACCGCAAGCCGCAGCGCCCGACCGTGGTCATCTGCGTCGATGGGTGCGATCCCGATTACCTCGAGCGCGGGATCCCCGAGGGTGTCTTCCCGACCATCGGCTCGTTCCGCCGCGACGGCTATCTCGGCACCGCGGATGCCGTGATGCCGACCTTCACCAACCCGAACAATGTCTCGATTGTCACCGGCGCGCCGCCTTCGGTCCACGGCATCGCCGGCAACTACTGTCTCGATCGCCAAACCGGGCATGCGATCATGATGACCGACCCCGCGTTGATGCGCAGCGAGACAATCCTTGCGCTGATGGCCGGCGCCGGCGTCAAAACCGCGGCGATCACGGCCAAGGACAAGCTACGCAGGCTCCTGGGCCGAAACCTCGCCGGCATCTGCTTCTCGTCCGAATGCGCCGACGCCGAGGTCGAAGCGATGGTCGGGCGGGAAAGGCCGGATATGTATTCGGCCGATCTATCGCTGTTCGTGCTCGACGCCGGGATCGCTTTGCTTGAGCAACAAGCGGCCGAACTGCTCTATCTGTCACTCTCCGACTACGTCCAGCATGCGCATGCGCCGGGCGATCCGGCGGCCGATGCCTTTCACCGGGCGGTCGACGAACGGGTGCGGCGCTTTGTCGAGCTCGGCGCCGTCGTCGGGCTCGTTGCCGACCATGGCATGAACGACAAGGCGCGGTCCAACGGCGAGCCCAATGTGGTCTTTCTCGAAGATGCACTCAACAACCGCTTCGGCGCGGGCGCGGTGCGGGTGATCTGCCCGATCACCGACCCCTTCGTGCGCCATCATGGCGCCCTCGGGTCCTTTGTCCGGGTCTACGCCCGCGACGGCTCTGATCTCGCCTCGCTCATGGCGGCCAGCGCAGCGCTACCGGGGATCGCCATGGTTGTCGACGGCGCGGAGGCGGCGCGTCGGTTCGAGCTGCCGCTCGACCGTGAGGCCGACTTCGTCGTCCTCGGCGACGCCAACACCGTGATCGGCGCGTCACGCGCCGACCACGATCTCTCCGGGCTTGCCGGCCATCGCTTGCGCTCGCATGGCGGCCTCGATGAACAGCGAGTACCGTTCATCCTCTCGCAGCCGCTGACCCCAGAATATCAGCACCGTGCCGAAACCGATCGGCTGCGCAATTTCGACATCTTCGATTTCGCCCTCAACGGTATCACCGGCTGATCCGCCTTGGACTACATCGGCGGCTTGACGCCGTTTTTCTCGGCGGTCACCCGGCCGGTCGTCAGGGTCCCGTCGGGTTTCTTCTGCGCGATGGTGACGACTGCGGCGCCCGGCTTGAGCAGAGTTCGGTCGCCGGCGACATAGGCCAGTACGGGCACCTCCGGCCCGATCGTGTATTCGGATTCGCCGTCCTTGTATTTGACGTGGATCACGCCGCCCTCCGGCGATTGGCTGACCGTGCCGACCGTGGCGTTGGTCATTACCCCGTCGGGCTTGACGTCCCACGGGCGCTGGCCCTCGCCGGTGCCGCGCAGCGTTTCGGGGAAAATGCGCACCTCGACCGCATGGATCTTGCCGTCGGTGCCCTTGACCCCGCCCGAGGCGAGGAAGTCGCCGGGCTTGATGTCGGCGACGGTGCGCTTTTCAACCCCGAATACCGCCGCATTGTCGGCGAGCACGACGGTGACGGGTTGGCCGTCCGTCATGTTGACCGTCAGGTTGTTGCCGTCGAGCTTGTCGACCGTGCCGACCACCCGCATAGGCGCCCCCGCGGGCGGGGTCTGCGCCAGGGCCGGCACGGCGAGAAGCGCTGCGAAAACGGCGGCGATATATGTCGGGTGCATGATCAGGCATCCTCCCTTAGAGTTCGTTGGACGGTTATCGCGCAACCACGTTGAGCCGGCTTCCGCCCCGGACTACATCGGCGGCTTGACACCGTCCTTCTCGGCGGTCACCGACGCGGCGGTCAACGTGCCGTCGGCCTGCTTGCGGGCGACGATGAAAATTGCGGTACCGGGCTTCAGCAGGGCGGAGTCGCCAGGGACATAGCCGACGATCGGAATGCCGGGGGGCACGGTGACTTCGGCCTCGCTGCCCTTGTACGTGACCTTCATGACCTGCCCCTGCGGCGCAGCGGTGATTTGGGCCACCGTCGCGTTGGTCATCACACTGTCAGGGACGAGATCCCACGGGAACTGGCCTTCGGCGGTGCCGCGCAGGTTTTCGGGAAAGATGTGCACCTCGATGGCTTTGAGTTTGCCGTCAGGGCCTTTGACCGAAGTCGAGGCGACGTAGTCTCCGGCCTTGATGTCGGCGACCGTTTTGGCGACAACGCCGCGCACGGCGAAGTTCGGAGCCAGCGCAACGGTCAGAGATTGCCCGTCGCGCGATTTGAGCGTCAGGGTCTGGCCATCGAGCTTGTCGACCGTGCCGCGAATGCGCGTCGGAGTCCCCTCCGGCGGGGCCTGAGCCAGGGCCGGCAACGCCAGGAGCGCTACGAAAACGGCGGCGAGAAACGATGTCGAGCGCATGACCGGGTTCCTCCCTTCGCGGTCTATTGACGGTTATGACGCGACAGACGTGCCATTATTCCGCATGATTCGCACGTCACGTTTGGGTGACCGAGGCGATCGGCGAGCGTCACCTCCCCTACCGCGGCCGCGGCGTCCTCGAAAACTGTCCGATAACGTGGCAACTTCCGGTCGACTGACCGCACGGCCGGCGGCCCGCCCTCCCTGAGAGCAGGGAGGAAATGCGACCGAGCCCGCAAAAGCGCCCCGCAATCGACCATAACCCGAGGCAGATCAGATCGTTAGCCGCCCTGAGCCGAGCCCGCCGAGCAGGGAGGCGAATGCGCCGTTTGAGGGAGAGAGCAGGGAGACTTGGTGTGGGCATTTGGCACCGGTCCGTGTTCGTGATATGGCTCACCATACATGCTTATCATAAGCGCATTTTCGATATTGTCAAGATGTGAAAACCGATATGAGCGATGCGATCGACATTGCGGCGGTGGCGGCGATCGGCGCGATCGGGCAGCCGCTGCGCCGCAAGGAGGATTACCGGCTGCTGACCGGCAATGGCCGGTTCACCGACGACTTCAATATGGCCGAGCAGGCCTATGCCGTGATGGTCCGCTCCCCCTACCCGCATGCACGGATGGTTCGGGTTGACGGCAGCCGCGCCCAGCGGCTGCCGGGCGTCCTCGGCGTGTTCAGCGGCAGGGACTGCCTCGCCGACGGGCTGGCACCGATCCCGCACAGCCCGGTGCCGTCGACCCGCGACGATCTGAAGCTTACCGGACCGGGCGGCGGCACAATCTTTATCGGCCCGCAGCCTCTGTTGCCGGTCGCCAAGGTGAGGCATGTCGGCGAAGCGGTCGCGATCGTTGTGGCCGAGACCTTGGCGCAAGCCCTAGACGCGGCAGAGGCGGTCGAGATCGACTATGAGGTGCTGCCGTGGGTGGCCGCCTCGGAGGCCGCTCTCGCGCCGGGCGCCCCGGCGATTTGGGACGAGGTGCGGGACAATGTCCTCGTCGACACGCGTTTCGGCGACGCGAAGGCCACGGACCGAGCATTCGCGGCCGCCGACGATGTAGTCGAAATGGATTTCCACATAGGCCGGGTCACCGCGGTGCCGATCGAGCCGCGCGCGGCACTCGGCCACTACGACGCCGCGGCCGATCGCTATACACTCTATGCCGGAAGCGGCGGTCCCGTCCGCCAAAAGGCCGAGCTCGCTGCGGTGCTGGGGATCGCGCCCGAGCAGGTGCGGGTGCTGTCTTACGATGTCGGCGGCAATTTTGGCGCGCGCAATCGGCCCTATATCGAGTTCGGCCTGGTCCTGTGGGCGGCGCGCAGGCTTGGTCGGCCGGTCAAATACACCGCGACGCGCTCGGAGGCGTTTCTCAGCGACTTCCAGGGCCGCGATCTGATAACCAAGGTGGCGTTGGCGTTGCGCGCCGACGGCCGGTTTCTGGCCTTGCGCGCCGACAACATCAGCAATGTCGGGGGGCGATGCGTGTCATTGTCGCCGCTCGGCAAAGGGTCGGCCCTGGTCACCGGATCCTACGACATCCCGGCGGCGAGCCTGCGCTCGCGCGCGGTGTTCACCAACACGATGCCGACCAACGCCTATCGCAGCTCGGGCCGCCCGGAGGTGACCTATGCGATCGAGCGGCTGATCGACAAGGCCGCGCGCCAGCTCGGGTTCGATCGCGTGGCACTGCGCCGCCAGAACCTCGTCGCCCCGCAAATGATGCCATACGGCAATGCCGTCGGCGCCCGGTACGACAGCGGCGAATACGAAGCCAACATGGATCTCGCGATGCGCAACGCCGATTGGGCCGGCTTTGCGGCGCGCCGAAGGGAGGCGGAGGCGCGCGGCAGGCTGCTCGGGCTGGGTCTGGCGAACTATGTCGAATCCTCGATCGGGGCACCACGGGAGCGCACCGAGATCACGGTCACGCCGGCCGGCCGGGTCGAGGTCGTCATCGGCACCCAGCCGAACGGCCAGGGTCACGAGACGAGCTTCGCCCAGGTCGTCTCGGCGCTGCTCGCCGTGCCGGTCGAGGCGATCGACCTGATCACCGGCGATACGGATGTCGTCAGCCTGGGCGGCGGCTCGCATTCCGGCCGGTCGATGCGTCACGCGGCGACCTTGTTCGCCAAGGCGGCGCCGGAACTGATCGCCAAAGGGAAAGCGGTTGCCGCCCGCGTCCTCGAAGCGACAGCGGATGAGGTCGTCTTTCAGGATGGCCGGTTTGCGGCACCCCGCACCAATCGCAGCTTCGACTTTCTGGAATTGGCGAGGGAAGCGGCTCGCCACGGGCTGGAAGGCGATCTCGCTATCGTCGCCGACAACGAGATGCACGACCCGGTCTTCCCCAATGGCTGTGCGGTCTGCGAAGCCGAGATCGATCCCGAGACGGGCTGGGTCGAGATCACCCGCTACGCCGTCGTCGACGATGTCGGGCGCTGCATCAACCCGCTGATCGTGCACGGCCAGAGCCATGGCGGCATCGCCCAGGGGGTGGGCCAGGCGATGTGGGAGGAATGCGCGATCGACCCGGCATCGGGACAGCCGTTCAGCGGGTCGTTCATGGATTACGGGATGCCGCGCTCGGACAATCTGCCGTCCTTCGCCACCGAGATCGTCGAGGTCCTGTCGCCGACCAACCCGTTCGGCATCAAGGCCGGCGGCGAAGGCGGCTGCACCCCGGCACTCGCCGTCGTCGTCAGCGCCATCCTCGACGCCCTTGCCCCGCTCGGCGTACGCGACATCACAATGCCGACGACGCCATTCAAAGTCTGGCAGGCGATCCAGGCCGCGAAGAGCGAGCTCGCACAGCTCCTCGGACGATCAGGCGACTAGCTGCCTGACTTAAAGTGCAACGGGCTATCGTCGCCCCCGCGAAAGCGGGGGTCCAGGGCCACCACTGCGGCCTTGCGACCCTGGATTCCCGCTTTCGCGGGAATGACGAGAAGGAATTGCGACTCGTTGAGATTTCTGGGTTTGTTCTTGGTCAGGTTCTAAGAGACCAGCGACTGTCGATGGGTCCGCGCGGGACTACTGCGACGCATCGCTCTCTCTGTCACGTTCCGGGTTGACATCCGGTGCGGCCAGACCAAATAGTTCACTATATGGTGAACTATACTGAGCGGCTTGACCAGACCTTTGGGGCACTCGTCGATCCGACGCGGCGGGCGATCCTCGCCCGGCTCGAGCGCGAGGACAGCGCTTCGGTGAGCGAGCTCGCGAGGCCGTTCGCAATCAAATTGCCCGCGGTGATGAAGCATCTCGACGTGCTCGACGCCGCCGGGCTGATCACCCGGTCGAAGGTGGGGCGGATCGTGACGGTGCGGCTCTCCCCGGAGCCGATGCGGGAAGCCGCGGATTGGCTGCGCCGCTACGAGCGCTTCTGGTCGGCCAGCCTCGACCGGCTCGCGGCCTACGTCGAAAGCAAGGAAATCGAAATGCGGGAGAAGAATCCATTGACCAGCCTCACCCTCGTGCGCCGCATCAGGGCACGGCCGTCGATCGTCTTTGACGCGCTCACCACGCCAGAGGGCATCGCCTGCTGGTGGGGTCCCGACGACGGCCCGGTGCTGCTGGCCGAGACCGATCTGCGCGTCGGCGGCCGGTACCGAGTGCGCTTTCGCATGCTCGACGGCAGCGAGCATGAGAGCAGCGGCGAATATCTCGAGGTCGTGCGGCCCGAGCGGCTGGCGATGAGCTGGCGCTGGGCTGGCGGGGAGGAGGATCCCGGCGAGTCGCTCGTCGAGATCCAGCTTCGCGCAATTGCCGAGGGTACCGAGCTGACCTTCACCCATTCGCGCCTCGCAAACGAGGAAACTCGCCGCAGCCACGAGGAGGGCTGGAACGGAGCGCTCGCCAAGCTGGAACGTCACTTTCTCGCAATATCGGAACGGAGGTCGTCATGACCAGGCATGAAATCGTCTCGAAAGAGCAATGGATCGAGGCGCGGCGCACGCTTTTGGTGGAGGAGAAGGCATGGACGCGCGAGCGGGACCGCCTGTCGCAAAAGCGCCGCGCGCTGCCCTGGGTCAAGGTCGAGAAGGACTATGTCTTCGAAGGTGTCGAGGGCCCGGTGACGCTCGGCGACTTGTTCGACGGACGCAGCCAGCTCGTCGTCTATCACTTCATGTTTGGTCCCGTGTGGGACGAGGGATGCCCCGGTTGTTCGCTGCTCTCGGATCAAGTCGACGGCGCGCGGCAGCATTTCGAGCATAACGACGTCAGCTTTGTCGCGGTCTCGCGCGGACCCATCAAAAAGCTTCTGGCATATCGCGAGCGGATGGGCTGGAAGTTTCGCTGGGTCTCCTCGGTCGCCAGCGACTTCAACTTCGACTATCACGTCTCCTTCCCAGACGGCACGCGCGAGCGGGGCGTCTTCTATAACTTCGAGCAACGGTCCGATCCCGGGATGGACGAGCTCCCGGGCGTCAGCGTCTTCCACAAGGACGACGACGGAGCGATCTACCACACCTATTCCAGCTATGGCCGCGGCGGTGAGATGTTCCTGCCGGTCTATAGCTGGCTCGATATCGTGCCCAAAGGGCGCAACGAGATAAAGAGAGGCAACCTCATGGACTGGGTGAAGCGTCATGACCGCTATGAGGATGACGGGCCGGCTCGGCCCAGCCTGGCGATGGCGGACAAATCCTGAGGGATGGAGAACCGCGATGATCACGCTCACTGCATTCCGCTCAGTGCCGCCCTTTGCGCAAGGCATCGTGCGCGATGTTCGCGTACGCTGGGCGCTCGAGGAGGCGGGTATCCCTTATCAGGAATGGCTGATCGGACCCGAAGACAGGGCGACTGCTGCGTATCGTGCGCTGCAACCGTTTGGCCAGGTACCGGCGATCGAGACGGACGAACTGAAGTTGTTCGAGTCGGGCGCCCTCGTGCTTCACATCGCCGAACATTGCGAAGCGCTGATGCCGTCCGATGCAAACGGGCGGGCGCGGACCGTCACATGGATGTTCGCCGCGTTGAATACGATCGAACCGCCGATCATGGAGCCGGGCAGGCTCGACTTTTTCCATGCCGGCGAGGGGTGGGCGGCGGCGCGCCGGCCGACAGCCATCGAGGCCGTGCAGAAGCGGCTCACCGAACTTGAGCACTGGCTCGGCGACCGCGACTATCTCGAAGACCGGTTCACAGCGGGGGATCTGCTGATGACGACCGTGCTGCGCATCCTGCGCCATACCGACATCGTCTCCGGGCGACCGGCGCTGAAGGCGTACCAGGAGCGCTGCGAGGCGCGTCCGGCGTTCCAGAAGGCAATGGCGGACCACCTCAGGCCATTCGCGGCAGCGGCTTAAGCTGGGTTGGAGAACGCCCGCATCATGACTGCAGGATCCGGCTGGTTAATTGCTGAAAAAGGGGCGCCCGAACCACCATAGATGGTCCGGGCGCAAAACACGGCGCGACGCCAGGTCGCGCCGTCACGCAGCCTTTCCGCGTGCCAGAGCATGCACATCGGCGGTGGTCAGGGCGTTGCCGCCGATGCCCCAGTCGCCGCTTTCCACCTCCTCGACCACGCACCAGGTAACGTTGCGCATGTTCTCGCCTTCGATCGAGACCATTGCGTCGGTCAGCTTGCTGATCATCTGTCGCTTCTGCTCCTTGCTGAATACGTCCTTGATGACGCGAACCTGAATGAGCGGCATTGGAATTCTCCTTTCGTCTAGGGTTGTTGGTCGGATGTCGCAGCGGGAACGCTTGACACCCATGCTATGCTGCCGGACACTTGTGGATATGATAAGATACAGTTCGAGCGTCAGTTGCCGTAACTGTACTGGTACAGCAGGCGAGCCAATCCGATGGAGGCGTAACCGGCATGCTCTCCTTGGCCATCAGCCGGAAGAGCGGGCAGCCCCTCGCCGACCAGATCGTGGCCGGCATCGAGCGGCAGATCGACGATCGGCACTTGCGGCCGGGCACCAAGCTGCCCTCAATCCGCAGCTTTGCAGAAAGCTACAATGTCAGCCGCTTCACGGTGGTCGAAGCCTACGACCGCTTGGTCGCGATGGGTTGTCTGCAGTCACGCCGCGGCGCCGGCTTCTACACCGCGGTGGCATCCGTGGCTGTGGAGACGAAACATCCCGCTCCGTCCGATAACCACAAGCGTAACGAGGAACTGGTCTGGCTCATCCGCCGCCTGCTGGAGGCGGACGAAAATACGATCTTAGCGGGTGGCCCGTGGCTGCCGAATTCATGGCTCGACGAAGCCGGCATCCGCCAGAGCCTCAATGTGCTTGCGCGCAAGAACGGCGCCTACCTGATCGAATACGGCCACCCGTTCGGCTATCTGCCGCTGCGCGAGCATCTCGCACTGATGTTGGCGGGGATCGGCATCGCCGCTCACCCGGGCCAGATCCTGCTGACGCAGGGCACCAGTCAGGCGCTTGGGCTCATCATCCGCTATTTGCTCAAACCCGGCGACGCGGCACTCGTCGACGATCCCGGCTATTATAACATGTTCGGCAATCTGCGGATGCAGGGAGTGCAGATGCTGGCGGTGCCGCGCAATCCCGACGGACCTGACATCGCCATTCTGGAAAGCCTCGCCGCCGCGCACCGGCCGAAGGTCTATTTCACCCAGTCGGTGATGCACAACCCGACCGGTACCGACATGGCCACGCATGTGACGTTCAAGGTGTTGCAGGCCGCCGAGCGCCACAATTTTACTGTCGTCGAGGACGACATCTTTTGCGATCTGCAGGTTAAGGCGACGCCTCGGCTCGCGACGCTCGACCAGCTCAATCGCGTGATTTACGCGCGCAGCTTTTCGAAGACATTGTCGGGGAGCCTGCGGGTCGGCTTTGTCGCGTGCAGCCAGGACATCGCCAACGAGCTCGCCGACATCAAGATGCTGACCAGCATCACCAGCTCGCCGTTCACCGAGCGGCTGATCTATCGGATGCTGGTGGACGGCCATTACCGCAAATATCTGTCTCGTCTGCAGCAGCGGCTGGGCGAGGTGCGGCGCGATGTCGTGCGCGCCTTCGAACAGATCGGACTGGAACTGTTCGCGGAGCCTGCCGACGGCATGTTCGTCTGGGCGCGCTTTCCGCATATCGACGACTCGCTGGCGCTGGCCGAAGCCGCGCAGCGCGACGGCATTATGCTCGCGCCGGGCACGGTCTTCCGCCCGCACCTCGAGCGCTCGCCGTGGATGCGGTTCAACGTCGCCGTGTGCGAGGATACGCGCGTGCAGGGCCGGCTGCAGCGGCTGGCATCAAGTGTTGCGATGTAGGGCTCGGTGCGCACCTGCCGTCCCGACTCGCGGCGAATCTATAGGGTTCGCCGCGGTTCAACTTTTCCATAGCCCCGCGAATTGGACGGCCACGACCGTCTCGTACGGGATCTGGCCCTGGAGGATACCGATGTCGCGGGCGAACTGGTTCATGCCGGCAACAAAGCTCGGCGAGATCGACGGGTCGTAATACGGCAGATCGCGGCGGATCAGCTCGGCGATCAGCTCCGCTTCCTGCGGCGGAAAGAGCTTGCGGCCCACCTGCGTGGCGCGACTCACATCTTCTTTGAGTGCCGCTTGCGTCCTGACGATCGCCCGGACGGCGGCCGCCGCTGCCTCGGGAGACCCCTCGATCAGGCGGTCGGTCGCCGCTAGCGACGACATCGTGTAGTTGAAGCAAGGTTTCGGCCCGTCGCCGCGGCGGACATCGAGGACGACAGTGCCGACGCCGCGGCGTACCGCGACCTCGGTGCCCATGCCGTTGGCCCAGAACCCGTCGATCGTGCCGTCCTCGAGCGCCTTGGCGGCGGTGAGGCCGAAGTTGATCACTCCGGCACCCGACGCCCCCGGCACCGGGGCGATCGTCACCCGGTCGCGCGCCAGGTCGATGCCGGCTTCGATCAGCAGCCGGCGCAAGCCCATCTCGACCCAGGGTGCGGCGCCGATGCGGCGCCCGCGGACGATGCCGACATCGCCGCGGCGGGCGCCCAGATCGGCGCGCATCACGAGAAACCAGTACATGCCCTGCGCCTGCGCGCACAGCAGCTTGGCGCCTTGCCATTCGGGGAAGGCGGCGAGTGCGGAATGCGCCGAGCCGCCGACGAAATCGACCGTACCGTCGCGCAATGCGCGATAGGCCTGGTCGACCGGAAAGACCAGTTCCAACGCGACGTCGAGCCCTTCCTGCTTGAAGAAGCCGAGCTCGACCGCCGCCGCGGCCGGAAAATACGAGTTCGAAATCAGATCGGGGACGGCGAGCTTCATCTTCTCTCCTTTAGCTCCGCTCGATCTCGCCGGCGACGCGATCGAGCGCATCGACGATCGTCCGCACTTGCCCGGGATCGAGCGGTCCGCGGCCGAGCCGAATCGACAGTGACAGCCGAAGATTATGCACGGCGCGCCGAATCTCGGGCGCCGGGCCGCCGCCATAGGCGCGGCTCACCTCGGCCATGCGGCCGAGGATGGCATCGACCAAGGGGCGATTGGCGTTCAGAAACGCAGTGCCCTCCGCAGTTATCGAATAGAGCTTCCGGGTGCCTTCGGCCGACTCGGGATGCAAATACCCAAGCTCTTCGAGCAAGGTCAAGGTCGGATAGATTACACCGGGGCTCGGGCTGTATGCGCCGCCGAACTGCTCCTCGATTGCTTTGATCAACTCGTAGCCGTGGCGCGGCTTTTCGGCGATCAGATGCAATAGCACATAGCGCAGATCGCCGTGGTCGAAGAAGCGCCCCAGGCGCCCGCCGCGGCCGCCGCCGCGATGGTGGCCGCCAAGACGCTCGCCGCCAAAGCCGAAATCGCCTCGCACCTGCCGCCTGTCGCCCCGAGTCTGTCGATGTCTGAACATGATGAACCTCTGTTTAAGTTTCGATATATCGGATATTAGTTATATCGAGATCCTATCGATTTCAAGTGTGGTTGAGCGACCTTATTAATCGCTTATATCAAAGCGAGGTTGGATCGGGACGGGGTGCACCTATGAGCGAAAACCACGAGCACGAGCCGGTCGATTGGAAGATCCACGGCGTCAAGGTAATCCCGGGTGATCAGCTCGACCCCAACACGGCCCAAACTCCGGGCATGGACCGCGCTGCGGCGATCAACCTTGCGCGGGTCGGCGCCCAGAAGATCTGGGCCGGCACGGTCAAGATCCATGCCAATGCCAAGACCGGCGCCCACCATCACGGACACCTCGAAAGCGTGATCTATGTCCTCAAGGGACGGGCGCGGATGCGCTGGGGCGACCATCTCGAATACGTCGCCGAGGCGGGCCCCGGCGATTTCATCTTCGTGCCGCCCTACGTGCCGCACCAGGAGATCAACGCTTCGACTAACGAGACGCTCGAATGCGTGCTGGTGCGCAGCGACAACGAGGCGGTCGTGGTCAATCTCGACATCGAGCCGATCGAGCGCCCCGAAGAGGTGCGTTGGATCGATCCGATCCACCGCCACGGCTGACCCGCCACCACTATTCCGGTGATTACAGATGATCGAGCGCAGACCCTTCGAAAGCCTGGGCGGAGAGAACCACGGTTGGCTCGACGCCAAGCACCATTTCTCGTTCGCCGACTACCATGATGCAGAACGCATGGGCTGGGGCGCGCTGCGCGTGTGGAACGACGATACGATCGCGCCCAACACCGGGTTTCCGCCGCACCCGCATGCCGACATGGAGATCATCACCTATGTCCGCGAGGGGGCGATCACCCACGAGGACAGCCTCGGCAACAAGGGCCGAACCGAGGCCGGCGACGTGCAAGTGATGAGCGCCGGCACCGGCATCCGGCATTCGGAATACAATCTCGAGCCTGGCACCACCCGGATCTTCCAGATCTGGATCCTGCCGACGAGCCGCGGCAAGGCGCCGAGCTGGGGCGCCAAGCCGTTCCCCAAAGGCGATCGCTCCGGCCGCTTCATCACTTTGGCGAGCGGCGACTCGGCCGATGGCGAGGCCTTGCCGATCCGCACCGATGCGCGGGTTCTCGGCGCCACCTTAAAGGCCGGCGAGACCGCTGAATACACGCTTGGAGAGGAGCGCCACGGCTACCTGGTGCCGGCCAAGGGCTCGGTCGAGGTCAATGGTGTCGCGCTCAAGGCCCGTGACGGTGCCGCCATCCACCGCGAGGCGGTGGTACAAGTGCGCGCGCTAGATGACACCGAGCTCGTCCTAGTGGATGCCGCCTGAGGCAGGGCCCCTCACCCCAGCCCTCTCCCCGCGCGCGGGGAGAGTGAGGGACCCGTGTACGAGCCGGGTAGATTGGTAACAGAGTTGACCGGGTGGATAGGTGACAGGTCTGAGCTGTCGGCAGGAGGGGCCTGCCGATGCCGTGGAGAGAGACCTGTCAGATGGACGAACGGACGCAGTTT
>Ga0210406_10001285_pt1 | contig 31310 bp, 22 predicted proteins | sample IncBWC30MmetaG_FD_155454 | JGI IMG/M metagenome (GOLD analysis project Ga0210406, IMG submission 155454) | Forest soil microbial communities from Barre Woods Harvard Forest LTER site, Petersham, Massachusetts, United States - Inc-BW-C-30-M | ecosystem: Environmental > Terrestrial > Soil >... | reverse complement strand
GTCCGCCCAATGGGGGCGCATCCGGTGCCGAAAGCAACCCAGGCGGTCCGGCCCCGGTCTCCAGTCTCTCCAACAGCAACATCGTCATCACTCCGAATACGCTGCTCTTCCCCATTACTACCGCCTACAACCCCGCCACCAACTACAACCTCTTCTCCATCAGCCCCAATCTGCGCCCCGGCTATACCTTCAACTTCAACTTCAATGTCGAGAAGGCCGTCGGCTCAAAGGGCGTCTTCACCTTCGGCTACGTCGGTTCCCAGTCGCGCAAGCAAATCTCAAACATCGACATCAACCAGGCCGCTCTGGGCACCACCTCACTGGGTACAGCGGCTCAGAACGCGACTCGTCCGTTCGGCAAGCTATTCCCCAATTACGGAACCATCAACCAGGTCTCCAGCATCGGCAACTCCAACTACAACTCGCTCCAGACCACGTTGCGCATAACCGGTTGGCACGGCGTGACCAGCCAGTTCTCTTACACCTGGGCCCACGGACTCGACTTCCTCACTCAATACCGCAACGCCAACATCACCAACGCCAACTGCGTCAAATGCGACTACGGCGACATGGACTACGACACCCGTAACGCCTTCACCAGCTATCTCACCTACGACGTCCCCGGCAACTCCCATCTCAAGCCGCTCACCAACGGCTGGCAGGTCAACTCACTGATCACCTTCCACAGCGGCCAGCCCTACACCGTCTACACCGGCAACGACACCAGCGGCACCGGCGAAGGAGAAGACCGCGTCAACCTCGTCCCCAACGTCAGTCCCTACAGAGGCGCCAGCAAAAACGTCGTAGCCGGACAGGTCCAGTGGATCACCCCAGGCGCCTTCGTAGAATCCTTAACTCCGTCCTTCGGCACCATGCGCCGCAACCAGCTTGTAGCTCCAGCCTATGGTGCCGTCGATCTCTCCGTCTTCAAGAACAATAAATTCGCACTCTTCGACCACGGCTTCAACGCGCAGTTCCGCGTCGAGATGTTCAACCTCTTCAACCGCGCCAACTACGCTCCGCCCGATAACTATCTCGGCGACGGCGCAGCCTTCGGCACCATCACCCAAACCATCGGCTACTACAACGGAGCCCCAGGCATCGGCCCTGGCGAACCATTCAACACCCAGTTCGCTCTAAAGATCCTCTTCTAACTGGCTCAACGAGCAAGAAAAATGCCCCATCCTCGCAATCCATCGAGGATGGGGCATCTTCGTTAAAACTAAAGCAGTTTTACTGATGTCACCTTGATCGTGTCACCGTCAACATCGCCCTTGACGTTCACCCGCAGATGGTCCGTCTTGTCAGAGCCCTTCAGCTGCTCCAGGATCTTCGCGTTGCCGTCCGCATCGAACTTCAGGAACTTCTTGTCCTCGGTAACGATGCCAAAGCCGCTCTTCTCGCACGCCAGAGCACATTCCCGCGTGTGCGAATCCGCAGTCGCGGCCGCCTTCTTTGAACAGGCCACGTCGATCACCGAAACATCGTTGAAGGTCTTGGTCGCAGCCAGCGCGGGTGTCGCCATCAGACCCGCCATTAGCAGGGAAGTTAGTATTTTCATCGTTATTCTCCATTCTCCGTTTGATTCCAGGCAGGATTGAATACCGAGCCTTGACGATCCCTGCCGACAGCAGAATCCTACCCCTCGTCTCGGCATCCGGTCCAGCCGTGGGACACGATTTATGGTCTTTTTCTTTTCGCCCTGCGCATAACCTAAACCGGCCACTTCCATTCCCGAATCTTCTTGGAATCGATTCCGTTCGCATGGGCATAGTTCACGCTCTCGATAATTTGGCCCTTCAACCACTCCTTCGTATGCGCCGCCGTCGCCTGCAGCCGCGGCACCCGGTCGATCACATCGATCGCCAGGTCAAATCGATCAATCTGATTCAAAATCGCCAGCTCCAGCGGTGTATTGATGTTCCCCTTCTCCTTGTACCCGCGCACGTGAAAATTGTCATGGTTCGTCCGCCGGTACGTCAGCTTGTGAATCAGCGAAGCATACGCATGAAAATTAAAGATCACCGGCTTGTTCTTCGTGAACAAACTGTCGAACTCACGCGACGATAGCCCATGCGGATGCTCCTCCTCCGGCATCAACCGGAACAGGTCCACCACATTCACAAACCGGATCTTCACGTCCGAACACCTCTCCCGCAGAATCGCCACCGCCGCCAGCGCCTCCTCCGTTGGAATATCGCCCGCGCAGGCAATCACCACATCCGGCTCGTCACCATCATCATTGCTGGCCCAATCCCACGTCCCAATCCCCTTCGTGCAATGGATTATCGCCGCATCCATATCCAGATACTGCAGGTGCGGAGCCTTATCCGCCACAATCACATTCACGTAGTTCGTACTCAGCAGACAGTGGTCCGTCACGCTCAACAAACAATTCGCATCCGGCGGCAGATAAATCCGTGTCACCTCCGGCGACTTATTCGTCACCACATCCAGAAATCCCGGGTCCTGATGCGTAAAGCCGTTATGGTCCTGCCGCCACACCAGCGAAGTAATCAGCAAATTAATCGACGAGACAGGCGCCCGCCACCGCAACTCCAGCTTGCTCTTCTCCAGCCACTTCGCATGCTGGTTGAACATCGAGTCGATGATGTGCACAAATGACTCATAGGTCGAAAAGAACCCGTGCCGTCCCGTCAGCACATACCCTTCAAACCATCCCTCCAGCGTATGCTCGCTCAGAATCTCCATCACCCGCCCATCACGCGCTAGGTACCCTCCATCCGCATCTTCCGGAAGCAACTTCGCCTCCCAGGTCTTCCCGCTCGCCTCATAGATCGCCTGCAGCTTATTCGAAGCCGTCTCATCCGGCCCAAACACGCGAAAGTTCGTCATGTTCTGCTTCATCGCATCGCGCAAAAATGTTCCCAACACCTCAGTCGATGAAACCTCAATCTGACCCGGCTTCTTCACCTTCACTGCGTAGTCACGAAAATCCGGCAGCTCCATCGGTTTCCGCAGCAACCCGCCATTCGCATGCGGATTCGCCGTAATCCTCCGCTGCCCCACCGGAGCCATCGCCCGCAACTCCGCAATCAGCCTGCCCGCCTCATCGAACAACTCCTCCGGCTTATAACTCCGCATCCACTTCTCTACCATCTTCAAATGCGCCGGGTTCGTCTTCGGATCGAGAATCGGCATCTGGTGCGCCCGCCACGACCCCTCCAGCTTGTGCCCATCAATCTCCTTCGGACACGTCCACCCCTTCGGCGTCCGCAGAATTATCATCGGCCACCGCGGCCGCTCCATCGTCGAACCCTTCGGCGCACTCCGCGCCTTCTTCTGAATCGCGCGAATCTCATTCACGCAATCCTCCACCACCTTCGCCATCAACGGATGCATCTTCGCCGGATCGTCCCCTTCAACAACATAGGGTTCCCACCCATAGCCCTTGAACAGCCACTCCAGCTCCTCCGGCGAAATCCGCGCCAGCACCGTAGGATTCGCAATTTTGTAACCGTTCAGGTGCAATATCGGAAGCACCGCGCCATCCCGCACCGGATTCAAAAATTTATTCGAGTGCCACGACGTAGCCAGCGGCCCCGTCTCCGCCTCACCATCCCCCACCACGACGGAGACAATCAAATCCGGATTATCAAACGCCGCACCAAACCCATGCGACAGGCTATACCCCAGCTCGCCGCCCTCATGAATCGATCCCGGCGTCTCCGGTGTGCAGTGGCTCCCAATCCCGCCCGGAAACGAAAACTGCTTGAAGAACTTCTGCATCCCCGCAATATCTTCGCTCTTGTCCGGATACACCTCCGAATAAACGCCCTCCAGATAACAGTTCGAAAGCGTCGCCGGCGCCCCATGCCCGGGCCCCGAGATATAAATCATGTCCAGGTCATATTTTTTGATCACCCGATTCAAATGCACCCAGGTAAACGTCTGACCCGGGTCCGACCCCCAATGCCCAAGCAGCCGATTCTTGATGTGCTCCACCTTCAGCGGCTCCCGCAGCAGTGGATTCTCCACCAGATACAGCATCCCCACGCAAAGATAATTGCACGCCCGCCAGTAGGCATCCATCTTCCGCAACTCATCCGCCGGCAACGCGTCAATAGCCTGACTCTTCCCCTTCGTCGCTTCCTTGGCTGCGCTCATAAACAACTCCTTCGGTCAAAAGTGAACAAAACGAAAACTCCATCTAATCGCAATTCAATCGATGCCGTCTTTGTCATTGTCTTTGTCTTTTTGTTGTCATCCCGCAGGGATCTGCTTTTCGCTTTTTTCCGACGATCCCTGCGCGATCACCATCATTCTGAACAGAGCGAAGAAATACCCATACCTCAATTCAACCAACCGATACCGCCCGCGACATACGATCCACATGCACCGCAATCATCCAATCCTCTTTCGCCGGAACCACAAGCACCATCGGTACTGAGTCAGATGCGCTCACCCTTCTAAGAGCATCACCCGTCGCCTCGTTCAACCGAGAATTCACAGAAATCCCAAAACTCTCCAGCCCCCCCAGAATCTCCGCCCGCGACCGCGCATCGTGCTCTCCAATACCCCCCGCAAACACCACAGCATCCACCCCGCCCATCAGCGCCACAAAGCCCCCCACCGCCTTCTTCACACTCCGCGTAAAAATCTCCACCGCCAACTTCGCCCGCGCATCCCCACGAACCACCGCCTCCCGCACCGCCTTCATATCGTTCGCCATTCCCGACAACGCCACCATTCCGGAATCATGATTGAGCATCTTCTCCAAGCCCAGCATCGTCTCCAGCGCATTCACCCTCTCCCCCGCCATCTGCCGCAACAGATAGAGCACCAACCCAGGATCGAGATCCCCCGGCCGAGTCCCCATCACCACTCCACCGGTCGGCGTCAGCCCCATCGTCGTATCTACCGACCGCCCATCCACCACCGCCGTGACACTGCATCCACTCCCCAGATGCGCAATCACCATTCGCCGCGGAAACTCCAACCCCACCTCCGTCCGCATCTGCCGCACAATCGACTCGCAGCTCAACCCATGAAACCCATACCGCCGCACCCCCCGCTCGCGATACACCGCCGGAATCGCATACGTCGTCGCCGCCTCCGGCATCGTCTCGTGAAACACCGTATCGAAGCACGCATAGTGCGCCACATCCGGAAACCGCTCCATCATCTCCCGGATCACTTCAATCACCGCCGGATCATGCAGCGGCGCAAACACCACTGCCTCCTCCAGGTCCTTCATCACCTCCGGCGTAATCCTCTGATGCCGATCCAGCTTCGCCCCCGGATGCACCACCCGATACCCCACCGCTTCCACCACCGGCAGGCCCTCTCCGCTCACCGCCTCCACCACCAACCCAATTGCCTCCACCGGCGTCTCCGCCTTGACTTCCTTACGCCCGCCACTCAAATCGCGCCCATCGGCATCGCGAAACTTGAACCCTGCCTTCTCCGCGCCGATCCCCGTCACTTCGCCCTCAAACAAAGAACGCGGCTCCCCAGCCCCTGAATCAAACAGGGAAAATTTGATCGACGAAGACCCACTATTGATAACGAGTATGTGCACAGCCCAGCCCTCATCTATGCCACTGTCCCTTACAGTACACCGGCCGCATCGCCCGCTTCGTGAATTCCCGCCAACCGGACTCCAACCCTCGCATCACCCTGAAAAATCCATCAACCGTCTGATATTTGTCTCGCTCATGTAAAAAGATTGCACGAGACGCCCCTCTATCTGGTTCCGCATCCCTCAACGCAATAAACTCACACCAGCGACGGACTAGCAGCCGGGCATCACGCACGAAAATCACACCGCGCTCCGGCCCACGTCACCTCACATGGCGACCACACTCCAACATCCTACGGCCTCCACAACGACAACCGATCGCGGCAGCTTCCTGCTCCTCGCCGGACTCGTCGGTTTCGTCTTCGCCTTCCGCCTCTGCCTTACCGTCCTCTGGTTTCAGGACGCGCCCGAGAACGCATCCCTCCTCTCCGTGGCACTCAGTCTGACTTTATTCTTCGCTGCAGCGCTCTCCACCATCGGCAGCACGCCCTCGAGCCCCGCCTCCAGCTTTCGTACCCCCACCCTCCGTTCGATCGCCGCGTTTCTCGGCCTCGTACTCCTCAGTCTTTTCTGGACACTCGCGCCTTTCACCGCCGCAGCAGGCTACTGGTGCGCGTGGGCGGCCGATGTCGCAACCATCTGGTTCCTCCTGCGCGATGGCCCTCCCGAAAATTCGGCCAATGCCATCATGAAGGGCTTCGTCTGCGGTTCGTGCCTCGTCGCCATCATCGCCTGGTCTCTCCCCGCCACCCAGGACCTGCGCCTCGGCGAAGAAGACTTCCTCCATCCCAACGCGCTCGGCTTTCTCTTCTCCATCGCAACCCTGCTCGCCGGCCACCTCGCGCGCAAAAGCGCCGTATGGATATGGCCCGCGCTCTTCCTCGGAGCCACCCTTCTGCGAACCTTCAGCAAGAGCGCCATCATCGCGTTCGTCGCCGCCTTCGGCTTCGCCCTCCTCAGGGATTCCACCCTCTCCCGCAAAGTGAAACTCCGGATCGGCATCGCCGCCGGCCTCATCCTCGCCTCGCTCTGGGGCCTCATTGAAACATATCTCGCCACCTACACCGAAGGTGCAGGCCCTGAGACCCTCACCGGCCGCACCCTCATCTGGGCCATCTCTCTCGAATACGCAATCAAAAAGCCTCTCCTCGGAAATGGCTTCTACTCCTACCGGTTCGTCGTCCCTCCCATCGGCAAATTCGAAGCACAACAAGCCCACGACGAACTCCTCCAGCAGTTCTTCTCCTTCGGAGCCGTCGGAGTCATTCTCACCATCGCGCTCTACTGGATCTTCTTCCGCCAGATTCGCCGCGCCGCGCCCGGGCACCTCAAAACCCTCGCCGCCAGCATCCTCCTCTTCGCCCTCATCCGCGGCCTCACCGACACCCAGAACTTCGACCTCTCTTTTCCCCTCTGGCTCATGGCCATGCTCTCCATCCTCTTCGCCGCGCAAGCCTCCTTCACGCAAAACCACCGCCGGTCCCCAGCCTGAAACTGGAAACCGAAAAACTGAGATGTTGATCCTATGAACACCCCTCTCAAAGCCACGCTCCGCTCCCTCGCCGAAGCCACAGGCCTCGAGGTCAGAAAGACCAGCGTCTATACCTCACAGAAACTCCGCCACCAACTCCTCTTCTCCCAACTCCCCATCGACCTCGTGCTCGACGTAGGAGCCAACACCGGCCAGTTCGTCCATCAATGCCGCGCCGCCGGATACAAACGCGAAATCATCTCCTTCGAGCCGTCTGCCGCAGCCCACGCCAGCCTCCTTCAATCCGCCGCAGCAGACCCCCTCTGGACCATAGCCGACCGCATGGCCCTCGGCGCCACAACCGGCGAAGTCGAAATCAACATCGCGGCCAACTCCTACTCCAGCTCCATCCTCCCCATGCTCGACTCCCACCTCGCCGCCGCCCCAGACTCCGCATACCTCCAGAAAGAAAAGGTCCCCCTCCGCCGCCTCGATAACGTCCTCGCCGACCTCCACCCGGACCTTCTCGAAACCACCGCCGCCCCCACCCGCTGCATCTTCCTGAAACTCGACGTTCAAGGCTTCGAACCCCAGGTACTCGTCGGAGCCACTCAGGTCCTTCACCACACCCTCGCCGTGCAACTCGAAATGTCTCTCCTGCCCCTCTACGAGGGCGAGGCCCTCATGCCCCAGATGCACACCGTCATGACCGCGAAAGGCTTCGACCTCTGGGATCTCGAGCCCTCCTTCCGCGACCCCGCCACCGGAAGACTCCTGCAAGTCGATGCCATCTTCACACGATCATCCTTCAATCCCCTCCAGAGGCCGGTCGACAATCCCTCCCGTTGATACAGTAGTGCGACGGGAGCCGCTCTTGTCGCAGGTGCCGCAGCAACCTGGAAGAATCGCCAGCATTCAAGTCTGTCGCGGACTCGCGGCCCTCCTCGTCGTCCTCGCCCACCTCCACGGCATCGAAGAGACTCACTTCGCCTCCCAGCACCTTCGCCTCCTCGGCTACGGCGATATCGGCGTGGATATCTTCTTCGTCATCAGCGGCATCGTCATCGCCTCCGTTACCGCAGGAAAATTCGGCCGCCCCCAAAATGCCGCCGTCTTCCTGTATCACCGCCTCGCCCGTATCTTCCCCATCTTCTGGATCTACAACTCCCTCTCGCTCCTTGCGAATCATCTCGCGCCACTGGCCGGCAGCACTCAGCAGCGCTCCTTCAATCTCCTGCCTTCCTATCTCCTCATCCCAACTCTCCTCCCCGTGCCGCTCTTTCAAGGCTGGACCCTCAGCTACGAGGTCTACTTCTACCTCGTCATCACTCTGCTCCTTCTCGCACCCGAGCGCATCGCCCCCTGGCTCCTCGCTCTCTGGGGCGTCGCCATCGTCGCGCTGAAGCTCCACATCGGCCTCTCTCCAATAGTCATCGTTCGACTCCTCATCAGCCCGTCCGTCCTCGAGTTCCTCGCTGGATACGCACTCTTTCACCTCTACCGCCGCTCCCGCCTGCATCCCGCAGCCGGAATCCTCCTCCTCACCACCTCCCTCCTGCTGCTCGTCGCCATCATCCTCCACGACACCCCAGTCACAATCGTCAATCACCCTTGGAAACGCCCCGTCCTTTACGGAACCTTCTCCGTTCTCCTCCTCTTCGGAGCCCTGGAACTCGAACGCTCTCAGATCATCCGCTATCTCCCGGCCTTTAAATCCATCGGAGACTGGTCCTACTCCATCTACCTCTCACATGTCCTCGTCCTGAGTCTCGTCGCCCACCTCATCGAGCGTCTCCTGCCCTACCCAGCCTCTCTCTTCGTCATCACCCTCATCGGCCTTCCTGCTGTCCTCATCGTTGGTTTTCTCAGCTACACCTACGTCGAACGCCCCCTCCTCCATCTCCTCTACAAATCAACGCCGGCACGCCAAATCCCCGCCAGACAACCCGCCTAACCCAAAAGTCCCACACCCTCCGCCGCACAAAATATCCCGCGACCCACTAAACTCATTTCATGTGTGGAATTGTCGGTTACATTGGTCCCCAGTCTGTCGTCCCCGTCATCATTGAAGGCCTGCGCCGCCTCGAGTACCGCGGCTACGACTCCGCCGGCATCGCCGTAGCCGGAGGCCCCGAAGGCCTCGCCCTCCGCCGCGCCCCCGGCAAGCTCCGCAACCTCGAAACCGTCATCGCCGACTCCCCGATTGACGGCTCCTTCGGGATCGGCCACACCCGCTGGGCCACCCACGGCCGCCCCACCGAAGAGAACGCCCACCCCCACCGCGACGGCTCCGGCACCCTCGTCGTCGTCCACAACGGCATCGTCGAAAACTACCTCACCCTCAAGAACGCCCTCATCGCCAAAGGCCACAAGTTCGTCTCCGAAACCGACACCGAAATCATCGCCCACCTCATCGAAGACGAACTCAACCAGGCCGCGGGCAACCACACCAACGGAGCCACAAAAGCGGGTGCCCCATCTTCGACGACGGTCTCATCGTCGGCTAAGGTGGGGTCTTTCCAAGCCTCGCCAGAAGCCAACACCGCCGAAGCCGTCTTAACCCTCCCCGAAACCAACGGCAACAAGCACGCCATCCCCCTCGAAGAAGCCGTCCGCCGCGCCGTCAAGCGCATCACCGGAGCCTTCGCCATCGGCGTCCTCTCCGCCCACGAGCCCAACAAACTCGTCGCCGCCCGCATGGGCCCACCCGCCGTCATCGGCATCGGCGATGGAGAATTCTTCCTCGCCTCCGACGTCCCCGGCATCCTCCACCACACCCGCAACATCCACTTCCTCGCCGACGGCGAACTAGCCGTCCTCACCAAAGAAGGCGTCCACCTGACCGACTTCGACGCCAAGCCCCTCCCCCTAAAAGTCCAGCGCATCACCTGGGACCCCATTCAGGCCGAAAAAGCCGGCTACAAGCACTTCATGCTCAAGGAAATTAACGAGCAGCCCCGAGCCATCCGCGACACCACCCTCGGCCGCGTCTCCCTCGACACCGGCCACGTCTTCCTCGAAAAACTAGACATCACCGACGCCGAACTCAAGCAAGCCAGCCAGATCACCATCGCCGCCTGCGGCACCAGCTGGCACGCCGGCCTCGCCGGAAAATTCATGATCGAGCGACTGGCGAGACTCCCGGTCGAGGTGGATTATGCCTCCGAGTACCGCTACCGCGACCCCATCGCCGACCCCCGCGCCATCGGCCTCCTCATCACCCAGTCCGGCGAAACCGCCGACACCCTAGCCGCCCAGGCCGAGCTCATCGCCAAAGGCTCCAAAACCCTCGCCATCTGCAACGTCGTCGGCGCCGCCATCACCCGCAAAGCCCACGGCACCCTCACCACCAACGCCGGCCCCGAGATCGGCGTCGCCTCCACCAAGGCCTTCACCGCCCAACTCACCGCCCTCTTCGTCCTCGCCCTCCATCTCGCCCAGGTCCGCGGCACCATCACCGACGCCGAATCCCTCAAGCTAGTCGACGAGCTCTCCAAACTCCCCGGCAAAGTCGAAGAAGTTCTCCGCGCCGTAGACGACCAGTGCTACCAGCTCGCAAAAATCTTCCACACCGCCAACGACTTCCTCTTCCTCGGCCGCGGCATCCACTACCCCATCGCCCTCGAAGGAGCTCTGAAGTTAAAAGAGATCTCCTACATCCACGCCGAAGGCTACCCCGCCGGCGAGATGAAGCACGGCCCCAACGCCCTCATCGACGAGACCCTCCCCGTAGTCTGCATCGCCACCAAAGACCCCACGGACCCCTCGAGCGTCCTCAAGTACGAAAAAACCTTAAGCAACATCCAGGAGGTAACCGCCCGCAGCGGCCGAGTCATCGCCATCGCCATCGAGGGCGACGAAGAGATCAAGCAGCTAGTCGAGCACACCATCCAAATCCCCCAGGCCCCCGAACTCCTCCTACCCGTCTTAGAAGTAGTCCCCCTCCAACTCCTCGCCTACCACATAGCCGTCCGCCGAGGCTGCGACGTAGACCAACCGAGGAACTTGGCCAAATCCGTCACCGTCGAATAAATATCATTCGGGCAATGCTAAACCTAATGGAACTGAATAATAGTTCCGCCTACTGTGCAAATAAACTCCCTACTGTGTATATAAACCGCCTACCGAAGGCGAGTGATCATGGTTATGTGCTGATGCCGAGAATTCCAGCATCCATTAGCTTATTGCGCCAGAGCTTACTCGTACGACCGGATGTCATGCCGATCATATAAAGGAACGGCGTGACGAAACTGTCGCGATTGATCGCGTCCATATGCAGGACCCCCATCTGGTCCTGAACAACTATGTTGGCCACTGAACAACTATGTTGGCCACCGGACATCTATTGTGGCCACTAGATAGACGGGCAAATAGGGGTAGTAACCACTTCCAACCGAAAACCTCCGTTAAGGATTTTGATCTGACCCTCATTCAGTGGGAAACCAGGATCGATGCAGCCGTGCGCGCGTCTGTCTTGACCACCGATTGGAAACTCCAATATTCGTGGATCCTGGCGCGTTTATCAGGAGCAATCCGCTGAAGTTGCCGAAAACTAATGCCAGCTCAACCGGTCGATGCAACACTATCTAATCCGACTGATCCACAAATGCTTACCCTGAAGACTCGATCTGTTTGGCTGATGTGGCCAAACCTAGCCAGGGTAAGGTTCCGGCTGATCTAACCCCAGCCAGCGCTTTTAGATTTTGTTTTCAATGAATGTGGGTCTGAGCTGAGTGTTGCGTCGACCCATTGAGACCACCAAAACTTTCAGCGAGTCTACAATCGTAGCAAGCTGCTCTGGGATTGAGCTGTAGAAAAGGCATTCTCTGACGAGGTCTACTCATTGGCTCAAGGTAAAGACGATCAGAATGTATCTAAGGAAATCAATGCCAATGAGCATCGCGAGACGCGCTTAGAGTCACTCTCGTCGATCTGTGTTGTTCTGGCTATCGGTCTGTTCACTATGACCGGTCTGGCTCAGAATTTTGTGATCCCTTCCGGCTCAATGGAAAAGACGTTGCTTGTTGGCGACCATGTCGTTGTGGATCGTATGACCTTTGCTCCTCCAACGAGATGGGCCCCGTTCGTCCACTATCGAGAGCCCAGGCGCGGCGACATTATTGTGTTTTTGAAGCCTAATCCCGAAACGCCCGATCTGATCCTGGTCAAGCGCCTGATTGGCCTACCCGGGGATCGCATTCGTTTGGATCACGGAATTGTCTATCTAAACGGGGTACGCCAAAATGAGCCGTACGCTATCCTGCCTCACCTAAGCGAAGACCCGGAGGACCAATATTCGGCTTCACGCGATGATTTTCCCGCTCTCGGTGCTCCGGAAGGTGCTACGGCCGTCTGGTCGGAGGAGCTGGCATCTCATATTGCTGACGGCAACCTGGTGGTTCCTGCTGGCAAATTCTTCGCCATGGGAGACAATCGTGATCACAGCGCTGATAGCCGCTACTGGGGATTTGTTCCTCGCGAAAATATCCTCGGTAGGCCCCTTTTTAATTATTGGTCGTTTGATGCCGGGACTACAGAACTCGAGACACAGTCGACGAGCGTTGTCCAGCGTCTCGAGGCGTTCTTGACCACATCCATCCACATCTTTGACAGAACGAGGTGGGCTCGCACGGGACACCCGATTACATAACGCCTAGACGATCCGCTAGAAACGGCGTTTTCGGACGCCATGGATTGGTCGCGATAAGCCGGCATGTCGGAAGTGAACAACAGCTATCCGCTTTATCAAAGGAACGCGCAAGGCCCCTCAGGGGCTGAAGCCCGCTTCCTGTCTGGGTCGTTGGGGCACGGCTGAAGCCGTGTCCTTAAGCAAGATACGTTGGCTTCGGGATTGATATTGAGAAGTCTTAGGGCTGTATCTGGATCGCCCACGTTGAAACGAGTGTTGCGGCAGTTCTCCGTGCGGGCGATTCAGATACAGCGACTTGAAGGAAGCCGCTCTCCGGGGTGGTCTATGTATTTTCTATCGGACTGCGGGGGGGTGTTCTGGGTGGCAGGGCTGGTGTTCCGGGCTGCGTGGTTGGGTTGCGACCATGGGCTATGCGGATATGCGTGGTCTTGAGACATCCGCAGATGGTAGTGGAGGTGGTTTTGCTCGGGCCACGGTCTGGATGAGGCGCAGGGGCGGTGCGCATGCCGGAGCACGTGGAGAGGTCGTGGCTGGAGTTGCAGGCTCATGCGGCACATAAGTGAGTGAGTGGTGGAGAACGTAGGAGAAGTTGAGCTGCGGAGAGCCGTTCCACCACGTGCATGGAGCCTCCGCAGACGGGACAGTTCCAGTGGGTGGACGAGCAAGGGTGATCTGTATCATGCGATGCGGTTCGAGCAGAGATGTCGGCTGAACTTGCGAGCAACTGGAAGCAGAGCGGCAGCAGCGAGGCGCGTTGCCGGTTGGCCAGGAAGCCGAAGTTGCGGATGCGCATGAAGCCGCGTGGCAGCAGGTGGAGCAGGAAGCGGCGCAGGAACTCGTCGACCGGCAGAGTCAGGAGCCGCTGCTTGTTGGCGTGCGCGGAGTCTCGCCAACGGAAGGTGACGTTGCCTTGCTCAAGGGCGACGAGTCTGCGGTTGGAGATGGCGATGCGGTGGGTGTAGCCGCTGAGATAGCGCAGCGCGTGCTCCGGCCCGCCGAAGGGCGGCTTGGCATAGACAACCCAGTCGTGACGGAACAAGGATCGGAGCCATGCGGCGAAGGTTCGTGGTTCCGCCAGTGGCGCGAGGTAACCGTAGAACGCGAGCTTGTCGTGGTGGAAGGCGGTCTTCAGTCCGGCGACAAACTTGCCGCGAAAGACACGGCTGAGCACCTTCACCGGCAGGAAGAACGTATGACGAGACGGGATCCAGCGCATGTGATCTGGAGTGAGGCCGCCGGCGGCGGCGACGCAGTGGATATGGGGGTGATGCTGCAGCCTCTGGTTCCAGGTATGGAGCACGCTGAAGAAGCCGATCTCCGCGCCGAGGTGGCGGGGATCGCGAGCGATCTCAAGCAGGGTTGCAGCACTGGCTTGGAAGAGCAGGTTGTAGACCACGCGCTTGTTCTGGAGCGCAAGTGGAGCCAGTTCCCGCGGCAGGGTGAAGACGAGGTGCACGTAGCGGGTGGGCAGCAGTTCCTGTTCGCGCGTCTGCAGCCAGCGCAGACGCGCGTTCACCTGGCATCGTGGGCAATGCCGGTTGCGGCACGAGTTATAGGAGATGGCCGTTGTATGTCCGCAGGCGGAACAGCGATCGCGATGGCCGCCGAGTGCGGCAGTGCGACAGCGCGTGATCGCGAGCAGGACCTTCTGATGTTGCCAGCTGATCCAGCGGCGACTGCGCTCCACAAAGGAAGGACCGGCACCGCGAACAATATCGGCCATCTCCAGCGGAGGCCGGTCTATGCGCTTCGTCTCTGTTCTCCTGGTGCTGTTAGCGTGAGCGCATCCAGAGGACTGGCAGTTGCGCTGAGATGGCGATGCGAGAGGTGCAGGTAGATCGTCGTCTCTTCCAGATCACGATGCCCCAGCAGCATCTGGATAGTGCGCAGGTCGGCACCGGCTTCGAGCAGATGCGTGGCAAAGCAATGACGCAGGGTGTGCGGATGGATGCGCTTATGCTCAAGGCCTGCGCGTTCGGCCGCCTTCTGACAGGCGGTCCAGAGCACCTTGGTGGTGACCGGATGACTCGCCGTATGCCATCGGTTGCCGGGAAACAGCCAGTCTGTGGGCTTGCGTCTGAGCCCGCGCCAATACACGCGCAGCGCGTCCAGTAAGGCCGGGCTCAGCATCACATCGCGGTCCTTGCGGCCCTTGCCGCCGCGGATGTGAACAACCATCCGTTGGCTGTCGATGTCGCTGATCTTAAGGTGCGCCACTTCGGCTCGACGGGCGCCGGTGGCATACAGCGTCATCACCAGGATGCGATGAAAGGGCATCTCCGCCGCGTCGATCAGGCGTGCGATCTCTTGCTGGCTGAGCACATGCGGCAGGTGCAGAACCTTCTTCGGATACGGCGTCTCGGCAGCACTCCAGCCTCGCTTCAAGACCTGGATGTAAAGGAAGCGCAGCGCCGCAAGCCGCTGCGTCACGGTGTTCGGGCCCAGCTTCCACCGGGTGAACATGGCGGCTTGATACCGGCGGATGTGCTCCAGCCCCAGTTGGTCGGGCGGGCAATGGAAGTACCCCGCGAAGTGCTCGACGGTGCGGAGGTAAGCGTGGATGGTTGACTCGGCATAGTTGCGGCGTCTGAGTTCCTCAAGCATCAGCTGACGTAGATGGGTCACAGAGATACCCTCCTCTGCGACACAACCTAACGCAACGCCACAATAGCTCGTTCAGCCGCACGCGAATGCGTCCGCCGCTCTCACAGCGGCTTCGTTCAAGTCGGCTTGTGTTTACCAATGAGCCTCGGTTCAAGTGGCCGAAAAACGTCAGGACTCTATCGGAGCTGCTCCGCGAGATCAGCTGCGCTCAGTAGACGGAGCGCGCGCGGAGCAGGTCGGATAGAGCGGTTTGAACGAAGACGCTGGGGTTTTGCGGGGGATGCGGTTATGCTATGGGGATTGAATCGGCTACCGCCTGCAATAGGAAGAATAATAAAGAGTTAGAACAAAGAGGCGAAAAGCGATTCGGGCCGGTATGACCGCGCATCCTGTCGGAAGTATCGCACGTGCAGCGTCGGTCGCGCCAGCGACTTCGTTCTAACTGGCTATTCGGACAGGTGCCCGAAAAGCCGGCACCGCTTTGCGGCAAGTTCGCTGGTAATCAGGGAGCCGCAACAGCCAGGAGGCAGAAAGCCCCGAGTGCGATTAGTTCTGGTCGCTCTTCTTCTTGGCCGCTGCAATCGCTCGCAGCATCAACGGGTGAGCCACCTTGATCTGGGTAGCGTACGGAAGCAGATGATCGTAGATCCAGCCGCTGAAGATCGTCGCCTCCATCGCCACGGTCCACGGCTGGGGCAGAGTCTTCATCCAACATTCCAACTCGCGTCGGGTCGACCCGACCATGCCTTCCTGCTGAATTCGGCCACTCACGTCCTTCACGCAGTAGCTGATCGTCTTCTTGTGTACGTCCAGTCCGATGTAATACATATGTCCTCGAAGAACCTCCGTGGTTGTTCTCTGAATCAGCGTCGCCGCTGAGTTCAGCCTATTCAACACCACGTGCTCCTCAATGACTTAACATTCAAACATCCATGAGTAGTCCTCCTCCGACGAAGAACAGGCACCTCGGGACAGTTCGCGAGAAGCCCTGTTTGCTATGGGGCCTACTGGAAGTTCTCCGCCATCGTGATGGAACTATGCAATTCTCTCCAGACAAACCATACTGTCCGCCCGTCCCGCGAGGCGGCGAGGTTTGCTATCCACGGGACTGGGTCCTCCTCCAACTGGCGCACCCGTGTAAGCCGCTTGGTCTGGAAGTTGTAAAACAGGATCGTAGGCTTTGGAACCGCGTCAGTATCGAGCAGGTAGATCCCCGTGTCAGTCACGGCAAATGACCCCAATAACCTCTATGAGGCGCGGCAGTCACCTGCTCTTCCTGGCCGCCGCCTACCGGCATGCTCCAGATGCCTCCGCCCTCGAACTTCGAATAGTAGAGCGTCTTTGCGTCATACGATTCAAACGCTGCGAAGCCGCCGTGGTGGGTCACCTGGGCTTCCCGTCCGCTCGCGAGTTTCCGTCTCCACACCTCCCAGCTTCCAGTCCGGTTTGAGGCGAAATAGACGGCCGTCCCATCGCGCGACCAACCAGGCACAAGATTCTCGTAATTGCCCGATGTGACCGCGTGTACGTTGCGGCCCTCGGAGTCGATCAGGTAGATCTGGCCCTGCGTTGCGGGGTGATAGTCGAAGGCGATCCATTTGCCGTCGGGCGACCAGCGAGGAGTGCCGGCATAGCCTTTCTCGAAGGAGGTCCATTCGTAGAGGGTTGCTCCCATCCGCATCGCTTCTCCATATCTCATATCTTCCCGTACGGCAGGACTGGAATGTGACTTGTCCTCCATCGGGGGAGGGCTGCGGAGAATCATCTCCGCCGTCGCTACCGAGGATTCTCTTTTGCGAAACCACTTGGCCGCCTGCGCTGGACAGCGCCATACGCGAGATCACCACCGGCCCTTGCCAAAACAATTTGGGCTCAACATAAGCCACGCGCCGCCCGTCACGCGATAGCGTCCCTACTGCCGGGTACACGGTTTCCGGCTCAATGGCGCCACCTGCCGCTGCAATCCGCCATACACGGCTAAGTCCAGTTCGATCTGAGGTGAAGATAATGTGTTGTCCATCTGGCGACCACATTTGGTCCCATGCTCCCACGCCTTCATGGGTTACCTGCCGGGGCTCTCCTCCCGAGAGCGCAACGGTATAGATCTCAGGCAAACCCACCGTGGAACTCCGGGAGAAAGCCACGGTCTTTCCATCTGGAGACAGAGTCGGGGCAAAATCTCCAAACTCACTGTAAATCGGCGGGGCAGTCAGGCACCGCTTCTCTCCTGTCTCCAGAGAAAAAACCACGATGCCTCTTGGACCATCAGGCGTGCAACCGTCCGCGAGCACCAGCGATCTTCCGTTAGCCATCCACTTTGGGTAGCCCGCGTCACCGAAAGGGCATATCACATCGGTGAGTTTGCGCTCCGGCCCACCCAGTGCTGGAACGACGAAGACCCCACCCCCGCTTTCATCACAGCGGCCAAAGGCAATCTCCCGCCCGTCCGGCGACCAGTCCGCGCAGCAGATGAAACCGCTTCTGGTGTAGGTCAGCCTGAGTGGTCTTTCTTAGCCCACCAACTGCACATATAAATCACGCTTGACCGGATTTTCGCCATCCTAGATAAATGCAATCTTCTCTCCATCCGGTGAGAAAGCGGGATCCCCGACTTGGCCCGGAAGAGTGGTGAGCGGGACGAAGCGGGTGCCCGGCGATACAGCAGTCGCATTTGATCGTTGAATCTCACGTCCAGCATGAGAGTCCCGGTTGCTGACTGCCCACGAAAACAGAAATCCGTTCACCGGGATGACAAGCGCAGCTGCGATAACTACTGGAACGAGCAGCCGCCTGTGTCGGCTTCCTCCTTCTTCTGATAGCTGCTGAACCTTCTCTTCCGATCCCCTTTACAACAGCAATTTGGCCCTGCGCATCGGGGAACTCGTTCTGGACGCTGGGCATTGCTTTGAACGAGTCAAATCCATTGCCATCATCCAGTTGGCGCAGATTAGCCGCGCCTGCTTCCCCGCAGTGCGTGTGCTCGAATCGAAAAAAATGGGGGCGCGGTGATACAGACCCTTTCTCGGCCTTACATGGGGTAGCGAAGAATGATCAGAGACGTGAGAGCCTACCTCGCACGAAAGTCCCCTCGCCTCTTCCGGCGTAGGCACTACTCCGGGCTGCGCATGGTGGAGCGCGTCAGCGATATTCCAGATCACACGAAGGCACTCATCTACGTCGTTCAGCGTTCGGGTGTTCACCAATGGGCGGTCTTCGAGTGTCCTTGTTGTACCGGGCACAAAATTACCGTGAACCTGCGGAAGGACGACCATCCTCACTGGACTGCCACGAAGTCGGGCCACGCTGTCTCTTTGCATCCGTCGTTATGGTTTCATGAAGGCCGCAAAAGTCACTTCTGGATCAAGGACAATCGCGTCAGATGGGTTTAGCACAGAACGCAAGGCGCGAAGGTCAAGCGGTAAAGCATTCCTGACCTGTCACTTTCAGAGTTATTTGGCGTAGTTCTTCAGAGCTATTTGGCCGTAGTTTCGTTCGATTCGCTGTGATGCTCGCCTGATGGACGTCAAGCCGTGTGACTGCGGTTCGCATTCACAATCAAGTAGTTTGCCATGAACATAGCACTCTCTGGCCTGGCGCTGACGAACCGTCTTCTTGCCCCGTGTCATTAGTCGAGCTGATCAGGTACGCCAATATAACGATAAAACGTTACACCAAATGTCTCCGCTCCACCGACCTCTGCGGCTCTTCCATGAGAAGGCCGGTCGGTGTCTAGTGGTTTGGGTCGTTCAGAATCACTTGTTTTTCTCTTGCCCCATTTAGCCGGCACCTGATCCATAGCGGGCTTAACATGCTTTATGTTCCGAATTCTGTGGCGACCCCAATACATTTGGCGTCTTCAGGAGTTCTGTGTAATGTCAAAAGATGCGATCGGCTCGGCTGCGAATAGCCTGATCCACTGGGCGAAGAAGGGGTCCTCAAAGCGCATTCGTATGCCGTTGCCGGATTCCTCTTCACGCAGGATATTCCGATCGATTAGAGCTCCCAGGGACCTTCGCACCGTTGATGGCCCTTTACCCAGGGAACGCACAACCTTCATCGATTGAAGTTTCACACCGCGCTGCAGAACGACTACCAGCAGAGTTCGTTGCTGAATGGAAGTCAGCGCCGTCCAAAGCTGCGTGTAGAACGGATCATATTGCCGGACCAGGAGTTCTAGCGCCTGCCTGACCACTACCTCTGTCAGAACTGCGGGCTTGACGGAAACGCGGTCGCGAAGTTGGTCCCAGCAACTGTGAGCCAGCATCTGAACGTTGTATGGGACATCCTCAGCCAGGTCAAGGATAAGACTGATCGCCGAAGGATTCTGCACTTTGAACCCACTCTCCGTAAACTTCGATCCGAGGAAGGCTTCAAAGTCGGGCCTGGGCACGGGCCCCAGAAAACGAACGGTGCCCAACCGGTAAAAAGGCCGCGACGCATCCATGGTCATTGCGCTCAGCATCTGAGTCTTCGACCCGGCGAAGACATAGCCAGTTCGCTTATGGCGCTGGATCGCCGCGCGAATCTGAGCCTCAGCCGAATCTCCTCCAAGTTCTATGACCTTTTGGAACTCGTCAATCACAAGCCCCACAGCGCGTCCGGGAGGTTGCGCTTTGGCAAGAGATTCCAATCCGTTGAGTGCTTCGACCAACAGGGTCACACCGCCCTGCTCTTCGGCCCCGGAGCCCACGCTGACCTTAGCTGTCCACGCGCTGTCGGAGAGACTAAAGTCGAGTTCCGGACGTAAGCGCGAGAAGAATTTTCTAATCTGTTCGCCAGCCCGTTCTACCCCACTCTTAAGTTGCTTTGCTGCGCCCGCCACAATGCCATTCACCAGCATTTCGAGGGTCGGGTAGCTTTCGGCGTCGAGACGAAGCACCACTGAATTCGCTTCCTGAAGCTTGTCTTCCGCTGCCTTGAGGATTGAAGTCTTGCCATAACGGCGCGGCCCGATCAGAAACAGCTTGCGGCCGCTCCTAATGACTTCTTCGACCTCGGCGACTTCACTGTTCCGGTCCACGAGTTCACCGATGCCCAATTCACGGCCGAATTCAAAAGGGTTCTTCATAACACATATTTGTATCACACAGAACTGTGCCACACAATTATGTACGACATCACCACCACCAAAAATTGTGACCGAAAGGGGTTCACCTCAATAAAGAAAAATGTATGGGAGTTTAGATTTCTAGAAGCGAACGCACAGCCTGTTGGGTGCAGCGTACGAGAACAACAACTGGCACTCGGGCCGGACCTTTGAGGGATTTCTCCCAACGGAGAACTCGGCGTGGCAAGTGTTTTCGCTCAATGCAATCGTGTTTGCGTGAAGATGATGACATTGTGCAATCCGTTTTTGAACTTCTGAAGGCAATCCTAGATAACATGACGGCTCAAATGAACGGCCCAACAAACTAGAGGAGCACATTTGTGTCGTTAGGTAGCACGACGTGAGGGATGAGGCGATGAAGCTTTGCCCTACTAGGTTCGACTGCTGGAGCAATGAGGGTCCCTTATGGTCGTTAGGGTCTACTCGTAACGAAGGGAAACCATGGGATCGACATGGAGGGCTTTTGCCGCGGGAATTACGCTTGCGAGAACTGCGATGGTGGCGAGGAAACAAGATATCCCAAGGAAGGTCCACGGATCGTAGAAGCTCACGCCGTACAGGAAATCGCTGGAACCGGGAAAAGAGAGTGTGCTGTGCAGTATTGTCGATACTCCCGCACCGCTGGCGAGGCCAATGATTAACCCGACGACGACCGGGGAGAGAGCTCGTACAACAACGTCTCTCAAGATGTGCCTTGAGCTTGCTCCTAATGCCATTCGCACGCCTATTTCCTGGGTTCTTTGACTGACCACATAGGCCATTACACCGTAGATCCCGATTCCCGCCAACGACAGAGCCAGAAGGGCGAGCCCGGTAGCGAAGATGGCTAGAGCCTTGGCAAGAGTCCTCTGTGGCTGGACCAACATGGTGTCTGCGTTCCAAAGCGATACACTCGGGAGCAGGCTCGGGTCAGATTCTTCCACTGCCCTCCGGACCACTCCAAGTGCCACTTGTGGACTGTTAGGGATATTTAGGATGACGGGATACGTCATTGTGGGATCGGTGGCAAGGTAAACGTGGGTGGGATCGACTCGCGTGAGGCTGAAGAAGCGAACGTTCCTCGCTATCCCGATGACTTCGAATTCGGTCAGTTTGCCATTGAAATGCATGTCCAACTGAAAGCGCTTCCCGAGTGGATCTTGCCCCGGCCAGAACCGGCGAGCCGCGGACTCACTGATCACGGCAACGTGCGCACCGGTCGCGGCCTCCTGCCTGGTGAAATCGCGTCCTCGTAGCAGGCTGATTCCAAGCGTGCTCAGGTAATGATCCGAGGCATAACTGGCCAATGTTCGATCGCGCAGGATGCCCTCCATGGCGCCGGGTCGCTTCACCTGGATCGGCGGAGTCCATGTGCCCATCATTGGACCACGGCCATACGCGATACTGGCAAGCGCCGGCACAGTCCCGAGCTTGCTCACCAGGCGATGAAATCGGGATGCTGCCTTGATCGGATCATCACCATAATCCGCAAGAAGGAGATATACACGACTAGTTGCGAATCCGGGATCGGCGGTTTGCGACCGCAGCAGACCTCGAATCAAAAGGCCCGAACATGCCAACAGAAGCACAGATACTGCAACTTGGCCGACGACGAGTAGACTGCGGAACCTAGAGCGGCCGACGCGGCGGCCGAAAGATGTGGTCTCGTCTTTCAGTGACGTAGCAAGCTCCGGCTTCGTGAACTGCAGCGCGGGAGAGAGGCCAAAGACGATCCCGGCGATCACAGAGAGGATCAGAGCATACGCAAGTACTCTTGCATCCGGATTCAGGTTAAGACTGAAGGCGAAATCGCCCCCGAGTTGCGCGGTGAGCATCTGCGTTACAGCGGTTCGGATCAGCCTTGCTGCCAAAACGGAAAGTGCGAGACCAACCGTGCCGCCAGCCAGCGATAGCAAAACGCTCTCTGTGATCAACTGCCGAATCACGCGGGCGCGACTCGCTCCAAGCGCCAGTCGAACACTGATCTCCCTTTGCCGGGTCGCCCCGCGCGCAAGGAGCATGTTGGCGACATTGGCGCATGCGACGAAGAGCACCATGGCCACGATTAGCATCAGCGCCGCGACGCCGGCTTTAAAGCGAATGTCGTTTGTATTGCCGAAGAAAGCTGTGTGCTGGAGGGTAACCTTCAATGTGCGGTCGTGCGCGATGTAAGTGTTCGAGAATTGATGGATCAAGGCGTTGGTTTCGGCTTCCGCTTGCTTCAGAGCGACGCCGGGTTTAAGTCGCCCGAGTACCTGAAACTCAAAATCGGTTGGTTGACGCAGCCAATCCTGTCCGGAAGCTAACTGCCCCTGCATCGAAGCCGGAGCCCAAAAATCCGGAACCTGCGGAAGCAGTGAGGTTCCGGTAAATGCACCTGGAGCAACACCGATGATGGTGTAGTCGGTCCCATTGATCTTCACAGGTTTTCCGATAACCTGCGGATCGCCTTGGAAGTCGCGTTGCCATGAGGCGTGGCTCAGCACGATGACAGGATTGGCTCCGGGCGCGCGATCCTCCTCCGGGCCAAAGGTACGACCCAGCGCTGTGCCGATTCCAAAGGCGTTGAAGTAATTGCCGGAGACCATTTGACCCTGGAGATTTTTCCATTGAGTCCGAGCTTCTTCCCCGCCAGTGGAATTGGCAATCAACACATGAACTGGCCAGCTCGTGGCTACCAGATCCGCAAATGAATCTTCATGATCGCGACAATAGACATACTCGGGCCACGAAAACGCGTACTGGGTGTCGCCCGCAAATCCGCTTTCGAACCACCGCTCCAGCCGTACAACGCCTCCTGGATTTGCCACAGGGAGTGGCCGCAGTGCTACAGCGTCATATGCGGTAAAGAGGGTAGTGTTGACTCCAATCCCCAAAGCCAGCGTAACGACTGCGGTAAACGTAAAACCGGGATTGCGAGCAAGTGTCCGGAAGGCATGGCGCAGGTCCTGTCGAGTCTGTTCCAACCACAGGATGGACCGTTCCTCTCGATGCAATTGTTTTGTCTGCTCGACGCCTCCGATCGCCTGCCTGGCTCTTCGCCGCGCTTCTTCGGGAGTCATCCCCTGCATTCGAAAATCGTCTTCGAGCAACACGAGGTGTGAGCTAATCTCTCGCGCAAGCTCTTCCTCTGCGGGATTGTGCGAGAGGCTCCGAAGCTTCGCGATCATTCTTCTCAAACTCGCCAAGATCATGACTCCTCCGTCAGAACCTTATCCATCAGTCCAGCCATTTGCCGCCAGCGCTCCGTTTCCTCTCGCAGTGCCTTCAGTCCCGGTTTGGTGATGGCGTAATATTTTGCTTCCCGATTGCTCTCTGTCTTTCCCCAGGTGCCCTTGATCCAACCTTGTTGCTCCAATCGGACCAGAGCCGGATAGAGTGTGCCTTGGTTCACCTTGAGCAGGTCTTCCGAAACCTGCTCAAGCCTTGTGGCTACGCCATAGGCGTGCTGCGGGCCAATGGTGGCAAGTGTCCGAAGGACGATGAGATCGAGTGTTCCTTGCAGAATTTGAATAGGCATCTTGTTCACTAGACGTCCAAGTAATAATCGACTCAGTATCACTTGGATGTCAAGTGGACCGTTGTATCGGGACGTGGCACCGAGCGCGCCTAAATGAGCGCGTTGCGAAAAGGAGGTTGAGATATCCTGGTCCGCGGTATCCAGTTGCCAGGTCAGCCCATCGCAAACAACTATTCGTAGCGCAGCGCCACTGTCGGCTCAACCTTCATTGCTGCCCAGGCCGGAATGAGGGTTGCCGCAAGCGCCACCAGAACCAGAAGAAATATGGCCACCGCATACATTACCGGATCATGCGGCGTGACCTCGTAGAGAAGGCTCTTGAATAGTTGCGCCGTGGCCACGGATGCCGCCAGACCAATTGCCCCTCCCGCCACAATCAGCCGCACTCCCTCACTGGAGATCAGCCGCAAAATGTCCAGTCGCGTTGCTCCTAGCGCCATGCGGACTCCGATTTCCTGAGTGCGCTGCGTCGCCACAAACGAAATGACGCCGTAGAGTCCGATGACAGCCATCAGCAACCCACAAAATGCGAAGAACCCCAAGAGTGCTGTCTCAAATCTTGGGCGATCAGCCAGCTTGCTGACCTGTTCGTTCAGGGTCTCAGTCGCTACCGGGACGGTCGGATCGAGTTGCGCAATCTGCGACCGCACCCACCGAACTGTTGCCTCAGTCGAAAGCGCAGAATCTACGATCAGCAGCGGCGCGCGGCCATCCCAATTTTCGGCAGCGCTGCGTCTAAGATAATAAATCTCCGGCGCATCAGGCTCTACGAGCCCGCCATTTTTTACGTTCTCTGCCACGCCCACCACCGTGTACCACGCCGCCGCATTACCGTAGCTCGAATGTACGCGCCGGCCGATCGGGTCTTCGCCAGGAAACAGGCGAGCTGCCAGAAGTCTGCTGATGATCATCAGAGACTCCTTGGAACGACGATCTGCTTCGGTGAAATTGCGTCCACGGGCGATAGGAATATTCAATGATTGAAAGTAATCGGGCGTGACCGTCCGTACAGCCAATGGCTCGCCTGGTCCTTGCTCCGGCTTTGGCTTGCCTTCAACTACAAGATCTGACGAGCGACTGCCACCCTGCCAGCCTCCCGGAGGCACTGAATCGCTTATTCCGACAGCGCGTATACCCGGGAGACGCCTAATTGCTGCTTCTGCCTGAAGGTAAAAATCCATCTGCTTCTGGCCCGTCTTATAGCGGAACCAGGGTAGAGCGATCCGCACAGTGAAGACACCGCCCGTTTGCATTCCCAGGCGCTGTTTCTCAATGTTTTGGAAGCTCCTGAGTAGCAGCGCTGCACCGGAGAGCAGAACCATGCTCACTGCAATCTGTCCAACCACCAGGCTTCTCCGCAGGACAGTGCTCTTGAAAGTCTTCGCGGCACGCGCCGCCAAGGCAATAGCGTGTGGCCTCTGCAAAGCAGGCAACAGACCGAACAACTCTCCACAAACTAGCGATAGAAGCACTGTGAAGAGCGCGATGCGAAAATCCAGACCAGCCCGCTCAAGAAATGGAATTCCGGTGGGGGCCAGATCGAGAAAAACCCGTAGCAATCCAGCCGCAAGCGCCAATCCCACAGCCGCCCCGAAAAGCGAGAGCAATGTGGTCTCAGTGAGTCTTTGCCGAATGAGACGTGCCCGAGAGGCACCGAGTGCAGAGCGCACAGCCAGTTCGCGTTCCCGGGCCTCGCCCTTCGCCATCATCAGACTAGCTACATTCGCGCAGGCAATCGACAGGACCGCTAGTACAGAGCAGAGCAGTATCCACGCTGCCAACTGCACATCCTCAGTTTCGCGATCACGCAGCGAACGAATGCTCAGGTGAACGTCTTTGCGAACACCTGGAGGAATAACGATGTCCCGCGTATGTTCAAATAGCGGCTCCATCTCCAACTTCGCCTGGGAAATGCTCACTCCCGGCCTGAGCCGAGCAAGAGTCCGCATCGGAGTGCCGAAACCTCCGTTCGCGGTCGCCTGGGCTGCACGGTCCAGCGCCATTGGGAAGATCACGTCAGCTGACTGGAGAGTGGGAAACTGAAAATCCTTGGGCAGAACACCAACCACGCGTGCCGGACTGCCTTCTACATCGATCAAGCGGCCAACTATTCCCGGATCTAGGTTGTAATGACCCTGCCACAATCCATAGGAAATGATCACGATACGAGGCCCATTGGGCCGGTCTTCCTCAGGCAGGAAATTGCGCCCAAGTACCGGTGAAACTCCAAGCAGAGGCAGAAACTTTGCGTCGAAAAAGAGGCACTCAAGTTGTACCGGATTGTTCTCGACCAGATCGCAGGCATGTGGCATAGTTCCTTGGATCGCCATGGACTCAAATGGCTTTTGATTGTCTCGCCAATCAAAGAAGAAGCTGCCCATCATGAATTCCTGCTTCTCCAGTGAATGCACCATCCCAACTGATACCAGCCGGTCACCGTGGCCGTAGGGCAAGCTGCGGAATAGAATCCGGTCCACCACGCTGAACACGGCTGTAGTAGCCCCGATGCCCACCGCCAGGGTGGCAATCACAACGATGGTGAAGATTGGGTCGCGACGAAATCCGCGCAATGCATAACGGACATCCTGCGCCACCGTGTCCGTCCACCAGCCCGGCCGCTGCTCATTACACTCTTCCCGTGCCCGTTCCATACCGCCGAACTCGACCAGTGCCTGCCGACGCGCCTCAGAGACGGATAATCCTGCCGCCACCTTCGCCGCAATTGACTGTTCCACATGAAACTGGACCTCATCGTGAAATTCGCCGTGTTTCTTGCGAAAAATGAGGAACCGAAGCCGGGTCAGGAATTCCGTCATCATCACGACGCCTCCGCAGTTCGCCCAAGAACCAGCCCAACAGCGGCAGACAGTCGATCCCAGGTTTCGAGTTCCGTTTCTAGTTGTTTCCTGCCTGCTGCAGTCAACCTATAGAACTTTGCCCGCCGATTGTTTTCTGAGTTTCCCCAGTCCGATCTGATCCAACCCTTGTATTCCAGGCGATAGAGCGCAGGATAAAGCGATCCCTGTCCAATCTGAAGTACATCCTTTGATAGTTGCTGAATGCGCTGGGCCACACCCCATCCATGCATCGGCCCTGTGGCCAGAGTCTGCAATATGAGCAGGTCCAACGTGCCTTGCAGGAGTTCTGTGGGTGTTGGCATCCGTACCCCTCGATAGTCGACAACAGAATTACGCGGACTCTTGTCGAATGTCAAGGAGAGATAATCAATCTGTGCTCCGCACAAAGATTTCGGATGACCTAAAATCGCCGAGTCGCGTATCGAGCAATCGATTCGCACCGGGATGTTGGTGTTGTCTTCAGAATTGTCTGGCGTAGTGTCGGCGCTCGGCTGCGACGCAAGCCAGACAACCCACTCGACCAATACGAGTGGAACTCGCAAGCAGAATCGAGCACTTACTGCTTTAGCCGAGCATTTCTCCTTCTCGCGAAGTAACGCTCGCCCCTCTCGCCGTTCGTCTAGAACCCAACGGAGACGCCAAGTCGTTTGCCACAAACTAACTTGCTTTAGAAGGCTTCCTAGCTGCGCTGTAGTGGACTCGGAGGCTAAGGCTGGCCCCCGGGAAATCTTTCGGTAACGGGGGAAGAGTCTTGGCTTGCGTAATTGACTGCCACGCTGCTCGGTCTAGACCGCTGTCATGGCTGCTTTCATCGAGGTGCAATGTGGAGATCTTGCCGTCTCGAGTGATGGTGAAACTGAGGACACTAATCCGATCATGATCGGAATCTGTTCTGATCTCTTTGGGAGAGGACCCCTCAGAAGTCGTCTGTATGACTTGTTTGATATACGGGGCAAGGTCTACACCCCCAGTATCAGTGAGAACTTCAACTCCGAGAAAGTGACCGTGACCGTCGTGGGGAGCATTGATTACGCTCGGCGCAATTGGGTCCAGGAATGGAATTGGTGCACTCTGGGCTAACAGATGCGTTCCGTTGATCAAGAGACATGCAACACCTAAAAGAAGCAAACTGCGCGAAAACCTAGTGAATGTGCTTGACACGCCAAGATTCATCGAAAGACTCCGGTATTCGGCTTCCAACGGTTCGTTTCTGCGTTCAATCGTACAACACCGCAGCACGTGCAGGCCGATGGTTTCCGACCAACATAGGCTCCCTCTCGGAGCTTCGCGAGGGCTATACCCTCGCCAGCCGACCTCTCGTTAGCGACGATTCCTGAATATGTCGGAAGAAGCATCCCAGTTCGAGGTTTCTCAAAACGCTTGGCTACGATAATTATCGTTGACATACGATTGTTATCGTACTATCGTTCTTTTTCATGAAGCACCGAGCCCCAATCCACCTTTCGATCCCGCTCCCCACCGAGGCCGAACTCGCCATCCTTAATATCCTTTGGTCCACCGGCCCCGCCACCGTGCGTGAAGTCCACGACGCTCTCAGCGGCAAACAGATCGGCTACACCACGGTCCTCAAACAGATGCAGCTCATGGTTGAAAAGGGCCTGCTCGAGCGTAGCGAGCGCTTCCGTTCTCACGTGTACGGCGCTAGCCTCCCCAAGGAGCAAACCCAGCGATTGCTCGCCGGCAACCTCCTCCACCGAGCGTTCGATGGCTCCGCCAAGAACCTTGTCCTCGGCGCACTCTCCTCTAAAAAAGTCTCCGCTGCCGAGCTCGCTGAGATTCGACAGTTGCTCGATCAGTTCGAGAAAGGCTCCCGATGAATCCGCTGCCACCCTCCACTACCGCGCTTATCGCCCACGCCGCCGGCTGGACGCTCCTTCATTTTCTCTGGCAGGGCGCGCTCGTCGCCCTCATACTCGCCTGTGTTCTCGCACTACTGAGTGGACGGTCGGCCCAGCCGCGCTACCTCGCAGCTTGCGCCGCGCTGGTGCTGATGGCTATCCTCCCCCTCATCACCTTCGCCCGCATCGTTGCTGCGGAACGCAGTGCCGCCAACACCTTCCTCATCTCCATCCCCCAAAGCATCTCTGTCACTGGCCATGGCAGCGCTACTCCGACCGAGCCTCTCCTGTACCGTATCGCCGCAGCGTTCGACCGCTCCATGCCCGCCGTGCTCGCCGTCTGGTTGGCTGGAGTAGTTCTTCTCTTCCTTCGTCTCGGCATCGGCCTCATCATCGCCCGCCGCATGATGTCCGCCGCGACTCAACCCCCACCCCGCGACCTCCTCCACGTCTTCGATCGACTCGCCCGCCGCATTGAAGTCACGCGTCCCATCCGGCTCCTTCAGTCCGCGCTCGTCCAGGTCCCGACCGTGATCGGCTGGCTGCGTCCGGTTGTCCTCATTCCGCTTGGCTGCCTCAGCGGTCTGTCGCTTACGCAAGTCGAAGCCATCCTCGTCCACGAACTCTCACATATCCGCCGCCACGATTATCTCGTCAGCGTCCTCCAATCCATCGTTGAAGCCCTGCTCTTCTACCATCCCGCCGTCTGGTGGGTCTCACGCCACATCCGTCGCGAACGCGAACACTGCTGCGACGACCTCGCCGTCCAGTACGCCGAAGACGCCCTCACTTACGCCCGCGCGCTCTCACTCCTTGAGGAGCATCGCTCGGCCCTACCTGCAATCGCTCTCGGAGCCAATGGAGGAATACTAACCATGCGCATCAAACGCCTGCTCGGATCCAAAGAAAGCGCCGCCGCCCCTCAACTCGTCGCCCTCACCCTCCTCGGCCTCGTCATCGCCGCTACTGGCGTCTGCGTCACCACCGCTGCCCGTGCTCAGAACAATCCAACGCAGCTTCAGCAGTCGCAATACAACCCACCGGTCGTCACCATGGCAACGCGAGCCATCCGCGGATTCGAACCCCTTGTGAACAATGGTTCGGCTGCCTCCCGCCCGCAGGCGGTCACCGAAACTCAAAACTCACCGGCGATCGCCCCCCAGTACCAAGCCTGGCTCGATCAGGACGTCCGCTGGCTCATCTCGCCGCAGGAGCGTGCTGCCTTCCTGCAACTCACCAACGACGCAGAGCGTGACCAGTTCATCGAGCAGTTCTGGCAGCGCCGCAACTCCCCGGGCTCCGCAGCCGACTCCTACCGGGCCGAGCACTACCACCGCATCGCCTACGCCAACCAAAACTTCACGGCCGCTGGAGTCGCTGGTTGGGAGACCGACCGCGGCCGCACGTACATCGTCAACGGCGCGCCCAGCACGGTTGACTCTCACTCGTCCTCTGGCCCGTACGGCCATCCCTACCAGACCTGGGGCTACGTGACCACGCAACTGACCTTCGTCGACTTCTGCGACTGCGGGAACTACCAGCTCGTTGCCCAACCCTCGACCACCAGTTCGCCCTCTAATTCGCAGCCTAAGAAAATTGAGAAGCCCGCCGTCCGCAACGTCACCTACCAGCCCAGCGCAGCACCTCAACCGGACTCCGCCAAGCCGATGCGCGTCTCCGCCGGTGTCATGGCCGGACAGGTCTTAACCCGCGTCAATCCGATCTATCCACCTGACGCCAAAGCGGCCCATGTGGAAGGGGCAGTCGTTCTCCATGCCGTCATCTCAAAGACCGGAGAAGTACGCGACTTGTACGTCGTCAGCGGCCCCGATGAGCTGCAAGCGAGTGCCCTCGATGCCATCGGGCAATGGATATACAAGCCCTACCTCCTCAACGGCCAGCCGACCGAAGTGGAGACGACCATCACCGTCAACTACACGCTGGACGATCCTGCAGATTCACAATCGCAGGATGACGAGTCTGCCTCCGGCGTTGTGCCGAGGAAGATCGGCGGCGGCGTCTCTGCGCCGGTGCTCATCTACTCAGCCGCGGCCGAGTACACCGAACAGGCAAAGAAGGACAAGGTCGGCGGCACGGTGCTCGTCAACTTCTGGGTTGATGAACAGGGAATGACCAAGCATGTGCACGTACTCCGTGGAGTGGGCGACGGCCTGGATGAGAAGGCCGTAGAAGCTGTGAAGCAATACAGGTTCAAGCCCGCAATGGAAGGCGGCATGCCAGTCCTCGTTGAGATAAATAGCGAGGTCAACTTCAAAAGCTTTGAATCCAAAATACTTGCCTAACCTACCAACCCTCTAGCCCCTTAGGAGCTCGATGGAAACTGTCGTCCCGTGTGAAGAGTGGGAAGCCGGGCCTCTCTATGGCTTTCCATGCTTTCCATACTCTGTCATTTCCTTGGTCTGTAGCGCGGTTTCAAGAAGTGGTGGCATCGTTCCGGCCGGATGACGGGGAATCCGGAACTATCCTGTTTTTGCCGGGAGAGTCAGTTTTCGATAAGTTGCCCGAGTGGCTTCACACTAACCGCTACCTATAATTCTGTTCCGTAGACATTTGCGCAGGAGTATCTTCAGAGGGCGTCTATTCCTCTTCCGGAGCCGCTCATGAAAAAGCTTATTTTTCTGCTCTAGCGCTGGTCAGCCTTGCCCTACCGATTGCTGTTTGTGCGCAGCAGCCACCGATCATCGACCGTCAGCTCTTCT
>Ga0210406_10001284_pt1 | contig 31312 bp, 28 predicted proteins | sample IncBWC30MmetaG_FD_155454 | JGI IMG/M metagenome (GOLD analysis project Ga0210406, IMG submission 155454) | Forest soil microbial communities from Barre Woods Harvard Forest LTER site, Petersham, Massachusetts, United States - Inc-BW-C-30-M | ecosystem: Environmental > Terrestrial > Soil >... | reverse complement strand
TGAGGTGGGTGTGGTTGCGCTCATTACTCGACGCTAGATGCCGCTGCAACGAGAGTCCCTGGAACGGTGGATTGCAACGGCACGCACATTATCGCACAGCACTGCGGCTTGCGAAGAGAACAGAAGGCTGGAAGGCGGTACTGCACTTCCGTACTGAGAGTTTTATGTGAGAGTTTATGAATGCTTTGTTACTTGACCGGCGGAGTCGCTCTGTTACGCTTGTGAGTACCCTCTCGAACCAGCGGAATGCGCAGTTCATCCCGGCCGAGAGGAGGCAATTATGGGCTCAGAACGCCGCCAGGTCGCCCGCTACCACATTCGCACGCCATTGCGTTTTCGTGCCGTCAATCTAGCCTCCGACACGAGCGAGCACTTCACGGAAGCCATCAATATTTCGCGGGGCGGGTTTTTCTTTGCGTCATCGGCGCCGTTGCAGGTGGGCATGCCAATCGATTGCACGCTGCGGATGCCGGCGGAAGTCACCGGCAGTAAGCCGCAGGAGACGCGGTGCACGGCGCGGGTGGTCCATGTGCGCAACGAGCCGTACGGAGACGGGCGGATCGGGTTTGGCGCGGAGATTGAGAAATACCACGCACCGTAGAGCGGTTCCGACCGTCTGAATTCCAAATCTAAAGCTCAGGGAACCTTGACCGTAGTTTTTGCGCTGCCGACGTTTTCGAACCGGTCGTAGACGCGCACGGCAATCGTATGCTCGGTTTCGTGCGGAGCACTTGCGGGCAAGTTGATTGAGAATTGATACAAGCTGATTGAGAATTGATACTGCTCTTCTGGCGCATCGCTGATTCCGTTTTTCGGGGTCACAATGATCCAGTCGCCGCCGTCTAAGCTATATTGAGCGCGTTCGATGCTGCTGGTCGCGTCGTGAGCAGTAAACTTCACTATGGCGCTTTCTTCGCAACCTCCACCCTGGCAACGGCTCCAATTGTCGGTTGCCAATCCTTCGATCATTGGTGGGGTATTATCAACGACGAAACGATCGCTTTCGCGCTCCGCAGTCAGGGTTTGGTCGGGAGGATTCGAAACGGCGTCGGTGGCAACGATTTTGAGGTAATAGGCGCCGTCGGGCATGGCGGTGCTGTCCCAGGAATAGAATTTCTGCTCGAGCTTGCCCTTCAGAAGTTTCCACTCGCTTTCGTTTTCTCCCCGGAAATAAACAGAGAAGCGCAGATCGTCGTCGTTATCGTCGTGGGCGGCCCATAGCACGGATTGAAAACCTTTTTGCTGGAAGCCCTGTGGCGGCTGTTCAAATCGCGCCGGGGACGAGCTCTGTGTGATGACCACGCCGATTGGATTCGACGTTTGCGGCTGACGCAGATTCACGCTGGGCTGCTGGCCGCTTTGGATGATGATGTTGGATTGCGCGCGCACCCCGGGATCTTGCACCGCGATGGCGTCGATCACCGGCGCCACGTTCCGCGGCAGGTAGCCGAGGCTAACCCAGCTGACGCCGTCGCCAGCGCGCCCGTCGTGAAGCACAGCTTTCCATTGTGCGAAACGCGCGGGCGGGCATTCGGTGGCGCTCCCTGGTTTGGAGTAAGGGCCGAACCAGCGCGACCATTCCTTGCCGGGATCTTCGGTGTTACCAGAGCGCACAAAAAATTCCAGGCGAGGCGCTCCCGAAGATGCGGAAGACTTTCCCGCGGGCTTGCCCGAAGGTGGAGGCGGGGGGCCCCACCAATCGAGGCGTCCCCACTGCGAAAAAAGCTGGGCATCGAAAGAGCGCGATTCGTAAGTGCCTTCCGGTTCGTACTCGGGTCCGACGGAGAAAACTTTTCCCGGATTTGCGGTGCACAGGAAGAGCTTGCCGCTGGAATTGCGGACGATGCCGGTAATCTGCGCGGAGCCGGCCTTGGCGAGATGAGAGAAGACGCCGCGGCCATCGATCGCGAGGAGCGCGCCGTTATTTCCGCTGCCGGCGAGAAGGCGCCCATCGGAATTGATCGCGAGCGCATAGACGATATCGTCGCGGGAATTCCACAGCTCTTCAGGTGCGCCATCCGGTGAAAGGCGGTAAATGCTGGAGGAAAGCTGTTGCGGAAAAGGGAGGAACGGCGTTTGTCCCTGTGCTTGGCTGCCGACCACAACGGCGCCGCCCGTGATGGTCGTGGTGCCTTGGGGCGTAGTGATCACGGTAGTAGGCGCCGGCGTCGAGGGACGCTGCTTTTCTCCGATGGCGGCCGCGTAGATTTTTCCGTCGGGAGCCACGGCGAGTGCGGTGACTTCGCGCTTGGCTGTTTCGTAGAGAACAAAACCTTCGGCGGCGGTCGCATCTTTGTCTTTGCGGGCGTTTTTGTTACTAGCGCGGGTCAAGCGGAGAATGCGTCCGCTCGGCTCCGTGCCCGCCAGTAGATCGTTGTGCGCGTCGAAGGCCAGGACGCGAATGTGAGCTTCGTCGCTGGCGTAGAAGAGCTCGCTCTTGCCGTCAGGAGAGACGGCAAAGACCTGCCCCTTGTCGCCGGTGGCTACGAAGAGAGTGCCGTCGGGTGCAAAGGCCAGATCCCAGATGTATTTGGTCTTGGGATCGAAAAAGGCAGTTTTTTCGCCGGAGGCGGAGACGCGATAGACCTTGCCGTCGGGAGAGGTGGCGACGTAGAGCGCGCCTTTGGCGTCGAAGGCGATGGCTTGAGCGACGAGATCGGTAGACTCAAAAACCGTAGCCGGCTTGCCTGTCCCGTTGCTGTCGAAGCGGAAGACTTTGGCGGGCGAGCCACCCGCCGCGTAGAGCGCACCCTTCGGGTCCACCCGCAGGGACCACAGATAGGAGGCGTCCGCGTCGGCGATGAGCGTGAATTTTGGCGCAAGCTCCAGGCGTCCGTCGCTGCGAACGGCTACGCCGTGAGGAGTGCCCTTGAGAAAATCCTCGTAGGAGGCTTGGCGCCAGGTGCGGGTGTGCTCGGCGACCGCCGAAGGGAGGCAAAAAAGAGAGTGGAAGCAAAGGAAGCAAAGGAGGTTGAGGACCGGTGTAAAACCGTGGTTGGAAACGGTGCCGACTTTGAGGTCCTTCACACATCCCTTTCGGAAGCGCTCCGGATGACAGGCTTGCATGTCGTGATTCGTCAAAGGTGGCATCAGGACTCTTATCGGATTTGGAGGTTCAAGGAGATTACGCCGGAAACCGGTCCGCCGAGCGGTATGAAAGATTCGCCGGCGAGGGATTCGCGCAGAACCTGGACGCTGCCTGGAGCGGGGCGGCCGTCGAGTACGTTGATTTGCGACAGCGGAATGTTGGGGAGCTCTTTGTCTTCCCATAGTAGCGTCGGCGAGGGCATAAACAGTCCGACATAAAGCCGATCGTTACGGCGCTCGCGATTGAGGACAGCAATGAGTTGGTCGAGTCCGGAAGGCCCGCTGGAGCCGCCGAACGCGAATCCGCGCGAAGCGCGGTTGAGGGTGTCGCCGTCGGTGACAAGGATGCGCAGTGTGGCGCCGCGGACGATTTGATCGGGAACGCGGACAGTTGTTTCTTCAACGCGGGCCGAACCGCGGTACGGATGCAGCAGGATACGTACGCGCAGGGTTTCGCCGGGAGCGGCCTCGCCCTTTTCAAGCCAGGCACTGTCGATCGTGAAGGATTGGCGGCCGGGAACGCTTTCGACGCGCAGGGAGATGCGCTCGACGTCAGGAACTTCGAACGCGTTTGCGAATAGGCGCGCAAAAATGCTTTGCACGCTGATGGCTATGGGAAGCCCGTCGGGGTTAAGAGTGTCGCCGGGAGCGTAGGTATTTTCGATTTGCACGGGCGTGTGGCCGCGCAGGCGAATTTCGCCGCTAAGGTGCAACGTCGTTCCCTCTCCATAGACCGCGTTTTGCGTCAGGCCGTTGAACGCCGTGATGGCCACCAGCAGAGGAGTGAGCTTTGGGTGGCTGACCACGTCGAAGTGCAATTTCTTCTCGCCGATTGACGTGGCGACATTGAGGTCAAGCGGAATCATCGCTGGGGGCACGCCAAGTTTTCCGGTCACCGCGGTGAGGTGGTCGCCGGTGATCGTGCCGATGGCGCCGCCGACGTTCACAATTTTCGTGGAAGCGAGATCGGAAGACAGCGTGGTCAGGACGCGGCTGCGTGCCATCGGGAGTTGCACGTCGCCGAGATTCAGAAAGGGATGGCCGCAAAGAAACACGCGGTCGCCTTGCACGGCGGTCACGGTGCACGCCGAGTTGATGGAGGCGTCGCCCTGCACGAGGACCATTCCAGCCATGTCGCCAGGTACGAGATGCGCGTCATCCGGGCGCGGAGCTGACGTGCCTCCTTGCGCGGCGACAAAGCCGTAACTTTGGATTTGCGGCGCGAATTGCTGCAACGTAGCGGACTGAAAACCGGAGAAGACCAGCGGAGTCTCGATCGGCGCGAGAGCGGTTCCGGTAGGGAGCGAAAAGGATGCATCGGTTTTTTGTACAGCCGACGTGTCTAGCGGGAGCGGGAATTCTTGCGCGCCGCTTTGCGCGGGCGGGCGCACGACGTCTTCGATGGGTGTCACGCCCGCGATGGGATCTTTGGTGAAAATGCCGAGCCTGAGCGAAAGGGCGCCTGCCAGTTTGCCATCGAGATAGACGGGGCTGCCGCTCATGCCTGCGGCGACGCCAGTGCGCTCCACCTTCGGGCCTTTCAGTTGAACCAGAATGATGGATTGCCGAGGCCCGAGGAAGTTGGGCATCACTCCGATTACCTCCAGGTCGAACCTTTCCACCTGGTCTCCGGCGAAGATGGTGTACGCGTAGCCCTGCATGCCCGCTCGGACCTGGTCAAGCGGTAGAATCTCATTGGATTGCGCGACGGCGGCAACGGGCAGAATGGCAATCGTTAAGGCGAAGCAGAGGGCTCTGAGGATTCGTGCGGACAAATGGAGCGCGGCCGGCGGCATGAACTGCTAATGATACTTGGGGCGGGCACTGGGTGGCAATCGCACATGCTGCACGTGCGAGTACCAATCGACAGTCCTGAACGTCCTAGTGCGGGAGAGGTGTTGCTTTCCTCGTAGCTGATTAGCATAATAACTGCCTCGCGGCGTCAACTAAATCGGAGTGAAGGTCTGGGGTTAAACCATGTGTCCACGGCGCAGATTCTTTCGCAGCAACCAACTTGGTTTAACGCTGGTGGAGATGGTAATGACGCTCGCCATCGGCTTGATCCTGGTGAGCATCGCGTTACCGGTGTTGGTCGGAGCGGTTCAGAATTATCGCCTGAACAGTATGGCGCAGCAAACCGCAAATTTCGTCGAGCTCACTCGATACACAGCGATACGGCGAAACACCGTCGTGACCATGCGGCAGACAACGCAAAGCGGGAATACCGTCTTCTTTATCGATTTGCAAGGCGATGGAACCCTGGACGCGGGCGATCCGATGCTCATGTTGCCGAGCGATATGCAGATCGCGAATGGAGCGTCCCTGACTCCCAATTCGGCGAGCATCGGGATTCCCGGCCTGCAGGATTTTGCAGGCACCATTGCGTTCGACTACCGCGGCACGGTGAATTTTCCGCCCGGCGGCGCAATGGGGCCTTACTTCCTGGCTCTCGGATATACGAACCAGGCGCAATACGGGTGTCGTGCGGTCACTGTTATTGTCATGGGGCAGACCAAGCTTTGGAAGGCCCCTGCTGGCGGCCCGTGGACGTGGATGTAAGAGCGGAACAAGGGAAGGGATGCACTTGGCAAAGTCGAATCGTGATACGAAAACCGGCCCCGCGCCGAACGGCTTCTCCGTTCTGGAAATGATACTGGCCAGCGCCGTCCTGATGGTCGGGGTAATTTCCGTGGTCCAACTGGTGCCCGCAAGCTTGAACTCCAGCATCGGCAACCGCTTGGACACCGTCGCTACCGTGGTGGCCCAGCGCGAGTTGGATCAGATGTTGAGCCAGCCGCTCAACGTGAACACTTTCGTGGATAACGATGGACAGACCGTCAGGCTGGGTGGCGCAGGCGCGCCTGGTGCCCCGGTGGCGATGAACGGAGGCTACGCGACGATCCAGTTCGCGGCGTCCCTTCCTCCGACCGGGTTCTACAAATCTTATACGGATCTGAACGACCCAACCGGTCCGAGCTTTGATTTGCGCTGGGCAGTATTTCCCCAAGTCAGCAACGGAGTCGTTGTGGGCAGGCGCATCATTATCGGCTGCCGCCGCACCAATGATGGCGGCAACCAACAGTTATTGCTGCCGGTGATTTTGGATAGTTCCGTGCAGAAGTAGTGCCGAAGCGATCGAAATGAAAAAACAGACGCACAGTGCTCGAGGGTTCTCACTGGTTGAATTGCTGATCGGAACGATCCTGTTCACAATCATTACCGGCATCGCGTTTTCGCTCTTGATGAGCGCGCAATTGCGCTACCAGGGTGAAAGCTCGGTGACACAGGCCTTCCAGCAAGCCAACGTGGCCTTGGATCAGATCGTGCGCGATATACATTCGGCCGGCTACCCGCCTATGAGTTCCTTCAGCGCGGCGACGGCAAGCGGTAACCCGTACGGGTACGCGTTGCCGTTCGCCTGGACGCCAAGCTACCCTCTGACGCCATGTATCGTTGGGAGCACTTGCACGGTTCCGGGACAATACGATCTGATCGTGGAAGCTGACATAGGCAACGGCCAACGCGTACAGTGGATACGCTATTCGCTGCAGGGCACCACTCTGATGCGGGGCATGACGCCTAAAGGGGCGGGCGATCCCGTGGGCGCAACCGATTCATCGCTAGCGCCGTATCTTGATAACGTCATGAACGGCAACAGTTCGCTTCCGATTTTCACATATACTTTTGACAACACCACACCGCCTCCACCGTCGCAGCCTTCGTTTATACGCGAGGTAAATGTTACACTCATTGTGCAGTCCGCTCATCCCGATCCGCAAACCCAGCAATACCGTACTATCACTTTGACCGGCCAGGCGGTACGCTTTAATCCGAACCAGTGAACAAACCGTGAGAGCACAGCAAAATCGACAACCGACAGAACGGGGCGTGGCCATGGTCATCGCCCTTTTCACGTTGATGCTCATCAGCGTAGTGGCCACGGCGCTGATTTTGATGGCAGGTACCGAATCGGCCCTGAAGGGGAATTACAAGTCCGCGATGCAATCGTTCTATGACGCGAAGGCGGGTTTGGAGGAAGGGCGCGGCCGGCTGTGGGCTCGCAATCCAAACTCCATTGCGAGTTGTCTCAACCCTGGAGGCGGAGCGATGATGCCGCTGAACCAGGTGTGCTACATCTTGAATCCGTCGCCCGGCGAGGTGGTGAACCCGCAGGATCTGAGTGCGGCCAATCCATATGCCGACAATGAATATTTGACGGAATGGAACACTACCGCCATCCCGAGCGGTGCTAGTTACAACACGGTGATATCGAATTCGCCGATCGCCAGCGCCAACATTGCCGGGCCGTTGTACAAGTGGGTGCGCATCACGCCCCGGACGGAATCTTCGGGGAACATCGACGTCGATGGAATCAATGGGATAGACAACCTGAATCCGCTCTTCTTCGACGGGATGCAACAACGTCTCTCGACGAATGGTATCCCGGTTCCCGCTGCCAGCCAGGTGCTGACCATAACGGCGCTAGCGGTCACACCGTACGGCAGCCGTCGCATGGTGCAGTACACTGTGGCGCTCGCTGGTTCTGCCGCGGCTTTGGCGAATGTTTCCTCCGCTCTGACCCTGGATGGCAATGGTGTTAGCTTCACGGGCCCCAGTGCTGGGACCGGCGGTAGGGGCAACGGCAACTTTCAGATTGATGGTAATGACAGCAATGCGCCCCCCGCAACGCAATCCGGCATTCCGGCCATCGGATATACAAATTCTAGTGATGGACCCAGCGTGTCGATGGCGGCAACGCCCTCAGGTAATTATCTAAGTCCGGCAGGCGTTCCGAACGTTGGCATCGTTTCCCTTCCGCCGATCCTTCAGACTCCTGGCGGCCTCCAAACCCTCGTTAACAGCATCACGCAAAGTGCGGATCTAGTGCTTAGTCCTTCCCCAGGCACCGCGGCGGACCAGAACAGTCTGCCCTCCGCCATGTCCGCGTCAAATCCCAAGATCGTCGTTGTCAATGGCGACTTCAATTTGCACGGGAATGGTACCGGCTACGGCCTTCTCCTCGTGACGGGAACGTTGGACTACGATCCCGATGCGTCGTGGAACGGACTCATTCTTGTAATTGGACAAGGCACATTTACCTCCAGTAGGCGGGGTGTGGGAGTGATTAACGGAGCGGTTTTCGTCGCGCAAACGCTCGACGCGAATGGTGCCTTATTGGCCAGTCTAGGCTACAGCTCCTTTACTCAAACGGGAGGAGGCAACGGCATCCAGTACAGCAGCAATTGGGTTAAGGCTACGCAAGCTTTGATGACATATCAGGTTCTCTCGTTTCGAGAAATTCCTCTGGCAACTCCTTGATCGCGGCTCACGGGCTCTTCGTTGTGGCACCTTCTGATTTTTGCTCTTGCTTGCGCCCAAACCGCTGATGCGTTATTCCTCTCTGTGTCTGTTGACTCCATGAGAGGTCCCTGTAGATGAACAACTGGACGCGCGTGAAGACCTGGTTGCCATATGTCTCTGTCCTTGCCCTCGCGCTTGGCGCCATGACGGACGCCAGGAAAATCGAGGCAGGAGCAGGAACCGCGATCGATGACGACTGGGCATACTACGGGCATGACGCCGGCGGCATGCGCTATTCGCCTCTGACGCAAATCAACCGGGAGAATGTTTCGGCGTTGAAGATCGCCTGGACCTTCCACACAGGTGATGTTTCGGACGGCGGCGGTGACCGAAAGCGCAGTGGATTCGAAACAACACCACTTCTGGTTGACGCGACGCTCTATCTCACCACGCCCTTTAATCGCGTGATCGCCCTCGACCCCGAAACGGGAAGGCAGCGCTGGGCATATGACCCGAAGATTGCCTTGGACGGCGACTACGGCGACGGGCTCGTCAACCGCGGCGTTGCGACTTGGCTCGATTCCGCGCGGCCAAGCGGTCAGCCGTGCCACCGGAGAATCTTCGAGTCCACACAAGACGCGCGCCTTCTGGCCGTCGATGCGGCGAATGGTGCATTGTGCGCGGACTTTGGCAAAGGCGGCCTGGTTAATTTACGCGATGTTGCTGGTTATCATCCCGGCTGGTACCACATGACTTCGCCTCCCGCCGTGATCGATGACCTGGTAATCGTCGGCTCAGCGATTGACGACAACCACCGAGTGGACATGGCGCGCGGCATCGTGCGCGCGTACGACGCGCGCACCGGCTCACTGCGCTGGAGCTGGGACCCGATTGCGCAGAACCAGCCCGCCACAGCGGCAAACGCCACCGCGAACACCTTTCGCAGCGGTGCCGGCAACGCCTGGTCCATCATGGCCGTCGACCCGGAGCGAGACTTGATCTTTGTTCCCACCGGCAGCGCCAGCCCCGACTATTACGGCGGTTTGCGGCCCGGCGACGACAAATGGGCCAATTCCGTCGTGGCGCTGCGCGCAAAAACCGGCGAAGTGGCTTGGGGATTTCAGCTCGTGCATCACGATTTGTGGGATTTCGATAGCGCGTCGCCTCCTTTGCTTACCACCTTGCGCCACGGCGGACAGGACGTCCCTGTCGTTATTCAGGGCAACAAGTCCGGCCTGCTCTATGTGCTGAACCGCGACACCGGCAAGCCGGTTTTCCCCGTCGAAGAGCGAGCCGTGCCGCAGAGCGATGTCCCCGGCGAGGTGACTTCGCCAACTCAGCCCTTTCCTCTTGCGCCGCCACCGCTGGCCGCGCAAACGCTCACCGCCGAGGAGGCTTGGGGACCGACGCCGGAAGATCGTGAGGCTTGTCGCAAGACCATCGCGCAGTTGCGCAACCAGGGAATTTTCACGCCGCCCAGCTTACAGGGCACCCTCATGGTGCCCGGCAACGTAGGCGGCATGACCTGGAGCGGCTACGCGTTCGACCCACGGCACAGTTTGCTGGTCACGAATACGAACAACATCGTCGCCCTCGCGCGCCTGATTCCGCGCGCGAAATATGATCAGCGTGGCTCACACACCGAAGATGGTGACTATGGCGACCAGACCGGTGCGCCTTACGCTTTGTACCGACGCTTCCTGCAGTCTCCTTCCGATTTGCCGTGCAGCGCGCCGCCCTGGGGACTCCTCACGGCAGTTGACATGACGGAGGGGAAGATCCGCTGGCAGGTCCCGCTTGGCTCGATGCAGGATTTTGGCGGTGCGCACAAGCAGCAGATTCCCCCCGGTTCGATCAGCCTCGGCGGCCCCATCGTCACCGCAGGCGGTGTGGTGTTCATCGCCGGCACAACCGATTCCTACATCCGCGGCTTTGACGTCGAAACCGGTAAAGAGCTCTGGAAGGCGCAGCTCCCGGCCAGCGCAAACGCCACGCCGATGACTTATCGGTTGGGAGCGAGTGGAAAACAATACCTGGTAATCGCCGCGGGCGGGCATCCAAAGATTACAGAAGAGAAGTTGAGCGACGCGCTGGTGGCTTTCACTCTTCCTTGAGCGCGCCTGTGGCACAGCCAATCTTGGCTGTGCGCTGATCGCACTTTAATGCCAGCGCTAATCCATGTGGTGGTGCATCGCAAAGATTTTGTCGAGCGAATCTTCGTAAGGATACACGTGCACCATCCATCCGAAGATCGCCGGCCGGAACCGCCCGCCGGCCGCATCACAAGCATCCTGGGTGGCGATCGAGCCTTTGAGGCCGAACTTCGTCCAGTCCGCGTTGCGCAGTTGCGCGCGCGGCGGCATGCACAGATTCGTATGCAGGTGCCACATCGCCACGCTCAGCGGCACGCGCTCGTTGAGCTGCTCCTCGCTCGCCCGCTTAGGCATCGTGTACATCGCGCCCACCAGTTCATATCCCGTTGAAGTCTTCTTACAGAGCAGCGACGTCGGCCTCCCCGGATCAAACGTGAACACTTCCAGAAATCCGTTCCGGTAACTCGTGAAGTGATATTCCGGCTGCGGGATATTCGGCAGGAAAATCTTGAAGCCATCGTTCAGCGCCACGCGATAGTCGCGATATTTCTCGATCCCGGCGCGAAGCTGCGTCACAATTTCATTGGCACGTTGCACGTCCTCCGGAGTTCGCTCGCGCATCGCCGTCATGGTCATGTGCTGGCTGTGCGCGTCGTGATGCCCCGGCGTCATGTCGTGGACCGCCGCCTTTTCATTCGCATGCTCGTCGCTCATGTCCATACCGGGCATGCTGCTGTGATCGGCATCCGGTGCCTGGGAGGCTGATTGCTGCATGGACGCATCCTGCGCCGGTGCGCGATGCGCCGGCAAAGCTGCCAGCAAGATAGTGAACACAAAAAGCGCGCCAAAGAGCATTCCGGCTTTCGCCGCGACTTGAGCGGCCGTGCTACGTGCGGACATCAGGGTTCTCCTGCACTAAATAATACGTAAGCGCTAAGGAAAAGATTGCAGGCCCCATCGCGCAGTTGCCCCGCCAAAACTGTTCAAACGGACAGGTTTCCTCATCTTGAAACTCTGTGCGCTCTGTGACCTCTGTGGTGAAATTCTTGTTCTTATCTCCCATGCTAAAATCACCCCGTGAAAAAGCGCACCATCCACCCCGCGAAACATCTCACTGGTGGAGTCGAGCCTCCCGGCGACAAATCCATCTCCCACCGCTACGCCATGATTGCCGCGCTAGCTGAGGGTGCGAGCGAGTTGCGGCATTTTGCCGCCGCCGCCGATTGTCACAGCACGCTCGAGTGCATGAAAGCCCTGGGCGCCGAAGTGAAACTCGACAAAGACACCGTACGCATCACCGGGCACGGCTTGCGCGGGCTGAAGGGCTCGCGCCGCGCTCTCGATGCCGGAAACTCCGGCACCACCATACGCCTGCTCGCGGGCATCCTTGCCGGCCAGCAATTTGCATCGCAATTGACCGGCGACGCCTCGCTGCAAAAGCGCCCCATGAAGCGCGTCGTCGGGCCTCTCCGCCAGATGGGTGCCGACATCCGCGCGCGCGACGACAATTTCGCGCCCCTCGAGATTCGAGGCGGCCGTCTGCACGCCATCGACTTTAAGATGCCCATGGCCAGCGCCCAGGTAAAGTCCGCGGTGCTACTCGCGGGGCTTTTTGCCGAGGGAGAAACCATCGTCACCGAGCCTGCCCGCACCCGCGATCACACCGAGCTGGCTCTCGAGGAATTTGGCGCGCCCGTCGAAAAAAGCGGTAAGACCATCCGCATTCAGGGGCTGGCCGAGGGCAATGGCGCCCCCAAATTGCAATCGCGCTCCCTGGATGTCCCCGGCGACCTCTCCTCAGCGGTATTCTTCATCGCCGCCGCTTCGCTCTTTCCAGACTCGAACCTGCTGATTCACAACGTCGGCCTGAATCCCACGCGCACCGCAATTCTCGATGTGTTCGCCTCCATGGGCGCCTCGCTTCAGATGCTTTCTGTGCGCAGCGCTCATGGAGAGATCGTAGGAGACTTGGCGGTGAAAGGCGCATCTCTCAAAGGTGGCGTGATTGCCGGCGAGCAGATTCCTCTGGTCATCGACGAATTGCCCATGCTCGCCGCCCTCGGCCCCTACACCGAGCAGGGAATCGAGATTCGCGATGCCGCCGAGTTGCGCGTGAAAGAGAGCGACCGCATCGCCGCGCTCGCCGAAAATCTCTGCCGCATGGGCGCCACCGTAGAAGAGCGCCCAGACGGTCTGCGCGTCGAAGGCCGCTCAGCCGGAAAGCTGCGCGGCGCGGAAATCGAACCCCACGGCGACCACCGCATCGCCATGGCCTTCGCCGTGGCAGCCCTCGGCGCGATTGGCGCAACCGTAATCCGCGACGCCGACTGCGCCGCCGTCTCCTACCCAAACTTTTATGAAGATCTAGACCGAGTCGCCGAACGTTAGACAGGCAAGCAAACCTCGGACCCGCGCTAGTGACCTGGTCCGAAGTAGCGGTAGTGCCCGGTGATTTTCCAGTTGAACAGAACATCTTCCATCTGCGGCCCGCGTCCGATGTTATGAACCACGAGATATCGTCCCGTCTGCCCCGACTTGCGATTCACCACGATGCCAATGTGAGGTACGTTGCCGCCGAGGTCCCAGGTCACAAGATCGCCGGGAGAATAATCTTCGCTACGCGCGCTGATCGGTAGGAGCTCGCCGTTGCGCGCGAAGAAAGTCATCAAGTTGGGAACTCGCCGGTGATCGATGTTGGTGTCGGTATGAGCAAGAAGCCATCGGCGCTGATTTGGGTACGCTGAGAAATTGCGCACCATATCCTCGTGCACCTCTTTTTGCAGATCAATCCCGACCGCTCGGTATGCACGAATTATTTCATCGGTGCAAACACCGGTCTCAGGAGAAACGTCCCCGTTCGGGTACGGAATGCGGACGTAAGCGGGGTCATATCGGACAGTATGGTGTGTGCGTTCAATGGCGGCGTCGACAAGTTTCTTAAGAAATTGCTGATGTGATGGCGAAATTACGGGCGGGTATTGTGCTGGCGCGGGCGGAAGAATCTGCGAGGCTAAATAGCAGACAATCAGCGCCAGGTATCGCATCGTCGAGGATTCAGGAAGCAAGCTTAACAGGCCTTCGTCGAATGCGGCAGAGCTCAACTGGTTTTGTGTATCGAGATAGACCCGTAGCTCGTCTTCAGCGTAATCTTCGGCCCACGCCCCCGACCGTACTTACCCTCTAGGTGAGAATCCCCGGATTCGGTGGACGTCTTTTTCAACGTGTCTGCTTCAAATTCCGAATCGATATCTCCCGAGTGGCAATCGGCCAAAATCTCAAAACTTGAAGACTCGGGCAAAGTTACAGTGATCGGTGCGGAGGAATTCGTGATTTCTATGTCTTCTTTCGGCGGCGAAGAGAAGCGCACCTGAATATTGCCGTTGCGGTTCTCGATCGTCACCTTCCCGCCGGCGTTTTCGATGGTGATGTCCTCATCGCGCGTTCGCGCAATCAAATTACCAGGCGCATCGACCACATCCAGGTTCCCCGACCCCGCTTCCATGTGGCCGGAGAGCTGCGTTAGCGTCAAATCCGTGCGGTGCGACACAAAGCGCACGCCCTTGGCGACTTTGTCCGCACGAATCGGCCCCACAAATTCCCCGTTAATTGTAAAACTGCCGCTGGCGTTCACGACCTCGACGCTTCCGCCGTGCCCGGAAATCTTCACGTCGCCCTTGGTGTCTGAAATCTTGGCGTCGCCGTGGCGCATGTCCACGCTCACGTCTCCGCCTGTGCCGCGCACGTCGATGTCGCCGTTGCCATTGTCGATGCTGACCTGCGAAGCCATGTCCGAAACGCTCACATCGCCCTTGTCCGAGTGAATGGCCAGCAAAGCCTTCTTCGGCACCGTGATGTCCATATCCACGCTGACATGCGAGTTCCCCGCTCCGGTCGGCCGCACTTCGTAGCCGTCGCCATTCTGAACAATCTCTGCGGAAACTCGTTCGCTTAGCTTTTTCGCGCCGCTTTCACTCCAGCTCTTTACGCTGACCTTGCCGGCCACGCGAATTTCCGGCGTGTCGGAGGCGCGAACGGTGATATCGCCGCGCCCGCCGCGCACGGTTACGCGCGCGTTCGCCGGGACCGGTTTGGGCGCCACATCAATGCTGCTGGCAAAGGCCTCGCCCCCAATATCGATCTCGTCCATCCCCGGAAGGCGTCGCCGCGCCTGGTCCACGCCAACGACAATCCCCACCAGCGCGAGCAGGCCCAGCACCAGAAAAACTTCCCCCGCCGTGATTCGCGAAGCGCCCGGCTGCACCCCTCGCGCGTTTGCGGTTCGCTCATAAATCTTGATCGCGCCCCAGAAAATCAGGATCAGCGGCCACCAGCGCAGGATGATTCCCGTCAGTTCAAAGCCCCGATAGTTGTGCAGCAGAAACAGCAAGCCGATGAAGATCAGAACCAGTCCGCTGAAAACGCTGCTGCCACGTGGGCGAAGTCCGGCCATGAGTGTTTATTGTCCCTGGCCCGGCAGTGAATTCTGCGCGGGGCCGGGCGTTGCCGGGGGAACAGCGGGGGGCGGCGCCGTGGTCGAATCGATGTGGCCATCCATCGGCGCCACCGACGATGCCAGCAGTACTGCGCCAATCACGATCAAAATAAAAGGCCAGGTGTTCGAGAAATCAAAATAGCCGTTGCGCATTTCATGCAGTAGAAACAACACGCCGACGGTAACAATCACCGCGGGCCCCATCAGCCCGCGTATCGTGCACCGGGGACACCGGCAGCGAATCCCATTGCTCATTCGTTCGACCTCTTACCGCCCGCCAAGCCGGCTCTTAAACATCAGCAAGCCCACAATGATCAAAATAATCGGCCAGAACTGCTGGATCCTCCACCACGGGAACCAGTCAAAGTTGTGCAGCAGCAGCAATATCCCGATCCCAATGATCAGGAACGGTCCCACGGGTTTTCCTTTGCTGAAATTTTCCAGAGGATCTTCCAGTCGTTGGCCTGCCAACCGCGCTTTCGCCGTGCGATACGCGTCCACCGGCATGTAAACCCAGAGCGCCGAGATGCAGATCCACAGCGCCGCTTCCGCTCCGCCGCTCACTGCTCCGTCCACACCGATAATGAAAAGAAACAGGAAAATCGCCAGGTGAATAATGCCTTTGCCGAATTGCTCGTTATAGAAAGCGCCAAGCCCCGGCAAAAATCCCAGGAAAAACGCCAGCACCGGGCTAGGCCCAAGTCCGGGTGCAGGTGGCACCGAAGCCGCCGCCATGGGAGGTGCCGCTGTTCCGCCCGGAACCGCGGCTGCCACAGGCGTCATCGGAAGCCCCATCACGTTCGCCAGGCAATCTTCGCAATACAACACATCGCGAACCGGCCGAACGCACACCGCGCACAGCGCCTTGCCGCAATTCCGGCAGTACCCTACGGCATCCGCATCGGGATGCACCGCACACTTCATAGCACGCTCCTCGAAATCATAGTCCGCCAAGCCCGCCGCAGACGCTCGGCATTTCCATCGCCAGCACTTCTACTTGCCGGGCCAGATCATTGGCGCGGTTCTGCTGCCGCGGCGTTGCCGGCTTCGAGCCATCGGTGCTGCCAGGCTGCTTCTGCGGGGACGATTCAGGAACCGTGCTTTCCGGATTTGCGCGCAGATCATTGTCCTCGCGCAAACGCGATTGAATTTCGTTCACCACGCGCAGATTGTTCACGAACTGCACGCTGCTCCCGTAAGCTAGATGTAGTGTGCTGTTCGCCTTGTGGTAGATCGTCGCAGGCTGCAGGTCCGCCAGTTTCGGATGCCGCCAATTCAATCCCGCCGCAGTCACGAAAAGAATCAGCGTGGCAGCCACGGAAAGGGCGCCATAGGCAAACCGCATCGATGCAACTCCGCGCAGCCAGCCCAAAACCGCCCGCCACCCGGTCAGCGCCTCGCGCGGTCCCAAAGTCTTGTCCAGAATCGAGTACACCAGCCGCGGCGGCTCCGCAATCTGCTCCATGCCATGCAAGCCGGTCAGCAACTCCGAGACGCTGGCCACCAGTGGTGCGCACCGCGCGCACGAAGGCACATGCGCGGAGAACTCAGCTAGTTCAGCGGAGTTCAACACTCCGTCAAGATAATCGCTAAGCCGCGCTTCCGTTTGTTCGCAAGTCCAATTCATACTTCACTCCAAAGCCCTGCCGCAAAGCCCATCACGAAGGCCGCACTCCCATTTGCTGCAAAACGCGCGCCAATTCAATCCGTCCGCGGTTAATCCTTGATTTTACCGTGCCTTCGGGCACCGATAAAACCCGTTGTATCTCACCGTATTCCAATTGTTGCAAGTCCCTCAAAATCACTGCCTCCCGCAATTCCGGCGAAAGCTTGGTCAGCGCCGTTTGCACTTGCCCGCTGAGCTCCCCCAGCAGCGCCTGCTCGTCCGGCCGTCGCCCCGTCGATTCCTTGGTCTCCACCACCGCCATCTTGTCGTCCAGCGAATCCGTCACCCGGTCTCGCTTGGTCCGCCGGTAGTGGTCGATCAACAGGTTGCGCGTCACGCTGGTCACCCAAGTCGCAAACCCGCCGTGCGCCGAACGATAGCTTGCCAGCGTCCGGTAAACCCGCAGGAAGACGTCCTGCGAGAGGTCCTCCGCTTCCGTGCCGTTCCCCGTAAACCTATAGCAAATGTTGAAGATCCGGCGCGAATGACGGCGCACAAGCTCTTCCCAGGCCGAACCGTCGCCCTGGAGGCATTGCTGGACCAGTTGGGCATCCTGCTCCAACGTCTCATCAGCCTCGAATCCTGGTACGGTGACATGCGCGACCACCCTCGGTCAATTTCTTGTAAACCGTGAGCAGCCTATCTCGGCCTGCCATACAATGGAACGAAAAGTGCCCCCTAAATGTTCCCTTAGGCACCAACCCCCCCGGCCGGAAAGCAATCGCCGCATCTTACTCACCCGTAGGGAGAAACACAACGATGTCCCCCTCCGAACGCCAGCGGCGTGAGGGATCTGCCTTTGCCTTACGTAGCGGCCATCTTTAGATGGGCGCGGCCCGACTGCATCAAGCCGGAGACGACGTTTTCTGCGGGCGCGCTGAATGAGTCCCGTACCTGTCAACGAGCCGTGATAAATCTGCTTCGCTTCTTGACAAACAGTCGCTTGTTGTGTACCATCAGCGGTGGGTAATAGCACGTATCGTGCCCGTAGCGCCAGCATATCTGCTGGCGTTTTTGCTTTCCAGGGCCTGCCCGCAGGCCTAGTTTTCCTTGCCTCTCTCGCGAGAGACAGCGGCATTTTTTCATGAACCTTGGCGCACCTGTAAGTCCCTTTAGAATCAACACTTGCAAAAGTGTATCAAAACAAAGCACTTTAACTATCTTTAGAATGAACACTTACGTAAAAAGGGGGGAGGGGGGGGGTGACCAGGGTACAGACCGTGCGCATCCCTGACAAAATAGGCCGGGAACGTCTTCCTCTGAACCCCGGCCGGACCGGCCCAGAGAGGGACTAAGGTTTCGCCAGATCATTGTCTCGCTTCTTACCACTCACTTAGTCCTCGTCCAGACCGCATAATTTCGCATAAGGTCTATCCGGATTAAGTCGATTTGACCTAACGACCGGAATCGTATGTAATTGCGCGATGCGTTTTCGCTCGAGATTTCTCTTTATCGGCATCTTCGCTGCGGCACTCGCCGGCCTGCCAACCCGGGCGCAGGTCTCCGGCAGCATCACCGGTGCCGTCACCGACCCGTCGGGCGCGCCAATTTCCGCCGCTGCGGTGACCGCCAGGAATCTCGAAACCGGCGCCGTCCGAAACGCTACCACCGACGATGCCGGGCGCTACCTGGTTTTATCGCTCGCCGTAGGGCAATACGAAGTGCGAGTGACCAAGCCAGGCTTCACGGAAGCGGTCCGCAGCGGCATTCAGCTCGTCATAGGCCAGGAAGCAAGGGTGGACCTGAATCTGCAAGTTGGCGCTGTCGAGACGCAAGTCATCGTCTCTTCCGATGTCTTGTTCGTTGCCACCGCAACAAACGACATCTCCGGCCTGGTCGGCGCCCGGCAAATTAAAGACCTCCCTCTCAACGGCCGCAGCTTTGACCTCCTCCTCCCGCTCAATCCTGGCATCGTCAATTTCACTTCGCAAAAAACCGGAGGCACCGGCATCTCCAATTCCACCACCGCTAATAATTTTGCCGTCGAGGGCAATCGCCCGCAGCAAAATCTTTTTCTCCTCAATGGCGTCGAGTACACCGGCGCCGCCGAAAACAATATGCAGCCCGGCGGCACCAGCGGCATGCTGCTCGGCGTGGACGCGGTGCGCGAATTTAACGTGCAACGCGATTCCTATAGCGCCGAATTCGGCAAGCATCCCGGCGGCCAGGTCATCATCGTCACGCAATCCGGCAGCAATCAATGGCATGGCTCTGTCTTTGAATTTCTTCGCAACAACGCTCTCGATGCTCCGAACTTCTTCGACCAAGGCTCCGCTCCACCATTCCAACGCAACCAGTTCGGCGCTTCCGCCGGCGGCCCACTCCGAGCCAACAACACCTTCTTCTTCGCCAACTACGAGGGTTTCCGGCAAAATCTCCACCAGACCTCCGCCGCCTTCGTCCCCGACGCGGCCTCGCGTGCGGCCGCCGTTCCCAGCGTGCAGCCGCTGCTCAATCTCTGGCCCGCGCCACCCGCGGGCGCTCCCGACTTCAATGGCATCGCCCAAGTCTTCAGCAGCCCGCTGCAAACCATCCGCGAGGATTTCGGCACCGTCCGGGTCGACCACACTTTTTCACCAAGAGATTCCCTCGCGGCCATCTACACGGTCGACGACGGCGACGATTTCACCGCCACGCCACCCGACCCCTTCAGCTCGGACATCGTCAGCCTGCGCGAGCAGGTAGTCAGCCTCGAAGAAACGCACGTGTTCTCGCCAACCCTGCTGAACACTGCGCGCTTCGGCTTCTCCCGCGCCGGATATTTCTTTACCGGAGAGCCCACGCCGGGCAGTCCCGCCACCAGCGTCCCTGGATTCCTTCTCGGCCACCCGGTAGGCGCCGTGGTCGTCGGAGGCAGTGCCGCCTCCAACCCGCAGGCTTCGATCGGCCTCGCCGGCAGCAACAACGGCAGCAACCTGCGCATCGCCAGAAATCTTTACACCTATGAAGATCGCCTGACATTGACGCACGGACGGCACCAACTTAGTTTCGGCGCGTGGGCGCAGCAATTCCAATCCAACGAAACCATCGCGCTAAGTCAGTTTGGACAAGCCACTTTCGCCAGTTTGCAGACATTTCTTCAGGGAACCGTAGGAACTTTTCTCTTCGACCCATCCCCCACGGAAATGAACTGGCGCGCCTGGTTTGGCGCACTTTACGTCGAGGATGTCATCCGCTGGAGCCCGAAACTAACGATCTCCCTCGGCTTTCGCGATGAAACCTCCAACGGCTGGAACGAGCCGCACGGCCGAGCTGCCAATTACGCCTTCAGCAACGGCCTCATCTCCAGCCAGCCACACATAGGAACCGCGCTGTTCACCAATAACAACGCAATAGCTCTCCCGCAGCCGCGTGTCGGTATTGCCTGGAGCCCGCTCGGCCCCAAAACCGTCTTCCGCGCCGGTTTCGGCATGTACAACGATCTGCAAGACGCCCTCGGCTACCGTGCCGACCAAAACGCTCCGTTCAATCCCACCTACAGCCTCGCCGCGCTTCCCGTCTCCAAGCTGCCTATCAACCCAGCAGCCGCCGTTCCCGCAGCCGCCAAGCTCGTCCCTGGCGGAGTTCAGCCCGATATGCAAACGCCGACACTTATTTCATGGTCCCTTCGCGTCGAACGCCAGCTTTCTCCGAACACGGATTTGACCCTTGGCTACGTCGGCTCGCACGGGTATCACGAAATCGTCGGCGTCGATGCTAACGAGCCGGTCCCGACCATCTGCCCCGCCGCTCCGTGCCCTGCCGTCTTTCCCACCTACGATCCGAGCCTCCCCACCACGGCGACAAATTCGCCCACCATCAGCTCCCCGATCGGCTCGCCCCTCGCCGGCGCACCCGTTCCTGCCGGCACTTACTACATTCCTGCGGGCACTGCAAAGCCCACTCCCTCTCTGGCCAACACCTGGACGTGGTTTTCCCGCGGAGACAGTTCCTACCACGCGCTGCAAATTGACCTGCGCCGCCGCTTCAGTCACGGCCTGTCCCTGCGCGGCGTCTACACTTGGTCGAAAGCCCTCGACGATGGTGACTCCGTCAATCAAACCACTGCCGGCAACGCCCCCGGCCTCGTCTCCAATCCCTTCAATCTCGGCATCGATAAGGGACTTGCCACTTTTGACGTCAGAAACGCTGGGGTCGTCAATGCGCTCTACACCCTGCCCTTCGGGCAGGGTCAGGCGCTGGCGAGCGGACTCCAAGGTTGGAGCAACAAATTAGTCAGCGGATGGTCCGTAGCCAGCATTGTCACTGCGCAATCCGGCTTTCCCTTCACTCCGCAGCTGAGCTACAACCCTTCTAATAGCGGCGACACCCGCAATCCCGTGCGCCCTTTCCTTAATCCCAAGTTCACCGGGCCCGTCATTCTCGGCAATCCCAATCAGTGGTTCAATCCCGCCGCCTTCATTGCCCCTCCCTCTGCCAGCGGCTTCGCTGGCAACGCCGGCCGCGACACGTACATCGGCCCCGCCCTGGCCACCTGGGATTTTTCCGTGCTGAAAGACACTGCCATTCGCGAGCGACTCAACCTCCAATTCCGCGCCGAAATCTTCAACCTCCTGAATCGCGCCAATTTCAACACCCCCAACCTCATCGTCTTCACTCCACCCACAGCAACAAACCTAACCGGCCTCTCCGGCACCGCCGGCGCCATCACCAGCACCTCCACCACCTCCCGCCAAATCCAATTCGGATTGAAATTACTTTGGTGACATTGTCGCAAGCTCGCGTTCAAACCAGACCATCATAAGTGAAAGCGGCTCCCAACCCGTGGGAAGAAGGCCGGAACACGGTCGGCATAGTCATCGAACTGGACACCAAAAGCTTCGCGGAGAAGCTTTTCTTCGGAGCGGATGCGAATGCGGTTGCCGACAAGAAAAACGATAGTGGCAGCACCCAGTGCCCACCACGTCGTGAAAGCCAACCCTGTGGCGATCATCAGGCCGAACATTCCGAGATAAATGGGATTACGCACCACTGCGTACGGTCCTTGGGTGATTAATTCGTGTCCTTGGATCACGCGGGCCTCGTAGGTCCACTGCATTCCGAGCGTCCGCACGGCTATCAGGCAAAACCAGCAACTGGAGTACGCCAGCGCGACGGCGACAGCGGCTAGAATCACCTCCCCAAAACGTGAAGGGGGCAGCGGCCACCACTGCGTACGGTGAAAGGAACCAACCAGAGCGAAACCGACACCCTGAAGTGCGATACCCCACTTCGCCGCCGCTACACGTTTGGTTTCTTCCGCCTTGGGCGGTTTTTTGCGGAGTAAGAAGGTAGCGCCGAAAAAGAGCCACGCCAAAAAGACGAGAATAAGAGTACCGACACCGACCATGTCTATTCCCATGATGGTCTCCAATCTAGTCCCTCGGGAAGTGTCGAAACCAGCGCACATTCCATTGGCTCGATAAACTCGGTTCTCCCTTCCGGCAGCGCTGACAGGTTCAATCGAATTGATTTTCTCCTCAATGCGAAGGATACTACTCGCAGCAAGGATTCTCAGTAGATATACCTACGGCGGCATTCCCAAATGCCGTCCCGAAGGGTACAGCCCGAAGTAGACCTTGCCTCAAGATGGCGGTAGGAAGTAGCACCGACCATCGAACCTGAGCGAGTAGACCGCTTCATCGCATCGTGTCGCGGACGCAAAAGCAGGGGAGGCAAGAACGCAAAACGGGCCTGGGCTCAGGTTGAGCAAACGGAATCCGGCAGATGACACTTTCGTTGGAGTGTCTAATGCCGTACAAGGTTTCGCTCAGTAAGAAAGCAATCCGACTGAGCATGTCATTTCCACCAGACTGGCTAGAATCAATCGCAGCGACCGTAGGCGCAGTCTCTCTACTAGTTTCTTCTTTGCGACGCTTGTCAAATTCGGGCGCGAACAGTTAGCAAAAGCCCGGAAAGCCAGAGCCGACAAAGAGGTTCAGCAGTTACGCTTGACATTGGCTACTGAAGGCCCGTTCCAACAGGTTCTTTCCACTTCTACTGCTCAGGGTCCGGCAGGTATTGCAGAGGGGCCAGCGTCCATAGCTCAGTTACGGCAGCAAATCTCGGCCATCGAGCAGAAAGTCCAAAACCACCGAAACGATATAGTCGAGGTGAGAAAGATCGACCCGGTGCTTGAAGCCACGATCAAGGCCAGCATCGACAACCTAACCAAACGAATCGAATTCCTGGAGAAAACGAGGCTCGAAAAATGGGACGTTGCGATTGTGGTCTTTCAAATATTGAGCGGATTAGGTGTGATTTTGGGAGGAGCGTTCGCGATACTCAAATACCTTCATCCCTAGAAGAAACGCAAATCTTCGCTGCTAGTTCAAGCGCAAAGAGCGAAGAATTGTAGCTGTCGCGAGACCCCTGAAGCCATCGTGGTTAAGCTTGAAAACCCACTCCGGATGATCGAATGGAGCGGCTGCACGCGTGGGAACGGCGAGCCGGATGGACGGAAAAGACTGCATGATGCGATTTTAGAAGGGTGCACTCGAATCGTGCAAATCACGTCGAAGCCATTCAATTCATCGCGTATCCCGCAGCCTTCCACGCCTCGACCCCGCCTTTCAGCACCGTGACGCTCGTAAAGCCCTGTTCTTGGTATTTCGCTGCCTGACCGACAGCGCTCGCTTCGCCGGGTCAAGCTCAATAGAAGATGATTTCCTGCGTCTTTGGCAGCGAGGCCGCGCGGGGCTGGAACTTGGTGAACGATATAGACCCCTCCAGATTAAACATCCGACATTTGGCCTCGTCCTCGTAGGCGCAGACTAGCAGCGCTTGCTTTGCGTTTGTTTTTGCGTGCGCTTGCTGCACGCTGATTCGTTTGATGTCTGCCATCTGTCCTCCCGGGAGGCCAAAAACAGTCCAGAAACAGCTAAGTGCTTGAAAATAAATGGCTAGATAATTTGGGGTAGGGAACTGACGGTCGGTTGCCCTGTGGTGGTTAGCCCCCTACCCCGCGAGTGGTCTTGCATGTATAGACGAGGCAAGGGGGTAATAAGTTTCCTGGAAAGGGCAAAGATTTTTGGGGGTGCGGTGAGGGACGGGATTAGGGGTGTGCAAACCCGGACAGCCAGAAATGGCTGTCCCACTGGTAAAGCGCTCTCTTTTAACATTTGTAGCGATCAGGGGAGAGGGACGGTGTCGAGGTAGCGGGCCACGGACACGTTCCATTTGAATTTGTCGCGGATGGCGGATTGCAGGGATTGGGCGGCGACGGGTTCGCCGTGGGTTAGATAGGTTTGTTTTGGCGGGGCGGGCAGGCCGGTAAGCCAGCGGAGGAGTTCGCTTTTGCCGGCGTGGGCGGAGAATTGGCCTAGCTCGACGATTTCGGCGTTGACGGGAACTTCCTGGCCGAAGAGGTGGATGGTCTTCGCGCCTTCTTGCAGCGCGCGGCCGCGGGTGCCTTGGGCTTGAAATCCGGCGAGGATGACGGCATTGCGGGCGTCGGGCAGGCGCTGCGCTAGATGATGCAGGACGCGGCCGCCGGTCACCATGCCGCTGGCGGAGACGATGATGCACGGGGTCTTCACGTTGTTAATCTGCTTGGATTCTTCCGTCGTACGGGTGAGATGAAACTGGTGGACGTCGAGCGGGTCGCCTTTGCCGCCGGCCTCTTCGCGGGTGTAGTCGAGGTCGTGATCTTCGGAGTGCTTCAGATATAGGTCGGTGGCGCTGAGGGCCATGGGGCTGTCGACGTACACCGGGAGGCGCGGGATGCGCTGCTGATCTTCCAGCTGGCGCAGGTAATACATGAAAGTTTGCGTGCGGCCGATGGCGAAGGCTGGGATGACGATGGAGCCGCCGCGCTTGGCTACGCGATTGACGATGGCGGCGAGGAGTTCGGCGGGATCGCCCGCTGGGTGGTCGCGATCGCCGTAGGTGGATTCGCAGAGGAGGACATCGGCGTTTACGGGTGGCGTGGTTGGATCTTTGATGATGGGCTGGTCGTAGCGGCCAATATCACCGGAGAAAATGACGACGGTTTTCTTGCCATTTTCGTTGATGGTAAGGACCAGGCTGGAAGAGCCGAGAATGTGGCCGGCGTCGTAAGAGTCGATGTGAAATTCGGGGCTAATGTCGAAGCCGCCGCTGCGGGGCATAGGCTTCATGGCGCGCAGAACGGGATCGACGTCTTCGGAGGTGTAAAGCGGCTCGGCGTTGGGATGGTGATTGTTCGGATGTTCTTTGGCATGCAAGGCGTCCTCTTCCTGCAGGTGGGCGGAGTCTTTAAGCAGCAGCGTGGTTAGCTCGATGGTGGCAGGGTTGGCGAAGATGGAGGCGCGGTAGCCGTCTAGGACGAAGCGAGGAAGTAAACCGGTGTGATCGAGATGAGCGTGGGTGAGGACCGCGTAGTCAATTGTCTTGGGATCGGTGGGAAGAGGTTTGTAGTTGCGGTCGCTGAGCTCGGGGGTGCCTTGGAAAATGCCGCAGTCGACAAGCAGGCGCTTGCCTGCGGCTTCGACGAGATATTTGGACCCGGTGACTGTTCCGGCGGCGCCGAGAAAAGTGAGTTTGGGCATAGGGGTGTCATTTTTACAGAAATTGGGGATAGCTGCCAGCAGATGGGGATAAGAAAGAGCGAAAGAGAAAAGCCAGCGCAGAAACCCTCAGAGTGCGGAGGTCGCCTGCTTCTTCTCGGTTTTCTTTTTGCTGGCCATTACACAGTCAAACCTGCCGGCCTTGCTCCTGGGGTCTTCGTGTTCTCTTGCTTATCACTTACTTGCCATTTCTTAGAATCTGCTTCTCCTCGGGAGAAAACTGACGATAGCGGCCGGTTTCGATTTCGCGCTCGCGCGCAAACGGCGGCATCTCGCGCAATCTTTGCAACGCCTTTTGCATTTCCGGTCGAAGCGGCGCATCCGATTGCGAGGTGGCCCGCTCGGTGGTGGAACGCTCCGGGATTGAACGTGCGGTACGATAACTGGCCGGCGTCACGGTCGTTGTGTCAAGGGAGGGAACAGGCCCACGCGGCCCAGCGGTCGCCACGTTGCTGTTTGTGTAGTTCGTGTTGGCTGCGCCTCCCGGTCCGGGGGGTCTCCAGGATCTTGCGGGTCCGTTCTGATTGGCCTGGGGCCGTGCGTTGGGATCTGCCGTCGGAGGTTTATCGTTCCCGTTGTCAGGATCCGGATAGCCCGCCGGATGGCCTGAAGGACCGTAGTATGGGTAAGAATAGTAGTAGGGATCGGGCGCGTAATACCATGGGCTGTAGCCGTAGCCATACGGATACCCCCATCCCCAATACGGCCACCCGAAGCCGAAGCCAAATCCAAATCCAAATCCCCAGCCCCATCCGTATCCGTGTCCCCAATATCCGCCGCCCCAGCCGTAGCCCCGCCCACCCCAGCCGTAGCCTCGGCCACCCCAGCCATAGGCGCCGCGACCGCCGTAGTAGCCCCCGCCATGATATCCGCCGAAGGAGCGTGCGCCGGCGTAACCAGAGCGGCCTCCGCCGTAGAAACCTCCACCCCCGCGAAAAGCTCCTCCGCCACCTCCATGAAATCCGCCGCCACCGCCACCGTGGAATCCTCCTCCCCCACCATGACCTCCACGTTGCGCAAGCACCGGCTGCGGCAACGAACTGAGCGCGATCAGCGCGACGAGGACAAAAACTATTCGAAATAAGATGGCTTTCTTCATATCACTACCCTCAGGTTCAGGTCTCCTGATCCTTAGATGACAAATACTCTTCTAAGGGTTCCAAAGCAATGCGAAGATAACAGCAGAAACCCAAAGAAATCTACGGAGATTGGTTCTTGATTGCCCCTAGATTTCTCGAATTTCGGGAACAGCAAGCGCGTTTTCAAAAGTGATGGAAATGGACGAGCCCTTCCGGACATTATTCACGAGGGCGGGCCTGAAACAGACGATGCAAGTTCCGCCTTCATGCCGCACGCTCGGATATACAACACCTGCCGATCCTTCCTCAAGAAGCTCTCCGGCCAAACGTTGGGATGCTTTGTAACTGCTCGCGTTCAAACAATCTCTAAAACGAGCGTCGCCGCGAATATCATGAAACGCGCCTCGAAAATCAGCGAGGAAATCGACGTAGGAAAAAGTCTCTTTCTCCTGCCAATGGACTTCCTGGAGCTCTCTGCTCTTGTGGTAGGCCATTTCCAGTTCCGAGGTCTCGCGGGCGAATGCAGCGTACCATGCGCCCCGTTCCGGCCCGTTGAAGCGGCTTCCGAAGGGATTTGCATGCGTAAAGGCTGCGTTGACAATATGCGAGTAAGAAAGGCCAAAGACCAATTCCCGTACCGAAATACCTGGAAGCAGGCCAGCTTCCCCGAGAAGGCGGTCGTTTGTAGCCCCCTCCAGTTCGAATAACGCGTTCAATTCGTGGGGATCATCCGTGAGGCGCCCCAGAACGCTCTCGTCGCGATCCGTATACCGGGCGGGAATAAGACGATGCGTATCGTCACGGAGAACATCGGAAACGCGGGGTAGCGACCTATCGCCCGCCACGGCGAGAATCCAGAAGTTGACGCACGCGCAACATTGCAGGAAGCCCGCCTTTGATCATGTAGCTAAGGGGAGCCTCCCCTTCAAACATCGGGTTTTCATTCGGCAGTTGAATCCAGCGGTCGGCGAGCTTCTTGCTGTAGAGGATGTTTAACCCTTTGAAGATCCCGGTCAGAATAGAAATCCGCGTCAGCCGGTCTTGGTCAAGCGTGCCACGCGCTTTTTTCTTCAATTCGTAAAATGCGCCATTGGAGATGCCTCCCAGCAATTGTCTGGCATCTTCGTCGCGCAATTCCCAAAGTTCGCGAATCTTCAAGAACGCTTTCACCGCCGAAGGACTCAAGCGCTTCAGGACGTCCTTACTGGAAAAGTCAGCTGGCTTTTCCCAAGCAATGCCTGCTGGGAGTTGATTGATGGCGGCCATGTTAGCCTCCTAGGACTTCTCCATATATGGAGCATTATATATCCATTATTGGATAGAGGCAATTTCTTTTATGCGCAAGGCATCGGTGACTGCGTGGCGGAGAGACAATGCAGGCTCGCCGCGATGGAGAGCCTGGCTGGTCAGCTTTATGGACTATGATTCATCGCATGCAAAATTCGCATGAGGATGGGGCAGAGTTTGGCTCTGCCACTTAGTCGGCGGCTGTGGCTTGCTGCTTTTTCGCGACGATTTGGTCGATTTGCAGGCCTAGGCCTTTGGCTACGCCGGTGCCGTAGGCGGGATCGGCTTTGTAGAAGTGTTGAATTTGCAGCTCCTGGATGCGGCGCGGAATGCTGCTCATGCTGGCGACGATGTTGCCGATTAGGCGCGTTTTGGCGTCGGCGGCCATCAGGCGGAAGAGATTGCCGGGTTGCGTGTAGTAATCGGAGTCCAGGCGGTGATTGTGGCGGTCGACCGTGCCGGCGACTTCTTTGGGTCGCTCGCGGTATTGCGCAGCTTCTTTCGGGCCGCCGAAACTGTTGGGTTCGTAGTTGGCTTGCGCGCCGTGATTGCCGTCGAAGCGCATGGCGCCGTCGCGATTGTAGGTGTGCACCGGGCATTGCGGCTTGTTGATGGGCAGGCCGTCGTAGTTGACGCCGAGGCGGTAGCGGTGCGCGTCGGGATAGGAGATCAGGCGCGCTTGCAGCATTTTGTCTGGGGAGAAGCCCATGCCAGGGACGATGTTGCGCGGCTCGAAGGCCGCTTGCTCGACTTCCGCGAAATAATTTTCGGGATTGCGGTCGAGAACGAGTTCGCCAACTTCGATGAGGGGATAGTCTTTGTGTGGCCAGACCTTGGTTAGATCAAACGGATTGATGTGGTACGTGTCGGCCTGCTTTTCGGGCATGATTTGGACGGAGACGCGCCACTTTGGGAAGTTGCCTTCCTTGATGGCGTTGAAGAGATCGCGCTGGGCGTAATCGGGATCCTTGCCGCGCATATCGTCAGCGGATTCGCGAGTGAAATTCTTGATGCCCTGCTTGGTCTTGAAATGCCACTTCACGTAGAAGAGTTCATTTTTGTCGTTGATCAGGCTGTAGGTATGGCTGCTGAAGCCGTCCATGTGGCGGTAGCCGTCGGGAGTGCCACGGTCGGAGAAGAGAATGGTGACTTGATGGAGGGATTCGGGGGAGAGGGACCAGAAATCCCACATCATGGTGGGAGATTTGAGATTGGTTTCAGGATCGCGCTTCTGCGTGTGGATGAAATCGCCGAACTTTAGAGGATCGCGGATGAAGAAGACGGGAGTGTTGTTGCCGGTCATGTCCCAGTTGCCTTCTTCGGTGTAGAACTTGAGGGCGAAGCCGCGCGGGTCACGCTCGGTGTCAGCGGAACCTTTTTCGCCGCCGACGGTGGAGAAGCGAATGAACGTGGGCGCTTTTTTGCCGACGGCGTTGAAGAGTTTCGCTGTCGTGAATTTGGGCATGTCAGGGTTGGTGCAAACAAAATAGCCGTGGGCACCGGAGCCTTTTGCGTGGACTACGCGCTCGGGAATGCGCTCGCGATTGAAGTGGGCCATTTTTTCGAAGAGCAGGAAATCCTCGAAGACCACCGGGCCGCGCGGTCCAACCGTGAGCGAATTCTGGTTGTCGCCTACTGGGCGGCCTGCGTCCGTGGTCATGATGTTCTTTTTTTCTTCAGCCATCGATCCTCCTAAAGTGCTGCACGCTTACGCGCACCAGGTAACAGTGTAAGGCGCGGACAGGTATACTGCCAATATATAGATTGGATAAAATGGATAGGCATTGCCTATAGGAGAGGGCCGTGGAACTGCATCAACTTCGATATTTTTGTGCGGTGGCAGACAGCGGATCGTTCAGCCGGGCCGCGGAGCAGTCGCACGTTTCGCAGCCGTCGCTGTCTCAGCAAATTCTTAAGCTGGAGGATGAGCTGGGGGCGCGGCTGTTTGACCGGCTGGGGCGTTCCGTGCGGCTTACGGACCTGGGCAAGGCGTTTTTGCCGCGGGCGCGAGCGGTGCTGCGGGAACTGGAGGCGGCGCGCGGGGATGTGGTGGAACGAAAGGATTCGATCGGAGGGGGGATTTGCGTTGGCGTGATTCCCACGATTGCGCCGTACTTTTTGCCGGCGCAACTGGCATTTTTGTCGCGGCGTTTTCCTCAGGCGCGGGTGACGGTAGTGGAAGAGATCACGCCGGTATTGCTGGAGCGGCTGCGCGCGAGCTTGGTGGACGTGGCGATTCTGGCGCTGCCGATTCGCGGGCACGAGTTCGAGACGTTCCCGTTGCTGACCGAGCATTTGTTTGCGGCGTTGCCCAAGACCCATAAGTACGCGAAGCGGTCGTCTCTTGCCCTGAAGGAACTTCGCGTGGAGCCGTTTCTTTTGCTGCGCGATGGTCACTGTTTTCGCGATACCGCGGTGGCTGCTTGCGATCGGGCGCGGCTGAACCCGCAGATTGTTTTTGAGAGCGGGCAGTTCAGCAGCATATTGAGCATGGTGGGGGCAGGGATGGGAGTGTCGATTGTTCCGGAGATGGCCGTGGAGAAGAAATCAGGTTGCCGCTTTGTGCGAATCGCGGATGCAGAGGCGTCGCGGACGATTGGAGCGGTAGTGTTGCGCGGGAGGTCGCTTACGCGGCTGCAACAGGCTTTTTTGGCGCACTTACGTTCAGGGCCAATCGCCGAATGATTGGAGAGGTAGAGTGGTGAGATTTCACTTTCGCGCGGCTCTCGCGCTTCGCTCGGTGGACGAATCCAAAGGCCTGATGCTAACATTATCCGCGCTGCAGCTCGGTGGGGCCGTGGCGCAGTTGGGAGCGCGCCTCGATGGCATCGAGGAGGTCGTGGGTTCGAATCCCATCGGCTCCACCAAATTTCATTTCCAATCGGAATGCGCTGCTATTCACCCCCTCACGTTGGCCTTTTTTCCATCTGAATTATTGGCAGCGACTCGCCGTTTACTAGCGGGACTTCCAGATTCTTGACGGGGAGATAGCCGCGGGCGCGGAAGAGCTTCGCGCCGGTCAGCGTGGCGCCCATCTCGAACCGCGAAAAGCCGGCCGATTTCGCCGCGTTTTCGCAGGCGTCGAGGAGCAGGGTGCCGACGCCGCGGCGAGCCCAGTCTGGGTGGATGAAGAACGCGCGAATTTTGGCGGCGTCGTGGCGCGGGTCGAGGAGATCGTCGTGGCGGTCGGTCCATTGGTCGGCGCCGTAGAGTGTTTTGCGCTTGCTCCATCCACCACAGGCGATGATGAGCGGCTGCGCAGGCGATTCGGCGGGGCAATGCTCGACGACCAGATAGGTGCCGTCGGAAATGAGCTGGGTATCGACACCGAAGACGGTGGCCAGCGCGCCTTCCATCTGCGCAGGAGTGTAATCCTGGGCCTGGAGGCGGCGGACGGAGGCGTCGATGAGCGCGCGGAGGACGGGAAGGTCGGCAAGGAGGGCGGGACGGATGCGGAAGCTGGACGGCATGACGGACTCGTGCAGATTGTAACGGCAAAGGGGCGCAACGCTTTTAGTTATTTACTCGGCGGCCGGGGTGGGTATGATGCGGGCGCGGCATTGGCGGTGAGGAGACGCACGTGAGGAAATGGATTGCGGCTTGCGCAGTCGCGGCGTTGCTGATTTCTGGCAAAGCTCTACACGCGCAGCAGGGCGCGAGCGAAGCAACCGCGGCTAGCGCGGCCGCGCGACAGACGGAGACCGATGAGTATACGCGGTACGAATTACTGGCTCCCGACAGCGCGAGCTTTCGGATTCGTTATGAGGTGACAGCGACCACGG
>Ga0210406_10001283_pt1 | contig 31313 bp, 20 predicted proteins | sample IncBWC30MmetaG_FD_155454 | JGI IMG/M metagenome (GOLD analysis project Ga0210406, IMG submission 155454) | Forest soil microbial communities from Barre Woods Harvard Forest LTER site, Petersham, Massachusetts, United States - Inc-BW-C-30-M | ecosystem: Environmental > Terrestrial > Soil >... | reverse complement strand
TAAAGATGCCGGTGTTGTCGGAGTAGAGGCCGGTCTGGGAGGTGAGGATCCCGTTGGCGGTGTGCGAGATGAGAACGGTGTGGTCGCCGGTATCGAGAGCGCCATTTTGTTTGATGAAATTGAGGAGAATAGGCATCTGTTCGAAGTCGGAGGGGACGTTTGGATTGTCGCGAGTGAAATGGATGTTATCGAATTCCACATATACTACGTGTTTGATTTTCCCAGAGGGAGAGTTCAGTTGGCACTGGGCGTGCGCCGAAGCCGCGAGGCCGATTAGCAGACCGCAGCCAAGCGCAGACCTAACTGCATGCCACAGCATTTTTGCTCGATGCATTTCCCATCCTCCTAAATGATCCGTCAAGCCGGGCGAACCTTATATCCATACCCGGCTTTTGTGACGAGGCTGGGAACGCAAGATTAATCCTTCATTTCACTTCGGCTAAAGAAGTTTCAAACAAGTCCGTCGCGCGCCTGTGGAGACCTAGTTGGCACGGTACTTATACGCCGGGTCTAGCACCGCCCTTCTAGTGCTACAAGAGGAATGACGGTCCAGGTATAATCCGTCTGCCCTATGGCCCTCAGTCCCGGCACAAAACTCGGTCCGTACGAAATCCAGTCGTTGCTGGGATCGGGCGGTATGGGCGAGGTGTACCGCGCTCGCGACACCAGGTTGGACCGCAGCGTTGCGGTCAAGGTTCTACCCACCGCATTTTCCCTGGACAGTGACCGCTTGAACCGTTTCGAGCAGGAGGCACGGTGCTTGGGCGCGTTGAACCATCCCAATCTCCTGGCCATCTACGACAGCGGTTCCGAGGATGGCGTCCACTACCTGGTTTCAGAACTCCTCGAAGGAGAAAGCCTAAGCGAAAGGCTGAGCGATGGTCCCCTTCCTCTGCGCAAAGTCGTAGATACCGGAGTGCAGTTGGCAAAGGGTCTGTCGGCAGCGCACGAAAAAGGGATTGTGCACCGGGATCTCAAGCCGGACAACATCTTCATCACCAGAGAGGGACGGGTGAAAATTCTTGACTTCGGCTTGGCCAAGCAGGGGGGAGTGGATGCGATCGAAAACGCAGCCACGATGACCGGACCTGGCACGCAGCCGGGAGCCGTTCTGGGAACGGTTGGCTACATGTCGCCGGAACAGGTCCGGGGCAGGGTCGTAGATCAGCGGTCCGACATCTTCAGCTTGGGTGCCATTCTCTACGAAATGGTATCGGGGCAGCGGGCGTTTCGAGGCGAATCCTCGGTGGAAACATTGAACGCCATCCTCAAGGACGATCCACCGGAGGTCTCGACGACCAACAGGAACATTCCGCCTGCTCTTGACCGGGTGATTCGTCGCTGCCTGGAGAAGGCCCCGGAGCAACGCTTCCAGTCGGCGAGCGATCTGGCATTCGCGATCGAAGCCCTTTCGGGTTCGTCAAGCGGCTTGACGACGCCAGCTGTTGACACCGGTTCGGGAGCGCGCCGCAGGTGGTTACGCCCGCTCACTGCCACGGCCATCCTTCTTGCCAGCGTTGCGGTGGGCGCCTTACTGATGAGACTTCGGGAGGGAGAAAGCGGCGCGTTGGGAAATGTCTCATTCCGCCAATTGAGCTTTCAACCCGAGGCCATCTTCAACGCGCGGTTCGCGCCGGACGGCGAAACAGTCCTGTACAGCTCGGCCACGGACGGCAACATTCCGGATTTATTTATTCACCGTACGGACTATCCCGCTCCGCAATTGATGGGACTCCATGACGTGAGACTTCTCTCGATCTCAAGCAAAGGGCAAGTGGCCATTCTTACCCATGCGGAATATCTGGCGCAGCGAGAGTTCAAGGGCACGCTGTCCGAGATTTCATTGGGGGGTGGGGCGCCCCGCGAGATCTTGCAAGACGTTCGCGAGGCTGACTGGTCTCCTGACGGAACCAAGCTGGCGATCATCCACGAGGTGGAGGGACGCGACCGCCTCGAATATCCCGTCGGGCAAGTGCTGTTTGAAACTTCCGGGTATTTGAGTGACCTGCGTTTCTCGCCACGAGGCGACCGTATCGCATTTTTTGCGCATCCTGTGAAGTACGACGACCGCGGATCGATCGATGTCGTGGACCTTGCGGGACACAACTCCGTCCTTTCGGATGGTTACCAGTCGGAAGAAGGATTAGCCTGGGCCCCGAGCGGAAAGAGCATTTTCTTTTCCGGCCAGCTTGGCGATGGGTTCAATCTCATTGTTTATGAGCTGACCCTGTCCGGGAAAAGGACGACTGTACTTGCGGCCCCGGACGATCTGTGGGTCTTCGATGTATCCAAGGACGGCAAGCTGCTAGTCTCCCGTGGCGAATATCAGGAGCGACTGATGGCGTGGGCTCCAGGATTCAACAGCGAGCGGGAAATGTCCTGGCTGGATAGTTCGAACAACGCAGTGTTGTCCTCCGATGGGCAAGCGTTACTGTTCTCCGACGGCGGGGCGGTGGCAGGGGTCAATTATTCGCTCTGTTTGCGCAAACCGGTCGCTTCGGCCGTGGTGCGGTTGGGCGACGGAAATGCCCAAGCACTTTCGCCGGACGGCAAGTGGGCTTTGTCCATCGTTCCCACTTCTCCGATGCGGCTCATGCTTTATCCGACCGGCGCCGGTGAACCAAGGCCGCTCCAGAATGGCAACATCCAAAATTACGACTCGGCCGGTTTTTTCCCGGACGGAAGACGAGTGCTGGCGTGTGGAAGTGAAGCCGGGCAGGCCACAAGATGCTATGAGCAGGAGATAAACGGCGGACCTCCTCATGCGGCGACACCGCCAGGGACAACACACGGGCTGATCTCGGCGGACGGCAACTCCATTCTTGCGCGAGACGCGGATGGTAAATTTTCCATCTATTCGTTAATGGGAAATGCACAACGAGCGGTGCTCGGTCTGACCGTCAACGATGAAGTGATCCGGTGGAATTTGGATGGCCGGTCCCTGCTCGTTTATCGCCGGGCTCAGGTACCCGCACGAATCGAACGTCTGGATTTGTCGACCGGCAAGCGCGAGTTGGTTCGCGAGATTGCTCCGCCTTCCAAGGCGGGAGTCCTCAGTATTCACTATATCGCCTTCAGCGCAGATGAACGGTCTTATGCCTATACCTTCGACAGGGTTCTTTGCCGTCTGGCAAGCGTAAGAGGAATGAAGTGACGCAGGCGACCGAGCCGAGCCCACGCGGTTGCGGGATCCTTCCTCAGTCACCGGCTTGGAAGCAATCCAAACGAGACGCAAGGCCATTGCCGCAACCCCTGACAACCTGCCGCATGACCGGACGACAGGAGCACGTTGGCACCGCCCAACACACTGTGTTAGCATCCGCGGCGGGCAAGATGCCTCGGCGTCCCGCCCAAACAGGAGAACGGGCCAGGGGTATTTTTTCGATTGTCCCTCGCCTCGTCGCGTCGCAGAATATTTACTTGAGCGATGCAGCGGGACCAGGGTTTTACACGACGCAAATTTCGTTGAGGTAAATTTTCGTCGTGCAACAAGAGGCCACGCTCTTCTTCCCCAGCAGATAACTCACTCAGGCGCAGGCCCGCGCCTGCCGTTGACGGGTTTCGGGGTTTGTTCTACAAACCCCGAGATAGCGAATGTTTCAGGGTTTCGGGGTTTGTTTAAAGCAAACCCTCAGGAAAACAATTCCTGCTTGGAGACCCTGACTGTCAAAGCACGGACCTCGCCTGCACGCCACAGAGTGCGCAGATTGGGAGGTCTGTATGAAGACGTATCTCACCAAGGACATTCGCAACGTTGGCATTGTCGGCCACGGCGGCACCGGCAAGACGCAACTGGTGTCGTCGTTGCTCTTCACCGCGGGTATGACGCCGCGCTGGGGAAAAGTCGTGGAAGGAACCAGCACCACCGATTTTGACGAAGAAGAAATTGCCCGCAAAATCTCCACGCAAACTGCGCTCGCTTACGCCGAATGGCCCTGCACCCTCTGTTCCGGCGCAAACGTAAAAATTAATTTTCTCGATCTTCCCGGTTACGGCACCTTCATCAATGAAACCAAAGCCTCACTCATCGCCCCGGACTGCGCCTTGATCTGCGTGGATGCGCATGTCGGCACGCAAGTCACCACCGAAAAGGATTGGGACTTCTGCCTCGAATACGACATTCCCCGTGCCTTTGTTCTCACCTGGATGGACCGCGAACTGTCCAGCTTCGAACGTTCCATGGAATCGCTGCAGCAAGCATTCGGACGCAGCGTCGTCGCGCTGCAATTGCCGATCGGAACCGAACGTGGATTTCGCGGCGTCATCGATCTGGTGGCCATGAAAGCGCACTTCTATACTCCCGACGGCGACGGCAAGCCAAAAATCGAAGAGATTCCCGCGGCTCTTGCCGAAGATGCGAAAGAGGCTCACGAACGCCTGGTAGAAATGGTCGCCGAAGGTGACGACGAGCTGATGGAGGAATTTTTCCGTGAAGGCACTATCCCCATCGAGGATCTAATTCCCGGCGTGCGCAAAGCCATCGTTGCCGAAAAAATCGTCCCGGTGCTGATGATTTCCGCTGCGCACAATATCGGCAACGGCAGCCTGCTGACGTTTCTTGCGGATGTGTTTCCCCATCCCGATGAGCACGAAGAAGAGGGTTACAGCGAGCCGAATGGAAAAGGAAATCGCGTCCCGCGCAAGTACGACGACGCGCAGCCTCTTTCGCTTTTTGTTTTCAAGACCATGGCCGATCCCTTCGCCGGACGCATCAACTATTTCAAAGTGAAAAGCGGCGTCCTGAAAAACGACGCGACCGTCACAAATTTCAATCGCGGCACACAGGAAAGAATGCAGCACATCCAGGTCGTGCAAGGGAAAACGCTGACTGAACTCGGCGAACTCCATGCCGGCGACATCGGCGCAATCGCAAAATTAAAAGACACGCTGACCGGCGACACGCTCGGCGACAAAAACGCCCCCATTTTCTACAAGCCCGCGCAAATTCCCGAACCCTCCATCACTTTTGCCGTCGAGCCAAAAACTCGCGCCGACGAAGACAAGATCGGCGTCGCCATCCACAAAATTCTGGAAGAAGACACCGCGCTGCGTTTCTCCCGCGATCCGCAAACCAAGGAATTTCTTCTCGCCGGCTCGGGCCAACAGCACATCGAAGTCGTCGTGGCAAAACTCCACAAACGCTATCACGTCGATCTCACGCTGAAGCCGCCCAAAGTTCCTTATCGCGAAACCATTCGCGGACGCGCCGACGTTGAAGGCAAACACAAGAAACAGTCCGGCGGCCACGGACAGTTCGGCGTCTGCCGCGTCAAGTTCGAACCAGCCGAGCGAAACAAAGGCATCGAATTCGTTGACGACATTTTCGGCGGCGCCATTCCAAAGAACTGGATCCCCAGCGTAGAACGCGGCATTCGCGAAGCCGCCGTCCGCGGTTTTCTCGCCGGATTTCCCATGACCGATTTTCGCGCCACCCTCTACGATGGCAAATATCACGACGTGGATTCGTCCGACATCGCTTTCAAAATCGCCGGCTCCCTCGCCTTTAAGGAAGCCATGAAGCAGGCGCGTCCCGCTCTTCTCGAGCCGGTAATGAATGTAGAGGTTTACGCGCCAGATCAGTATTCAGGCGATCTACTGGGCGATCTCAGCTCACGACGCGGACGCATTGCAGGCAGCGAAGTTCGCGGGCACACCGTAGTGATCAAGGCGCAGGTGCCGCTGGCAGAAATGCTGTCCTACGCTACCGACCTCACCTCAATGACGCAGGCCCGCGCCAGTTACTCCATGGAATTTTCCCACTACGACATAGTGCCAAATGAATTGGCCGACAAAGTAATCGCCTCGCACAAATCCGCCCACGGCGAACAATTGGTAGAAGAAGAAGCCTGACCCGCGATCCGAACTCGCGAATCGTTTCTCACGCAGGGGCGCAGCACGCTCTGCCCCAGCTTGCCCGGACGCACAAATCAAAGGAGTCTTCCCTTGCCGCGGACCGCCCTCACGTAAACCGCGGCAAAAACATCCCCGTATGCTCCCGATGCTTCGCAAATCCTTCCCCAAATTCCTGCGCCAAAAATGACTCTTCCCGCCGCGCCTTGCGATAAAGCGCCAGCAACACAAACGCGAATCCGATTATCCCGCTCAGCGATCCCTGAATTATGGCCGTCGCCAGCAACGCCAGCAGCATCCCGGTGTATATGGGATGGCGAATCCACCGGTACGGCCCGCGCCGGATCAATTGATGATTCGTTTTGATCGTCACCGTGCCGCTCCAGTTGCTTCCCAGGATCAGCCGCGCCCATACCGCAAACAGCAAACCGAGAATCGTCGCTATTACGCAAAAAACCAGCAGCACAGAATTCGCTGGCGAGATCGGGCGCGCCAGCCACGTTCCCCCAAACCCTTCCCGAAAAATCAGCATAAATCCCAATATCGCAGGAACAAGATGCTCAATCCGCTGCGCGACACTCTCCCGCCGCTTCGTGGACTTGCTGAAAAACGCCATCGCCAGCCACCACAGTGCCCAGATGGCCCACGCTTTCCCCGCAAGATCAAACGCCCGTCGCGAGGTAAGATGCAGAGCGCCCGGGATCAATTGCAGAAAGGCGCCAGCGGGGATGGCCATAAACGCACTCTTGAAGAGTCTGGCGAGCAACGTAGTTGTCCTCGACAGCTAAAATTCAAGCGATGTTTGGCGGCGCCATATTGGTCCTTGCCGCGGCAAAATCGCCTTCCAAAATGGATGCACTATGAAAACACGCCCACCTCGCAAGAACCAGCATAAAACGGCGGAGGCCACGCTGGCGGTTCACGCCGGAGAGCCGCGAAAACACGGCGTCGGCGCCCCAGTCGGCACCGAAATCTGCCGCTCCTCCACGTTCACATTTTCCTCGAGCGCCGAAATGAAGCGCTGGGCCGAAGGCAAAAGCAAAGCCTACATTTACACCCGCTACGGCAACCCCACTCTGAGCGTAGCCGAAGAAAAAATCGCCGCGCTCGAAGGCGCCGAAGCTGGCGTAGTCACGTCCAGCGGAATGGCCGCAATTTCCTCCGCGCTGCTCGGCGCGCTGAAACACGGCGATGAAGTCATTTCCACCGCGCAACTTTACGGCGGTACCTATCGCCTGATGCGCGACCTTTTTCCGGACATGGGTATCACCGTCCGCCAGGTCGAAACCTCACTCGATGGAATCGAAACTCTGGTAACCCCGCGCAGCAAAGTTCTCTACGTCGAAACGCCCACCAATCCCACTCTCCGTCTCGTCAATCTGGAAAAAGCGATTGCCTTCGCGCGCAAACACCATCTCGTCTCCATCATCGACAACACTTTTGCCACTCCCATTCTGCAAAAACCGCTGCACATGGGTTTCGACATGGTCGTCCACAGCGCCACCAAGTATCTGGCCGGCCACTCGGACATCATCGCCGGCGCCGCGGCCGGCAGCCAAAAATGGATGGCCCGCGTGCGCCAAATGGTGATTTATCTTGGCGGCTCCATGGATCCCGGCGCAGCCTTTCTGCTCATTCGCGGAATCAAGACCATGGGCGTGCGCCTACACCAGCAATGCGCCAACGCCATGGCCGTCGCAAAATTTCTCGAGCAGCATCCGAAAGTCGCCCACGTGCACTATCCGGGATTGAAATCGCACCCCGACCACGCGCTCGCGAAAAAACAAATGAAAGGTTTCGGTTCGATGCTGGCCTTCGATTTAAAAGGCGGATTGCCCGCAGCGCGCAAATTCTGCGACCGCATCCAATTATTTCTTCTTGCCGCCAGCCTCGGCGGCGTCGAATCGCTCGTAGTTCTGCCAATTTACAGTTCGCATTATAAAATGAGCGCCCGCGAACTCGCCGCGGCGGGCGTCACTCCCGGAACCGTTCGCGTCTCGGTCGGCCTTGAAGACGCCGACGACTTGATCGCGGATTTGCAACAAGCTCTCGCCTAGCGTACCCACCAGAATTGCTGGATTTTGCCCAACGCCGGGAGCATCATTAGTTCATTACAGGTCGCTCGACGGTTTGCGTCAGAATAGCCTGGTCGAAACCATCGCCTGACAACCGTTACGCAAGAAAGGTACGGAGGTTGCAATGCTTCGTAAACTCGCGCTTCTAGTTTTCGCCGCTCTTGTTCCTGTCGTCGGACTTCGCGCCAACAATTCCACCGCCGGCGTGCCAGCGTTCGACAAGCTTAAAACTTTGGTAGGCGAGTGGGAAGGCACCAACAGCGGCCGTCCCGTGAAAATTACCTACACTCTGGTAGCCAACGGCTCCGCACTGATGGAGCGCCTGCAGCCTGCCGACGAGCCGGACATGATTACCATGTACTCGGCCGATGGCGACCACGTCGTGGTCACGCATTATTGCAGCGGCGGAAATCAGCCGCAGATGGTGGCCCAGGCCACCACCGGCAAGACCGAAAAGCTTTCCTTCACGCTGGTTCGCATCACCGGATTGAAAACTCCCGATGACGACCACATGGTCGGCCTGGTGCTCACTCTTTCCGACAAAGATCACCTCACGCAGGAATGGAAATACCAGAGCAAAGGGAAAATTTCGGCGAATCTGGTTCAGTTCACCAGAAAGCCGGAAAAAGTCGCTGCCAGCGTGCCGTCCGGACATTGAGTCCATCACGGAAGTCGCGCGCGGAAATTCTGGACAACGACGCCCAACCGCGCGCGATTGCCCGGCAATTTCTTGCCAACGCGAATCGCAATGCCGGGCGAAATGTTTATATTTCGCGTGACGAAAACTGGACCCTGCGCGAAGCGGATCGCATCCAAGAGGAATTCTCCGCAAAAGATAAACCGCCACTGTTTGGCCTCCCGGTTTCGCTCAAAGACTGTTTCGACCTCGAAGGATTCCGCACCACTGCGGGAACCCGCTACTACGCCGAAAAAAACGCAACCGCTCGCGAAGACTCCGCCGTGGCAAAAAGATTGCGCGCCCAGGGCGCAATCATCACCGGCAAAACTAACCTGCATCCCCTGGCCTACGGCATCAGCGGAGAAAATCCCGACTTCGGCGATTGCCTGCAACCTGCTGATGCGACTCTGTTGACGGGAGGCTCGACCAGCGGGGGCGCGGCCAGTGTGCAGGAAGGCTCCGCCGTCGCCGCCATCGGCACCGACACCGGCGGCTCCATCCGCGTTCCCGCCGCCCTCTGCGGACTAGCAGGCTACCGCGCATCCATTGGTCTAGCGTGGGATCGTGAGTTGTGGCGCGGCGGAATACACCTCGCGCAATCCTTCGACACGCTAGGCTGGATCTTTCGCGATCTCCGCGACGGCCCGCTCCTGGCCGAAGCTCTCTTCGGCATTTCTGTTCCTGCCGAACCGGAATCTCAAGTTCGAATTGGCTCTCAAGTCCGAATCGGCGCCATCGCCCCGGAATTTCTGCACGATTGCGAAGCCATCGTTTGCAGCGCCTTCGATTCCTGCAAACAATTGCTCGTCGCTTCCGGCGCTGCAATCAAATCTTTCGACGCAACCTACTGGGACGATGCGCTTTCCATTTACGTCCCGATCCAAGCCAGCGAAGCCGCGGCCGTTCATAGCGGCGCAACCGGCGGAGACTATTCGCCTTTTCCGCCCCCCATCAACGAACGCCTCGCTTGGGGCGCATCTCTGTCCGCCGCTGAAATCACTCACCAGCGTTCCCGCCACGCCGAATTCCGCAGCCGCGTCGACGCCCTGTTCAATTCCTTCGATTTTCTGATCCTTCCCTGCTCCCCCATCAGCAAACTCGAAGCCAACAAAGACCATACCCAAACCCGCCCCAAAATTCTCCGCTACACCACTCCGCTGAGTCTCGCGGCAACACCGGTAGTCACCCTGCCATATCCGAACGGCGCCGGCATCCAACTCGCCGCCCCGCGCGGCCAAGACTCCCGGCTACTCGCCTATGCTGCCGCGCTGACACATTCCGGCGCGTAAGCGCTGCCTTAGTAGGGGGCAGCATGCTGCGCCCCAGCTTGCCCGGGCGTCAACACTGCTCCGCAATGAAGTAAGAAGTCTAAGCGCCGCAGTGGGACATGAGTTGGCCCGGCGCGGAAGTGTTGGGCCAGAGATGCTAGGTGCGACACAAGTCTTCGGAGAAACGAAATAGGGATGAAGAACGCTCTCAGCGGCTTAGTATGTTTCGCTCTTGTGCCGCTTCTTTGCGTATTTGCTTCTCGCCAGGTGAGTCTGCAACTTTTGCGAACCTTTATTCTGTCGTGCTCGACAATCCACAATTGGACTGCCGGAGACCTTTCAGGGAAGCCACAAGAATCCGCTCAGATGAGCTAGCAGGGTTCGCTGTCTTGGGATTTTGAGCGCGACACGATGACGAGATACATCCGGTCACTAGCCTCGCCGCAATTCCATAAACTACAGCGGCGATCTTAGGGTTTCTTTATCTCCTTCTTCGCTCGCGCTTCTTCATGCTGCCGTTCTACTTCATCCCGTAGGTTTCGGGCGGTCGCCACCGCACTCTTGATTTCACTATGCTCCGGCGGCCTTTGACTTCCCATCTGAGCAAGTATTACCGCAGCTCCGAGAAATATCAGATCATCTTGTTCCATATGCGTTTGCCTCGGGAAAACTGTAGCATACGCGACGTATGCGCTTCGCGCATTTGATTCTCCCGAAGGAGGGGTCTTTCTGCCGGTCTCTGTTCCCCTCATCGGCTGGCGTCGCTCAAACTGAACTCGCCTGCCTGCCGCGTGCCGCCCCGTTTCATCGCGCTCATACCCGTTCAACTCCCCTTTTTCCCCATGCAATGCGTTGCAGCCCACAATGGCGCAAGTCCGCGCCATCCTTGCAGCCCGCGTGAAACAATGAAGTCGACGCGTTAAGTCTTTTTCCGATGATACTTCACACGCCAGCCCTTGGCGGATGGCTGCAGACTCTTTGTGGGGAAGAACCGGAAGAGTGGGCTGAGAGTGAACATACGGATGTGCAGAGAAATAGATGAGGCGCCCTTACGAAGGGATGAGCAATGGTTCTACTAAGAATCTTCGCCGATGTCTTCGTGCCAGATTTCGGGATTTTTTTGGATGTAATCGGAAAGGAGCGTGACGCATTCCTGCGAATCGAGATCGATGACTTCGATGCCGAGCGAACGGAGCCATTCCATACCGCCCTGGAAAGTGCGGCTTTCGCCGACGATGACGCGCGCAAAATTAAATTGCCGGACTAGGCCGCTGCAATACCAGCAGGGAGCCAGAGTCGTGACCATGCTTAGTTTTTTGTAGCTGCGCTGGCGGCCGGCGTTGCGGAAAGCGTCAGTTTCTCCGTGTAACGATGGATCGCCATTTTGCACGCGGCGATTGTGGCCGGACCCGACAAGCGCTCCGTGCTCATCGAAAATCACGGCGCCGATGGGGATGCCGCCTTCAGCCAGTCCTTTCCGAGCTTCGGCGACGGCCACTGCGAGCATCGCGTTGAAATCCAGCTTCTTGGGCATGCCGAGCAGTATACGCAATTGCGCGGCAATGGGTGCGCGAACCGCGTTTGATGCGCTCTGCAAGTTCAGCGACGATAAAATGCGGTACTATTTCTCGCGCAAGACAGCCATGCATGAATATGGAGATAGTGGGAACCGATGAGCCGGAATTCACAGGCGGTTGCATCGCCGCGAGTGGTGAATATTGAGGATTTGCGTTTACTGGCGAAGCGGCGCTTGCCCCGAGCAGTCTTCGATTATTTGGATGGTGGCGCGGAAGACGAAATCACGCTGCGAGAAAATTGCCGGGTATTTTGCGACTACACTTTTCGGCCGCGACACGCGGTGAAATTTCCCGAACATGATTCGCGCACCAGAGTATTGGGAGCGGAAATTTCTTTTCCGGCGTTTCTGGCTCCGGTGGGTTACAGCCGCGTGATGCATCCGGGCGGAGAAGTTGTTGCGGCAGCGGCGGCCGGTAACGCTGGAACCGGCTACACGCTGTCCACAATTTCGGGGCACAAACTGGAAAATGTGCGAGCGGCGACCAAAGGTCCGGTCTGGTTTCAACTTTATTTAGTAGGCGGCCGTGAAGTTGCCGAAGCTGGAATCGAACGCGCGCGAAATGCGGGATTCAATGCGCTGGTGGTGACGATCGACACGCCAGTGGCGGGAATGCGCGAACGGGATTTTCGCAATGGTATGACGGAAATGTTCGCGGGATCGCTGTTCGCAAAACTTCCATATTACGAAAACATCTTGCAGCATCCCGGATGGCTGATGGATTTCTTGCGCGATGGAGGAATGCCGAAGCTGGAAAATGTGGTGATTCCGAAACAAGGGCCGATGTCGCTGATGGATGTGGGATCGGCGCTGTCGCGCGCGGTGATCACGTGGGAAGACTTGCAATGGATTCGCGAAATCTGGCGCGGGCCGATCCTTATTAAGGGCGTGTTGACCGGCGACGACGCGAAACGCTCGGTGGATGAAGGAGCTGCGGCGGTCGTGGTTTCCAATCATGGCGGGCGGCAGCTGGATTGCGTTTCGTCGACCTTGCGCGCGTTGCCGGAAGTTGTTGCGGCGGTTGGCGGCCGCACAGAAATCTTGATGGACGGTGGGGTGCGGCGAGGCAGCGATATCGTGAAGGCTTTGTGTCTGGGCGCGCGGGCGGTGCTGATCGGACGCGCGTACGCGTATGGATTGGCAGCGGCAGGACAAGCGGGAGTTGCGCGGGCACTGGAAATTTTGCGTGCCGATGTCGATCGAACTTTGCGATTGCTTGGGTGCCCGTCGGTCGACGCGCTGGATGCGTCGTATTTGGAAAAAACGCGCAACGCATAAATGCGATGGGATTGGCTCGTGATTACGATCGCGGTTTGGGAGCGGTGATGGCTTCGCGAATTTGTGCGAGTGGGGCGTTGCCGTTGAATTGGGCGGTGCCATTTTCTATGCGAACGCCTAATTGTTTCCAAAGCGAGTCCAGATCGACTTGCATGGGACGATCGCGCATTTGTTCGTAAAGTTTTAGCAGGACTTCGCCTCCCACCGCGCGATCGCCGGTCTGCAGTGCTTTTTCGATGGGCCAGTCGTAGCGCATGTCGCCACCTGCGTTTAGAATTGCGCGCAGGGCGTCCTGCAGACCTTTTTTGTTTTGCGTTTGTTTGCGAATTTCCACGTCAGCCAAAAAACAAAAAAGTGCGCCTCCCCAGTAAGTCCGACCCCAGGTATGAGTGTGGTCGAGGCCTGCGTCGCCGGACTCCGGCAGGCCTTTCGGCATGTCACGAACCAGTTCGAACCACATGCGCTGAGCGCTGAATTGCCCGGCCTGGATGCGCGCGACAGGCTCGACGTAGGTGGCGATGCCTTCTTCGATCCAGTGGTGCTCGTCCTGCATGTTTGGAAAAGTGAGATGAACCATTTCGTGGGTGAGCATCCAGTCGGAGTTCAAATCGTCCTCGCCGGTTTGGGTGCCAACGGCGATTCGAATGAAGCCGCCGTGGCGCGAAAAGGTTTGACCGCCGCGCACGCCTTTGCCGTCAAACGAGCGAATCTGAAGAGTGAGATGCGGCACCGCATAACGCCCGTAGTAAGCAACAACCGCGTCAGCAGCTTTTTGCACCCACCGCTGTAATTGCGCGTCAGTGAGTTGCAGCGAATCAGCACTAACCGTAGCGTCGATTTTCGAGGAAGCGGCTTCGACGGTGAAATTTCCGTCCGCGCGGAGACTATGTGGAACGAGCATTAGCAGGAAAAAAGAAAAACAAGTTTGCAGATAAAATGAGTTCACGCTGGCAGAGCCGGTCACGGAACTCCTTCCTGGCCTGGTGCGAGAATATTCTACAACGGAGAGACGCGAGTCTCGGTGTTTGCGGGATTGGGCAGGTGATTGAATCGCCGCAATAAGTAATCAACGCAAAATTTGCCCGGTCCGAAGGTCACGACGATGAGCGAGGCAATCAGAAACACGTACGGCGCAGCGGCGGCAAACTTGTCCGGATCGGAAAAAAACGAGAAGAGAGCTTCGCGGTCGGCGGTGACGTAGGCCATGACCATGTTGACGGTGAGAACCAAAGCCGTCATACGGGAAAAAAGGCCGACGGCCAGGAAGAGACCGCCAAAAAACTCCACACAGGAGATGAAAACGGCCATTTGCGCGGGCATGGGAAGATTCAGGCTGGTAAAGAATTCCGTGACTTTCGGGAGATTGTGCAGCTTGCCCCAGCCGCTTTCGATGAGTTGCCAGCCCCAGTAGAGGCGGACCAGCAAAAGAAACGGAGATTGCAGCAACGAAACCAGCGCAAAAAAGCGGTCGTGAAGATTTACGAGTCTGTTGATTGCTGTGCTCATGGGCAATAGAGATTCACGACCAGCGAAAAGGTATCACGGGAAAATCATTTTTTCCGGGATTTGCGAGGTGCAGCGTAGAACCAGCCGAGATTGGACCAGTTTTGGAACCAGGCAGTGACTTGTTCGAGGTCGGCCGCGAAAGTCTTGGAACGTTTGGAAAATGTGGCGTCAATGGCCTGGCCGAGTGTCTTGCCGTTTCGAATGGCGACGAGCAAGCCATATTCTTCGGCAGTCAGGCGGCGGAAATAGACGGAGTAATCTACGCGGTGGACAGCGAGGAAAATAGTCTTGGGTTTGAGTCCGGCGACGGCGGAAACACGTTTGCGTTTGCGGCGTTCGCGGAAAGCATTGCTGAGAAATTCGGTGTCGTTGTTGAATTTCTTGATTTCAAGCACCAGCGAATCCACAGGATAGTGGAGTTTCAACAGATGTAGGTAGGGTTGCAGCGTAAGGCGGAGATTACCGCCAGCGGATTTTGCGATGTCCGCTGGCTTCAGCGGTTTGCAGGCGGCGCCGTCGAAAGCTTCAATGTCCGCCCATTCCAAGCGAACCATATCGAGAGCGATGGCTTGTTTTGAGCCAGCCCACGGGGGATTTCTTCTGAGCCAGGGCTCGAGGTCTCTGCCCAGATTGCGCAGAGTGAAAGAACGCGATGGACGGGCCGCCACATAGGCTTTGCAGAGCGCTTCGAAGCGGCGATTGCCCAGAACTGCCTGAAGGCCGGGGAAATCTTCGGCGAGGCTGGACATAAGCCGCCACCAGTATTGGCGGTTATAGATTTCCAGGCGTTCGAAGGATGTGAGGCGGTCGTTAGGTTTGATGAATTTGGCGGCGTGTTTGGCCATGGGCTCGCCGTTCGGAGCCTGATGGCTCATGTGCTCGGAGGGCGTCAGCGGATTCATCACCGCTTTGGCCATGGTGCGTTGCAGGGTAAGCAGGTTCATACGGAACTCTTCCATAGGGCCAGGGTCATACGGCGCGGGCCAGAACGCTCTTAGCAAGGAAGCGATTCGCTTTCAGGGCTTCGTTGTGAACTTCGCGGAAAGTGGGAATGCTGTCGTCCCATTCAAGAAGAGTGGCTGTGTAGCCGACGCGTTGAATTGCGCGGTCGTAGAGCTTCCAGACAGGATCGATCACCGGATGATCGTGGGTATCGAGAATATATTTTTCGTACTTGGAATGGCCGGCGATGTGAATTTGCGCGACGCGCTCGGGAGAAACGCTGTTGACGTAGTCGAAGGGATTGAAGCTGTGATTCTGCGATGAGACGTAGATATTGTTGACATCGAGGAGAATTCCGCAATCGGCGCGCTCGACAACTTCGTTGAGGAATTCCCACTCGGTCATTTCGGAAACGTGAAATTCGGCGTAGCTGCTAACGTTTTCGACGGCGATGGGAACTTCCAGATAGTCGCGGACATCACGAATTTTCCGCGCGGTTTTGGCCGCGGCTTCGAAAGTGTAAGGCATGGGAAGCAGGTCGTGAGTGTAGCGACCGTCAACGCTGCCCCAGCAGAGGTGATCAGAGAGCCAGGGAGTTTTGGTGCGCTTGACAAGATCTTTCAGGCGCTTCAGATGCTCGCGATCGATGCGGTCCGCGGAGCCGAAGTACATGGAAACGCCGTGCTGCACGACGCGATATTGATCGAGAATCTGATCGAGGATGTGCATGGGCCTGCCGCCATCGATCATGAAATTTTCAGAAATGATTTCAAACCAATCGACTACGGGTTTACGAGTGAGGATGTGCTGGTAGTGGGGGGAACGCAGACCGATGCCGATGCCGTAGTCTGTGAATCCGTTGAAACGATTGGCGGGCACTGATTTCTCCTACTGGCGCTGAATTGTTCCGTACCGCGATGCCGACTACAACACGCTCTTGGGCTCTAGGACTTCGATCGAAGAAGAACAGAGATTCCTCGCTTCGCCCGGAATGACGCTGGTAGTTGGGCCCGGGTTAAAGAGGAGGCCGGCGGGAAGCACCGGCCTCCTAAGCGACAAGCCTGATCCTGAAACTATGTTCAGGAAGGCTTCTCGTCGTCCATTGGCTTTCCGTCAGTCCTGCATCCGCCCTTGCCTTTGCAGGAGTTCTTGCCCTTGCATCCGTTATCGGACGCTTTGCAACCACCCTTGCCCTTGCAGGAGTTTTGGCCTTTACAAGCGTGCTTGTCTTTTGCCGCCTTCTTGTCGGACTTGGTGTCGCTGCCTTGATCCTGGGCACTCAAACCAGACCGTGCCCCGGTAAGCAGATTGGAAGCCTGTACTGCGCTGCCACTCGCCAACAATCCAGCGAGAGCTGCACCGACGATCAGGCTCTTCTTTGACTTGGTCATGATAGTTCTCTCCTCTAGTGATTCGCGATCGATTTGCACCCTCAGGACGGCGAACCGTCTTGAAGCTCGTTCCTTGACTCAGGATTTGCAAGCACAAACCCTTACGTGCGGTTAATTTGGGGTTTGAAAGTAAAAACCCCAAAACATTTCCATCCAGGGCTTGCAGGTACAAACCCTACGACCCTTTTGACTAGGGTTGTAAGTACAAACCCCAAGACTCTGAAAAGCGGGCCAGGGAGCAATTGGCTACCCAACCGTTTGCGTTGTTCCGGGCTTGCTGAGGACTGGTGTCAGTACTTCCCCGCCCCTCAAGATGTCCAAGGCCCCATAAGGTTACAGAGCCTGGCCAGCCGGGATGATAACGCCACCGGATTGCCCAGAATAGTCAATTTTTTGTCGCCCAGCGGCACTGACGCTCGCTTTGGCGTAGAGGCCGGTCGGCATATTTTTAAGGTACCGGGCCTGAAAGACGGGCGGTTTGGCGCGGCGGTGAAATGCCGGGACGGATTCGGAGAACGCTGAAGCATGGGGTTTTCGCCGCGGGTTGCAGAAGAATAGACGGGTTGGCAACCGCTTTTGTAAGCAGCCCAGAGGTCTCCGGCGGATCCCGCAACATGGTTTTGCTGCAAGGTTCGTTCGTCTCCCGGTCAAATTGATGTACGCCTGTAGGTACGTCGGATAGGGGAGTTTGGATGATCAATCCAAACACAACCAAACGGATTCAGCGAAAAGGGGACATTTTTAAAAAGAGGTTTGACAGCGGAACAGGCCTTTGCTTGACGAACTCTACTGAACCATAGTATCTTGCCCAGCAGTTCTTTATAATACTCGTTTATATTCTGGCAGAACGGCGAGGAGCTCAAACCCAGCTCTGAGAGCGGTCGGTTCGTTGCTGTCCCATCGCACGTCCCCCTCAGTGGCAGCTCGGAAGAGCGCCAAGTTGGTAATAACGGTTCGTTACCGACTGTCAGGTTTTATTTCAGACAATTCGCGGCGTCGAATCGGGCGTCGACTCCTACCTGAGTAAGAGATTTTGCATTGAGAGAGGTTAATTATGCAGACTGCCATCCCAGCTTTTGGCACAACTTGCCAGGTTCAGCGGCTATTTCCCGCGGCGGCCATTTTGCTGTTGCTGTTAGCTGTATTTGCGCAACCAGCTATGTCGCAAAATCAATTGGCCCTGGCGAACAACTATTTCGTGACCGGAGACTACGTCGTTGGCGGCGTAGGCTTGCGGGGATTGGGGAGCGGCGGTCTGGCTACGGGAACGATCAATATTCCCGATAGTGCGCAGGCCAAAGCGACGGGTGTGCCTTCTTTAAGTGTGCCTCCAGGCGCCGATATCGTGGCTGCGTTTTTGTACTGGGAAACAGTCGAATCATCGCTGCAAGGTGCAGCGACCGGGCAGCAAGGGTTTTTCAACGGTTACGCCATCACGGGAACGATCCGCGGCGATCCCAATGCGCCAACGTCCTGGAGCGCCGGGGGATGTTCAGGTTCGGCGCAGGGTTCTAAGACAATGCGGGTGTACCGTGCGGACGTCCGTCCATATTTGAATCTGGATGCGAACGGGAACATCGTGGGCAACGGGTCTTACGTGGTGCAGCTGGCCGACAGCGGCAGCAACGGTGGGGGAGTTCCACTGACTTTAGGGGCAAGCCTGGTGATTATCTACCGGGTGCAATCGCCGAACGTTGCGCTGAATTCGATTGTGCTGTACGACGGCGCGCTGGCCCCAAATAACTCGTCTTCGACCATGACGTTGCCGATTCAGGGTTTCTATGATGCCGCGACATCGCCTGTTGCCAAGATCACGCACATTGTAGGCAATGGCCAGCCGAATAAGAACGAGAGCGTATTTCTGAATTCCGTGACGCTGCCTTCTCTTTACCAGGGACGTCCGCCGTTCCCTGGAATTTATAACGGCTCTTGGGACAGCCCCACCTGGGTGACGAATTCTTACGGCAGCGCGGTACAGTCTGGGGATTCTTCAGAGACCACCTCGGTTGTGCCGACGGGCTCTGGCAGCGGCTGCGTGAACTGGGGCGCGGTAGTCTTCAGCACCACGGTCCAGAACAGCGACAATGATGGGCTGCTGGATGTCTGGAAGAAAAATCAGGGCTACACGGACGTGAATAGGAATCAGTGGGTTGCGCTGCCCGGCTCAGTGCCGGGACAACAGGACCTTTTTATCGAACTGGATTACTTGAGTAATCTTGACGGCTCCGCCGGCAAGTATCTGCACTCGCATTTGCCCAAGCAAGCGGCTTTGGACACGGTGGGCAAAGCCTTCAGCAATCGAGGCATTCATGCGCATTTCGATCTCGGACCTGGAATCTATGGAGGCGATCCATACGTGATTCCCTATCCGGTTCAGGTGCCGATGGGAGCGACAACGTTTCCGGGCGCGGGCGGAAACGCGATTTCAGAAGGTCTGCTGGTATGTAGCGACGGGAATACGTTGTGCGCGTTTCCGGGCCAGGCGACAGTAGGGTGGAAAGGCGGCGTTGGCTTTGTTCAGACCCAAACCACGCTGGGTAACTTTCAACCTGGGCGGAAAGACAGCTACCACTACGTGTTGTTTGGGCATGGACTTGGAGCACCGCGGACGTATTGGTCAACGGTAGGCTCGGCACCCATTTTGGCCGGCAGCGGCATTGCGACGCTGGTTTCGATAGCTGTGAAAAGCAATGTTGCGACCGTGATGCTGAGCAGCCCGCCATTCGTCGTGAGACCTGGAGATGCGGCGTGTACGGAAGCCAGTTGCAAACGGGTTACCGTGGAGGGCGCGCTGCAGGCTGCAAACGCAAGTCTCAATGGAACTTATGCGTTCGTCAACGCGTCGTCAACTCCCAGTGTTAATACCGTCGCGTCCACAACGACGCTTACGATCCAGACGTCTGGCGTACCGGACGGAACGTACAATTTCAACAACGAGCCACAGCTCGGACTGACTTATGGAGGACCCACAAGCGACTCAGGCTTTTCCGATGTAGGCGGCGGAGATTCGGCGGTAACTTTTGGTTTGTGGTCGGCAGACGATGCTGCGAATTGCCAAGCGGATCCTACGAAAGTGTTGAGCGCGGGCCAAGCCTATTGCACTGATCAGGTGGGGACCGTTACCGCTGAAGCTGGCACGCTGTTGCACGAGCTTGGACATACGTTCTTCCTCGGACACGGTGGCACGTTCTATCCGAATGGCACTGTTGTCAACGGCCCGCAGGCAGGACAGCAGGGGAACTTTCCGTTGGGACAGCCGAGCTTTGGTTTGAACTGCAATCCGGCGTTCCTCAGTTCGATGAATTACCTGTTTCAGATTCGCGGATTTCCGAATGGCGGGATCGACTATTCCGGACAGACTTTGCCGACTTTGTCGGAAAACACGCTTACTGAAGGCCCCGGAATAGGCTCCGACGTGTATACCGGCGCGCTGGCGGCGCATTTGACGCGGTGGTATGCATTGCCCAACGCTCTGGACGTCCAGTTGCAAAGCACCGTAGGTGGGCGTTTTGCCAGCTTTCACTGCGACGGTTCGCCGATCACGGATGGAGCGCAGATGGTCCGTGTAGAAGGTAATGCATTCATACCTCCAAGTAATCTATTTCCGGCTCCGATCGACTGGAACCACAACCTGGTTCTGGATGCATCTCAGCTGGTCTGGCAGGACATTAATTTCAACGGAAGCGCCTCCGGTTCGCCGGACACCGGTTTGCAAGGATTTAATGACTGGGTGAATCTTGATCTGCGTCAGATGGGCGCCCGCGCCGATGCGTTTGGCCTCTCCGGCGGAAGTGGGAGCAGATTTGGCGGTGGTGGAAGCAGATTCGGCGGCGGCGGAAGTAGAGTTGGCGGCGGCGGTAGCAGGTTCGGTGGCGGCGGCAGCCGGTTTGGCGGTGGCGGGACTGAACAGGACACCGACACGGCAAACTCAACCGCCGATGCGCCGATCATATCGGGTGCGGTGATGAGCGGACACAGCGTGCTGCTGAGTTGGACGGCGCCTGAGTTCGGGCAATTCCGCAGTTACAGCGTTTGGCGTGCCGTGGGTACGTTTACGAGTCTAGCGGATGTATTCGCCCATCGCGCCCTGTTCACTAACGTGGGCACGGTAACGAAACCTACGCCGCCGGCAACCAGCTTTCTGGATGGCACGGTGAAGAACAACACGACGTATACCTACTTCGTGGTGGATACGAACAAACAGGGCGCGCAGAGCGCTCCGTCCGGCACGGTGATGATAACGGTGAAATTCTAGGGATATCGCAAACCGGCGCTTGCAACGGCAAGTTTGATTCTTGCCGCAAAAAATCGACAAAGAAGTGCGAATCATGACGGCGGACGAAATCGCCGGTGGTGTTTCTAGCGCCGGCGTTTACTGGCTAGTACGGCGGCGAACCTCGGGAAGAAGTGCATCCTCACCCGCTTTTCCGCGAATCGCTAGATACGTCTTGTACGAATCGGCTGCACCGGGACTCTTGAGTCCATCGCGTGCTCTGCCCTGAAAATAATAGACTGCGGGAAGATAGCTGTAGGTAGGCATGTCATCGGAGAAGAGCTCCAGGACCTCGCCGCGACGTTTGATGCAGCGATCGAATTCAGAATCGGCCTCGGCAAAGGCGCCGGCTTCCAAGTAAGCCCGCCCAAGGTCAAAATGGACGATCCAGATGTCCACCAGCTTTTGCGCTTCCGTGAGCAACTGGATGGCTTTCTTGGGGTCGTGCTCTCTTAAGGCGGCTTCGCCTAGAATTAATTTCGAGTAAGCCTGCGGCTCGGATTGAAGCTGGGAACCGAGTGCGGCAGCGAGTTCGCGGGCCTTTGGAATTTCTCCGGCGTCCACGAAGCTGCGCGCAGCCAGAAATCGGATTTTTTCCGATGGACTGTTAGCGATGGCCTTGTTCGCGGAGGCAAGCGCCGGCTGCTTTGCCCCCTGCAGCAGCTGCGCATACGCAAGCATGACAAAACTGTCGGCCGCTCGGTCAGGTTCCTTTGCCGCCAGATCCGCGGCTATGCCGCTTTCCAGAGTTTGCTGCGCTTGGCGATATTTCCCTTCATAGAGAGCAAGGTTGGCCAGTGCGGCGGCCGAGAGAGACGCGCCTCTTGGTCCCAACTTTTGCAGTTCCTGATAAGTCTCGGTGGCCTGGGGCAATTGGCCTTGTCCCAATTGCGCGTATCCGACAAGCAGGAAGCCATCCTCGGATGCCGGGTTGAGTTTTCGAATTTCACGGCCTTCGCGCTCGCAAGTTTGGAAGTCTCCGATGTAGCAGGAGTAGAGCGAATAATTATTGCGTGCCAATAGGTCTTTGGGTGCGAGCTCGACGGCGCGACGCGCCTCTTCCACCGCTTTCGGCATATCACGCAAACCGGCGTAGCAAGCGGCAATGTTATTGCGCCCGATGTTGTCGGCAGAATATTGCTTCAATAGTTCGCCGTATTCCTCGACGCACTTCTGCCAATTCTCGGTGCGGATGTAATACATGCCGCGGATGCGGAAGCGCTCGCGCTCGGTCATGCGGTCGACGTGTTCCATAGCGAGCTTGGCGTACTTTTCAGCGTCCTGAAACTGTCCCAAGTTTCCAGCAACCGCGGCTTCGCCGGCATAAGCGCGGGCAAAGTTCGGATCCAATTCCGCGGCTTTCGCGAAAGAATGCAAAGCTGCGTCAAAATTGCCGGCGAACTGCTGGTTCATCGCGACACCGTATTGATGCACAGCCTCCAACGAGGAGGTAGTGAAAGCCCCACCCGCCGCCTGCAATTGAACCGATTCCGGCGTGGCGTCGCCCAATGCCTTACGGATGGGAGCAGCGAGTTTGGGGATGGTGAGAAGCAGCGCGTCCTTGGTCTCGGCGGTGGCCTCGGCTTTGGCGATGACGTTGCCGCTTACCGCGTCCAGCGCGGTCGTTGAGAGGCTGTATTTGTCGCCCCGCCGGCTTAGCTCGCCGGTGACGACTGCGCCGATGCCCTGACTGAGCGCCACCAGACGCGCCGGCTGCTCGTCGAGCTTGTCGGTCGGATGAGGAAGCTGTCCTGCAAGTTTGCGAGCGTTGCCGCGATTGAAGGCGTTGATAAAGCCCGCGCCTTCCAGCGCGAAGTTGAACATGGGCTCGAGGGTGTCGTCGAAAATGGGGTCGCCGGTATGGTTGGTGAAGTCCGCGACCAGGACGCTTACGGGTTGATGAGCGATCTTTGTCGAAGGACCGAAGGAAAATATTTTTGGCAAACCGAGAACTGCGACGGCCAGGAGGAGCACCATGGCAGCGATCGCCGTGTATTTCCAAATGGGTTTGTGCACTACCAGAGGCACGAGTGCTTGATCGGTGATGGAACCGACAAGCGAAGGCGAAATTCCCAGCCACGATTCCAGATGCTGGGCAAACTCTTGCGCCGACGCGAAACGATTCTCCGGCTCGATTTCGAGCGCCTTTGCGACGATATCGCTGAGCGGCTTTGGAACGGATGGATCTATCTCGGTCAGGGGCTTGGCTTTTTCCTGAATGCGCTTCCAGAGAGTCGCCAGCGGAGTGTCGGAATAGTAGGGGGACTGGCCAACGATCAATTCGTAAAGAATGGTCCCCAGCGAAAAAAGATCGGACCGCTCGTCGAGCTTCTCGCCTTTTGCCTGTTCCGGCGACATGTATTCAGGCGTTCCGACCAGCGCGCCGGTCTGGGTCATGCCGGGAAGATAGGCGGAACGCGCGATGCCAAAGTCCATGACGTATGCGCGACCGTTCGCGTCCAGCATGATATTTTGCGGCTTCAGGTCACGATGAATGACGCCTTCGCCGTGGGCCACTTCCAAAGCGCGGCAGATTTGCAGAATTATCTTTGCCGCTTCTGCCGGCGCTAACTTTCCCTGTTCGCGCAGCACCGCGCGAAGATCCTGGCCTTCCAGATACTCCATGGTGATGAACTTAAAACCGTCGGCTTGTCCCAGGTCAAAGATGCGAATGACGTTGCGGTGGGTCACCTGCCGAGCCAGGATCAATTCTTGCTTGAAGCGCTTGAGAATTTCGGGATTAGTGGTAAGTTCGGGGCGAATGATTTTCAGCGCGACCAGACGATCCAGTTCCGTGTCGCGCGCCTTATAGACCGCGCCCATTCCGCCTTGTCCCAAAAGCGCGAGGATTTCATAGCGGTCGCCCAGAACAGTGCCGGGCGCAAATTCTCCGTGGGGTATTGCTGGCGCGGGCGCACGGGTGTTGGAGATGGACCAGCCTTCAGGAGTTATAGGAGTCTTGGCGGCGACGAATGCCGCCTGGGGATCCTCGCTTTTTGAGGATTGGACGTTTTCTTTCGGCAGATTAAGTTTAGAAGGCGATTTCGGCGGACCCGTCGGCTCGTTGCCGACGAAAGTTGCTTCCGAGGAAGGCACAGCTTTTCCGCACTTCCCACATGCAGCGGCGTTGGGGGGATTTTCCGCTTTGCAGTAAATACAGCGCATGTTCTCAGTCGTGTTCTAGTCAAACTCCCAGCCGACGCCAAAGCTCGACGATGTGAAAGATTCGGGAGATGGCACAGTCTCAGAAACAGCTATCTTAATCTAATTGCGAGCTTTGCGGTGTTTTTTCCGTTGGCGTTTCGCTCCGCGCAACGAAGCGCGGCGTGGGTGGCCGCAACGGTTGCCGCGTTTTTCTGTCTTTCATAGCGCAAGTTTCTAGCGCAAGCAGTAGCGGGCATCTATACTTGAATTTTTCGGCGGCCAGGCGGAGACTGCGTTGCCGGGCATCATCGCGAAAGTAACCCGACTGTGGTGCCCTGTCATTCGCGGTGGCTTGCAAAAAACAAAGCACAATCGGCGATAACCAGGATGTGTCGGGAATTCTGGCGGACGCAAAGCTTTGCACTTGAATGTTGCTTTTTTATCGCTCGGGTAAAAGAGAGTCACGAACGGACCATGACCAACAAAAGAAAAATGACCATGGGAGTAGTCGTCGGGAACCGCGGATTTTTTCCGGATCACCTGGCGAAGACCGGCCGCGAAGAGATGATCCAGATGTTGCAAAAGGCCGGAATGGACGCGCTGGTACTCGCGCCCGAACAAAGCAAATACGGAGCCGTAGAGACCTACGAAGAAGCGCAACGTTGCGCCGAGCTGTTTAAGTCCAAAGCGGAGGCGATCGATGGCATCATCGTCACGTTGCCCAATTTTGGCGATGAGCGGGCCATCGCGGACACGCTGCGGCTTTCGCGCCTGGACGTGCCGGTGCTGGTGCAGGCTACACCCGATACACCCGGAAAAATGGCGATCACGCATCGTCGCGACAGCTTTTGCGGAAAAATGTCCGCTTGCAACAATTTGCGCCAGTACGGCATTCCTTACTCGCTGACGACGCTGCACACGGAAACGCCAGACTCGGCGGAATTTGCCAGGGATCTGGAATGGTTCGCCGGTGTCTGCCGCGTCGTAAAGGGATTGCGAAATCTGCGAATTGGCGCCCTCGGCGCTCGGCCCACCGCATTCAACACGGTCCGTTACAGCGAGAAACTTCTCGAAGCCAGCGGAATCTCCGTTGAGACGCTTGATTTGAGCGAGGTTCTCGGACGTATTGGCCGCATGAAAGACAATGATGAAGCCGTGGTGCGCAAGCTAAGCTCGATTCAAAAGTACGTGACCACCTCTGGCATCCCGCAAGCGGCGCTGTTGAAAATGGCCAAGTTGGGCGCCGTTGTGGACCAGTGGATGAAAGCCGCAAACGTGCAAATCAGCGCGGTGCAGTGCTGGACATCCCTAGAAGAAAACCTCGGCGTCGTTCCCTGCACGGTGATGAGTATGATGAGTGATTCGCTGCTCTCCAGCGCCTGCGAAGTGGACGTGTGCGGAGTGCTGGCGATGCACGCGTTACAACTGGCGTCGGAAACGCCCAGCGCTTTGCTTGACTGGAACAACAACTACGGAAATGATCCGAACAAGGCGGTGTGCTTCCACTGCAGCAATTTGCCCAAACATTTTTTCAAAGAAGTGACGATGAATTTTCAGGAGATCATCGCCGGCACCGTTGGAAAAGAAAACACCTATGGAACCTGCGTGGGGCGCGTAAAGCCGGGTGCCATGAGCTTCGCGCGATTTTCAACCGACGAAGCGCATGGAACAATCCGCGGCTACACCGGCGGCGGCCGCTTCACCGATGATCCGCTCGAGACTTTTGGCGGCGCTGGCGTAGTGGAGATCCCGGCACTCCAAAAGTTGCTGCGTTACATCTGCGAGAATGGCTTCGAACACCACGTTGCCGCGAACTTCTCCACCGTAGCGCCCGTCGTTCACGAAGCCGCTACGCGCTACCTCAATTGGCAAATGTACGCACACGAAACGTAAGTAAATCGGAGTGCGAGGCTTCGCGATCTCAGGGGAACACGAAAAGATAAAGAATACCCGGGCCGCCACTTTGTGACACCCGAACGCTTGTGACTTCAGAGCGACATGGGACATCATTCTAAAAGGTATTCGTCTCAAAATGGATAGTGCCGCACATACGGCCATGAGCACTGAAAGGGAATTTCGGCATCAAGAAGAGCGGCTTGAGCTGCTCCTCAATCTGACCACCAAAATCACGTCGAGCCTCGATCTGCGGAAGGTTCTGCGCGCGATTGCAGCCAACATACGCGAAGTCATACACGCTGATGCCGTGGTCGTATCGCTGCCCGACGCAGCGTCGGGTAAATCTAGAGTCATTGCTGTGGATTTTCCGCATGGCACGGGGGCGGTGAAGGAAGAGGTGACGGTCACATTAAGCCCTGCCAATAAGAAAGTCATAGACACATTGAAACCCGTGGTGGTTTGCACCCGCGAACGTAAGGAACTCGCGGCCGAGGCATATGAGATCGTTGCTGCGGAAGGCATAAAAGCCATTTGCCTTATTCCACTTGTAACTCGCGGCCGAGTCCTCGGAACCCTGTCGATCTCGCGCACGACAGAGACTCCGTTTGTCCCGGAAGATGTCGATTTCCTCAGCCGGGCGTCAGGTCAGATAGCCATCGCCATTGAAAACGCGTTGGCGTACCGAGAAATTTCCGAACTCAAGGACAAGCTCGCCCGGGAGAAACTCTACCTGGAAGAGGAATTTCGCAGCGAGATGGGCTTTGAACAGATCGTTGGGAACAGCAAAGGTCTAAAGCAGGTCTTGCAGCAGGTTGAAACAGTTGCCCCCAGCGATTCCACGGTTCTGTTGCTTGGCGAAACGGGAACCGGGAAAGAGTTGATTGCGCGGGCGATCCACGATCGAAGCCGCCGCAAGCAGCGCACTTTTGTGAAGCTGAATTGCGCAGCGATACCGACAGGGCTGCTGGAAAGCGAGTTGTTTGGACACGAAAAGGGAGCGTTCACGGGGGCCATCAGCCAAAAAATCGGCCGGCTGGAGCTAGCGGACCAAGGCACCCTGTTCTTGGATGAGGTGGGAGACATCCCGATGGAAATCCAGCCGAAGCTGCTGCGCGCTTTACAGGAGCGGGAATTTGAGCGGCTCGGAACGACCCACACGCGAAAAGTAAATGTACGCCTGATCGCCGCTACCAACCGCAATCTGGAAAAGATGATTGCAGATCGAGAATTCCGGAGCGATCTGTACTATCGGCTGAATGTATTTCCAATCCGAATTCCGCCCTTGAGGGAACGTAAAGAAGACATCGCACTGCTCGTTAACTATTTTGTCCAAAAGTTTTCAAAGCAAATGCAAAAGAAGGTCGAAGCGGTTCCCACGGTCGTAATGAAGGGGCTGATGGCGTGGGACTGGCCGGGCAATATTCGTGAGCTTGAGAACTTCATTGAGCGCGCAGTAATCGTGACGCGTGGCAACTCGCTTGAGGCTCCGGTCGGAGAACTGCGAAAGGCGAACACGGACATACCCACATCCAGGGTCATTGAGGAATACCGACCAATCGTTACAGGAAATGTGGATTCGCGAAGTGACAAAAACGGTGTTGCTGAGGAATACGCAAGGAAGCAGCGCGAAGAGATTGTACGCGCACTTTCCGAGTGCAGGGGGCGCGTCGGTGGCGCCGATGGAGCCGCTGCGCGGCTTGGCGTTAATCGCACAACGCTCCTTTCTCGAATGAAGAAATTTAGTATCCACGCCAAACAGTACGCTTAATCTGCAGTCCGCATTTTGCTTTAGCTTCACGCATAGCCTCGACAGTTTCAACGCTTTCAACTTTTTCAACATCGACACTTTCGACTCCTGGCGGTCTTCACCCGAAAATTCAGCGACTTACAGTTCCGCAAGTTTGGTGCGGGCCTTGCCCTTATCCGACGCGTAGCGAAAAGGCGGTTTTTCAAGCTGGGCTCGCCTCTCGCTGCCACATAGCCGATCAGGAGGCCCGCTATGAAGCACAAAGCAGAACCATCTATCGCCTGCGTGAGTGATCCTGCAGGCGAACGAACGCTCGTAGTGGCCGCCAAGAACGGAGACGACCAGGCGTTTGAAACCCTGTTTAAACGTTACCAGCGAAAGACCCTCGCAGTCGTGCTGCGGTACACGCGTGTGCTGGAGGACGCGGAAGACATCGTTCAGCAAAGCTTCTACAAGGCTTTCGTGCATTTGTGCCAGTTTCAAGGAGAATCCTCCTTCTCCACCTGGGTGACGCGCATCGCCATCAACGAAGCGCTCATGTTCCTACGGCGCATTGGTCCGGTGCGCGAGGTATCGATGGACGACATTCGCGACGCGGGAAGTGCGGACAGTTTGGGGATATGCGACTCAAATGCCGACCCGGAAGCCCACTACGCGCAGCGAGAGGAAGTCCGGATGCTCTCGAAGGCGGTTCGGAGTCTGCGCCCGGGGCTGCGCACAACAATCGTGTTGAGGGAACTTCGTGAGTTATCTACGCGCGAGACGGCTCGTCGCATGGGGCTCTCGGTGGCCACAGTCAAAGCGCGCATATTTCGCGGGAAGCGGCAGCTCCGCCAAGAACTAGGGTCTTATCTGAAGACCAATGCGAAGCCCAGGGCAGAGATCACCAGGGATCTTCCGACCTCACCTCTGCAGCGCTTCCAGATTGTGAGGGAAACAGCATGTTGAAGATCAGCTTTAGCGAAACGCCTCAGGAAGAAAAATGGGTTGTAGAAGGCCGCCTCAGTGGGGCTTGGGTTCGGGAACTACGGGCGAGCTGGAAGAAGAACCACCAAGCCGACAAGAAGCGTGTGTGCATCGTGGACCTGAACGAAGTCACGTTCATCGACAAGACAGGCGAGGGACTGCTGCGCGTGTTGCGCGACGAAGGTGCGCAGTTCATCTCGGGCGGTTGCTATGTCCGGCACATTGTTAGGCAGCTGAGGGTCCGGCGGAAACGCAAGCCTTCCAATCTGCTGGCTTCCTTTCTCGTCGTGTTCGTGCTGGCGCTGTGCGACACAACCGCCACAAGAGCGCAAAGCACAAGCGTGTCGGGAAGTGTGCCGAGCGGTCCAGTCACCGACCAGGTAGTCCAGCTGACTCTCCGGGACGCCATCAAGATGGCCTTGCGATACAACCTCGGAGCGATCGAAAGTGGACAAAACGCGCAGATTGCCCGCGGTCAGCGGCTACTCGCGCTCAGCAATCTGCTGCCTCAAGTCAGCGCTGGCGCTTCGGAGAACGTAGAGCAAGTGAACCTCGCGACGTTCGGGCTCAACGGGCTAAAAACGGGAATTCCCACTGTTGTTGGACCATTCAGCTACAGCTCAGTGGATGCAAGCGTCAGCCAAACATTATTCAGTTATGAATCCATCCAGAGGTTTCGCGCAGCCCGCACTGCTGAACAGGCCGCCCAACTCAGCTATCAGGACATCCTGGATGTGGTCACACTCACGGTCGGCGACGCCTATTTGCGGATCATCGAGGCAGACTCTCGAATTAAGGCGCAAGAAGCTCAGGTGCAGAATGCGAGAGCTCTTTACGATCGCGCGGCCGATCAAGTGCAGGCGGGTACCGCTCCACGAATCGACGCAACACGCACCGAAGTTCAGTTGCACACCGAAGAGTACAACCTAAGCATAGCCCGCAAAAACTTTGCCGTCGCAAAACTAGCGCTTGGTCGCGCGATTGGTCTGCCGCTGGGGCAGGAGTTTGAGCTGGCCGACACACTCCCATATTCCGACATCACTCCGATGAGCGTCGACGATGCCCTGCAAATTGCGTTCAAATCGCGCAGCGATCTTCGTTCCGCTCTCGATTCCCAAAAATCTGCTGCGCAAACCCTTTCTGCTGCCAAAGGCGAACGGTATCCGACTGTGGCGGTTAATGGTAGCTACGGCGATATTGGACCGACGTTCGGCAACTCGCACGGAGATTTCACGTTTCAAGCGGGGGTCAGGGTTCCCCTCTTCACCGGCGGACGAATTAAAGGTGACATCACACAAGCAGAAGCAGAATTGCGTCAAAAAAAGGCCGAGGCGGAAAACATCCGCGGGCAGATTGACCAGGACATTCGTACCGCTCTTCTCAATCTAAATGCTGCGAAAGAACAGGTTGAAGTCGCCAAGCAAAATGTCGAGCTTGCCAATGAGAGCCTTGCCCGGTCGAAGGATCGCTTCACTTCTGGAGTAACTGACAGTGTTGAAGTGGTTCAGGCCGAGCAGGCTCTCGCCAGCGCCAACGATCAATACATCACCAGCCTTTACAACCACAACTTCGCCAAGCTCTCGCTCGCTCGCGGCCTGGGTGTAGCGCGCAGCGGCTACAACCAGTATCTCGGAGGCAAGTAATGTCGAATAGCGATCACAACAGTAACAAGCATGCTGCAGTCCTCGAAGAGGAGATTCCCGTTTCTGTGGAATCCCAATCCAGTTCCCAAGACCCTGCAAAGGCTACCGCCAGACTTGATCGGCTTCGCAATGGCCTGCGCGAGCATCCATTAAAAGTCGCCATAGCGACTCTTGCGTTGCTGGCGATCCTGATCATTGCCGGGTATTTGGTCCGTAACGCGTTCCTCTACGAAGACACGGACGATGCGCAAGTGGATGGGCACGTTATGCCCCTGAGTGCGCGCATCAACGGCCAGGTAATGAAAGTGAACTTCGTCGAAGGCCAACTGGTCCATGAGGGCGATCTCCTCGCGGTCATTGACCCTGCGGATTTCAAGATTTCCGTGCTTCAGGCGGAGGCGGTGCTGGCAGACGCAAAAGCCACCGCCACGAGTTCGCGTTGGAATGTCCCAATCACCTCTGTGACGTCACAAAGCAATCTCGACTCGGCGGAGACCGAAGTGGTAAACGCTGAGGCCGGGGTCCGGGGAGCCGAGCATAGTTACGAGTCGGCGAAAGCGTCGCTGGCTCAGGCCGAGGCCAATGCGGCTAAGAGTGACGCAGACCTCGAACGTGCGAAGCAGCTCGTCGCGAAAGAAGATATCTCCCGCCAGCAATTTGATCAGGCGGTCGCTTCGGCAACAGCAAACCGGGCGGCAGTTGCTTCGGCCGACGCCGCTGTCAAGGCCGCCGAGCAGTCTGTGCGGCAGGCCGAGGGGAAACTCTTGCAGGCAAAGGCAGATCTGCGAACAGCGCAGACTGCGCCGCAACACGTGTCTCTAATCCGTGCCCAAGCGGACGCTGCGGATGCGCAAGTCCAGCAACGCCAGGCTCAGCTGGCCCAAGCGCAACTTAATTTCAGCTATACCGTCATCCGCTCGCCGGTTACGGGAATCATTGGAAAGAAGAGCGTTGAAGTCGGTCAGAACGTGAGCATTGGCCAGGAAATGTTGGAAGTCGTGCCCCTCGATGACATTTGGGTGACCGCCAATTTCAAGGAAACGCAGCTGGAGCATATGCGGCCTGGGCAGCCCGTGAAA
>Ga0210406_10001282_pt1 | contig 31361 bp, 36 predicted proteins | sample IncBWC30MmetaG_FD_155454 | JGI IMG/M metagenome (GOLD analysis project Ga0210406, IMG submission 155454) | Forest soil microbial communities from Barre Woods Harvard Forest LTER site, Petersham, Massachusetts, United States - Inc-BW-C-30-M | ecosystem: Environmental > Terrestrial > Soil >... | reverse complement strand
CGAGGCCGAGCGGATCGCTACTCCTTTCTCGTAAGGAACTTTCATCCTCTGCTTCATGCCGGTTTAGCCCGGCGCACTGTAATGGCGATTTTTCGCCAACTAGTCCCCGGAGGCTATCCTCGCCATGAGTGCTGGTATCATCCTGGGCGTGACAGCGCACAGACTTTGGGCCGTTTTCTTGATTGCAACCGGAGTTCTGATTTTTGCTCTTCGCGCCGGATTTCCACCTTGAAATCTTCGGCATGGGCACGGTTTTACCAGCGGCATCCTCGGGCAGAATCCGTTATCGGTGCACGCCGGAACGGAGCGCAGTGTCCGCTTCGGCACGGTGATGTGGCAGCTCGTGGGAGCTGCAATCGTTCTCAATGGCGTGATACGACTTCGGCCTGCGGTAGAAAGTTTGACAATTCCCTGCCAGAGAGTATTGTGTTGTCGCTCAGCCGAACCGGCGATTTCTTCTTCCTTGAAGGCAGTCCGACTGAACCAGGTCGGTTTTTCAGTTAAATCTAAGTAAATCCGTCTCCTCTGCCACGCTTCCTGCGTGAACGGATTATGTTTGCGATTCCGGATTGATGGGCCACAAACTAGGTCGCAAAGTGAAACTCCTACTGATCGGCGGCGTGGTGGGGTTGGTAATCGGAGTGGCACTCACCGTTTTCTATTTCTCGCTGGCGACCTTCTTCTCCGTTCAGGCAAAAGCTCTTGACGAGCAGCAGAAAGTGGAAGAAGCGCGCAACAAAAATGCACAAGATGCGAGTGCCACGGACAAGGGGCAGCCTGCAGAAGTTGGCCACATACAACCGTGGCCTTATAGGCGTGATCGGCATCTCCCAAAGGATAAGTCGAGGAAAAGTGAAGTAGTCTGAAATATGGCTATCTCTGGGCCTTCGCGATTGTTCCCATATCAACGGTAAACTGGAAGTAATCCACAACGAAAAAGCCAGGACCGCAGCGAGATTATTTTGGATGCGTGTTTAGTTTGTCGAGTGTGCGCTTCAATTCCTCAAGCTTTTGCCCGGCCTCGCCGAGCTTACCCTCCGCCGTCAGGCGTTGGTAGTCGGCAAGGTCTTTGGCGGCTTCTGCGATGAGCGCGTTGAAATCAGCTCCGGGCTGGGGTTTCGAGGGCGATGCCGATGTCTTGCGGTCCGACTCCGCGGGGACTGGCGTAGCGCTCATCGACGAGACCGCTCCACCGAACAGGGACGCCAGTGCTGACTCGAAGGTTGGTCCATACGCCAACCGATCTTGCAGTGCCAGAACGACCAGCCGCAATTCCGGCATCGGACTCCGTTCAGCCTGCAGGTAAATCGGCTCCGCATAAAGTAGCGCGCGCCCAATCGGGATCACAAGCAGAGCCCCACGCCGCACGTGCGAGCCTTGCTGATTCCACAAAGTCAATTGTCCGGAAAGCTGCGCGTTCTGATCGATTCGCGCCTCAATTTGTAGCGGTCCGTCGACCAGTTTCGTCTTGGGAAAGTTGTAGACTACCGACTTACCGTACTGTGCGCCGTCACTGCGCCCCGCGATCCAGCCAATCAGATTATTCCGGTTCGCCGGGGTGAAAGGCAGAATCTCCACGAACTCTTCACCGGTTTCGCCCGGCAGTTTCATCAGCACAAAATTCGGCTGCATCGACTGTGTCGTTTGCTGGCCCCCTTCGCTTGGGCCGACTTCAGTCGCCACAGTCCACAGGTCCTCCCGGTTGTAAAACGCCTCGGGATCCGTCATATGATACAAGCCGTAAACTTCCGCCTGGAGTTTGAGCAACATCTCGGGATAACGCACGTGTTTCCTCAGTCCCGCAGGCATTGCGGACGCGTCTTTAAACAGCCCCGGGAAAATGCGGCGGTAGGCAGCTATGATTGGGTCATCCGCGTCAAAGACGTAAAGCGTGGTCGTACCATCATAGGCATCTACCACTACCTTCACGCTGTTCCGCATGTAGTTAATCAGGTCGTTACCCAGTCGGTAATGCGTCGAGTAGGGATAGCTGTCTGAGACCGTGAACGCATCCATAATCCACGACAACCGGCCATCGTCCCCAAGCACGATGTACGGATCCGGATCGTAGGTGAGGAACGGCGCCAATGCAGACACACGATCGCGCACATTGCGTCGCATCAACAGCCGGCTATCCTTGTTCACGTCATCGCTGAACGGCAGCTTCGCGAGGTCGTCACGGTCGAGCGCGATGATCATTCGCCGCCAGAAACCGCCGAGCATGATGCCACCATTGCCTTCGTACGATGTCAGATTGTTGGTCTGGCCCTGCGGATAGTTGAATTCCTTCTGCCGCGTCTTCACGTAGACATCGGTGTTGGTCAACTCACCGAAATAGACCTCTGGACGCGTCACGGTCAGCTCACGCACCGTGCTCTGGACCGGCATGTTGCTCAGAATCAATGTGGGCAGCCCTTCCGGCGTGAACCCATTTACCGGATTCATGGTGATGCCGTAGCCGTGGGTGTAGATCAGCTTCTCGTTAATCCAGTTGCGACTGCTCTCCGGCAGCTTATCGACGTTTAGTTCGCGCGTGGCGAGCATGACCTGTCGAGTCGCGCCGTTGATGTCATAACGATCAATGTCGATGTCAGGGAAGTCATAGTAGGTGCGGATTTCTTGAATTTGACGGAGCGTGTCCTGGAGTGCGCGCCAGTCCCACAGTCGGATGTTTTGCAGGGTAGCTTGATTATTCACCGGATCAGCCGCCTCGACGGTTGTCTCAGCGGGAAACTCCCGTTGCATGACTTGGCTCAATCCGTAGGCGCGCCGCGTCAGATCGGTGTTGTAGACAATATACGGTTTCTCGCGAACCAGTTCGTTCGGTTTGACGATGAAGCTGCTGACGTACCACGCGATCCCTTGAACGGCAAGATAACAGACCGCGGCGGGAAGGATCGCAGCGGCCAGCCACCGTCCGCGCGGCACCCCCACGGCATTGATGACTGCGATAACCGCGCCCACAACGAGTGCTCCGCAAACAACGAGCATCCCGGTAAGCATGATGTGCGCGTCCGTGTAGGTCGCACCCCCGAAGATCGTGTGATCGTCGAGCAATCGCTCGAACCGGCCTAGATAGAGACGTATCGCGAGGATCAGCAGAAGGAAGGCAAACGTAATGGAGAGCCCGCGCCAAGGTAAGGCGACAGAGCGGCTGAGGCGGCCAGCGAGCACACGAGCTCCGCCCGTGATCAGAATGAAGAAAACGGCGAGGGCACAGGTGATCACGCTCAGGGTAAGCAGCCATCCGGCGATGACCTGCCACGCCGGTAGAGTGAATAGAAAGAAATTCACCGACTTACCAAAAATCGGATCTGTGACCCCACTACTGGACTGCGGTGCAAACCAAAAAAGAGAGAGCGTCGGCCACTCCGCCGTCATGGCGCCACCGGTTGCAGCAGCGATAACGATCGAAACGCAGAGTGCGATGAGCCGCAGAACAGACTCAACCGGCAACTTCACCGGTCGTCCGCCAACGAGAATGGTATGACCGGCTGGCAAATCCGGGAGATGGGCTCGCTTGAGAACGAGAAATGATCCGAACAAGATGAGAAATGTGGCCGCCGCAAAGGCCGCGAAAATCACCCACTGGAGACTCAGGGTTCTCCAGAAAACGTCCTGGTAGCCGAGCGACTCGAACCAGAGCACGTCCACGTAGTACGACAGCACAGTGCGACTGCCAAATAAAATGCCGGCAAGAATGGCAACAACGAGAAAAGCGCGACCGCGGCGGCGACGTTGCGGCGGCAGCATTCTCGGCCAGTCCCGGGACTCAGGCATTGCTCCACTTCGCTCTCATCAGCTTCATTGTTTGTCCGAATGATACTCCCTCCGCCTCGCTAGTTTCCTCCGCAAGGCGGCTCCAGATCGAAAGAACGACCCCTAGTAGCCTGTTGCATCAGGACGCTTCATGCGAGCGGCCTGGCGAGGCTAGCGATTGCCACACCGCAGGTGGGAACGTCCGCAATGAACCGCTGTGCCTACGGGGCGCTGCCGGTGAAGATCTGCCTGCTATCCTGAACGCATCCGTGATGAAACCCCTTACAGCGTTCGGCTTGTTTGCAGTAACAGCAATGCTGGTTTGCTACGCTTTCGAGAAACGCAATTCGTGGTTCATTTTGGCATTTGCTGTTTCATGCGGGCTAGGTTCGATTTACGGTTTTCTCCAAGGCGCTTGGCCTTTTGGACTGATCGAGGCCGTCTGGGCTGTGGTGGCAGCACGGCGCTGGTGGATCGAAACGACCCACGGAACGACCTAAGGCATGTGCAACTACCTTCCAAGAAGTAATCGCTCAAGGGAGATGCTATGCCACCATCGTTAGCAAGCAGGTAGTGAGCAGAATCCCAAAAGAGAAGGAATGAGTGTCACCGACGAAGAAGGGCCCAAAAGTGTTACCTATGTCTTAGGTACGATCTGTCACCCATGTCTCCGGGCTGGACCCGAGAAGTTTGGTGGGCCCGCAGGGATTCGAACCCCGGACCAAGGGATTATGAGTACCCAGGACATTTCTGATCGGTTATGAAAATTCTCTACTCTACCTGATTCTTCAATCGCTTACCAGGAACGGGTTCTGACGCGTTCTGATCGACTTTGCCCCGTTCTGAACATGGAACTACTACAGTTTTACTACAGTCGGCTTATTAACCCCATGTCGGAAAACAGATAAGCTTCCAACCTGGAAAAGAGATCAATGGATCTCAGCTTTCACCTGAGCGGTACCGCCGTTCCCCCCAATCAGTAGCCCAAGAGGCACAGGGTTGCTCGTACCCGCGAGATTTGCACCGGCTGCCTCGGCACTGAGTGTGAAGCCGGCACCCCCGGCAGGAACAATTCTGAATTCTAGTTTGACGCCATTGATTTTGCCTTCAAACGTGTAGACTCCCTTTTTGTTTTTCCTAAACGAACCTGCGAGAATCGTCGTCGAAAAATTGCCAAGCACCAGGCTAACCGCCTGCGTGTCGGGGGCGATACCGGCAATCCCTGTTCCTAGCGTAAACGATCCACTCAACTCGAAGCCGGGGTGGTGTGAACCAGTCGTAATCTCAGCTTTCGCAGTTAGCGTCATGAATGAAAGCCCGTCTCAGTTATCGAATCCGCCGCAGTCTTCAGTGGCTCCACGTTTCCTACAAGGTTTCGGGCGATGCTGAAGAAAGCGTAGGTGTGGCCAGTCAGTCCAGCAAGAGTCCCTGACGTTGCTGTCGTGTTGGGCTGAAGAACCGTAAATGGTCCGCCGTTGTCGGAGACGTAGATCGTGTAGTCCTGGATTCCAGCTCCGACATCCGTGCCGTTCCATTGCACAGAGAAGCCGAGCGAATTCTCGAGAACCGGCAATGCCAGCACATGGCTGGTGGGCTACGTATTGTCGATGGTGTTAGACCACGTCGCGGTGTTGATCGTCACGTTTTTATCACGGCACCCCTCAAGGGCGGGGACAGTAACTGAACAATGCGCGGAAAACGTGAGATCCGAGTCGCGGGCGAGTCCGTTCGAGAGTCGTCAGCGGATTCGCGTCAGTCACGTACGACCTTCCTGATGGACGCTAATCCGCCATCGATGGCGCCCCCTTGGGCTGCGGTTCGGCGACGTTTACCATCCGCACTCTGCTGTGCTTACGACCGTAGAAGAAGTAAACAATAAGTCCGGTCGCGAGCCAAATGATCAAGCGGGCCCACGTCTCCCAGCCGAGGCTTAACATCATTAGCAGAGATACGGCGATACCTACTATGGGTGTGAACGGAATCCATGGCGCCACAAATGCGCGCGGGACCTCCGGTCCTCGCCTCCTGAGAATCCAAACGCCGCCGCAAACGATGACGAACGCCAGCAGCGTCCCAATCGAAACCAATTCACTGATCACGTTGATTGGAGTAAGCGCAGCGACAGTGGCCACACTGAGACCCACGAAAATCGTCGAAATGTAAGGAGTGCGGAAGCGCGGATGAATGGCACTTGCCCACTTGGGTAGTAAGCCATCGCGGGACATGGAAAAGAAGATGCGCGACTGACCAAGCAATGTGACCAGCATTGCCGAACTGAGGCCGCAAATCGCACCTAGTTTAACTAGATTCCTACCCCAGGTGACGCCCGTAACACCGATGCCCATCGCGATCGGATCAGGAACGTCCAGGGATGTGTACCTCACCAACCCGGTCAAAACGCCTGCAACCAGAATGTAAAGGATGGTGCAAATGCCAAGAGACCCAAGGATTCCGATGGGCAAGTCCCGGGCTGGATTTTTGGATTCCTGGGCAGCCATCGATACCTGATCAAATCCGATGTAAGCGAAGAAGATCACTCCAGCAGCCGTCGCAATACCGGACCACCCGAAATTGCCATAGTGGCCTGTACTCGCGGGTATAAATGGAGTCCAGTTCGCCACTGCTTCAGCGCGGTGGCCCAAAATGTAATTCGCTCCCAGGCCAATGAAAATCAGAACCACGCAGACTTTCACAACCACAATAAAAGAGGTGACGTTTACTGACTCTTTGATACCGATGACCAGGACTGCTGTAACCACCAATATCCCTAAAAAGCCAAACAAATTAAACGAGGAGTACTGATGCGGAAGGCTAGTGGGATCGACGCGGGCCAGCGCCAGCGCCTTCTGCAATTGCGCAGTCAAACGTTCCCAGTGTCCTTGGTAAAGGACGAAAACCGTTCCGGGAGCGCCCGCCAGCTTGGGTGGAAGAAGAATTCCGAAATCCTGGAGAAAACTAAGTACGTATCCACTCCAGCCGCTCGCCACCGTGGCGGCGCCTAAGGCATATTCCAGAATGAGGTCCCAACCAATGATCCAGGCAATGAATTCGCCGAGAGTCGCGTAACAGTAGGTATATGCGGATCCCGCCACCGGAATCATCGATGCGAATTCTGCATAGCAAAGCCCGGTGAAAACGCAAGCTACCGCTGCCACAACGAAAGACAGAATAATGGCCGGTCCGGCGTGATTGGCTGAAGCTGTTCCGGTAAGAACAAAGATGCCGGTTCCGATGATCGAGCCGATACCAAGAGAAATTAAGTTGGTGGCGCTCAGGGCGCGCCGCAGACTGTGCTCGCCTGTCTCATGTGCTTCCGCAAGGATCGTACCTAACGGTTTAGTTGCAAAGAGCCCACCCATTCAGTTCTCCCCATATTCTCGTGAACCGTGACGACAACCGATAGACCGGGACCTCTACGCAGCAGAATGGACGGAGGACTCCGCAGGTCAGTGCATCCTTCACCCTAATGGCTTTCACCTATTCTCTGCGCGTTGAGGGCCGAGATCTAACAGCGGATGCGAGCTTCATCGAGGCAGAGGATTCTTTATATCGGCGAGTGCGTAGGCCATCACGGCCATGACTGCGGCGTTCTCGCGCAATTCTGACGGAGTGACTTTGTCGAGCGTGTCTGCAGCAGTGTGGTGGTAGTTGTAGTAATTCCGTGCATCTTGCATGATGCCGAGGACAGGAACGCCTTCGTCGGACATCGGTGCGATGTCGGTAATCCCGGGCGGATGCGCAGCTTCCTGAAAGACAGTTGCACCTATGCTACTGAGGACTGTTTGCACAGGCTTCAGCACGTCCACCGCGGCCTTACTCATTTTTATTATGAAACCGAGCGGATGCGCGGCTCCGACATCGCTCTCGATTGCGGCGATATGATTGGGGAAGTCGTTATGGTTATCCTTTCTATACTGATTGCTGCCGGATCCATCAGTCTCCTCGTCCATCCAGGCAATCACGCGCAGCGTGCGCTTCGGGCGCAGGTGCAAGTGCTTCAGTAGTTGCGCCGTTTCCATGGCGACGACTACGCCGGCTCCGTCGTCGATAGCGCCGGTGCCGAGATCCCACGAGTCGAGGTGGCCTGAGACGATTACGATCTGCTCGGGATTTTCGCCTCCTTTCAGATCGCCGATGACGTTATAGCTGATTTCGTCGGGCAGCTTCTGCGGCGTGAGCGTGAGGTGCATGCGGACCGGACCTTCGCCGGCGAGATGCGCGATCAGGTTGGCGTCTTCGGCGCTGACTGCGCCAGCGGGAATTCCGGCGGGATCACTGTCCCCGGTGTGCGGCAAGCGGTAATCGGCATTGCCCACCGAGCGGACGAGCGCGGCCACGGCTCCGAGTTCCGCCGCACTTTTCGGACCTGCTCCGCGATAGGGCACGGCTTCGCGATAAGCGGCTAGAGCCAAGCCTGCGCTGGCCTTTTGCTTATCGAACTTCTCATTGAACAGCACGATCTTGCCGGTGATTTGGTCGCCTCCGAGCGCTTTCAGCTCGTCGAAGTCGTTAACTACGACTAGGTTGGCGGTGATTCCGTCGGCTCCGGTTGACGTGCTTCCACCAAGAGCGGTGAGAACGACCTTCTGCTGAGTTCCGGGCACGTGGCCGGGATAGTCGACGAGCTCGCCAGTTTCGGTGCCGCGAACCCAGTGGGGCACTTTGATCTCTTCGAGATGAACGTTGAGTCCGAGATCGCGCATCTGCGCGGCAACGTATTCAACGCCTGCCTTAGCGCCGGCTGATCCGCTGGAGCGTGGGCCGATGCTCTCCGTCAGATGCGTGAGCTGCTGGTAGGCATAGTCGTCGCTCAGAGCGGCAGTCTTGATCGCCTCGAGTTGCTGCATCAACTCAGGCGGAAAGGTCTCCTGCTGCACGGCAGAGGCTTGCAGAACGGCGACCCAGGATGGAGGTTCCGGTTTGGTTGATTTCTCCTGGCTTTGTGCGCACAGTGAGGCTGCGAAGATGAGACAGAGTGCACCAAATTCGCGGCGGCGGGGAGACTCGGTCACCAGCATCATGGATCCACTCCGGCCGCTGGATTCTGTTAGATCCCCGCGTACCAGGCATAGCCTCCTTCTGGAGACGCGGAGCCCAGTCCCTTGCCGAACTTCTTCATGCTGTCGGTGACCGTCAAGTGCGTGATGAACTTCACACTCTTGTAGCCGAGTTGCCGGGGCAGGCGCAGGCGAAGCGGCCCACCGTTGCCCACCGGAAGCACATCGCCGTTCATTCCGTAGGTAAGAAATGTTTGCGGGTGCATGGCATCCGCCATATCGATGCTCTCCCACCAGTCAGGCTCGATCGAGAAGTAGACGACATATCTCGCTTGGGGTTGCGTTCCGACGAGATTGAGAACGTGGGAGAGAGGCACGCCGATCCATTCGGCAATGTACGTCCAGCCCTCCTCGCACGACAGTTCCGTAATCTGACTGCGCGACGGGTAGCTCTTCAGTTGGTCGATGGAAAACGAGGCGGGCCGGTCGACCATGCCATCGACGGTGAGGCGCCAGTCCGCGAACCCTCCAGCCTGCAGGCGCTTGAACGGTTCGCTCAAAGGCGCGGTCTCGTTGGCCAGCGGACGCTCGGAAATTTCGCTCCGCGAGAATTCACGGGCAAACGAGTGCCTGGTCAGCAGACGCTGCGACGCATAGGTCAGCGTTTCGCCAAGCCCGTAAAGTCCGCCGTGATCGGGCGGGACCAATCCGTATTTGTGCGCGAGGCTTGCGGCCACGCCCAGGCCCGATACGCCCGCCGCGGCCGCGAGTCCGGTGTAGATCAATTTTCGACGTGAGAGCGGGCTCATACGCCCTCCTTGTGTGTACCGTTCTGTCCGGTGATCATGGCCCGCATGCGGCTCCTGAATCCAGCAAGAGCAACCAGCCCGACGTGGACAAGCAAGAAAAGCGTGAGAGCCAGCGTGATGAAGAAGTGGAGCGTGCGCGCGGTTTGCCGACCACCCAACAGAGTGACCGTCGCCGGAAACGCGGAAACAAAAGCGGGCGACATCGCCAGGCCCGTCCAGATGACGAGCGGAAACAGAATGAAAATCACGAATAGATACGTGATCCTCTGGAGCACGTTATACGACCAGGCTTCCTCGTCACTCGGCCGTTTGAAGCGCAAGTGGTTCGCAATCACGGTCGAGATACCGCGCCGCGACAGGTCACCTTTGGCAGGCAGCAAGCCTTTGCGGAAATGCCCGGTCACCAGTCCCCACATGACATATAGCAAGCCGGTCAGCACCGCAATCCACGCTGATTGAAAGTGGAGAGCGCGGCTCCATCCGTTCTGATCGGGCAAGACATATCCGTAGCCCGTGGGGACCAATGCCCGCGAGGAAGGGACCGGTATTTTGAACAAGGGCGTGGTCAGCACGTTGCCGGTTTCGCCCCAGTAGAAGCGAGGATGAGAGATAACGATTTCCGCGCCACTGACGAGCAGGGCAAAGAAGCACACTGTGGTGATCCAGTGAGTGACACGGACGAGAGCGGAGTGCCGCGGCGCAGTCATCGTGGCGGAGACTACCGGGATGGAATTTGCGACAGAACCTTCCAGCGGCACCCGCGCGGATCCCAGCGTCGACATTCTTGCCCTCCTGTGGGTCCAGAGTGACACACCTCGACTACATTTCGGGCGCAACAACGATCAAGTGAAAAGTTCCCGGCGTGAATTCTGGAAGGCTATCCGCATCGGGAGTATCTTTTTGCCCGGGTTTGACTGCCGCGCAGGATAAGTAAAGTTTGTGGCTGGCTGGATCGATAGCCATCGTTCTCGCCTCCCTTTCAGTTTTCACAGTTTGCACCACGGTGTACTTGTCGGGGCTCTCTTGCTTCACAACCGTGAGCGTACTGTCGGAGTTGGGGGAGAACACGAGCTTCTTTTCCACATCGTAAGCCGCTGCGTCGGGAAAGTCGCCGATCATAACCTTGGCGACTTGCTTCCCCGTGTCCGCATCCGTAACGATCATCGTCTCATTGGAGCACACCGAAAACAGCCGGCGACCCTGCGCGTCCATTGCCAGTCCCGAGGGCGCTGTGCAAGGTGCTAGTGACCACTCGTTCTGCACCTTCGTCCCACCCTGGTCAAAGTGAACGAGCGAGTTCTTGGTTTCAATGTTTACGTAGACATTACCCTTGCCGTCTGTGGCAGCGAACTCGGGTGTGCCACTCAAAGGGACCGTCGCGATGATTTTTTCCGTTTCGGCGTCGATGACACTCGCGCTGTGGCTGTGGGCATTGAAAGCATAGACGCGCCTCTTTGTGGGCTCGTAGAGCACGGCATCGGGGGCTTCACCGACCTTTATTTTTTGTGTCACCGCATTCGACCTGAGATCAAAGACGACGACCGCGTTGTCTCCGCCGTCGGTGATGAATCCTTTGTTGAGCTGACTCGCCAGCGCAATTCCGTGGACGCGCTTGAGATTCTCGATCCTAGCTACTTCTTTCCCAGAGGAAAGGTCAACGATCAGCACCTCGTTGCCGCGGGTTACATAAAGCTGGTGACTGGATGCATCCGCGATAAGATAGTCCCAATAGGTTTGCGCACCTGCGAACGGGATGCTGCCTGTCATAGCGTAGCGCTGTGCGTTTGCCGCAACTGAGAACAACACGCAAGCGAAAAGCGCCAAGAAGCTACGAATCCGCATAGAATCGCCCCCAGCCAGCACAGCACGTCTCAATCGTAACCTGTCGACCCGCGACTTTTCCGCCCGAAACGATTCGTGTGTTTTCCGCACCAAATGCTCTCGTCGCGATGGCGAGCGAAAGCACGTCAACAGCCGCTACTCAGAACCGTCTCTAGCCTCAGGCATGATGTTGCGCTGCCTTGCTCTCATTTCCATGAGCGCGAAATGCTCCATCATCGCCGTTGCGGCAGCTGCGGAGTCTTGCTTCTCGATCTCCACATAAATGTTTTCATGCGAGCGGTACGAACTGGGGTAATCAGAAAGAAGTCGGACGGTCTCTTTCCTGCTCTGCATAAGCATTTGAGAGAGCATCTCGATAATGGTGGCCATTACGCCATTGCGTGCCGCTTGGACGATACAGTTGTGGAACTGGGGTTCGCTTCGGCACCAGGCTTCTGGATCGCCCATTGCCCTCTCCATCTCGCGTAACGATGCACGCATTGCTTCCAAGTCGTCGGAGGTGCGCCGCTCCGCAGCAAGACTCGCAAGTTTTACCTCGAGCGTACGCCGCGTTTCAAATAGATCAGTCCTGGCAACATTCTTGAAAGCCAGCGCGAACTCCACTGGAACTCGCATGATCTCACCCGCGGAATCAGCGAGATACGACCCCGAGCCCTGCCGTGCTTTGATTACGCCCATGATCTGAAGGGCTCGCATCGACTGGCGTAATGTCGGCCGGCTCACCGCAAGCGCCTCCGCCAGATCCCGTTCAGGCGGCAACCTGTGACCGGGAACAAAAACGCCTTTTTCGATCAGTTCCTTAAAACGGGCAATTAGCTCATCCGAAATAGCCACCCTATTAATACGAGGACCAATATCAAACGACAGAGGCATGTGTATTGCTTCTCTTTCAAGTCAAATGGCGCCTGACCGGTTCGGTAAAGCTGCTGTTATATCGCCACACGGCAGACTTGTCAATTGGACAAGTGGCCAATTGGTAACATAAAAGAAAAGTTGACAACCTGTCCAATTCGCCAGTATAAATTTTCCTCCGACATTCACTTGCCGTTGTGAATCGCCAAGGAGACATCCATGCGCTCATCCCGGGTAGGAGTTTTGGGGCTTTTGCTTCTTGCTCTCTCTTCTGTCTCATGGAGTCAGACAGGTACTTCGACCATTCGAGGCACGATCACCGACCCGCAGGGCCGAGTGGTTTCGGGTGCGAGCGTCACGCTGACCAACTCTGCCACCAATGCTGTCCGGACCACAAAGTCCACCGACGCAGGTGACTATACATTCGACCTGATCCCTCCCGGCACCTATCGTATCGACTTTGAGGCGACTGGGTTTAAGAGGCAGTCCCTGGCCAAAGTTGAAGCCCTCATTGGGAAACCCACGGACGCGAGCACGCATTTGGAAATCGGCACAACCGGGGAGGTCGTAGAGGTCACCTCATCAGGGCGGGAAGTCCTGGTCAATACTCAAGACGCCACCCTGGGCAATAACTTCATAAACCAGCAGATCACGCAGCTTCCCCTGGAATCGCGCAACTTGGTGGATTTGCTCAGCTTGCAGCCCGGCGCGACGCGCGAGGGCTATGTGACGGGAGCACGTGCCGATCAGGCGAATGTCACTCTCGACGGCGTAGACATCAATAATGCGCAGACGGGAAATGCTGAGATCCCAAGACAAACCAACGGCTTAATCATCGGTGCACTAGACAGTGACCGCGGCAACATCACCTCTGGCCCGGTTTTGCGGCTCAACGCCGAGGCGATCGACGAATTCCGCGTAACCACTGCGAACGGCAATGCCAACCAAGGTCGTTCGTCCGGCTCCCAGGTTAACCTCGTGACTAAGTCCGGCACAAACAGCTGGCATGGAGCGGCATTCGAATTTTATCGCTCGAGGGGATTCACGGCCAACGACTGGTTCAACAATCATGCAGATCCTGTGGTCCCACGCCAAGAGCTCGTACGCAATACTTACGGTGGGGCGCTTGGAGGTCCAATCTGGAAAAACAAAGCATTCTTCTTCTACAGCTACGAAGCTCGGCACGATGCCAGCGCGCAGAGTGTAGCCACATTTGTACCCTTGCCTTCGTTGGGCCAGGGCACGATTAACTACCAGTATTGTGCTGACGCCGGGTGCAACACCACAAACACCGCATCCTTGACTGTAACTCCGGCGGACCCGGGACCATTTACGGCAGCGGGCGTCAATCAGGCAGCCCTCGACGTTCTGGCGGCAGCAGCGACTCGGTATCCGGTGAATGATCAAACCACTGGGGATCAATTGAACGTGAGTGGGACCCGATTCAATGCCCCGACTCCGACGAGATTGAATTCTCACGTGGCTAAGTTTGATTTCAATGTGAGTAAGAATCAGACTGCCTTTGCCCGGCTCAACGTAATCTACGATCACCAGACGCTTCCCCAGTGGCTGCCCGACACTACCTCTCCGGTAGTTTGGAACCACCCTTGGGGAGGCGCCGCTGGACACACGTGGACCATCGGCAACAACTGGGTAAACAACTTTCGCTACGGGTTCACGCGCCAGGCATTTACGAACGGCGGCGACAGCACTGGCAACGACAGCGATTTTCGCGTCGTGTTTCAACCGAACGGCCAGACTCATCCTGTCTCTCGTGTGACGCCGGTGCACAACATCACCGACGATGTTTCCTGGATTCACGGAAAGCACAATGTGCAGTTCGGAGCAAACATCCGCCTCGTTAGCAACAGTCGGCTCAGCTATCAGAGTGCCTTTGACTACTCCGAGGTGAATCCCTCCTTTTACTCGGGCACCGGCTTTCCAATTGCAGACCTGTTCCAGGCGTACCTTGACTCGCATAACTTGCCCGGAGGGGACCCGACTGCAACGGATAACACCTGTGGCGGCGTTCGAAGCGGCGCTTCTGTCGTGTCGTGCCGGGAAATCAGGGATGCGGGAACTGCTCTCATCGGCCGGTTCTCAGAAATCAGGGCGCGCTTTACCTTCGCCAAAGATGGCACTCTGCAGCCGGCGGGCACGCCAGCCGCCCGGGATTTCGCCACCCAAGCCTACGACAGCTATGTGCAGGATACTTGGAAGGTTCGGCCGAGTCTGACTCTCACATTGGGATTGCGTTACAGTCTGGAGCGCCCCGTCTATGAGACCCACGGGTTTGAAACCCAGCCCACGGTCCCACTTGGGAAGTACTTCGCGGAACGAGTCGCTGCCGGGCAGCAGGGCACCAACTTCACCGACCTGATCACCATTAACAAGTCCGGCCCCGCCAATGGTGGAAAGCCTCTGTACAACTGGGACAAGAACAACTTCCAGCCGCGGGTGGCTGTTGCCTGGTCCCTCGATCCTCAGGGCAGGTCGGTGATCCGTGGCGGATACGCTTTGACCAATGACTACTATGGTCAGGCCCTGGCTGTCGATTTTGACTTGGGCAACGCACTTGGATTTACGCAAGAATATGACAATCACGCGAATCAATACAACGTCACAACCAGGCTCGGGCCCCTGTTCACGAACTTTGGCCAAAGTGTCAGAGACATGATTGATCCCTCGCTCGTGCCCTCAAGCCTGGTGCTGCCCGCCACGGCGACCCCATTGGACGGCATCAACAATTTTGGCGAACTCATTCAGCGTTCGCTGGATTCCAACCTCCGTGCACCCACGGAACATGTCTGGAACGTAACCTTCGAGCATCAACTCCCGAAGGGTGCCGTGATGTCCTTTTCGTATATCGGACGCATGGGACGCGGCTTGTTGGTTCGCCGTGATGTTACTGCCTTCAACAACCTTCGTGATCCGAAAACGGGACTAGATTGGTACACCGCGGGCACTGCACTCGAAAAGTTGCGGGCTGCAGCTGTTCCCATATCTCAAGTACCTTCAATGTTGCCGGCAAACGTTTCGCAGTACTTTGAAAACATGTTCCCCGCAGGTCTCGCGGCGCTTCTGAACGGCTACGAAGGCCTGCCCAATGATCCCGGCCAAAATCAAGGAGGTTTTGACAACAGCTGGAGTAATGCCCAGGCCTTCCTTGGCTATTCATCCAGTAACATCGGGTTCTTTACGGCGAATGACTGGACCGACACTCAGGCAGAACTTGACCTTGCCCTCGCTGCTTCCGGCCTGCCACTTAGGTTTATGCAGCCTCAATACGGTGCGTTGTCGACCTGGTCCACTACGGGAAATTCCAACTATCACGCGCTCACGGCTTCTCTGCGGCAAAGGCTCAGTAGTCTGACGTTTGACCTCAACTACACTTGGTCACACTCGCTCGACGACGCTTCCGGGCTGCAACAGGAAACCGGTTTCGGCAACCCACAGGGCAATGGCGCATTCATTGTGAATCCCCTCCGCCCGCGCGAAAACTATGCCAGTTCCGATTTCGATGTAAGGCATAACATTAATGCCGACGCTGTTTGGCAGCTACCCTTCGGGAAGGGCCAGCCGATCTTGAATGGCGCAGGGCGCTTCACGAACGCGCTTTTCGGGGGTTGGCAGCTTTCGGGAATTTTCCGCTGGAATACCGGACTACCTGTGTTCTCACCCTACGACGATGGCCAGTGGGCAACGAACTGGGATGTTCAGTCGGCCGTGACGCCACTTCACCCGATCCAGTCCTGTCCAAGCAAGCCCAAGGATTCCTCAGCCCCCAAGCTCTTCGGTAACTGCAATGTTGTAAAGGTTTATCAAAACTTCCGAAGCGCCTACCCCGGTGAGAGTGGTCCGCGAAATTATCTCCGTTACCCCGGATACATTGCTCTCGACCTTGGGTTTGGTAAAACCTGGAGGATGCCTTGGAACGAGGGCCATCAGCTTCAACTGCGATGGGATGTCTTCAACGTGACTAATACTCAACACCTCACCGGAAACGCGGATGCTGCAGTGGCGGCGGACCCGGGTAATCCAGCCAATCTGCAGGCCCCACCGAACGATTGGACGAACTTCACGGCGATCCAAGGTCAACCCCGGGTTATGCAAATCGGTGCCCGCTACTCGTTTTAGATGCTAGGATTTTGGCAATGATCTACCGATGGTCACGGCAGTCGCACCTGACCGGAAGCGTGAGCATCCCGGATCACCGACAAAAGTCCGAATGTCGTTACGAATTCGCTCAAGCCAAGAGGCGTCCGTGTCTAGGGTGTGACGGCAGTGAGTACCAGCGCAGACCAAACATCAGGTGAGCGACCGCGGTTCCGGCGATCCCGCCCACGCACTGTGAAGTAAAAGGGGACTTCCGCTGACGGGAGACCATGCACCACGGCGTCCGCAAGTGTGACCGCCGGATTAAAGTGCGCTCTAGAAATGGGGCACGAGAAGCCGAACGACAGTTGAAGACCATCGTATGGACGAAGAACAGCGACGCTCGACTGCAGAATTGCGGCGGTTCACTGTCTGCCAGCTAATGGACGGCTTGGGATGTTCGTGTCCTGTCGAGACCGCTATTCGACCAATAGATCCTCACTTTCGCATTTGCGGACCCGCATTGACGGTCGAATGTGCTCCCGGAGATAACCTGACTGTCCACTATGCATTGCACCTTGCTCAACCTGGCGACGTACTAGTTGTCGGCGGTTCACCGAATTGCGACGTCGCGCTCTGGGGCGAGCTGATGTCAATCTCTGCTCAATCGAAGGGCCTGGCCGGAACCATCATAGACGGACCAGTCCGCGATCCGCTGGAAATCCGAACTGTTGGATACCCGGTATTTTGCCGAGATATCAACCCATGCAGGGCGGCGAAGGAAGCCTACGGGCACATCAACGTCTCCGTCCGCATTGGCACGATATCGATCAGCCCAAAGGATTTCGTGCTTGCCGATGCGAACGGCATCGTTAGTATCCCGAGCGCCCGTGCATTGGAGGCGGCTCAGGTGGCTTCCGAAGTTGTGCGGAAGGAAAACGAAGTCAAAGACCAAATCCTCTCGGGACGTACCATATTCGACATCTTCAACCTAGAGAAGTACGTTACAACTAGCCAGCGACAGGCTGCGAAAACGAAATAGGAGGGAACTTTGCGATTCGAGAGGGGGATCTAAGTCCTGGGAAATATGATTCCACAACTCCCGCTCGCATGTGACGCCGATGGAGTCGCACCGATGCCGACGTCGGCTTGAAAGATCAGGGCGGCTTCAAATCAGCCGACATAGCGAGAAACCAGAGTATTGTGCCAACGCCCTGAATACTTGCCCCTTGGTTAGAAAACTAAACTTTCCTAACAAACAGAGTCGATCAATTCACACCCATTGTTTCGTGGTCCAATTCCCGTGGAATTCCGTAAGGTTTTCTAACGTGCAACATTGGAGCGGCTGATGGCCGATCAGTCATGCATCAATTCGTCAAATTGAATTCCCGAGCGTTAGGGCGGTGGCAGCGCTTCAGCTGTGCGCCGGTCTTCACGGCAAACTGAAATGCACAAAGCCCCGACCACGACCTTGACGTTTGGTGGGAGAATTTCGTCACACACCGCGTTTCCAAGTCGTTGCATAGATGCTCATGTTGTTCATCGCGGTCCACGAGCGAGCCTGCTACATACCGATGTTAGACTTAACGCTCTCGTGCATATTGTCGTGCACTGAATGCGTAATGTAGATTGCGAAGTCGTCCGACAGGCTGCTGAGCTTCGCTGCATAATTCGCCGCTCGCCCAACCCAAACCAGATCGTTGTCGTAACGGACTCCAATGCGCGCCACCAGAAGTTTGCTCGTGTCAATGCCAATCACATGTTTGAGGTTGTAATCGTTGCTCGCGTATTGATTCTTTAGTGCGGGTGTTATCCGAGTGCGGGAATCAAAGACCCGCGCGGGCATTCGCAACATCCCGCTTTCAGCAAGGTGCAAGGCGGAGCTGTTGCGTTGGAGAGAGCTAGTGGTTTCAGAGTTTTCGACTTTCGTTTTCCCCAATTTCCGGGATCCAGGATTGCCGGCAAAGGATGTTCGCAAGACTTGGGCGAAAGCACTAAAGGACGCGGGAATCGAATATTTCTGGCTGTACAACCTGCGGCATACCTACACAAGTCGTCTCAGCGCGGCAGGGGTGCCGGATCTCTTCGTGGCCCAAATGATTGGGCATTCTAGTCCCAGCATTCTCCAGACATATTCGAAAGCCATCGACGAGTATCGCCGTGATGCGATCCGCAAGCTTGAACAGATGCGCGAGGCATATATCCAGCGGAGGACGGCGAACTCAAACGCAGATTAGTACCCCACCGATCACTGCCCCGATTTCGGGTTTTATTCTCCATCCCCACGGTCGATTTGATCTGAATTTTTCTGTCGGACTACTACAGTTTTACTACAGTGGGCCATTCGCAAGGCCAATATCAGATTGCGACACACACACCAGCTTATTCAAAACAAAGCGAGAAGGTTTGGTGGGCCCGCAGGGATTCGAACCCCGGACCAAGGGATTATGAGTCCAACCCTGATTTTTTCTAAACTCTCTCTGCGTTGCATTTACAAGCATCTATCTTCTTTTTGCGTGACAACCTGTCCTGTCCTGTCACGTGTTGCGATGACCTGTCGGGCATAGTTTGGGCAGAGAGAGAGACCCTTCCGGCTCGCATTCTGCGCAATCAGGTTTATTCCACTTTCATGTCTCGGGTGTCGATGGCCATTGTATTGGCGACTCACGATGATGGAGAGTGAAGGATTCGAACCCTCGGTACAGGTGTTAGCCCGTACAACGGTTTTGCAATTCTCTCCCGCGACGGGGACGTCCAGCAATCCCAATCAATTTACAGTCGGCCTGGAATACGCAAAAGCATGAGAAGTGACCTCATTCGGCAGTCTCGGGACACTGCTCGGGACACTAAGAGTCCTCTCTACCGAACACGGTTTGCGGGTCAAGGAGAGGAGCGGGTGGTCGACGCCGCTTACCGATTGTGGAGTCGGGGTGATTGACGTCGAGGCCGAGATTCGTTGCTGCACTAAATTAACTCGAACGTCGGACGGCGACGCAGACGAGCCCCGTGAGGAGCCAGGCTCTGCGAGACGGACTTTGCCGGCACCCAGCGATGCGGGCGTGAAGCAGCACCGGCGACCAGCTTGAGAGCTTCACTGCCTGCTCTGAATTGCATCGTTTCGGTCCAAAAAAATGCGGGTCACGGCTGCATGGGTGTGTCTGCGGCGGACTCTGCTGTTTCAGCTGATCTGTTGGCCAGCGCCAGCAGTTTTGCCAACTCCAGTCGCTGCTCCGGCGTCAGCCTGGAGAGGTCGAGATTCATGGGATTCATCTCGACGTTCTGCCTAGGCCTCCCTTCGGTCCGATCAGCGATCTCGCGTATCGCGGCTAGATCGCCCCCACCAGCCTCATAGTAGACGACTTCGGCAATCCGCTCCACGTACGTCCGACCGCGCTGATCGCCGGGATAAGGCGTTTCCAACAACCGTCGGTAAGCATCACTCAGAGGCGTTTTGCTCGGACGCCCACCCGGATTCGGGCTTGCCTGCCCTTTCGTCCACCGAGTTGCCCTTCCGATTTCTGGGTCGAATATTTTGCTCATGCCAGTTTCTCGCCTGTTCTGTGGCGACCTCCCTCACGTCATTTCAAAACGGTAAACGAAAACGAACCGAGAGATCAAAGGAAAAAAGAAGCTGGATTCCCCGAGTAAACTTGATCTGGCGAGCACGAGAAGTTCGATATGGCCCTGCAAGAACGGAGCCGACGATTCCGACTTGAACCGATGACCGAAGAATGCCCCACTCGGGGTTGAGTTTACGCGGGACGTGGAGAGCATCGGTCACTACGGCACCGGGGATTTGGAGATCAGAATCAAGACAGACGCTGATTTGGAAAGGGCAAAACCGCTGATCGCCATGGTGAGCCTCCACGGCGAACGGTAGCACACGGGGTTAAGAGGAATTGGCGGGAGGCCAAATAACCCTTCCGCTCTTGTCCACATATCCAGCTCTTACATCATGCGGAATGTATTCAAATACCCTTGCTACGCCCGACCGAAAAGGCTCCACAGAGTCAAGTTGAGGATTGACGACGAACTTTCCGGTTGTATCGATATAGCCCCACTTCCCGCCGCTTTTCGAGAAAACGCAGGCGCCGACGCACACAGCAGCTAGCCCTTCGGAGAACTCATTTGCTTGTTGAAACTGCGGCTCTATGACCATTTCACCTCGGGTGTTTATATATCCCCATTTGCCGGTGCCCTGTGGTCCGACACAAACTGCGGCAAGACCGCCAGAAAAAAATCAGCATAACCATAGCGGCTGCTGATTACGTTTTGGCCGCGTTCGTACCGATCCGCCTGCCTGTTGAATTGCATCGGCTATGCACTTGCTGCCTTGCCAAGACGACGAATCTTCTTGCTAACTTTTTTAAGCCAAGGTTGGCCCAGTCTCATAAGACCGTCGTCATCCCACTTTACAAGCGCGTCGTCTTCGTTCGTTTGCTCAACTGTTCCGAATTCTCCAGTCGGCTTTCCGAAATTAGCCAAACCCTCGACGCGATCACCGGGATTCAGTTCCGAGTCGGGAGCAGAGGGCTCGACGAGCGGTGGCCTCTTGGCTCGGTCTGCGTCATCAGGTGCTCCAACGTGTGACAGAGGCGGTTGCGGAGCTTTACGCAGTTTTGGTGTCAGTTTATTGATACGGCTCATATTGCGTTACCCCAGAGACTTTGCTTCGCCTGTTCATCTGCTCGTTAAATAGAGCATAGGCTTGGAACGCATGGCTCCGCTGATCCAAACTGCTCAGTCTTGAGACGATTCAGTGGGCAACTTCACCGATCCGCAGAGACGGGCAACATCGCGGGAGAGCTTCGCATTTCAGCTGCAGAAGCTAGTCGTTGAGAACGATGTTGAGAAGTGAACTGTGAACCTGCAATTCATCGCCAGCGCGATAGTCAATAAACCCCAATTTTCTAAACCTGTTCATGAAAAAGCTGACCCGTGAACGAGTCGTGCCTATCATCTCTGCAAGGGTCTCTTGACTCATCTTGGGGATTAGAGTCTCGGGCTGACCGTCCTTGCCGAAATGAGCCAGCAATAGCAATATTCGGGCCAGTCTTTTCTCACTGGAATTGAAAAGCTGGTCAACCAAATCCTCTTCGTATCGAATATTCCGTGTCAGCAAATATGCCACGAACAAATCGGAAAATCCGTGTTCTCGGTGAAGCACTTCCACCATGGACTTCTTGTCGATTTTCATCACGGAGCAATCGGTCATTGCGATTGCGGAGCACAGGCGGAGAGGCTGTCCTGTAAGGCAACCTTCGCCGAAGAAATCGCCCTTGTTCAGAATGCCTATTGTGGCTTCCTTCCCGATCCGCGACACAACGGTGAGTCTTACTTTTCCTTCCCTGATATAAAACACAGCATCGGACGAGTCGCCCTGAGCAAAGATGGTCTTCTTTTTGGGAACGGTTTCGATCTTTCTACCCCCGCTGAGGGTCGAAAGAAATGTCTTGGGATCGAACTTGCTGAGTTTCTTGCCCGCTACCACGAGTGTCATTGATTAGCCCCCCTTCTCAACAGTTCCGAATGCGCGGAAGGCAACTTCCTAGAATGAAGGATTAAAGAGGATAAATAAGTGCGGATGAGGGCGAGAACAACGTCGAGGTTGCGGGCACAACTGCGATCCACTCGACAACAACGAGGATTTCACCCTTTGGTGTCGAAAGTCAATAATCCGTTCCTATCTTGCTGATTTCGCTGCCCATCGAGGCCGTTCTGCGGTGGAAGCCACTCCTGCTGCTCGAATGGTTCCTCCCGCTGGGGCAAATGGCTGAATCACGAGCATTCTCCTCGGCGGAACTAGTCCGGCACGGTTCGGACTCGCCCAGAACTGCCCGATCGGCGGTACCGGGTCTGGCAGTGGGTGGAAGCTGCACCATCAACGTGACGTTCACGCCCAACAACAATCCTGCTATCAGGACTGCTCTGGTGCGGGTAAACGTCGCAACGCCAGCGATCTCGCAGACAGTCGCGCTGACGGGTACGTCATTGTGCCGACGGTCAGCGTGACGCCAGCGTCGATCGCGTTCGGAAACCAGCTGATCAACACCACCAGTTCTCCTCAAGCCGTCACGGTCGTCAACACCGGGACTGTGCCGGTGGTGATCACCAGCATTGGCCTGGGCACCGTACGGTTCACTCAGACGAACAACTGTCCGATTGGCGGCACGGGCCTCGCCGTGGGAAGAACTGCATCAATGGTCACGTTTACTCCGAACCGTAGAGTCGCCCGGACGGCGACCCTGACGATCCCGGACAACGCTGTCGGTGGTGTGCAGCGGGTGACACTGACCGGAACAGGACCATAAACTAAGTAACAGCGGCTCTGGCGGCCACCTGACCGTCTCACCCTGTGGAAAAAGGATGCTGTTCGCGACGGAGTTCGCGGGCAGCATCCTTGATGTTTGAAGATGGTGGCTTCATCCATCTACTTACTACGACAACCAAGGCAAACGGGCACGTGGAACAACCGCCCAGCTGCTTGCTGAACGTGGACTACAACGCAACGCATCCCGCCGGTCAGTTCCCCCTGACATATTGTGGGGAAGTGAGCAATTGTGAGCTGTCGAACCAGGGCCGCCTGTCCTATCGTTGAAGCTACTTGTGGTGTGGGGCCCGATCTTTGGCTGTCGTTACTAAGGAAATCGAATCGCCCGCACGGCCCCTCGGGCAGATTAGGCACGGTATGAACTCGCCTTACGGCCTTCCCTGCATTGAAAGCTGTTTGAGTTGCAAGCTGCGTTCCGGTAATTTCTTCTGCGCCCTCTCCCAAGAATCTCTCGAGGCTTTCAACCAGATAAAGCACGCCACGGTATTTCCTGAAGGCGCGGTTATTTTTATGGAAGGACAAAGCCCGCGTGGAATCTTCATGCTTTGCCAAGGGCAGGCCAAGCTCTCCACTACTTCGCGTGAGGGAAAAACCTTCATCTTGCGGATCGCGAAGTCGGGAGAAGTTCTCGGTTTACACGCAGTTCTTACAGACAAGCCTTATGAGGTAACGGCGGAGACGATGCAGCCAACCCAACTGAACTTTGTGAGCCGGGACGACTTCCTTCGATTCGTCAAAAAGCACGGCGACGCTTGTCTCCACGCAGCTCAGCACATCAGCAGTGAGTGCCAGGACGCATACGATGTAGTCCGCTCAATCGGACTGTCAACTTCAGTCTCGGGGAGAGTCGCGAAATTCTTGCTCGCGTCGGCAACGGATGGGCAGGTCACGAAGGGAGTCGTCCGCACAAAGCTCGCGCTGACCCATGAAGATCTTGCTCAGCTCATGGGTACCAGTCGGGAAACGATAACGCGCACGCTAGCAGAGCTTAAGAAGAAAGAAATAGTCGAACTAAAGGGCTCTACCTTGATCATTCACAACAAACCGGCGCTGGAGCAGCTAGTGGCGGCTTGACGCTGCGTTTGCGGATTTGCGTCGCTGTTACCGTTGCCTGATGCATTCAAGCACGTCTTCCACCTCGGCCCGATCACCGCTGGTTAACGCGATCTTCCAGCGGCAGTGTGTACCAGGGCGATTGTACAGCCGCTGCGCTACCCATTTTGCCCGATTGGTTATGTTCCAGTTTTGCTACGGTACGGGTGACTTGGGTCGTTTCCAATGGGGGCCTTGCTGGAGAGCGTTTCGATTTTCATCGGTTTTGCGAGCAGCTCTTGTAGCCGTCTCGCAATCTCGGTACCGTCTTCATCGCGGTGCCGGGTCGAGCGGCGAAGGCATGCTCGTATCGAGGCAAACAATTCTTGCAAGAACATTGGGGACCCGCTCCGCTCATTTGATTTCCGCGCCAAAAATACACAACAAACGCTTGCCTGGCTGAGGCCTTAGTGGAGTCTCCGGCCTTTTGCACTTTGAAGCACTGTCCCGGGAATCCGCAGTGTGCGAATCCTTTAGAGTCTTTTTTGTTCTCACGAGAACTGCAATCCCATCATCGTCCTCAGGAAATCGATCTGAAACCACCTCCAACTCCTCGCCATAGGGTCGAATGCGCCTAAGCTGCACAGATCGGTGCATCACAACTCGCAACTCTCCAGGCTACGTTGATGTCCCGCACTTCCCGCGCCGCGATGCCGTACGCGTGAACCACGGTCCACGGGCGCGGATCACCTTTGCAGACAAGACCCATGCCCGGTTTCGGCTTCAGCGCACCATCGAGCCACGTCATAGTGTGCGTGGTCCCAGTTCTTATCTCGACTTGAATGAACTGCGCCATTATGTTTCTCCTGCCCGGTGAAGATGCCTCGCCAGCTAAAGGCCTATGTCATGATTGCAGGTGACCTTTCAACCTACTGTGACATGGGTCACACTGCCCTGTGACCCGGCAGAGTCGGTTCGAGCCAATAAGTAGGGCGCTCAGATTATCTGCAAGCCCGCACTTTGGGACAGAATCGTTCCAAACAGGCATAGCACGCCCTCCTGCCCGGGGTAAGTGCGTTCAACGTCGACCAACTGCACATGATTGATGCTTGGTTGGGGTGGGGACAGCTTGACAACGGTGGCGCATACGCCTAGCATTGTAGTCGAGCAAGCTACTTCTTCTTACTCTTTCAGGTTCCCTGAACTAAGTCAGCCCATCTGAAGTTGTCTTTCTTAGCAACCCCAACCTAAGGAGGTTGCCATGTTTGCACGCTATCTATCAATTCATCTGAAATCTAATATGCTTTCTGATTACACCCGCAGCTTTGAGAACGACATTCTTCCTTTACTTCGCAAGCAGAAGGGCTTCAAGGACGAAATCACATTCTCAATTTCCGGCAGCCCAGACGTGATTGCGATAAGTCTGTGGGAGAGCAAAGCCAATGCAGAAGCCTACAACACCAATACTTACCCAGAAGTGTTGAAGACCGTTGCAAGAATGACCGATGGAACGCCCAGGGTTCAGACGTTTGAGGCGGTCACCTCGACCTTCCATAACGTTGCAGTAGCAGTGTAAAGGGTACCTAAGCCATGTCGCAGGGGAAGGCGGTTAACTCCGCCTTCCCGATGTGACAAGTTTGGAGTCAGCTTTCGAAGGGGCTTTAGTTCGGCTAGGGGTTAGCACCACATCAAGCCTCCCCCGTTCTCAAGCATGGTCCAGGAAGTTCAGCAACTCTACAATGGGAGTGATCGTCTTGCCTCGCTCGTGGAGCAACATTCTCTCATCACAGAAGCACTCATCTGGATCTCAAAAATAGCTGAGTCGTTGCTGCGCGGGGAGGTAGAGTAGCGCCAGTATTCACACCCCTAACTGTTGCTATGTGTACTTGTGCTCTTATGCCGCTGGTCTAATCTCCGTAGCACAAGGAGCCTTCCTGCGCATCACACTTAAAGCCAGCGGAATCGTAGTAAGCCCTCCGATGATTGTGAGGGCCAGCCCGGCGGCATTGCGTTGGTCCTTGTTAAACTTGTTGGAAAGCAAAAGGCCAATCCCGGCACCCAGTGCGACACGAGTTCCAGCGATGAGAATGATCTCCGCGATAGTCAGTGTCCGCTCTTGCATTTCTTCACCACCTCAGTTCCACCGCTATTCGCGCCTTCGGCGGGACTACATCCAGTTCGATGCGGTATATCGCCCGATGGATAGCACGTTTTTCCCCCTTTGCAACCGTTGAACTTCGACTGTTTTCAGAAGAACCTTTTGTCCTCCTCGAATCGTTAGCAAAGCGCGGCAGGGCTCATTGTCACGTCAACACTCATCCTATAAAAGAGGATGTCAAGCAAAAACACTTCTCCACTCTCCTCTGGAGACCTTGCTGGTGGCTTACATCCAGCCCCGTCCCCTTCATAGAGGGGTTTTGGCGAAGGGAATCTCAGACTGCGACAAACTCAGCAGCTCATTCAAAATAAACCGGGAAGCTTTGGTGGGCCCGCAGGGATTCGAACCCCGGACCAAGGGATTATGAGTCCCCTGCTCTAACCGCTGAGCTACGGGCCCACAGCTAATACAACCTCCTCATTCTATTACGACCCGACGCCAACCGTGGGCCGGAACCACGATGAGGAGGGTGCGTGTGGACGGCGGGCCTCGCTTGACATTTCCCCCGCCATCGACGACTATTATGGCGTAGCGCGATATGACGCTAAACGACATATGAACTCGTTGCCTTTGACCGAGCCGGTATTGCTTGTCCTGCTGAGTTTGGCGGAGCAGTCTCGCCACGGCTACTCCATTCTCAAGGATGTGGAACAAATGAGCGAGGGCCGAGTGAAGCTCAGTACGGGCACGCTCTATGGAGCGTTGAGACGGTTGCTCGACGAGGCATGGATCGAACGCGTCGAAGAAGACGAAAGCCCTCGCGACCGGCGTCCTTACCGGCTTACTTCACGCGGGCGTCGCAATTTGCAGCTTGAGGTCCAGCGCTTGAAGCACTTAACCAAGCTGGCGGCCCTCCGCATCGCACGGAAGGAGGCCTGACCGGAATGACCTGTCTCTATAGATTTCTGCTCTATCTGTATCCCCCATCTCATCGGCGTGAGTACGCAGAGGAAATGATCGCTGTCTTTCGAGATGCGCAGGCCGACGTCGGGTTGGGAAGCTGTCGGGAGCGCATCTCGTTCCGCACTCGTGAGACGCTGGGCTTGCTCGCCGGTGCTGTGCAAGAACATCTCCGAATCTTTAGTGGTCGCTCTCCAATGATTTCATTCACGAGGTATGACATGCGTCCAGAATTTCGTTTTCCGAAATCTACCGTCTTCCTGATGTCCGTCATTTTTTGTGGGGTGATGATCGCCATGAAGGAGGCCAGTGCCGTCCAGGCGAAATATGGCTCTGCGTCCGACTCAATGTGGCGCACCTTCCCTGGATTTGCCGGGTTGACGTTTTCGTTCGCGCTCGTCGCCGTTGCCATTGTGTGGGCAATCTTGTTTGCGTTAGGACGCACCGGAGTTCATCGGCTGGCGAACATTCAGCCCGGTCTGAAGCAGGAGTAGTTTCGTCCCTCCACTGCAGCACCTTTTGCTGATCCCCCGCTGCATGCCGCTCCAACTACCTCGTGTGTGGAAATCTATTGTTCCACGCTCGTAATCTGCCTCTCAGCTCCCATCCCTCGCTAACCACAGCTATAGCAACCACTTAACCACAGGCAACCTGAAACATTCCAGCAGCAACTAAATACTTAGTTGACGTAATGCCCGGCCGTACGTCAGTATCGACGGGCAGACGTTCAGCCATGAATTGCCCGCGATGACTTTCATATCTTGCCCTGGAGGATGGTTTGGCTCGTACGCAATCGGCGACTTTAACTGAAGCGGAACTGCGCATCATGCAGGTGCTTTGGGACAAAGGTCCAGCCACGGTCCAGCAAGTTCTGGAAGCCCTCCCCACTGAAAAACCGCTGGCGTACAACTCGGTGCTGACCATCATTCGCATCCTGGAAAAGAAAGGCTGCGTGCGGCACGTGAAAGACGGGCGCGCGCACATCTATCGTGCCGTGTTGAACCAGCAGGAAGCGAAGCGCACCGAGATTCAGCATCTGCTGAACCGCTTTTTCAAGAACTCACGCGAATTGCTGGTGCTGAACATTCTTGAAGAGGAAGGCATTGACGCTGAAGAATTGACGCGGCTGCGGCAAATACTCGATCAGAATCGATAAAGAACTAATGAACGCCCTCGACATTCACTTCGTCGCGCAACTCTCCGTGGAAAGGCTGGCAAACTGCCTCGCCCAGGGGACGGTGATCGCGTTGTTCGCGTGGCTGCTGCTGAGGATGATCGGGCGACGCAATTCGGGGACACGATTTGCGGTCTGGTTCTGCGCCTTGCTGGCGATCGCGGCGGTTCCGTTTGTGGAGTTCTCCTCCGGCGGTTCGACCGCAGCGCATACAGCGAGTGCGGCCATCACGATGCCCCGCGCTTGGTCCTTAGATCTTTTGGGCGTCTGGGGGACGATCGCCCTGTTCGGATTAGGGCGCGTGGTCCTAGGGCTTTGGCATCTCCGGTCCATTCGGAGGAATTGCGAACCCGTGGATCTTGCGACGCTCGATCCTTCGATTGCGCAAACTTTGTCGGATTTCCACGCCGTGCGGCCCGTGGAACTATGCGTTTCTGAAGACTTGCGCGTGCCGACGGCTGTGGGCTTTTTCAAACCATCGGTCGCATTGCCCACCTGGGCTCTGGCCGAGCTTTCACCTGCCGAACTCAACGCAGTATTGCTGCACGAACTCGCGCACCTCCGGCGCTGGGATGACTGGACCAACCTCGCGCAGAAAGTTCTGCGCGCCGTGTTCTTCTTCCATCCCGCGGTGTGGTTCGTAGAGAATCGCCTGTCGCTCGAGCGCGAGATGGCGTGTGATGACCTGGTTTTGTCGCAAACGGCCAATCCACACGCGTATGCCGAATGCTTGGTATCGCTAGCGGAAAAGAACTTCCTGCAGCGCGGCCTTGCTCTGGCGCAGGCTGCCGTGGGACGCATGCGGCAGACTTCGCTGCGCGTTCTTCAAATCCTCGATGCGGGGCGATCGAAGTCCGTGAGCATCTGGAAGCCGGCACCCTGGGTGGTCGCAGGCTTCTCTGTGTTTTGCCTGGTCGGCGCAGAGCACGCTCCTCGGCTGGTTACTTTCGCTGATCCTCCAGCGGCGCGGATCGATTCGAGCATTGCGAGCAACGCTTCGGCGGGACGTGAATATGCTCCCCCGGTTGTGCCCGTATCGTTCTGGCTGAATGATGATCGAAGCAACCCCGTGATCCGAAAAGCGGAAAGCATGACCAGGCATCGACAGGCGCACGGCCCGGCCAAGTCAGAAGCAATTCCGACGGTTTACCGCGCGAAGGCGATTGATCGCACGAGTCCGCGTACGGTTCCCGCAGCGTATCAGGATCGGCCGGCGCAGCCTGCGTTCCAGCGCGCTTTGTCAGTTTCGCTGCGTACCAGCGCCATCGATCTCGGCACCGTTGCGATCATGCAACAGGCGGTATTCGTCGTCGTTCAAGACAATCCGTGGCACGACGCCGCTCCCGTTGTCTGGCATGTGAGCGTGTGGCAGGTCACCGTAGTACCGCGCACCGCGCCGCGCGCCGTTTCCCAAACTACTTCCAAGTCCACTTAAAGAGGATTGGATAAGCAGAGGCACAGGTTCTGATTTACCAACTAAGTAATTAGTTGATAGAACATTCAAGGAGAAAAGCAACAATGATGAACTGGAAACAAATTGGCCGGCTGGCGATTGCGCCCGTGCTCGCATTGGGTATGGCCGCATCGCTGACGGCCTATCACACAGCCAAACCGGTGGTTGCGAGGGCGGCCGCGGTCGCTCCCAGCGCCACACCACTCGATGACAACAGTGTGAGCCCGCTGCTCGCGCTTGACCAGGCAATGGAGACGTTGGCCGCGCGCGTTACGCCGGCGATCGTCAACGTAGCTGTCACCTCCAAAACCAAAGTCGATGAGCAGGCGCAGGCCGAGATTCCCGACGATATGCGTCAGTTCTTCGGTCCCGGGTTCAACTTCCGTCAGCAGCCGCAGGGCCCGCAGATCGAACACGGCATAGGCAGCGGCGTCATCATTTCGCCTGATGGGTACATCGTTACCAACAACCATGTGGTGGATGGCGCGGTCGACGTTCGCGTGACCATGAGCGATCGCCGCGTGCTGCCCGCGAAGGTGATCGGTACCGATCCGCTGACGGACCTGGCCGTGATCAAAGTCGAAGGCAAGGATTTCCCGAACGTTCCTTGGGGCGATGCGACCAAATTGCACCCCGGACAGACAGTCTTGGCATTCGGCAACCCATTCGGTCTCCGCTTCACGGTGACCCGCGGAATCGTCAGCGCGTTGAACCGCCCGAACCCCTCTCGGGATGACGCCCGCAAGCCGGGTCAGTTCATCCAGACCGATGCGGCCATCAACCCGGGCAATTCCGGCGGACCGCTGGTGGATGTGCGCGGTGAAGTGGTAGGCATCAACACGTTTCTGATTTCGAACTCCGGCCAGTTCTCCGGCATGGGCTTCGCGATCCCAACGCAGATTGTTCGCCCCACTGTCGAAGCCATTGTTCGTGACGGCAAAGTCAGCCACGGATACATGGGTCTCGGCATTACCGACGTTACGCCCGAGAACGCGAAGTTCTTCGACTCGAAGGACAATCTCGGCGCAATCGTGACCCAGGTGGAAGCGAACTCGCCGGCGGCGAAAGCTGGACTGAAAGTCGGCGACATGGTTCGGGCGCTGGATGGCAAAGAGGTCAGCGACGCGAGCCAGTTGCAAGTCACCGTGGGGCAGACTCGTCCCGGCACCACCATCAAGCTGAGCGTAGTGCGCGATGGCAAGGCCATGGAACTTCCCGTCACGCTCGAGAAGATGGGCGCACGCGACAAGGGAGAAGATGAGTCGGCGAGCAGCGAAACCGGCAAGCCACGCTGGGGTCTCGGCCTTGGCGAAATCACTCCCGACGTGCGCCAGCAGTTGCGCGGCAGCAGTGATCTGAAGGGTGTCGTGGTCGAGCGCGTTCTTCCCGGCAGCCCGGCGGATAACGCCGGCCTGCGTCCGGGGGATGTGATTCTGAGCGTCAATCGGAAAGAAGTGCAGTCGGTGGCTGACGTTCAGAAAAACCTGGGAAGTATTCCGAAGGGACAGGACGCGCTGCTGCTGGTCTGGTCAAACGGCGGCAATACGTTCCGGGTGTTGCATTCGTCGGAAGGTGCGTAGAGAGAAGGGGGACTTCTGATCTGCGACGCCTTTCGCCGAAGTGGTGAAGGGAGAAGGGCACGCTCACAGGGAAGGAGCGTGCCCTTTGTCCTTGCGCTTAAGCATTGCTGAGCGCGGAACGGCTTCAGGTGGTCTTGTCGATCATCAGCACGCCGCCGGAAGCGTAGCTTTCCTTCGACACTTCCACAAAGGTGACGACAATGGCTTCGCGCCGGGCGCCAGCTTCTTCCACCATGGCGTCGGTGATGCGCAGCGCCAGCTTGCGCTTCTGATCGGCCGTGCGGCCCTGGAGCATCGTGACTTGGATTAGAGGCATGGGGTCAGTTCTCAGTTCTCAGTTCTCAGTTCTCAGGAAGACTAAAGGCGCGTTCGACACTTA
>Ga0210406_10001281_pt1 | contig 31386 bp, 27 predicted proteins | sample IncBWC30MmetaG_FD_155454 | JGI IMG/M metagenome (GOLD analysis project Ga0210406, IMG submission 155454) | Forest soil microbial communities from Barre Woods Harvard Forest LTER site, Petersham, Massachusetts, United States - Inc-BW-C-30-M | ecosystem: Environmental > Terrestrial > Soil >... | reverse complement strand
GAACTATCCCGACGACTATGGAGTCGTAAACGAACTGCACCGAAACGGGGAGCTTTCGATTCGCCTCGCCTACAACCTCTTTACGCAGAAACCGAAACAGGAACTGTCCGATTTCCAAAATTGGACAAAAATGACGAAACCCGGCGCGGGCGACGACTTTTACCGCGTGAACGGTGCGGGTGAGAATCTCGTTTTCACAGCCGCCGATTTCGAGGACTTCCTCCAGCCACGGCCCGACATGCTCCCGGTCATGGAGAGTGAACTGAAAGGGGTCGTCCGGCATCTGGTGGAAAATCGCTGGCCGTTTCGTCTGCATGCAACCTACAACGAAACGATCGGGCGAGCGCTGAATGTCTACGAAGAGGTAAACCGGGAGATTCCGTTCGACGGCCTGCATTGGTTCTTCGATCACTGCGAAACCATTTCCGACCGCAATATTGAGCGTGTGAAAGCGCTGGGCGGCGGAATCGCGGTGCAGAACCGCATGGCATTCCAAGGAGAATATTTTGTCGAACGATACGGGGCGCAGCAAGCCAAACGCACACCGCCAATTCGGAGAATGCTCGAGCTCGGTGTTCCGGTTGGGGCTGGCACAGACGCAACGCGTGTCTCAAGCTACAACCCTTACCTTTCCCTGTATTGGCTAGCTACTGGAAAGACCATAGGCGGCCTCAGCCTGTATCCGGAAGAGAATCGGCTCGATCGGGAGGAAGCACTCAAGCTCTACACGATGGGCAGCAGTTGGTTTTCAACAGAAGATGCTGAGAAAGGGGCGCTTGCTCCTGGGCAGCTGGCGGACTTGGCCGTTCTTTCCGCGGATTATTTCTCGATTCCGGATGAGGAGATCAAACAACTCGAAGCGGTGCTCACGATTGTAGGTGGGGAGATCGTTTATGCCACCGAAGAATTCTCAAAACTCGCGCCGCCAACATTGCCGGTGAGTCCAAGCTGGTCTCCTGTCAAAAAGTATGGTGGTTATGCAAAACCCCAGCCCGAAGTAGTTGGCGCGTCCCACTCCGCTTCCTGTTCGCACATCGAGAACTCCACAGCTCGCCCGGCAAAATCCCACTTGCAAGTGTTCGGCGACCTCGGCCTTTGGGGGTTGGGTTGCGACTGCTTTGCATTCTAATTCGGGCGATGGAGGAGGGATGGAGATGAAGGCGATGTTCTTATCTTTTGTAGTTGGTCTCGGTGTGGGTGTTCTTTACGGGCTCATCCGAGTCAAAAGTCCGGCGCCCCCCATCATAGCTTTACTCGGACTGTTAGGAATGGTGCTTGGCGAACAGTTGGGGATATGGATGCAAACCAAGAAGCTCGACGTTCCGCGTGCTGCGGCCGTCTGCCTCGTCGGCGAGTCCTATGATTCGGCGGCATCCATCCGGAATGCTTTGGCAGTGTCAGAGCCCGAGGTTGTCGAGCACATTAAGTAATTGTCAATTTAGGAGAAGACGGAATGCGCTTCAACAAAATTATCGTTGGAACGTGCGTTGCGCTACTGACACTCGGTCTAGCGGTCGGATCTCCGCACGTCAGTGCTTTTGCCCAAACTGCGCAGACAGCCGAAACCATAAGCGTGGCTGTAGGGCCGCAGTACGACACGACACATGTCTACGTGGCTCCGGAAGATTTCGATCGCTTCGTCGCGAGTTTGCTTGCGACATTTGGCGGCGCAACGACCAAGCAGGGAGTCTTTACAGTAACTCCGACCCAGAGCAGCACGATGTCGCAGCTGGTACTCACACCCGTAGGTAGCGTGTCCGTATTCGGCTTCAAGACGCCCATCCCATATCCGTTTGGGTTGGAGCGCACAGGTTATTTGGTGACGGACATGGACGAAGCCACCCGCGTCGCCAAGGCCACTGGCGCAGACGTGTTCGTCGCTCCTTTCAACGATCCGATCGGTCGAGACGTGATTATTCAGTGGCCCGGTGGTGTGAACACACAATTGTATTGGCACACTACTGCGCCGTCCTATCCCTCGCTCCGGACAATCCCAGAGAATCGGGTCTATGTGTCTCCGGACAGGGTGGACGCCTTCGTGCGTAGCTTTCTTGCATTCTCCCACGGAAACGTTGTCTCTGATGAAGCTCGAGCGCCTGGCGTTGAAATCGGAAGGCCTGCGGAAACCTATCGGCGAGTGAGGATCGAATCAAAGTTCGGGAAGTTGACTGCACTCGTTACTGACGGTCACCTTCCCTATCCCTACGGCCGGGAGATGATGGGATACGAAGTGGCGAATCTCACGGAGACGGTTGCCAAGGCTAAGGCGGCTGGTGCAGATGTCCTTGTCCCTCCGTACAAGACTGACGAGCGAAATGCCGTTGTGGTCAGGTTTCCGGGAGGATACATCGCTGAGATCCATTCAGTCACGAAGAAATAGGACAAAAACGGATGATGCGATAGGAGAAGAAGGGCCGCACACGACATGACAAGGAAGACACAGTTGCGAACCGTCGTGATATTGGCTGTCATGTCTTCTGTGAGCACGCTGCTCTCGCAAGGCCAATCGACTCGGATTGCTGAAGCCCCGACTCCAGCACGAACCTATCACTTGCTTCGCGAGGACGACGACTGGAGTTTTCTCGCCGATCCGGCGGAACAACAGGATTTTTGGGATCGCATCAAATACATTCCTCTGCGATCAGGGCGGAGTGACTGGTTCCTCTCCATGGGCGGCGAAGCTCGTGAGATTTGGGAACAGATCGGAAACGACAACTGGGGCCAACAGCCGTTCATGAACGGCTATCTCGACCAACGGTACATGCTTTATTTCGACGTTCACTACGGCACGCACATTCGCTTGTTCATTGAGCTAAAAAGTGGCTTGAATTCTTACCGCATTGGCGGCCCGAGGCCGATCGACGAAAAGAAACTGGATTTCCAGAACGCATTCCTCGAAGTCGGAACGGGAGAGGATCGGAACTGGATCAAGTTCAGAGCTGGCAGACAGGAGATGGAGTATGGTTCTGGCCGCCTGATCGATGTGCGGGAGGGCCCAAATGTCCGCTTGAGTTTTGACGGATTCAAGGTAAAGACCGGCATTGGCGGTTGGCAGATCGACGGCTTCGCCATGCGGCCGGACCTGGACAAGCCAGGCTTTTTTGATAACGCGCCCAATCATGCAGTCGGGTTTTGGGGCGTCTACGGCGTCCGACCTTTGACAAAGGGCATCACTCTGGATACTTACTATCTCGGTCTCGATCGAAAAGCAGCCGCATTCAACCGAGGGGTTGGCCAAGAGGTGCGGCACAGCATCGGTGCGCGCCTCTCTCGTCCCGTCGCTCAAACGAAACCCGGTTGGGACTTCGACTACGAAGCGCTTTGGCAGTTTGGCAGCTTCGGTTCCGCAAATATTCGGGCATGGACGGTGGCATCGGAAACCGGTTGCCGGTTTCCGACCCTTCCGCTGAAACCACGATTCAGCGCCAAGGCAGACATCTCGAGCGGCGACGATCCCGGGACGAATACTCTCGGGACCTTCAATCCGTTGTTTCCGAAGGGCAATTATTTTGGTGTCATCGCCACCGCAGGTCCGGGTCCCATCAACTTCATCGACGTACACCCTCATTTAGAAACGGCGTTGCCGCACAATGTGACTGCGTCGGTTGATTGGATATTTCAGTGGCGGGAAAGTTTGCGCGACGGAGTGTATGCAGTCCCGGGATTTCTGATTATTCCCGCAGGAAAGAGCGACGCGCGCTTCGTCGGGCATCGTCCAGGCACGGAGGTGCGCTGGCAAGCGAATCGTCACCTCTGGTTTCAGGCCGACTACGGAATTTTTTATGCCGGGAAATTCGTTAAGGAGAGCCAGCCAGGCCGCAATCTCAATTACTGGGCTTTGTGGGCCGGCTACAAGTTTTGAGAGCTTGTTTCGCGCACAAAGACAAGTTCTAGCCTTGTCGAGGGCTGACATTTCATGGTGGACGACAGGTAATCGGCATGAGCTTCTCAGAGGTTGCTCTCTTCGTCGGTCTCGGAGCGGTGGTGGGCTTCACCGGTGGATTGTTCGCGATCGGAGGCGCGTTGATCGCGATCCCGTTGCTAACCGCCGGCTTCGGTTTCACCCAACACGACTCGCAGGGAACGGCGATGGTGATGGCTCTTGCCAGCGCGAGTGTGACCTTGTTGATCTACGCGCGAAAGAAGCTCTTGCGTGTTCGCGATGGCCTAATCATGACGGCCTGCAGCACGGTGCTGGGGCTCGCGTCCTCCCAAATGGTGCGGTACGTTAACGACCGAGTCTTGCAGCGCGGCTTCGGGGCGTTCTTGATCGTGCTTGCTGTGCTGGTCTGGTTCGGACACCTCGGTGAGGGCGACCGGGATTCGCCGCTTTCGGCTCCGGTGCAAATCGGCATCGGATCCTTGGCCGGCGCGCTCAGTGGGCTCTTCGTCGTTGGCGGCGCGCTGGTGAGCGTGCCACTGCTCGAACGGGCGGCTGGGTACTCGCAGCAGCGGTCCCAGGCCATGGTGCTGCTCATGCTGGTCCCGGCGTCGGCGATCGGCCTAGTGGTCTACTCGTCGGCGGGTTACGTGCGGTGGGAAGACGCGCTCGCGCTCGCCTTGGGTGCCGTCGCGCTCGCGCCGCTCGGGACGCGGACGGCCCTGGCCATGAAGCCGCGGCTGCTGAGGCGCTGCTTCGCCGTGGTGCAAGCCGGCGCTGGGTTACTGCTTGTCGCAGGCCGCTAAAGACGGCGGCTGGGCGTGAGCTGGGCAGCGGGTCGGACTCGACTCACTCAGTTAAGACACTGTATCGGAGATAAACATGTCGCTTTGGTCTTCGCCCAATCAACACCAGATCCTTTGCCAATTGACGGGAATGACACTGCTCATTCTTCTTGTGCTCGTTGCCGGCTCAACAGCAATCGCGACAATCGAGCCGATCAAGAAATCGACCGGCTATCAGTTTGGCGCCGCGACAGGTGCAGGAGCAATATCACAGCAAGATACATCGGAGGCAAACATGGATGCTTCGCTCACACCGGTGATCACGGATGAGATCAAGATCGTCGATAGCCAAGGCCATCCGCGAATCATAATGTCCGCAAAATCGGGAAACCCAGTCATTCGCTTGCTTCAAACCGATGGCGCGCCAAGTGTCGAGGTCCTCCTTGACTCTACTGGGCATCCGGCGGTAAAGCTGGCGAACCCAGATCTGAAAGGCCCCACGGCAGCGCTAGCGGTGGACGAGAAAGGTACGCATGTGAAGTTTGATCGTCCGGGCGGGGCATCGAGCTATCTCTTTCTCAACAATGCCGGCGAATCGGGTTTGGTATTTGTCGACGCGAATGGCGTGCGGCGTCTAAACGTGCTCGTCAGACCCGACAACGACGCTAAGATCGAGCGCTTTGGTCCCGACGGCAAGCCTATCCCTCAACTGAAACCTTGATGCATCGACGAAGCACGCGACACGGAGGCTTACACTTTAGCGCTGAGCTCGAACCTGATGAATTTCGCCGACTTCGTAGAAAGCGGCGGCACAATCCAACTTTCTCCGCCGCATCATCCGCAAAACCCGGCCCTAGCAGTCGGCCGGCTATAAGTTCTGAATCAGTGTAACGCAGGTCCTTACCTGGATATCGCTAAGCGGTACGCCTACTCTTATCGAATACTAACCGGAGAACCGACATGTCCAACGACCCCAAAACCGTCGCGGAACTGCTTACGCCGATGTTGAAGAAGACGCTGTTTGTCGCGATCAACCGCATCGCCGCCCCGGCCAGCGCAATCGAGCCCTTTGTCACCGAGCACCTCGCCTACATGAACGCCCTGGAAGCGGAGGGGCGCCTTTGGGCGTCCGGGCCGTTCATCGAGGAGGGCGTCCTCGTCGGCGACGGTCTGACGATCCTGTCGACGAGCACGATCGAAGAGGCGCGGCAGGCCATGGAAGAGGAGCCGCTCATCAAGCGAGGGCTGCGCACCTTCGAGCTCAGAAAATGGGAGCTGCGCGAGGGCCGCATCGATATCTCGCTGCGGGCGTCGGTCGACCGGTATTCGCTTTGATGCCATGCTGCTCCGCAGAAGTATTCGAGCGCAACAAACCCAGCTCCCGCCGACTGCCGCCGGACGCAGTCGCCAACGCGAGACCTAAACAAATTCCTTCGGACCCGCTCCGGCCCCGAGCGATTGATGTCCACCATTCGTAACTCCTGATAAACGCGATTGTAGTTGTTCATTCCCGTGTTGTCGGGGCAGTGCGAGAACCCGATCACTCCATTTCTCCCCAGTTCTTTCCTGCCAGGAATAATCCAACCGTTCGATGGGTTTGTAATCGGCGAGAAGGAAAACCGTGAGAGAAGCCGCGGAGGGCCGCCTGTGCCCACAACAAGGCGATCGTCAGGAGAGCGAATGCTCGGGTTCTAGTCACCCTCATAACTGTACTGCGTTTTCTGGCTGCGTTGCTTCCGAGTGGGTTGTCTGCCAGAACGAAGCGGGTGGCGCTGGAGGAGCTACCGAAACTCCTGCCAGCACCCAGTTCATTGATCCAGGTGGGGACTGACAGATGAGGCGACCCGCCATCACCTGCACATTACTCACAAACCGAACTCTGTTGAAGCGCACGGTCACTGGCCTTGAGCCACGCTGACAAACCTGGCAGGAGCTTTGTCGAAGGCCTCCTTGTGGCTGCTCATACAGAACAAGTAAGCCATGCCTTTGTAGACGGAGGTGATCGTGGGGTCGCCGTCCATCCCGCACACCGGGCAGAGACCTTTGTCGGCGGTGAAACGGAGGGGCTTGGCGTAGATCAGGTTCGAGTCCGGGTCCGTCCAGCCGCGTCCTAGGTATTCGATGTTGAAGGCCGTTTCCTCGGCTACATCACGGCCGAAATAGCGTTCCACCGTACGGAAAGCAAGATCTATGCCGGAAGTAAGTCCGCCCGAGGACGCCAGATTGCCATCTTCCACGAATCTGGCTCCGCGTTTCAGGTGGATATCCGGGAACTCCACCGCGAAGTCTTCATACGCACGGTGAAACGTGGTTGCCGATTTACCCGACAATAAGCCGGTTTTGGCCAGCACATATGCACCTGTGCAAACTGACATGGTTACATCAGTGCTCTTTGTCGAGGTGCGAATCCATTCCAGCATCGCGTCGTTGGCTTTCTGCGCCGGAATAACGATCAGCTTGGGCACGGGAGCCGTTTGAAAGGTGTATTCAGGAATGATTTTCATCCCCCCGCTTGCAATGATCGGTTCTTTCGTCTCGGCCACGGTATAGAGACGGAATGCAGGATCCTTGCGGCCGTGGATTTCGACATCCTGGAACACCTCCCAGGGTCCGCAGAAGTCGATGATCACCGCGCCTTCGGAAATGGGAAACGCAACCGGGATGCTGCCTTTGGCCGGAGGAGTCAGTGGATTGGAAACGGGGTTAGTTTTCCCTGGGGCACTCTCGGCCTGGATTCCGTCTGTCCTGGCCAACAACTTGCCGGCCAACAGGGATGGGATTCCAGCTGCCACACCGAGCGCCGCAGTTCTCTTGAGCAATTCTCTTCGATTCATAATGTCCTTTCACTGCTTTTTATGACGTCTTCTGTCTTGTTTAGAGGTAATGGATATTCCGGTGCCTTCGTTCTCTTCGTGAAGTCGGCGCCGATGTCGAAACTAATCAACAATCGCTTGATTGCAATAGCGTCACAACAATGTTTTTCGCGTAGCACAAAACCCAGTCCCGCCAAATTAGTTCGTGGTCAAGTCTGTGAAGCGGTGCCGGTAGTCGTTCGGAGGAACATGCAGAACACGAAGAAACGATCGGCGCAAACTCTGAATCGAGCCAAAACCACAGTCGTTTGCGATCTTTTCCAGCTTGTCGCGCGATTCCTCCAATCGGCGCCGGGCTGCTTCAACCCGCAAGTGCTCCACGAACCGAGCTGGGGTTGTGCCTGTGTCCTTGAGGAACACGCGCGCAAAGTTACGCGGACTCATGCTGGCCTTTGCAGCAAGCTTTTCTACCGGTAAGTCCTGGCCCAGATTGTCGTGGGTCCAGGAACGAACCTCTGCGATCTGTTTCCGGTCGGAGGCCTGCAGAGACAATGCAGTACTGAACTGCGATTGACCTCCAGCTCGGCGAAAGTACAAGACCATCTCGCGTGCGACCTTCAGGGCCATCGGCGCCCCAAGGTCCTCTTCAACCAGAGCCAATGCGAGATCCATGCCGGCGGTGACTCCTGCGGTGGTGTACGTGTTTCCATCGCGGATGTAGATGGGGTCAGGATCGACAGTAACGTGCTTGAATTTATTTCCCAGCTCCGCCGCCCATTTCCAATGTGTCGCCGCGCGCTTGCCGTCCAATAACCCGGCCGAAGCAAGCAGGAAGGCACCGGTACAGACGGAGCCGATGCGGCGCACTCGTTGAGCGGTTTGTTGCAGCCAGCGAAGTAATTCCTCGTCGCGGGAAGCCGTTTCGACGCCGCTTCCACCCGCCACCAGCAGCGTATCGATCGGTCCGCGGAGACTGCGGAAAGTTTCACTTCCGGCCAGCATGAGTCCGCAGTTTGTGGCTACAGATCTGCTCCGGGTGGTGCTTGCCAGCACGACGTTATAAGGTGCCTTCCGGGTCGGGTACTCTTGGACGAGGAGCTCCGCTGCCCGGACAAAGATTTGAAATGGGCCAGCCACGTCGAGGATCTGACTGCCTGGCGCCGCAAGAAAGACAATGGTTTTCGATCGATCCTTCGGGGAAAGCAGTTTTTTTGATGTCTTCATGGCACGATGCTAATGCCCGAAGCCCATGGCAGCAATGACAAAAGCGCGTCATTTTCTGCCATTTCGAATGTAATCGGCCTCAACTCGTTCCGGGGGGCTGTATGGGGTGAAAGTGCCATTCGGGAGCCGCAGAACTGTGCGGAGATTGTCAGTCCTCGGTGAGAATCTTGAAGACTTCGCCAGCCTGATCCGCGAACAAACAATTATCGGGCACGACGACAGCAGCGCGGCCTCCGGGCTTCAGGATCGTCATCACGTGCTGGATGAAATAAGATGATGCACGTCGGCAAACCTTCTATTACTAGATTAGGGAAGTGTTGCCCGTGATCCGGGAGTTGGCTATGGAAACATTCACTCGTATCGCCCCGATTAGCCCTCGTTGACTTCGCCCTGCCCCATCCCTACCATTGCCTGAGTCTTTGCGCCCATGATCGGCCAGACCATTTCGCGCTACCGCGTCCTCGAAAAACTGGGCGGAGGTGGGATGGGTGTGGTTTACAAGGCCGAGGATCTCGAACTCGGACGTTTCGTCGCCCTGAAGTTCCTGCCGGATGATGTTGCTCACGACCCGCAAGCACTCGAACGCTTTCGCCGCGAAGCCCGCGCTGCCTCGGCGTTGAACCATCCCAACATCTGCACCATTCACGAAATCGGAAAGAACGGGCAACAATCGTTCATCGTGATGGAGTTTCTCGACGGTGTGACGCTGAAGCACCGCATCGGCGGCCGCCCGCTAGAGACCGAAGAGATTCTTTCGCTAGCCATCGAAATTACGGACTCACTCGATGCCGCACACAGCTCCGGGATCGTTCATCGCGACATCAAGCCGGCCAATATCTTCGTGACCAAGCGCGGCCACGCCAAGATTCTGGATTTCGGATTGGCGAAGGTGACGCAGCCCATTCGCGAGCCGGGCGATCAGGCGGCCGCAGTGGGACAAACTACGGTGACGCTGGAAGAACACATGACCAGCCCGGGACAAGCGGTGGGAACGGTATCGTACATGTCGCCGGAGCAGGTGCGGGCGAGGGAGCTGGATGCGCGCACGGACTTGTTCTCGTTCGGAGCGGTGTTGTACGAGATGGCGACCGGCCAACTCCCCTTTCGCGGCGAAAGTTCAGGAGTGATCTTCAAAGCGATCCTCGATTCGACACCCACCGCTGCGGTGCGGCTGAACCCGGATATTCCCACGAAACTCGAAGAGATCATCAGCAAAGCGCTAGAGAAGAACCGCAACCTGCGCTATCAGCACGCTACGGAGATGCGGGCCGATTTACAGCGCCTGAAGCGCGACTATGAATCCGGAAAGGCTGGATCAACCACCCCCCAGCGAAGCCCCTCCGTCTGGCCCCCTCAAGTTGCGGGCGATCAGCCCTCATCTGCCAGCGCCGACATGAGTGCTCTCGCCCGGCGTCACCGCAACGCGCTCGTATTGGCCGCCTTTGGCCTTTTGGCTCTACTGGCAGGGTTGGGATACGGTGCGTACCGCTTCGGCACCCGCCACGCGCCACCGAAACACTCGACATTCGAGGCCATGAAGATTACGCGCATCACCAGCGATGGCAAGTCGCGCGTCTCTGTAATTTCTCCGGATGGTAAGTATGTCGTCCACGCAGTTATCGCGAACGGGCTTCAAAGTCTATGGACATTGCAATTGGCCAGCCGCAGCGAGGTTCAGATTGTCCCGCCAGACGACGTGATCTTCCACGGTCTTAGCTTCTCACCCGACGGCAACTACGTTTACTTCATTTCCGCGCCGACAAAAAATTACCTTTTCAAAACCCTGTATCAGGTGCCTGTGCTCGGCGGTGCTCCGCGCAAAATTCTGCCGGACGTGGACTCTCCGGTAGCTTTCTCTCCGGACGGCGGCCGCATCGCCTATGTCCGTGTTAATCCGGAAATGGACCGCGTCGATCTGCTTACCAACAATACGCAAGGTTCCGACGAGCACCTGATTTCCTCGCGGAAGATCCGGGAGTTGTACTTCCCATTGTCGAGGCTGGCCTGGTCGGCAGATGGCAAAAGCATCGTCCTTGCCGCCCGGGCGGGTCAAGATCAATCAACCCTCGTCGAAGTTCCTCTGACCGGAGGACCCGAAAAAGTTCTGACCACTCGCAATTGGGAATGGATTGAAAACCCTATATGGCTGCCCGATCACAGCGGCCTTGTCTTCACCGCCGCCGACCCGGGGTCGAATTCGGAACAACTCTGGTTGCTCCCCTATCCTGCAGGGGAGGCGCGCCGCATTACGAACGATCCAAACTCATACCGGAGCTTGAGCCTTTCAGCCGACTCCATGATGATGATTGCCTCCCAGAATGAGACAACCTCCACTCTTTGGGTTGCGTCGGAGGGAAAGGCCGAGCTTGCACGCCGCATCACTTCAAGCGGTAAAGAAGACGACGGGGTGGATGGTCTGGCTTGGACTCCCGGCGGGAGCATCGTCTTTACCTCTAATCGAAGCGAAAACCTGGATCTCTGGATAACAGAGGGAGACGGATCGAACCTCCGGCAACTGACGCATGGCGAGGGCAGCAATTTCGAACCCTCCGTCTCCCGTGATGGCCGTACTATCGTCTTCATCAGTACACGATCGGGTACCGAGTCGATTTGGAAGATGGATATCGACGGTGGAAATCCGGTTCAGGTTACCCGCACTCGCCTGGATCTCTTTCCAAAAATTACTCCCGACGGAAAAGACGTCGTCTACGGTTCCTGGATGGGACAAGGGATATTCAAGATACCGTTGACAGGCGGTGAACCGAGTCAGTTACTCTCAGACTCTGCCTTCCAACCGTCGGTTTCTCCCGATGGGAAGCTTCTGGCGGTGACGAAGCGCCGCCTCGACCCGCCGGGCAACTATCTGGATATTCTTCCCCTGGCCGGCGGCCCTTCTATCAGGCAATTTAACATTCCGGTTCTCTCCATGACGGGCACCCAATTGTCCTGGACTCCTGATTCGAAGGGCTTGATCTTCCTCGACTCGCGCGACGGCGTGGGCAATCTCTGGCTTCAAGCGCTCGCCGGCGGCGAGCCGAAACAGATAACCAATTTCTCTTCCGACCGCATTTACTCGTTTGACTGGTCAACAGACGGCAAGCAACTTGTCGCGGCCCGCGGCAGCTCCTCAAGCGACCTCGTTATGATAAGCAACTTCCGCTGAACCTAACTTTTCATGGCCATTCATTCGGATGTCGTCAACCACACAGATGTTGAGAACAAGATTTCGTAATTGTGCTGAGCGCCCAGCTTCGCTAAGGTTTGCACGATCTCCGGGAAAAAGGGGTTGGTGATCTCGGAGACGATGAGGCCGAGGCTACGACTGCGTCCGCGCACCAGCGCGCGAGCGTTTGTGTTCGGAAAGTAGCCCTCCTTTTCAATCACCTTCCGAATACGTCTGGCCAGAACGGGGTCGACCGTGGGTACGCGATTAATCGCTCGCGACACTGTGGCGGTGGACACTTTGGCCAACCGCGCGATTTCCCGAAGTGTCAGTCCATCACTTGTAGTTATCGGTAAAATTAGCGTACATCTGCCAGAAAATAATACACCCCTTCCTAATTCTCTTGCTGGGTTAAGTTGAAGCTAAGATCCAGCCCTATGCGAGGAATGGTCGAACATTATTCGAAGTGCGTACGCGTACTTGGCTGGAGCCCGGACTGGAATCCGCACGTGGAGACCGTCGGCTCGCTGGTCGAATTGCAGGTTCTCGTCACTACCTAACAAAGTCACGGACTGTAGATGTTCGGTGCCGACGGTCGAGGTGAGCGAGCGAATTACAGCTTCGCCATTGGTCGGCCAGCCGAGTCCGATCGCGTAAAGCACATCGCCTTTGGTCGTGAAACGAAAGTCTTCGGCTGTATAGCGCGTAGTGTCGGTATCGTGAAACGATCCCGCCGCCACTTTGGTTGGGCCTTCGCCATAAATCCTCCACGGCCGAGTGCCGTAGATCGCCTCCCCATTCACACTCAGCCAGGCGCCGACATCGAGAAGGACCTGCTGCACTTCCTCGGGGATGGTGCCATCAGAGCGCGGACCGATGTTCAATAGCAAATTGCCATTCTTGCTGACGATATCGATGAGTTGATGGACCACGAATTCAGGCGATTTGAACGTGTCGTCCTTGATGTAGCCCCATGATTTGTTGCTTACAGAAGTGTCGGTCTGCCAATAGAGGGGACGGATATCGCCAAGCTGGCCGCGTTCGAGGTCGAGCACAGCGGAGTGCTCTTGCATGGCATAGTCTTTGAAATTGATCACTCCGACGTGGTGATCGTACTTCAGAGAACTGTTGTAGTAAAAGGCAGCGAACTTGGCGAGATTCGGTCGGATCGAAGCCTGTCCGATCCACCAGTCGAAGTAGACAATGTCGGGATGATATTTCTCCACAAGTTCCGCACTGCGGGCGAGCCAGTCGTCGGCCCAGCTGGAAGAGACGTATGTGAAGTCATCATTAAGAGGGACGCCCCAGGGGGGCGACAACCAGTTGTGAGCCGGCCCGTAGAATGCTGCGTATTGCGGATCGTTTACATCGGAGGAAATACTGCGGCCCACGCCGAGAAAAAAATTGTGTTCGACTCGATGCGATGACAGTCCGAAGTGCAGTCCTGCAGCCCTCACGGCCTTGCCTAGTTCTCCCGTGGTGTCGCGATGCGGCCCCATTTTGGCTGCGGTCCAGTCGCTCAATCCGCTGTCATACATGGCAAAGCCGTCGTGGTGCTCTGCCACCGGAACGACGTACTTTGCTCCTGATTTCTTGAATAGCTCCGCCCACGCAACTGGATCGAAGTGTTCGGCTTTAAACATAGGGAGGAAATCTTTGTAGCCGAACTTGTCCTGGGGACCGTAGGTCGCCAGGTGATGCTTATATTCCGGCGATTCTGGCACGTACATATTTCGCGGATACCATTCGCTGCCGAAAGCAGGGACTGAATAAGCTCCCCAATGGATGAAAATGCCGAACTTCGCGTCCTTGTACCATTCGGGCACTTCATACTTCTGAAGTGATTCCCAGTCTGCCGGGAACGGACCCTGTTGATTCACGGTGTCGACTTTTTTCAGCAAGGTGGCGCGCTCTGAATCGTATTTGCTGCTCGCTTTCTGCCAGATTTGATCGATGCTAGCCGGCTCCTGAGTGGCGGTTGGAGCCGTGGCACTCTGCGCTTGCGCCATAGAAACCGCAGCCGACAGTAAAAACAATTTGCCGACTTTAAGAATTGGGAGTAAACGATGTGAAAACATTATTGCCCTTTCGTCAGACGCATCGTCGATTTCTGCCGGTTCCACTCGGCAGCAATTTCTGGTCGAGCAGCAACGCGGCTCTAAAAAGAACATCAATCCATGTTGACCATAATCTTTCTGAAACGTGATGGATTGTCGCTCCAGGAGCGCAGTGCATCCGCTGCTTGCTCAAGGGGAACAACCATGCTCACGGCTTGATCAACGGGGAACGTCTGCGCTTCTAGAAGCTTGATCACGGCCTCGAAATCCGTCGGTTGCGCATTTCTGGAGCCGACAATATCCAACTCTTTTTGAACGAATAGCCGGGTTTCGTAACTGACCGGCTCCTTTGCGTACCCGATGTACACTACACGTCCGGTGAATGCGACTTCTTCGACCGCTGCTCGGAACGTAGCCGCAGTGCCAATCGCTTCGATGGCAACATCCGGTCCACGGCCTTCAGTCATTTCCATCAATCGCTCGTGAAGCGGTTCCCGCGTGCTGTTAATGCTGAGTTGAGCACCGGCCATGCGCGCTAGGCCGAGTTTTTCGTCGTCCACGTCAATACAGATCGTTCGCGCACGGCGAGAACTTGCGGCCGCCACGACACCAAGTCCCACTCCTCCACAACCCCAAATCGCAACCGTGTCGTTCGCGGTTACACGTCCACGTGTGACGGCATGAAATCCGACTGTCAGTGGCTCAACCAGGCACAACTCTTTCAGCGTCAACTTGGCGGGATACAGTTTTTCTCGCGGCATCACAATGAATTCGGTGAGTGCGCCATCCCTTTGCACACCGAGAGTCTGGTTGAATCGACAAGCGTTAGGGCGTCCACGCAGACAGGAAGAGCATTGGCGGCAGTTCGTGTATGGGGACACCGATACGTTCGTCCCCGCAGACAATGCGCCTTCCCGTCCTAGGTCTTCCACCACCGTAGCCGATACTTCATGGCCCAGAATGCGAGGATACGTGACGAGTGGATTGAGTCCACGGTACGAATTCAGATCGCTGCCACAGAATCCCACGAAGCGGACCTTGAGCAATACGTTCGTATCTGTGAGCACCGGATCAGCGATGGTCTCCAGATCAGCCTGGCCCGGTTTGCGAAGCACAAGTGCCCTCATGTCCGTACTCCGTGGAAAATAGTCGGTAAAGTTATCGATGTCAAATTGAAGCTCGGAATGGAAAATGGCTTCGGCGGCAGGCCTAAATTACGTTGGACGATTAGTCCAGAGGAGGTCTCAGCTTCTAAACTGACCGACTGCCTATGAACATACGAATGAAGGACATCGCCAAAGACCTTGGAGTATCCCTGATCACCATTTCCAAGGTCCTGAGATATCATCCTGACATCGGACAGGAGACCCGTGAGCGAGTTCTTGCCCGCGTGAAAGAGTTGGACTATCGTCCGAACTTCGCTGCCCGTAGCTTGGTCACCGGGCGCTCGTATCTTGTGGGCCTGGTTGTTCCTGATCTGCTGCATCCCTTCTTTGCGGAAATTGCCAAGTCTCTCTCCGAAGTCTTGCGACAAGGCGGCTACTATCTGATCGTCTCGTCGTCTGACGAAGATCCGGATCTTGAGGAGGTCGAGATCAATCACTTGCTGGCACACCGTCTTGACGCCCTAATCATTGCATCGTGCCGCACCACCGTAGACGTTTTCTTTCACATCGAAAGACAGAACACACCATATGTATTGATTGATCGATGCTTGCCGGGTCTTTCGGCGAACTTCGTCGGCGTAGATGATGAATCGGTGGGAATGCTCGCCACTAAGCACTTGATCGATATCGGCTGCAAAACGATTGCTCACATTTGTGGACCGGAGATCAGTCCCGGGATTCGCCGGATGGAAGGATATAAACGCGCGCTCGCTCAAGCTGGGATGAAAATCATCGACGATTACATCATCGCGCAGCGCAAGGGAGATGTCGGGACCAAACAAGACGGCGCGGAAGCCATGCACAAACTCCTAAATCTCGATCCCAGGCCTGACGGGTTATTCTGCTTCAACGATCCTTTGGCAATGGGCGGCCATGAATTATGCGCTGGATCACGGAGTTCGAATCCCAGAGGATTTGGCCGTCGTTGGCTGCGGAAATCTCCACCACGATGATTCCTTGCGTGTTCCACTCTCCAGCATCGATCAGCACCGCCGCCGAATGGGAGAAGAAGCCGCGCGAATTGCACTGCGGATTCTGAACTCGAAAACGCCCCCAAAGCCAGAGACTCTAGTGCTACAGCCCGAGTTGATTGCGCGCGAATCGACACTGAAACTGCAGAATTATCGCCGGGCCGGCGCTGTGGTTTCACATTCGATAGCAACGAAGGAGGAAAAACATGCGGCGATTCGCAATACTGGTCTTCCTGTCTTTGAGTTTTTGTTGGGCACAGGAATCAGGCAATTTTCAACCCTCTACGACGAATGTCTGGGCAGCGGAGTATCCACGGGTTGACAGCGCCGGGAGAGTACAGATTCGCGTGAAAGCTCCAGATGCTACGAAGGTCCGACTGAACTTCTGGAGCGGCCCGAAAGTGGACATGGAGAAACAGCAGGATGGATTCTGGACCATCACCACTTCGCCGCTTGTTCCCGGTTTCCACTATTACACTCTGGTCATCGACGGTGCCGAGGTCAGTGACCCCAACACTCACGCCTTCTTCGGAGGAGGCAAGCCGGCGAGTGGCGTGGAAGTTCCGGAGCCAGGCTCTACCTATTATTCGGTGCAAGATGTGCCGCACGGCGCAGTTCGCGAGGTCTGGTACAACTCGAAGGTGACGGGGACGTGGCGGCACGCATTCGTCTATCTGCCTCCGAACTACGACGCGCAGACCAAGGCACGCTATCCGGTCCTCTACCTGCAACATGGCGCCGGTGAAGACGAGACCGGCTGGATCCGCCAGGGCAACGCGAATTTCATCCTAGATAACTTGATCGTAGCGAAGAATTGCAAGCCGATGATCGTGGTGATGGCCTATGGCTATGCGCACCGCGCCGGCGAGGCGCCTGTCGATTTGTTCGCAAAGGGGTTTGGGTCACCTGAAATGTTGAAGGCAATGCAGGATATGGCCGCGGCATTCGAAGATGATGTAACACAGGCTCTGATCCCATTCATTGATTCCACCTTCCGCACGTTATCAGACCGTGACCACCGCGCGATGGCAGGCCTATCGATGGGTGGCATGCAAACGTTCCAGATTACGCTGGATCATCTTAATCTCTTCTCTTACATTGGCGGTTTCAGTGGAGCGGGCGGGATGCTCGTGCGCGGAAATCGGAAACTAGATCCCAAGACCGACTACAACGGAGTGTTCGCTGATCCGGCAGCATTCGCCAAGAAAGTGCACCTGCTCTGGCTTGGCGTAGGAACGAACGAGCCAGAAAGAATGCGCACAGGACTCCTGAGACTGCACACGTCGCTTCAGGAGGCGAACATACAACATGTTTTCTACGAATCACCCGGCACCGACCACGAGTGGCAAACTTGGCGCCGCGATCTGAAGGATTTCGCGCCGAGACTCTTCTGAACCGGGCTCCCACCCATACTGATCACGATGGCGAAAGGTCGAGGCTGCTCGGATTATGGGTCCGATAAGCTCTTTAGAGCCCCTGATTGTACGAAACAAAAAGACGTCAGCAAAAACTATTGATCCCAAGTAAGTTGAGAGAGGCGGGTAGGAACCCGCGCAAAATTATTGCAACTAATTGATAATAAACGAGATACTGGTGGAGGCGGCGGGAGTCGAACCCGCGTCCGAAAATGTTACTGGTCAAGAGAGCTACATGCTTAGTCGCGTTCATGCCCCAGGCATTACCCTGGGACGTTCGCGGCCCGCGCTCAGAACCGACAAGAAACGCGTTCCGCTAGCCTGAGATCTTAGCCTTCCGCCCCAGACGTAGACGGAAAGAGCAGCCCGCTGTGTGACGTCCTTCGGAGGCCCACGGGCGAAGCCTCCTCGAACGGCTGCCTAAACTAGTTAGGCTGCGTATGCCATCTGTTGATTGGCAATTATCATTTTGCCCACGATTACGGGTGTGTGCACCCCGGCATGCCTCTTGGCCGCAAGCATCTCCGTCGAAGCCGTGACGCCCCCACTGGTGGGATGGCCTGTAAAGAACCACCTCCAGACTAGGTTTCCCGCAGCCGGAAGTCAATTCATTAGATGAGCGAGTCTCCTTCTTGGTTCCGTTGGACTTCCCGCTCGACTGTCTCCATACTTTAACTTAATTAATATAGTTAAATGTTTAATTTGACAAAATTAAATTATTTAATTTATAAATCTATTAAATCAATAATGCGCGACGGGAGAGAAGCGTGAAATCTTCTAGAGATTGGCAGGAATTGACCCAGCTGACCCAAGGTCACCCCGTTGTGATCGAGCGAGTTCGCATTACCGATTGGGACATCGCCATTGAAGGCAGCTTTGAGCTTCCTCAACTGGCGCGCCTGGACATGGACGACCAGATCTTTATCACTGCCTTCGTCCGCTCGCACGGCTCGATCAAAGAGATGGAACGTATCTTTGGCGTCAGCTATCCGACCATCAAGTCGCGCCTGAACCGCATCGCCGGGAGCCTTGAGTTTGTTGAAACCAATCCCATGCCCTCGAAGACCGAGATCCTCGAGCGCCTGCAGCAGGGAGAGATCACCGCGGAAGATGCGATCCGCGAGATGGAGACGCTGAAATGATTCCGTTCGTGGCTGTTGTCCGCCTGCGCAGCCAGGAGAGCCGCACGCTCCGTCTATGGATTCCGCTGGTGCTGATCTGGCTTTTGGTTTTGCCGCTGGGCATCTTGCTGTTGCCATTTATTTTCATCGCTTGTTTGGTTTGCCGCGTGAATCCGCTGCGCTTGGTCGGGGTGCTATGGCAGATCCTGAGCGCCCTCACCGACACCCAGCTGGACGTCGAACATCGCACCGCCGGAGGGTCGTTTCACATTCTCTAGAAAGAGGAGTTAAAAATATGAACGAACATCGCCGCCAGATTCTGCAAATGCTCTCGGAAGGAAAAGTCAGCGCCGACGAAGCCGAACGACTGATTTCCGCGATGGAAGAACCATCCACCACGAAGTCATCCGATATGGGCCTCAAGTCAGGGGGGAAGGACCGCCCCAAATATCTTCGTGTCCAGGTGGACTCGGAAGACGGAGACCGCCATGACGGACCGACCAAAGTCAATGTCCGAGTACCCATGCAACTGCTTCGCGCCGGGGTGAAGCTGGCGTACCTGATTCCCGCCGCGGCTCTGCAAAAGGCGAACCTGGCAATGCAAGAGAAGGGCTTCCCCGTTGACCTGACCCAAATTAAGCCAGACAATCTGGAAGAGTTGGTCGAGCAGCTCAGCGACTTGGTCGTGGACGTCGATCAGAAGGATGCGAACACCAAAGTGAAAGTCCGCGTCTTCTGCGAATGAAACCCCAGCCTCTGATAGTCCCTAGGCGCCTGGATTTGCCACCTTCTGTCCGATCATGACTGCGTCCTGCATCTGGCGAAAGAGGTCGCTGACCGCGCCTGGTGAGTGTGACATCAGAATGGTGTTGCTCCTGTCGTTGCAGCCAATTTCCTTCATTGTGTCCAAATATTGCGTGACCAGCACCAGCATCATCACGTCTTTGGGCGTCGATCCTTCCACCGCCTTGGAGAACGCTTCCACGGAATCCTTCAATCCTTCGATGATTGCCTTGCGCTGGTTAGCGATGCCCTGGCCTTGAAGCGCTTTGGCTTCCGCTTCCGCCTCGGCCTGCTTTACTTTCAGAATCTTTTCGGCTTCACCGCGCGCCGTCGCCGCCACTTGCTCGCGTTGAGCGGCATTAATCTCGTTCATCGCCGCTTTCACCTTGTCGTCGGGCTGAATGTCGGTGACCAGCGCCTGGTCGATAGCGTAGCCGTAAGTCCTCATCACATCGTCGAGACCTTGCTTGATCGCGACTGCGATGTCGGACTGCTGCAGGAACGCGTCGTCCAGATTCATCTTAGGGACGTGTCCGAGAATAACGTTGAAGACGTAGGACGAAATCTGCTGTCGAGGGTTGGCCAGCTTATAGAAGGCCTCATACACATGGTCGGCAATCACGTGATATTGCACCGATACTGGAATTTTCACGAACACGTTGTCTTTCGTTTTCGTTTCCACATCCAGGGCCAGCTGCTGCACTCGCAGATCGATGCGTCCGGCAATCTGGTCGAGCCACGGCAGTTTGAAATTAATTCCCGCGACGGCCACTTGCTTAAACTTGCCCATGCGCTGCACCACCACGGCCTCGGCGGTTCGTACCTGAAAAAACCCATTCAGAATCGTTCCCAGCACAAAAATTCCCACGATCACGGCGACGATCCATTGCAGATCCATGCGGATCCTCCAGCCTACGCTAACACTTTGTCGGAAAACTCCACGCACGGCGAATGCGGGCGCGGAAACCGCAGGCATCATAGCGGGTCAGACGCCATCTCACAACCTAAGAGTGAGCGTGATGAGCGTGACAACGCTTGTGTACCTGCAACTCTGGCAAGACGGCGATCGACCGAGCCGGGCCACATATCTCTTGGCGAACTGACGGAGATTAGAAGATGCAAACCTGGCCATTGCCCCTTACTCCTCAGGCCGCTGCCTACGAGGTGCAGCCGGCCGCTGGCCAGCGACTGAAGGAATAGTCCGCAAATGGCCAACAGCGTAAGACAAACCGGCAATTTTCGAAGCATCGGTAAACGAGTCCGCAGGGGCGTCGAGCGACGATATGGTTGTGACCAAGCCATGTCATTCCGTCTTGCCACGGGCTGGTCTTCCGCCGAATCGATCTGCACGAGGAGGATCTGATGTGTTGGCTCGGGCGCTCAAGGAAGGCCGAAGGCCGATCAAGATACCAGATTTTGATTCGGCGTCAACCGTTGGCGGGCAAGCGTTACGAAACCGATGCTCCCGAGGGGATTCTCGTCTGGTCGTTAGTACCGCTCGCGCATTGCATCCAGCCTCGCTTTTACTTGCGGCCATTCGTTGTCCAGAACGCTGAAGTAAACCGTATCCCGCACCCGTCCGGTCCAGGTGATCAGATGCCGGCGGAGCGTTCCTTCTTCTTTTGCTCCAAGGCGCAGGATCGCCTGGCGCGACTTCTGGTTCAGCGCGTCCGTTTTCAGTTCTACCCGCATGCATTCCCACACTTCAAAGGCGTGCCGCAGCATCAGGTATTTTGCTTCGGTGTTAATGCCGGTGCGCTGCCACGCGAGCGCGATCCACGTGGATCCGATCTCGACCCGCCGGTTGATGCGGTCAATATTCATGAATCGGGTGCTGCCGATGGTGCGGCCGGAGCTTTGCTCCACCGTCGCAAATACCACCGACTCCCCGCGTTCCTGCTCGGCAAACGCATTGTTGATCAATTTCTCGAAATCTTCCCGTGTCTTCATGGAGTAAGGAATCCAGCGAAAGATGTCTTCCAGATCGTTCTTCGCAATCCCCCAGAAACAGTCCGCATGCTCGCGGCGAAGCGGTTCCAGACGAACCGCGGAACCTTCCAGCGTCACGGGCAGAACAGTGTTCAGAGGGGCAGGGACTAAACTCATGTTTTCCCTTTCCTAATGCGGCATTTCATCATTAATCTTGCATCTTGGGCTCTTTTTCAGGCATCTCTACTACGGCGGCGGTTCTCGACCGGCATGACTGCCGTTGACTGATCATGATCTTATACGTCCAACCATCGGCTATGCGACCTAGCGGGCGACGTTGTCGGGAGAATCTCCAGTGAAGGCGCACTGTCTTCCATTCTCGCAAGTCCCGCACACGACCCGCCTGTTTACCGATTTCCTGACATATCTCCCAAACGTACAGCCGTTTTATCCCCGGTCGCCGCATTTCGGGGAATGGTTGAAAGAAGAAGCCGCAAGAATTTCCTACGATTCGGAACGCCGCGAGCGGGTCACCGCAATCCTTGAGCGGCAGAACAAATCCTGGGACGCTTCCCCACAAACGCTGGCCAACCTTGACCGTCTGCGCAAAGGCGCGGCTGCGGTGGTTACCGGACAGCAGGTTGGTCTGTTCGGCGGTCCGATGTTCGCCATCTACAAGGCGCTGACTGCCGTCAAACTCGCAGAAGAGGCAACCGCGGCTGGCGTCGACGCGGTCCCGGTTTTCTGGCTGGCCACTTACGACCATGACCTGGCCGAGGTGAACCACATTTCCATCCCCGGACCAGACGGCGCTCCGCAGGTACTGACTACGCTCAGCCACGATGTTGCCGGCGCTCCCGTCAGCGCCGTGCGGCTTGGGGATGAGATTGCTCCGCTGGTTGAGCAGGCAGTGAAACTCCTCGGAGATTGTGAGGCGACGCAGTTACTGCGCGAATGCTATCGTCCCGGCGAAACTCTGGGTACGGCCTTCGCCCGTCTCTACGCTCGGGTTTTTGCAGAGTGGGGCGTAATTGTGCTCGATGCCTCCGATGGCGAACTCGACCGCGTCGCGGAGCCCATGTTTATCGCTGCCATCGAGCGAGCCCAGGAACTTGACACCGCACTGTTGGCGCGCGGTAAAACGCTGGAGGCGGCCGGCTATCACCAGCAAGTGAAGGTCACTTCCTCGTCGGTGTTGTTGTTTACAATGCGGCAGGGCGCACGCACGCCAATTCAGCGTCGCGGCAATGGCGAAGCCGCGGAATTCGTGATTGGCACCGACTCTGGGGCGGAAAAACTCTCGCCCGCCGAGATGCTCGCCCGAATCAGTTCGACTCCAGAACATTTCAGCCCCAACGTCCTGTTGCGTCCGATCATTCAGGACTATCTGCTGCCCACGCTTGCTTACACTGGCGGTGCGGCCGAGGCCGCCTACTTCGCGCAGGCGGGAGCGGTGTATGAAGCTCTTCTCGGACGTGTGACCCCGATCGTCCCGCGCTTTTCAGCCACACTCGTGGAGCCGAAAGTGCAGCGCGTGCTCGAGCGTCACGGAACTTCAGTTCCAGACGTGTTCAACGGTCCCGATGCCCTGCGCTGTCAACTTGCGGAGCGCGGATTGCCCGCTGACTTGCAGGCTGCATTCGAAGCCGCTAAGAAATCCCTGGACTCACACTTGTCGAGCGTCAAAGAGAAGCTGGTGAAGCTCGACCGCACCCTGGTCGATGCTGCGGAAACCGCCCGTTCGAAGATCGAACATCAACTCGATCGTCTGCATTCCCAGGCGGCCCGAGCGGAGGCCCTGAAGAGCGAACTCGTGGCCCGCCACGCGGAAATGCTGAGTCAGGCACTTTATCCCGACAAAGGCCTGCAGGAGCGCGGCATTGGCGGGATTTACTTCCTGGCGCGCTATGGCCGCGAATTCCTGCACCAACTGCACGGCGCCTTCCACTCCGATTGTAACGACCATCAGATTCTGGAGCTGTAGCCGAGTAAACGAGCGGCGCCGTTATGGCGGTTGTCGCGGGGTTGTCTCGCCGACTCACCCGAGTGGGAGCCTCGTTTCTGAATATTTCAGTTGGCGAACTATTCCATTCTCAACGCCTGCACCGGATCAGTCGAGGCCGCGCGCCGCGCCGGAATAACTCCGGCAACGCATGCTGCAGCAGCTAGAGTCACGATCGCGACCATCATCACTTTGGCATCCGCGTTGCTGACTTCATACAGTTGTGCCTTCACGAAGCGCACGCAGACCAGCGCGATTGGAATTCCAATCCCCAGCCCCAGTGCGATTTGGATGATTGCGCCGCGCATCACCATCGCGATCACGCCCCCGCGCTCGGCCCCGAGCGCCATGCGGATGCCAATCTCTGAAGTCCGGCGGGCGACGGTATAGGCGGTGACGCCATAGAGTCCAATCGACGCCAGCAGTAGGGCCAATGCGCCGAACAGCATGGTTAGTTGCGCAATCATCCGGTCCTCGCTAAAGCGATCGGCGATTTGCTCCTGGAAGGTTTGAAACTTCACGATCGATAGGTTCGGATCGATGCCTGCAAGCGTTCTCCGCGTTAGCTTCTCCATATCGCTCACCGGTCTCTCGGTTTCGAGAACGATTGCCCCGGCATACAGCGATTCGTCGTTCTCGATCGGCTGCTTGGTGTTGACCGGCCGCTGCATCATGGGCACAAAATACATTCGGTGGTTCTTCCATCGCACCGTGGTATAGGCCGTATCCTCCACCACGCCGACGATCTCGAAGTCTCCGGTCGAATCAGGGCCGGGCGGCCCAAAGCGCTGTCCGATCGGATTGCGGTCTTTGAAGAATCCCTTTGCGAATGATTCGTTTACCACCGCAACCGGAGGAGCAGCCGAAGTGTCCTCGACGCCGATCCCGCGCCCCATTACGACGTGCGTGCCCACGGAATCGAAATATTCTGCATTTGCCTTGACAAAGGAGGCGTCTAGCTTTAAGTCGGGCTGTCCCAGCACCTGAATGCCATTGCTCCAGTTGTTTTCCTCCATCGCCGTATATGTGGCAATGCCCACCTTCACGATGCCGGGCAGCGCATGGAATCGATCCTCCATGGTCCGGTACAGCGCTTCCAATCGTGTTTGCGAATATCCCGCCGTTTGCGGGCTGATGTGCACTACGTAGCGGTTTCTTGTCTCCAGCTTCAGGTCTGTATTCTGCAATTTGTTCAGGCTTTGCGAAAACAGTCCGGCGCCCACCAGCAGTACCAGTGACAGAGCTGCCTGCGCCACCACCAGTCCGCGCTGCAATAAAGAAGCCCCGGTCGCCGTCGTCCGCGCGCTGCTGCGCAGAACGTCTGCCGGCTTCGTTTGTGCTGCCATCCACGCCGGCGCCACGCCGAACAAAATGCCGGTCAGCAGTGACAGTCCACAGGCGAACCCGATTACCGTTAGGGACGGAGTCGCTGTGATCGGCACACCCTGGGCTCCGGGAAAAGTCAGCAGGAGCAGCATTCGCGTTCCCGCGTACGCGACAGCCAGTCCCACGACACCGCCGAACCCGGCCAGAATGATGCTCTCGGTCAGCAGTTGACGGACAATTCGGGCCCGCATCGCTCCCAAAGCTGAGCGCACCGACATTTCGGTGCGTCGTGCCATCCCGCGTATCAGCAGCAGGTTTGCAATGTTTGCACAGCTGATCAGCAGCACCAGCCCGGAGATCCACATCAACAAATGCAGGTGCGATCCATATTGCTCCTGCATATCCTGAATGCCCTGGCCGCCTGGGGTCAGCACTACATGGGCTTTCGCCAGAAGCGTCTTATCATTCTCGGTGGAGAACAGTTTGCTCGGCGCAAATATCTGCCTTAGTAAAGCACTGAGCTTCTGCTGGAGAGCGATTGGCGCCACACCGGGCTTCAGACGCCCAATAATGTAGAGCCAATCCGTGTCCGGATCGTTCACATAGGGAACGTTTGCCAGCACCGGCATCGACTCGATCGGCAGATAGAAATCAGGAGGTGTGCTCGACAGCCGATCGCCATAAAATCCCTTCGGGGTGATGCCAACAATGGTTACTGGTTTTGTATTCACCCAGAAGGTGCTGCCGATCACCGACGCGTCGCCTGCGTATTCGTGCTGCCACGTTTGGTAGCTCACCGCCGCCACCAGCGGTGCGCCAATCACGTCGTCCCCATCCGTCAATAAACGTCCAGTTTGCGGCTGCAATCCAAGCGTGCGGAAGTAGTTGCCGGAGACAAACTCACCCATCATGGACCGCGCCGCAGTCGTTGTCCCATCGCGCCGCGCCGTGATGGGACGGTATCCGAAGCCAGCCTGCATCGCTGCCAGTTCTTCAAACTCGGGTGCGTTCTTCTTGAACTGCTCGTATGTGTCGGTGGAGAAAAGCGTGTAATCGCCATCGTGCTTCACTCCGGAGTTCACGCAGCAATCGTCGTTATCGCCCAGGCGCAACAACGTCTTCGGATCGGTGACAGGAAGATTCTTCAGCAACACGGCGTTTACCAGTGTGAAGATAGCGGCGTTGGCGCCGATTCCCAGCGCCAGCGTCAGTAGCGCCGTAATGGTGAACGATGGAGTCTTTGCCAATTGTCGCAGAGCGTAGCGCACATCCTGCATCAGGGTGGTCATTGCCGCTCTCCCGTGGGGAAGTGTAGTGACCTATCTTTGTGGTTAGACGGCTTAGCCAGCGAAATGGCACCACAGCGAGGCGAAATCGGATAATTCCCTATCTCTTACGGTCGGCGTTAGGTATCGCTATGTGCTCTTGCTGGTCGCCAAGTAGGTGCCCAGCCCGATCAGGATCGCGCCGGTCACAGTTCTCTGTCGCCGGCGGAACGTGGCCGAGGCGCGAGTGCGCTCTCCGAGCGGCCCCGCCACCATGATCACAATCAGATCCGCAGTCGTGTTCATCGCCACCGAGATTGTGCCCAGTGCGACGAACTGCAAGAAAACGTGCCCCCCTCCGCGATTCACGAACTGCGGAATGAACGAGAGGAAAAATAGAGCCGTCTTGGGATTGAGCACTTCTGTCGCCACCCCCTGCCAGAGTGGGTTGCGCGCGGGCTGGACGTCTCGCTTATCGTCTTGCTGAATCGCATCCTCCGGGTTCGCCTTCTCTCTGCGTGCGTCGCGAATCATTTGCACACCCAGAAAGCAAAGATACGCCGCACCAACGTATTTCACCGTGGCGAAAGCCACTGCCGATTTTGCCAGAATAATTGATACTCCCAGCGCCGCTGCCAGGACATGCACCATGCCGCCGAGAAAAGTGCCGAGCGCCGACAATATGCCCTCACGCTTTCCGCCGGCCAGGCTGCGAGCGAGCACATACAGCATTCCAGGGCCTGGCGCGATCGCCAGCAGCACCGCCGCTGTCAGAAAGAGAAGGAAATGCGTCGAATCGAAAGGAGTCGTAAACATAGTCGGCAAGACCTCAAGGAGCTTTGTCGCTCATTTCTGCAGCCAGTTTTCCAACTCGGCGAGCGATTCCACGCGTGGAAAATCGCTTGCACGATACGCTCCGGCCACGTCGAACAGGACGGCCTGCATGCCCGCTTGTCGAGCCCCCACATAGTCGACCGAATATACGTCGCCCACGTAAAGGCTCTCGGCTGCCTTGGCGTTCATCTCGCGTAGCGCCACTTCAAAGATCGCCGGATGCGGCTTCTCCAGTCCCACCTTTCCGGAGTCGGTGATGCTCTGAAAGCAATCCGCGATCCCGCAGCGCCGCAGTACCGCGTCAATCCTGCCATCGGCGTTGGAGATTACTGCAATCCCGTATTCCTCTCGCAGGCGTTCCAGCGCTTCGCGTGTCCCAGGCAGAACCTGGTCCCAGTTCGCCGAATTCTGCGTATTCTCGACCAGCGTGTTGCGTACGCCGTCGTTCAGGGCGTTCATCCCCTGCAGCAGATAGGTGTGGAAAGTCCACCAGAAGCCGTGGTCAACCTTGGCCTGCAGCAGTCCCTGATCGAATTCATGCTTGGTGCGCCGCTCCAAAGCTTGCCAGGCGTCGAGCGTCGGATGACGATCCTCCGGCAGCGGCGCGAGCATACGAGCTCGATTGGGGAATAGCAGGGTGTTGCCCACGTCGAAGAAAATGAAGCGGCAAGTTGCCATACTACATACTAACCGTGATTCAGGTGAACCAACCCGAGGACCATCCAAAGGACCATCCCGGGCGTCGCGAGCGGCGGCTCGGCTCGTCTTCTGCGCCGTGAAGTTGGACCGAAAAAGATGTAAGATCAATTCGGCTCAAGGCCTCGAGGCAGGCTTGCAGGGCCTCATTTCAACTCATGGCGCTATCGGCTGCAGTGTCGTTGATCGCAGGGTTAAGCCGAACCACGCGGGCCGCGCTTGCGTTCTATCCAATCGCGCGCGCTTACGCGGCAATGTTGTTAGCCGTGGCCGCTACCCTGCTCTACCGCGGATCGCGGGAAGATGTTTACAACATTCTGTGGGCAGTCGTGTTCGGCTTTGCCACGCTCAACATTCTCAGCCTGGCCGCCCGGCGCCTTGAGCCCAGCCGCCGCGGTCTGAGCTTCGGAGAACTGATGGCCGTGATGGTTGTCCTGTTGTCGGTCTTCTTACTGGCTTGGGAAATGCTGACCCTGTTTCATGTCTTCCCCATCAAACTCAAGCACTAGAAAAACCGTTCTCTCCGTTCTCAATGAATCCCGCGGGAGGTGAGTCGGGTGGAGGTGCAAGAGTGCTTCCCGTGTTCGCTGGTTATCCGCTGAGAACTGAGACTGCACTGCCTTGATCGCCTCTTTTGCGATATGATTTGCTCAAATGGCGAAGAATTCCCCCAATTTCGACGTGACCTGTCCGTGCTGCAATGCGGTGCTCAAAATTGACACCGCGACTCGCGCCGTCATCGCTCATACCGCGGCCGTGAAGCCGAGAATGTTCAACGACATGGAAGCAGCGGCCAAGTCCATGCGAGAGCAGGACAGCCGCCGGGAATCGATCTTCCAGCAATCGGTCGAAGCTCAAAAGAACGCCTCAGACCTGCTGGAAAAAAAGTTTCAGGAGGCCGTGAGGAAGGCGAAAGAGAGTCCCGACACCGGCAAGCCGATTCGCGACTTCGATCTCGACTGAGTCCCAGGCATGACTCGCCCGCGCCGGAACGCTCGTCCGCTTTTGCTGGGTCACCGCGGCGCCCGGGCCCTGAAGTCGATTCCGGAAAATACCTTGGCGTCGTTCGATCAGGCACTGGCCGATGGCTGCGACGGTTTCGAATTCGACGTGCGGCTCTCGGCGGACGGGAACCCGGTCGTGTGCCATGATCCGCAGACCGGCGGCCTTGAGATCGCCCGTGCCTCCGGCGAACAGTTGGCCGCGCTGCCGCAGTTGCAGGATGTGCTTGCCCGCTACCAGGCGCGTGCGTTCCTCGACGTTGAACTCAAAGTTCTCGGACTGGAAAAAATCACAGCCGCCTGGCTGCGCAAGTCTCCGCCGCGCCGCGGATTCGTGGTGTCATCGTTTCTGCCAGAAGTGTTGCAGGCGCTCCATGCCGAAGATTCCGCGATTCCCCTGGGCCTGATCTGCGAGACCAGGGCCGAACTGAGCCTTTGGCGCAGACTCCCGATCGAGTATGTGATTCCGCATCACCGGCTCGCTGACGCGGCCTTGATACGCAAGATCAGAACTGCCGGCAAGAGAATGTTGGTGTGGACCGTCAACGCTCCCGCCGACATGCAGCGCTTCGCAGAGTCCGGCGTCGACGGCATCATCTCCGACGACACCGGCCTTCTCCGTCGGCTTCTAACTGAATAAAACTCCAACACCGGTATCAGGAATGACTGCGTGCTGGGAAATTCTCCTGGTTTTCCTACTGCGCCCCGGCCGCGATGGCGTTTCCCGAGGCCATCGCAGCCTTCGCATCTTTGATTCCGGCTTGGATGTGCTGCTCCCAGTCGAGATGCGGAATCGGAGAGGCCGCGGCCGCGTGGTAGATGGCCAGCGCCTCCTGTGGGCGGTTAAGGCGCTTCAGGCAAAGCCTGGCGGCGCTCAGTTGGGCAGTCAGCGCCTGCCGCTCGGCGGAATAAGTTTGGGCGAGGTGTTGATACTCGGTGAAGGCGCGTTCAAAGTCTTGCACTTCCTCGGCGCCTTTGCACAGCTCAAGCCAGGTTACGGCCGGCATCTTGCTTCCGCCGGAATCGACGAACTCTGCGTAATCCTGAAACGCCGCTTCGATCTCATGCGCCCTCAAGTGCAGCGAGCATGTCTTCACGGTTGCTTCGAGATAATCTTTCGTATTGTTCTGGCGCGTATGAATCTGGCGCAGCAGGTTCCAGGCATCGAGCGAGTTCGGCGTGGCCGCGACGTAATTGGTCAGCACCGTCAGGGCCTCCGCGAGTTGGCCGTGCTCCATCAGGGCGCCAGCCTGTTCGAATTCCGGCTCATTCGTCCAGCCGAGTTTTTCCTCAATCGCCTGACTCGCTTTTTGCTCCAGGCCGGAATGCTCGATCGCCACGGCGACCAGCGCTCCAAACAGGAATCCGCCGACATGTGCCCAGTGTGCCACGCCGCCCGACGATCCGGACAGCGATCCGTAGAAGATTTCGATGAACAGCCAGAGCGGCAGCAGCCAGTAAGCCGCGGCCTTGAAGCGATAGAACTTAAACATCAACAGCCACGCCATCTCAATCTTCATTTTGGGGAAGCGCACCAAAAACGCTCCCATCAGGGCTGCGACGGCGCCCGACGCGCCCAGCGTCGGCGTGATGCTCCCTGGATTCGACCACGCCCAAAACTGCAACGCGGCTGCCCCCGCTACAAGGTAGAAAAGCGAATATAACCAGCGGCCCCAGACGTCCTCAAGCACAAATCCCGCCAGCCACAAAAACCACATGTTTCCGATCAGGTGCAGCCACCCACCGTGCAGGAAGTTGGCGGTCAGATAACTGATGGGGCGGGGGTGCGCCGGGATGAAGGCATACTGCTCGATAATCGACGCCGAGGACAGCTTCTCCAGTTGAGCATTGAGCGAATCCATCTCATCCTGCAGTTTCGACGAGTCCTCGCTCAATCGAATCTTGGCGTCGTAAGCGTCGATGATGTCGCGATTCGGGTTTTCTGCCTGCTTCCACTGTTGGGGATGGCTCTGCTTGAATCCCTCGACCAGATGCTGCGACTGTGCTTGCATCTTCAACTCGGGATGCAGAGCCGCCAGAATCAGGATATGAGTTTTGACCTCGCCCAGTCGCGGAGCCTCATCGTCGATCGCCGACAAAGTAAAGAGGAAGACCGCTACATTGATGGCGATCAATGCAAGAGTGACTACCGGCCACCGCCGGGCCGTCATATTCTCGTGCTTGATGGGAATCAACATCGGATTACGTCGGTTACCCGAAAATCCCGACTCCTCGCGTCAGTGTAGGTTCGCTGCCAGCCGATTCCCAGATGACGCAAGTTGCCGGAAGCCGATCTTTGGTAACTACGGTCGGCTGCCGGGGGCATCCGGGAGCGAAGCCTTTTTCCAGCGGCAGGAAAAGTCTGCCCTGAGCGAGAGTGGAAGGCAGCGTGCACCGCGTGCCTGGGGCTATCCGCGGGAGATCCCCCGCCGGGCTGAAAGGCGCCATGCTGGGGGACGACGCCTGCAGAAAGTGGTTCGAAGGGCATACTCCATTACTATCTTTTCGAAACCAATCGATGGAGCCAAATCCTGCGATATACTTCCCAAACTTAACCTTATTTATCATTTATCTTTGGGGACTGCTCGACATGGCGGTTGGCGTTCGCACGCAGAACCTGCGCAAGCTCTATAACTCCGCTCCACCCTTAGGGGCTGGCGGTGGTTTCATTGTGCGTGCCGATGCCAAGGGTGGGAAGCAGCCGAAGAATCAAATCCCGGCTCTTGACGGACTTTCGCTGGAGATTCTTCCGGGAGAGATCTTTGGCCTGCTCGGGCCAAACGGCGCCGGCAAATCCACCACGGTCGGCGTTCTAACCACGCGCGTACGCCCAACTTCTGGTCAAGCCTGGATCGGTGAGCACGACGTATGGAAAGAACAGGCCCTGGTCAAGCACTTGATCGGAGTGGTGCCGCAGCGCCCCAATCTGGATTTTTCTTTAACGGCGCGCGAGAT
>Ga0210406_10001280_pt1 | contig 31404 bp, 24 predicted proteins | sample IncBWC30MmetaG_FD_155454 | JGI IMG/M metagenome (GOLD analysis project Ga0210406, IMG submission 155454) | Forest soil microbial communities from Barre Woods Harvard Forest LTER site, Petersham, Massachusetts, United States - Inc-BW-C-30-M | ecosystem: Environmental > Terrestrial > Soil >... | reverse complement strand
AAAGCTGAACGGAAAGGGCGAGAACAAGACTCATAGAAAGCAAAGACTTCGCGGTGAGGTTCGAGCGGAGCATTTTCCGTTCTTCTCCTAGGTTGGTGAAGGGAATCCGCGGCCAGACAGGACGTTTCTCATTTCCCAAAGGAATCCGGGGACAGAGGCGACGTTCCCCATTTTCCGAAATTAGGGAATGTCCCGTCTGTCCCCAATTTGAATACGGGATCCCGGTGGGGAAATGGATGACTGTCTTTTTCTAATTCGGAGCTTTCATCGCACCCTCCACAAAAAACTTGAGCTCCAAGGGTGACGCGATGCTACCCAATGCTACGCCGCGCCCAGCTGTGGGAATGTGACGGGCGGATGAATGCTACATAAAATTTGTTCCCCAGCTCGCGTCACATTGAGCCATTGAGCGATGGTTTGATTCTGCGATTTGTGGGCTTTGAGCCATCGCATAAATTCGCCGTACGAGTTGCGCTTCACAGGAATTCCGCGTATCAGTTTTCTAACGAAGTTCTTGCGATTCGAAACTGCTTTCGCGCGGACAATTATTCGAAGACACGGACGTTCCCCCATTTCCTGTACCTGCGCAAAGTGAACGACTCGCTCCCAGGTCCCTATCCACTGCTGTTCTTGGTGAGCGGTTGCTGCGGAGAACCGCCGACGCTCACCGTGGCGAAGGGGAACTTGGTCACAAAGGCGTCCCCGTTGCCACCCTAGACGGTCTGAAAAGCGCCTGGCGTGACTGGAAAGCCGGTTTAAAAAGTGTTCCCTGCGATATAGGCATTGCGCTGGAGATCCCAGGCGATGCCCCGCGCATCGATATTCGGATCGATATTTATTGGCGCCAACGTACGAGGAATAGAGCAGTTTTGAGCCGGTCGCGTTGATCCGCATCAGGAACGCGTCGCCGCCCTGACTTCCGCAGTTTGGGCAGGTTTTCTGGTATGCATCTGGAGTAATGGGAACCTCAGGCGAGGTAGGATGACCGACCATGGAGGCGTTTCCGGAGCCGTCAATCGCGATTCCGGTTCCCCCGTCGAAGTTGCTGCCGCCCCAGTACGTCGAGAAGATCAGCCCTGGAGCCCATCGCGTCACCCACACTCCCTTAGGCGCGATCTCACCTCGCATCAGGTACAATCGAAAATTTATGCTGCGCTATTTCACCGCGGGAGAGTCGCACGGCGAAGCCTTGGTCGCTTTTCTTTCCGGCGTGCCCGCGGGATTGAAAATCGACCAGGCCTTCCTCGACCGCGAACTCTGGCGGCGGCAACAGGGCTACGGCCGCGGCGGCCGCATGAAGATCGAGCGCGACACTGCCCACATTCTTTCCGGCGTACGTCAAGGGATGACCATCGGTTCGCCCATCTCAGTCCAACTTGAAAACCGGGACTGGAAGAACTGGCAGGAATCCTTGCCTGTCGCCGAGGGCGATCCCGGGAAACATAAACGGGTGGCTTCTCCCCGGCCTGGCCACGCGGATCTGGCCGGAGCCTTGAAGTACAACTTCCCCGAAGCCCGCTATGTGCTCGAGCGCGCCTCCGCTCGCGAATCAGCCGCCCGGGTTGCCATCGGTGCCATCGCAAAACTCTTCTTGCGCGAGCTCGGTATCGAGATTCTCAGTCATGTGGTCACGACTGGCGGAGTCACACTTGCTGACGAAGTCCCCTGGGAAAAGATTCGCGCTCTCCACGCCCGCGAGGACGTTCTGCTCAACTGCGCCGACCCGGAAACGGAGCAACGCATGAAAGACGAAGTGGACAAAGTTCTCAAGAGCGGAGATTCGCTCGGCGGAGTCTTTGAAGTCGTGGCCTACCAGGTTCCCCCTGGCCTGGGCACCTACGCGCAGTGGGACCAGCGTCTCGATGCCATGCTCGCCGCCGCGGTCATGTCACTGCAAGCGGTTAAGGCGGTAGAAATCGGCTCCGGCGTCGCTGCCGCTTTTGCCGTCGGCTCGGCGGTGCACGACGAAATCGGCTACACTGCCACTTCCGGCTACACGGCTTTCTCCCGCACCCGAAATCATGCTGGAGGCATTGAAGGCGGCGTCTCCAATGGACAGGAAATCCGCGTGCGCGGCTATTTGAAACCAATTTCTACCCTTCGCCGTCCCTTGCAGTCCGTAGACTTTGCCACCCGCGAACCGGTGAAGGCGGCCTACGAGCGTTCCGACGTTTGTGTGGTCCCCGCCGCCGGAGTTGCTGCCGAGGCCATGGTGGCTCTGACTCTCGCGGGCTGTGCTCTGGAAAAATTTGGCGGCGATTCCATGACTGAAACCGCAAGAAATTTTCGCGGTTACTGCCAGCAATTGAAAAATTACTGATGATTTATCCCATCGTAAAATTCGGCAATCCCATTCTCGAGAAACCATCGGAAAAGGTCACGGGCTTCGACGAAGAGTTGCAGAAGCTGGTCACCGACATGTTCGAGTCAATGTACGCCGCGCACGGAGTCGGCTTGGCCGCGCCACAAATCGGCATTGCCCGCCGCATTGCGGTGGTCGACGTTACTTTCCAGGAAGATCCTGGCGCCAAACTCGTTCTCATCAATCCCGAAATCATTCACACCGAGGGGCGCCATAGCCAGAGTGAAGGCTGCCTCAGCCTTCCCGACTTCCGCGAGAATGTTAGCCGTCCCACCAAAGTCACCATTCGCGCCCAGGATGTTCACGGCCAAATGTTCGAAAAAACCGGTGAGGAATTGCTCGCTCGCGCCTTCCTGCACGAGACCGATCACCTGAACGGCAAACTCTACATCAGCCACATTAGCGCCCTTAAGCGTGACTTGATGAAGCGAAAAATCCGGAAGATGATGAAAGTGGGAGAGTGGTAGAAGGTAGAAGATTGAGTAATTGGGTGATTCTGCTGTTAATGGGTGAATGGAACTGCGATTGCTGGAAAACGGTCAACGTTACCGAATCGGCTGATTACACGATTACCCAATGGCTCTGAATCTGGTTTTTTGCGGCACGCCGAGCTTCGCCGTCCCCACGCTGGAGAGGTTGGTCGATGCCGGATTTCGCCTGCATCTGGTCGTCACCCAGCCGGATCGTCCCAAAGGGCGCGGCCTCGAACTGGTCTCCTCCCCGGTGAAAAAATCCGCTCTGCGCCTGAACCTATCGGTCACCCAGCCGGACCGAATCAGAAGCAATGACGAATTCCGCGCTCAACTGAGCGCGCTCAAGCCCGACGCCATCATCGTCGTCGGCTACGGCCGCATCGTTCCGCAGTGGATGCTCGAGCTTCCTCCACTCGGCAACATCAATCTGCACGCCTCGCTGCTCCCGAAATATCGCGGCGCCGCGCCCATCCAGTGGGCCATCGCCAACGGCGAAACCGTCACCGGTGTCACCACCATGCGTATCGACGCTGGCCTCGACACCGGCGACATCCTGCTGCAGCAAGAACTCCCCATTACGCCTGATGATACCGCCGAAACCCTCGCTCCACGCCTGGCCGTCATGGGCGCCGATCTCGTGGTCGAGACTTTGCGCCACTTCGAGGCCGGCAGCGTTCAACCTCGCCCCCAAGACAACTCGCAAGCCAGCCTCGCGCCCATCCTGAAGAAAGAAGATGGCCGGGTGGACTTTTCCCGCTCTGCCGGCGATCTCGTGAACCGCCTTCGCGGCTTCCAGCCCTGGCCCGGTGCTTACACAATATTTCGCGGCAAGACCCTGCAGATCCTGAAGGCACGCCCCGCGACCGACACCGTGCCTCCCGCCGAGTTGCGCGTCGATTCCGGTCGTCTCCTGGTCGGTTGCGGCCGCAACACATCCCTCGAACTATTAGAGATTCAACGGGAAGGCAAGAAGCGCTCCTCCGCCGCAGACTTCGCCCACGGCTATCAGCCGCACTCCGGCGAAAAATTAGGTTCCCTCTGAATTCCCGCAGACCCATGGCCGACCCCATGATTTAAATGTGGAGACAGCCGCTCGCGGGCGCAGCCCGCGTTTGCTAGCCAGACCGATTCCGCCGCCGGGAAGCGGTTTGTCTCACTTCCGCAAGCCGCCAGCTTCCGTCATACTGGCAGCTTGAACTCTCGCATCAGACCTCGAAAGACACCTGTCTCGCCCGCCCGCGCCGCAGCTTTCGACATCCTGCTTCGCGTCGAACGCGAATCCTCCTACGCCTCGGATCTGCTGCATTCTGCCGCCTATGAACGCCTCTCCACTCCCGATCACGCCCTGGCGACCGAGTTAGTCATGGGGGTTCTTCGCTGGCGTTCACGCCTCGATGCCGGCATCGCCATCGCTTCGTCGCAATCACTGGCCAAACTCGACCTTGAAATTCTCATCGCTCTGCGCCTCGCCCTCTATCAATTCGTCTGGCTCGATCGCATCCCGCAGCGCGCCGCCCTGCACCAAAGTGTCGAGTTGGTGAAACGGGCGCGCAAACGCTCGGCAGCGCCTTTCGTCAATGCCGTCCTGCGCAAGCTCTCAGCACTGTCCGGAAAGGAAGATGCATCCCCCCAGGGCGAACCCGCTTCCGCCGAGGCCCTGGTCCGAGCGCTGGCGCATCCCCCATGGCTGGTCGAACGCTGGGTCCGCCAATACGGACTCTCCGCCGCTCGCCAGATTTGCCAGCACAATCAGGCGATCCCCGCCACTGCAATTCGCCTGCGCACGCCCACTGCGGAAAAGCAACTCCAGCACGCTGGAGTCACTCTCAGCCCCGGGGGACTTCTCTTATCCGCCCGGCGGGTGGAGGCCGGAGACATCACCCAGACCCCGTCATTCCGCACTGGCCAGATCGCCATCCAAGACGAAGCCTCGCAACTGGTCGCCGCCCTGGTAGGCTCCGCCGTTCTGAAAGAAAGATCGCGCATTCTTGACTGCTGCGCCGCTCCCGGCGGCAAGACGCTGGCCATGGCAGACCATAACCCCGCAGTCGGAATCACCGCCGTCGAACTTCACCCGCAGCGAGCGCGCCTTCTGCAAAAGCTATTGCTTCGATCGCAATCCTCGGCGCGCATTTCAATCGTGGCGGCCGAGGCGCAGCATCTCCCGCTGTGCCTACAGTTTGATCGCATTCTCGCCGACGTACCCTGCTCCGGCACTGGCACATTGGCCCGCAATCCCGAAATCAAGTGGCGGCTCACGCTCGACGATCTCGCGAAATTATCCACCCGCCAGGTCGCAATCCTCCGCTCCGCCCTCGCCCAACTCGCTCCCGGCGGACGCCTTATCTACTCCACTTGTTCGCTAGAAAAAGAAGAGAACGAAAATGTCGTCGAGCAAGTTCTACGGGAAACGAATTCGTTCCGCCTGCTCGATTGCCGTGACGACCTGGCTCGCCTGAAACAAAGCGGCGAGCTCACCTGGCCCGATCCCAGTTTGCTCGCGAGTGGTCCCTATCTGCGCACGATCCCGGGCGTGCACCCCTGCGACGGCTTCTTCGCCGCGATTTTAGAAAGAGTCTGAGGAAGTATTTCGGTCGATCCATCGAGATCGAGGCAAATCCCGGGCAAGTTTTCTAGCGTACCTCGAAGTTAACGACCGCCCCCGCCATCACCTTCTGCCCCGCTGCCGGCACTTGCGACACAATGATGCTGGCGGGCGAAGCCTGCGCCGGAGGGGGCGCCTGTGCCTGCGGCGGCGACGGCAGCGCCGCAGGCGCATCCAGATTCGCCGCGTCCGGCGCCGGAGTGCTCACCGGCGCCACCACACCTACATTCCCCAAACGGAATCCCGCATCCTGCAAACTCCGGCTCGCACTGCCCAGCGGTTGCCCCGCGAAGCTCGGCATCACAAACGCCTGAGGCTCGGCGGCCGCCGTTAGCAGCAAGCTGATCTTCGGCGTCACCACCTGGGTCGCGTTCGCCATGGGACTCTGCGCCAGCACCTGGTCCGCCGGGATCCCTGCCGTCTCGACCGCCGCCATCGCAGCCACATCCAACCCGCGGCGCCGAATGTTCAACTCCGCCGCGTGCTCGCTCTCCCCGGTCACATCCGGAATCGTCACTCGGGTCGGTCCCAGACTCTGCGCCACTCGCACCTGCCAGCCGCGCCGCACCTTGGTTCCCGGCAACGGCAGTTGCGACATAATCTTTCCCTCGGCAATCTGCGGACTGTAATACTGCCGCTCGATCGAGATCTGCAAGCCCAGTGCGGCCACCTTCCTCTCCGCTTCCGCGGGAGCCAACCCGACCAGCAGCGGTACGGCGACCTCCTGCCCGTGAATGGCAAACCGCATCGCCGTCAGCGCCGACACCATCGCTACAATCACCAGCACCAGCGCCAGCAACGCAAATCGGATTGCAGACTTCATACGCGGAAACGTTGCTACCAGTGACTCAAAAGGTTTCCCAGTAGGCGGAATTATAGTCTGCACCTGCAGCGATCACGAACTCCACTTTCGATTGCAGACTCCTGGCGCGTCGTGCCTTTCCCTCCACGGTCACCGGCAGAGGTTCCTTCCGCCTGCAATCTGAGCAAGTACGCTACCTTCGCAGGACGGGGTGCGCACTGTGTTCTTGGTTGGAGTATCATATTTTTGTGCGGCATTCGATTCCGGCTCCGGTTGTATTTCTCAGCCTGCTGGTGCTGCCCGTAGCCTTGGTCGCAAGCGTCTGTGCACAGATTAACGGCGCGCCAGCATCCGGATTCGGCGGACGCGCGGCGAACCCTTCTGCCAGCGTACCTTCGCGCGGTCCCAACAGCTTCTCTTCGAGCGCCCGCACAGTTTTGTCTAGCTCTGCGCCAACCGCCTCAGGCAACGCCAACGGCCATCATCGCCGTCATCACGATGGGGCATCCGCTCCTGCGGTAATCTTTGCCATCCCCGTCCCCTACGCCGTCGGCATCGGCGCCCCGGATCAAGACGCCGACTCCAGCGGGGATGACGACGACCAGGGCGGGCCCACCATCTTCGACCGTCGCGGAGCCGGCGCCGCGTCCTACATTCCGCCGGTGGACGATGCTTCCCCACATGACTCGGGCGACCCTGCGAATGCTTCGGTTGCGGTTCCCGATCCTCCGCAGGAACCGACCCTGCTGATTTTCAAGGACGGTCGCAAGTTGGAACTGGGAAACTACGCCATCATCGGCCAGACTCTGTTTGATCTTTCCCCCGGACACGTCCGCAAAATCGCGCTCGCCGGACTTGATCTCGAGGCCACGCGCCAGCAAAACGACAATCGTGGCATCAGCTTTCAACTGCCGTCGCCGCCTCAGGCAAACTGATCATGCCTAGCCTGCTTCTCACCCCGCTTCTCGCTTTCGTGTTCGCCGCCGCGGCACCGTCGGCGAGCGCGCAGCGAATGGTCTCCGGCTCTCCCCGCTTGGCCGCCAACCCTAACCGACGCGGCGCTCGGCGCTCGTCCTTTTTTCCGCTGGCATTCTCCGATCCGTTCTATTCCGATTATCTCTCCGGCACGGGATATCCCGTTGCCTCTCAGCCGCCCGTGATTATCCTCGAAGCTCCTCCCCCGCCAGCATCCGTGCCTGAGGGTTCCTCCGTGCCAAGCCAATCGCCCATGCGGCCGCTGTTGATCGAATTGCAGGGGGACCGCTACGTTCAGGTTGGCGGCGACGACCCCTCAGAAGAGATGACGGAGGCAATCCCGAATGCCCCAACTCGGCAGTCGCGCTCCTCAAACTCTGCGGCTCCCGCAGTCGCCGCCAACGACTTGGCTCCGGCGGTTCTCGTCTTTCGCGATGGTCACCGCGAGAAAGTCTCTGACTACACGATCGCAGACGGCGTGCTCTATACAAGTGACGATTACTACACCCATGGATCGTGGAACCGGAAGATTGCGCTTTCGTCACTGAATCTGCCCGAGACCCTCCAATCCAATCAGGCCCGCGGAGTAAAATTTCGACTCCCAACCTCGCCCAAAGAAGTCATCATCCGCCCATAAAGACGCGGCTCGCAAGGGTCTCAGTTGAGCGACCGGTGGATCGAGCCCAGGCCTCAATCCGGTCAACCCCCGCTCCCCCTCTGCGTGCTATAATGAATCGGCTCCAACACGAATAACGCCCTGTAAATACAAGCAGTTAGAAGGTTTTGAGTGCGCACCGACCACTTGCCTTCGACCCGCTTGAGGTGCGGCTAGAAACGGGGAGCAGAAGCAGCACAAGCTAAGAGCGGACCCATGGCAGACGATCAAAACCCCGAACTCCCTCTCACTCCTCCGCCCGGCGGCGATGGCCCCGGGGCGTTGAACATTCAACCGGTCAACATTGAAGAGGAGATGAAGCGGTCCTATCTCGACTATTCCATGTCGGTGATCATCGGCCGCGCGCTACCCGACGTCCGCGACGGACTGAAGCCCGTGCATCGCCGCATTCTCTACACCATGCAGCAGATGGGCTTACAGCCCAACAAAGCGACGCGCAAATGCGCCCGCATCGTCGGCGAAGTCATGGGCAAGTACCATCCCCACGGCAACCTCGCCGTGTACGACGCCCTGGTGCGTCTCGCCCAACCCTGGAGCATGCGCTACCCTCTGATTTTTGGCCAAGGCAACTTCGGCTCCGTCGATGGGGATCCGCCCGCCGCCGATCGTTACACCGAGGCCAAACTGGCCCAGGTTTCCACCGCGCTGCTCGAAGATCTCGACAAAGAAACCGTCGATTTCCATGACAATTACGATGGCAGCGAAGTCGAGCCTGACGTTCTTCCGGCGCGTATCCCGAATCTTCTGGTCAACGGCTCCGACGGAATCGCCGTCGGCATGGCCACAAAAATTCCGCCTCACAATCTCACCGAAATCGTCGACGCCACCATCACGCTGGTCAACAATCCCAACGCGCAGCTGGCCGAGATTTTGAAATTCGTACAGGGTCCGGACTTTCCCACGGCCGGCATCATCCACGGCCGGGCCGGAGTTTTCGAGGCCTACCGCACCGGCCGCGGCCGTTTCATGATGCGCGCCAAGGCTGCCATCGAAAGCATCAACAAAGATCGGCAAGCCATCATCGTCACCGAAATTCCTTATCAGGTGAACAAGGCGCGCCTGGTCGAGCGCATCGCGCAACTGGTCAACGACAAAGATATCGAAGACATCTCCGACATCCGCGACGAAAGCGACCGCGACGGCATGCGCATCGTGGTTGAACTCAAGCGCGGCGCCGAGCCTCAAATCGTCCTCAACCAACTCTTCAAGCACACCCAGATGCAGGAAAGCTTTTCCATGATCCTGCTGGCCGTGGTCAACGGACAGCCCCGCGAAATGGGCCTGATCCAGACCATCAAGTATTTCATCGAGCACCGGGTCGACGTCGTCCGCCGCCGCACTGCGTACCTGCTGCAGAAAGCCAAAGACCGGGAACACATCCTCGAAGGTTATCTCACCGCCCTCGATCATCTCGATAACGTGATCACCATCATTCGCGGCAGTGCCAACCGCGCTGACGCCCGCGAAAATTTGGTGCTGTACTTCGGCGGCAAGAAAATCGACGTCAACACCACCGGTCGCGCGCCCAAACTCGATCCCGAAAAGCCCTTCACCACCCGCCAGGCCGATGCCATCCTCGAACTTCAATTGCATCGTTTGACCAAGCTCTCCATTGACGAAATTGCCAACGAGTTAAAAGATGTCCGCGGCAATATCGCCGAATACGAATCGATCCTCGGCTCGGAAAAAAAGCTGCGCAACGTCATCATCAAAGAGCTGGAAGAAGTTAAGAAGTTATACGGAGATGACCGCCGCACTCGCCTGGAAGACGAAGCCGCGGAAATCGTCCTCGAAGATCTCATTGCCGACGAACAGGTTGCCGTCACCGTCAGCCACTCCGGCTACATGAAGCGCACGCCTATCTCCACCTACCGCATGCAACGCCGCGGAGGCACGGGCCGCACCGGCATGAAGACGCGCGATGAAGATTTCGTCGAGCATCTCTTCATCGCCTCCACCCACGCCTTCATTCTGATTTTCACCAACAAGGGCCGGGTTTACTGGCTCAAGGTCTACGAAATTCCCGACGTCAGCGCCGCTGGCAAAGGCAAACACATCGGCAACCTGATCGGACTGCAGCCCGGCGAAACCGTGAAGACTATGCTCGCGGTGCGCAATCTCGAGCAAGAAAATAAATACGTCTTCTTCGCCACCCGCAAAGGCCTGGTCAAGAAATCGGCCTTGCGCGAGTTCATGCACGTGCGCTCCAACGGCATCAACGCCATCGCCATTGAAGAAGGCGACGAACTGGTCGCCGCCCGCATCACCGACGGTAATCAGATCGTCTTTCTGGCGTCGCACGAAGGCATGGCCGTGCGCTTCGACGAAAGCCACGTCCGGCCCATGGGTCGAGCCGCCTACGGCGTCTGGGGTATCGACCTCGACCCGAACGACTACGTGGTAGGTATGGCGACCACGACAAAACCAGGAGCAGAGCCGGCGCCGACCACGGAACCCGGGGAGACAGCCGTCGCGAGCGCGCCCGCCCCCGCCGCAGGCGAAGCGGAAGTCATCGACGTAACGGTCAAAGGCACGCTCATCCTCTCGGTCACCGAAAACGGTTACGGCAAGCGCACTCCCGCCGACGAATACCGCCTAACCAACCGCGGCGGCAAAGGTGTAATCAACGTGAAAACGACGGAGCGCGTAGGCAAAGTCGTTGGCATCGCGCAAGTCGACGAAACCTCCGAAGTAATGCTGATCAGCCACTACGGCAAAATCATCCGCATGGACTCGACGACCATTCGCGAATCCGGCCGCAACGCCCAAGGTGTCCGCCTGCTGCAAATGGAGCCCGGCGACCGCGTGGCCGCAGCCGTAGTAATCGCCCCGGATGCCGCACCCGAGGGCGCCAATGGAGGCACGCTGATTCAGTAGGGAAATCCGTAACCCATGTGGCAGCGAAAGGGCTGCTCGGCTGCAATTATGGTGCCCGAGCATCTTGCGGGATGACAGATGTGTTTTCGTTCCCCATCTCAGGCAACCACAGCGGTTTTGAGATGGCGAGGATGCCAAATTGCCGCCCCGCCCGAGATGGTTCGGCGCTGCGAGAATCACCCCCCGCTTTCATCGCCAGCATCACGACGGCAGAGAAACTACATCTGGGCTACAACCAGTCGAGACGTAACCAAACTCACCCATTCACCAGCGCCAACATATGCTCCGGATATCGCGCCCCCGCCGCCGCCTCCGGCGAAAACACTGAATCCATCCTCCGTAAATCTTCCCGGCTCAGCTTCACCTCAAGCGCACCCACGTTCTCCTCCAGATATTTCCGCCGTTTCGTTCCCGGGATGGGCACAACGTCGTTCCCCTGCGCCAGCACCCAGGCTAGGCCCAGTTGCGATGGCTTGCACCCTTTTTCGCGAGCAATCTGTTCCACGCTCTCCACCAGATCAAGATTCTTCTGAAAATTCTCCCCCTGAAACCGGGGACTATTCCGCCGATAATCATCCGCCGGCAAGTCTTCGAACCGGCGAAACTGCCCGGTCAGAAATCCTCGCCCCAGCGGACTATAAGCCACAAAGCCGATCCCCAGTTCGCGGCAGGTAGCCAAAATCTCCCGCTCAGGATCGCGCGTCCACAACGAATATTCCGTCTGCAGCGCCGCGATCGGATGCACCTTCACGGCGCGTCGCAGAGTTTGCGTCGAGGCCTCAGAAAGCCCGAGATACCGCACCTTGCCTTGCTTCACCAGTTCAGCCATCGCCCCTACCGTTTCTTCAATCGGCGTGTTGGGATCGACCCGGTGCTGATAATAGAGATCGATGGTCTCCACTCCAAGCCGCCGCAAACTGGCCTCGCAGGCCTGGCGAACATACTCCGCCTTGCCGCTCACGCCGCGCACATTCGGATTGCTTGGGTCCCGCACAATGCCAAACTTGGTGGCCAGCACAATCTTTCCGCGCTTGCCCTTGATGGCCCGGCCAACTAACTCCTCGTTCTTGTACGGCCCGTACACATCCGCCGTATCGAGAAACGTGATTCCCAGCTCCAGCGCCCGATGAATCGTGGCGATCGATTCCTCATCGTCCCGTTCGCCATAAAACTCCGACATCCCCATGCACCCCAACCCCAGCGCGGAGACCTTCAGCCCACTACGACCAAGTTCGCGAATTTGCATGATCACACCTGCCTTGATGGGAGTACGAAGCGGATAAGCAGTAGATGTCCGGAATGTCCCGAGGGGTGCGCTGAATATTGTGCAATCTTGCCTGGCGCGGGCGCTGTCGGCCGGCAAGCCCTAGCGGGACACTCGGATTCTGGGTTTCGCTTTCGCTACCACGCCGCCTATCTGCTCCGCTGCGACCCCGGCATTGCGAAGCGCGCTGGTGAGCGACGGACCATCCGGCGTAGAAATCAGCAACCCTCCGGCGGTCTGCGGATCGAACAGTAGAGCCCGCACCTCCTCGGCAATGCCCTGGCCGTCATATTCCACCAGGCACTCGGCAAACTCCCGGTTATTTCTAAGCCCAGCCGGAATGTAGCCAGCCCGCACACATTCCAGCGCTCCCTCGAGCAGCGGAACTTTCTCGCAAGAAATGTGCATCGACACCTCCGACGCCAGCACCATTTCGCGCAAATGTCCGATCAAACCGAATCCCGTCACGTCGGTCATAGCGTTGACGATAAAATTACCGCCGCTGATCACCTCCGCCGCGCGTTTGTTCAGCGCAGTCATCGACCGCACCGCGGCATCAATCCATCCTGACTCGGCTTTCCCTTTCTTGATCGCCGTCGAGATCACGCCGGTCCCGATCCGCTTGGTGAACAGCAGAGCGTCACCCGCCTTCGCCCCGGCATTGGTCAAAACTTTCTGGGGATCGACGACTCCGGTGACGGAATATCCAAACTTCGTCTCTTCATCGCGAATGCTGTGCCCGCCGATCACGGTGCATCCCGCCTCTATCATCTTCGACAATCCGCCGGCCAGAATACGCTCCAGAATTTCAAGCTTTGCTTTCTCCGGAAAGCAGACCAGCGCGAGCGCAGTGAGTGGCTTCCCCCCCATCGCGTATACATCGCTCAATGCGTTGGTGGCCGCGATCTGCCCAAAGGTGTAAGGATCGTCGACAATGGGGGTAAAAAAATCCACCGTCTGCACCAGCGCCTGGTCGGGCGCGATTCGATACACTCCGGCGTCGTCGGCACGATCGAAGCCGACCAGAACGTTGGGGTCGTGTTGCCGGGCTAATTTCCCAAGCACCGTGTCCAGCGCCGCCGGACTCAGCTTGGACGCTCAACCCGCAGCTTTCACCGACTCCGTCAGCCGAAACGGCTTATTCTCAGCCATAGGCTCATTTTACTGGAAGGGCTGTGCTACGGACTTTCGCCAATATACTTGCCAGCTATAATTTCCACTTCAAAAGAGCGGTGTTATGATCCGCGCATGAACCCTCTGTAAGAGATTCCATCCGTCACCGGCCAGGTTGGTTCGAGATCGAAATGGGCAGAAAGACTACGCTATCGGACTCCATGACAGAGACAGAGTTCGACAACGGCTACTGGTATGCCGCTGAACTGAAAGAATTCGCGGTCAAAGTCGGGATTCCGTCGGCCAACAGGCTACGCAAAGACGAACTTGAAAAGGCCCTCAAGCACTTCATCCGCACTGGAGAAGCGAAAACTCTTGCCCAGCGAGATCTCACAAAATCGGGTGTTCGAGATGTCGACAAAGGACTGAGTCTTGACCTGCCGGTCGTCAACTACACCAGCAACAAAGAGACCAAAGAATTCATTGAGCGTGAGGCCGCAAAGCTCGAGCCTGGGTTCAAGCGAGCGTCGGGCACACGTTACCTGTTGAATCGCTGGCTCGAGGCACAGCTCGCCAGTGGCAAGCCGATCACCTATCAGGATCTGGTCAAACAAGCCATCGAGCTCAACAAGACCAAGCACGGGCCGTTACGGATCGAGCATGCCCGCTATATCAATTTCATCTCTGACTTCATGGCAGCCAATAACAAAGCACCGCGCGAAGAGGCTGTGCAAGTGTGGGAAGAACTCAAGGCGATGGACGCACCGAAAACTTATGAATCCTGGACCAGGGCGCACAAAGCTGGAAAACCCAGCGCGTCGTTTCCGAACCGCAATTCCTGATCGAGCGGCGGTCGTAGAAGCTGTGAATGAATTGGCGGGAGGGAAAGCGTATTCCCCCTCCAGCGGGCTTTGCATACAGACACTGAGAACTACTGTTCCGTCTTGAAAGTCATGTCAACAAGGACGGCGGGCACGGAACACGAGCTCCCGAAATTTAGATTTTTGTCCAGGCATCGCTGCAGCGGCGCCGGCTCCAGCCGGATTCGTGTCGGCATCAGCCGCTGACCACTCCCGCGAGGATCGCTTACTTCGCCACCACATCCGTGACCCGCATCTCCGGATACTGGCGGTTCCACTGCGCCGAGATGCTGTCGAATGTCAGGCGAAAATGTTCCGTCTGCCCCGGTAGCAGCGGCGACGACGCAAGATCGACCGCGTCCGGGTAAGCTCCGCTGGTCTTAAGCACGCGCAGCGGCAATTCTTCTCGCTGGGCCATCTGGCCCATGTCGTCTTTGAAAACCACTTCCAGCACAGCATGGGTCACGGTCTTGTCGCCGCTGTTGGTAACGCTGCCGTCGACGTAGCTGACCGTGGCTCCAATGAAATTTTCCGCAGCGCTCATCTTGAAATCCGAAAGCTTCAGGCTGGCAACGTAGGGCGAGGCCGTCTTCGCGGTTTTCGGCGGCTCGCGCAGCAAAAACGCGGCGGCGAGCGCGCCCGCGATCACGACCAACACTGCAAGGCCGATAATCATCCGGCTGGAGTCGCGTTCCTCAGCGACCGGCGGTCCCTGTCCCAGGCTGCCCATGACTGGATTGTAGGCCGTTGTTTTTTGCTTGTCGATTTTAACCCTGTCGTCCCTGTCGTCCGGCTTGACGGGAATTTCGCTTACGGCGCAGTCCGGAAGAATGCGGCGAGGAACAGCACTCCGAACAGCACATCGACGCCCCCCCATACCAGGTCGGACGCGTGAAGCCGATGTTGCAGATACAGAGCCATCAGGGAAACGCCGTATGCGAACTTCTCCAGCACGGCAGGAATCATCATCGGCCGCAAGCGCACCGGGTCCCGCGCGATAACCATAAAAACAACCTGAAACGCCAGACCAACGCCGATAAATCCGTAATAAAAGCCGGGATGAGTGATGGTGGGAGGATCCTGCCGCCCGATGGCATCGAACATGAAATAAAGAGGTGCCAGGACCAGAACGCCCCAGATTCCGGCAATCCAGAAAACCACCTTGGCGAATTTCATTTGCCTGCCTGGCGACGCCCGGAGCCGGCTGCGAGGTTGGAGGACAAGCAGTGTCCGCCCCACAGAACGATCTACTCGCCGCCCACAGTGAGTCCATCCACCCGAATCGTCGGCGCCGCCACCGCCCCTCGAAACTCCAGATCGTTCGCAATTTCAGAAATGTTGAAAAACAATTCCTTCAAATTCCCCGCCACCGTGATTTCTTCCACCGGATAGGCGAACTCTCCGCCGGAAATCCACATTCCCGAAGCCCCGCGGGAATAGTCGCCGGTCACCAGATTCGCGCCTTGGCCGAGGAATTCCGTAACGTAGAGTCCTTCCTTGACTCCCGAAATTAATTGCTTCGCCGTCTTGGAGCCAGGCTGCAGAAAATAATTTCCCGGCCCAATCCCCGGCGTCCCCGCCAGCCCTCGCGAAGCATTCCCGGTCGTCTTCAGCCCCAGTTTTTTCGCAGTGTAGGTGTTCAGCAAATACGAATTCAGGATTCCGTTTTCGATCACCACCGTGCGTCTTGTGGGAACGCCTTCGCCGTCGAAGGGACTTGTTCCGAAACCGCCGGCGATCGTGCCATCATCGATGATGTTGACATTGTCGCCCGCGATCTTTTGCCCCAGCTTGCCGGCAAGAAATGATGCCCCACGGTACACCGAGTCTCCGTTCACTCCTTCGAAAATGTGCTCCAGGATCGAGGTAGCCACCATGGGATCGAAAACAATCGGCACTTGCGCGGTCTTCGCCTTGCGCGCGCCCAACCGGCGCAGCGTGCGTTCCGCCGCAATTCTGCCAACTTTCTCGGGCGCATCAAGCTTTTTCAGCGTGCGCGCCACCGAGTACCAGTAATCGCGCTGCATAGCGCCATCTTCGGTCTGAGCGATGGGGACGGCCGCGACCGAACAATAAGACCGGCGATACTCGCCCACAAAGCCGTGGGAATTGGCCAGAACCTTGTGCCCGGTAGCGGCGTCGAACGATCCACCTTCGGAATTCTTGATGCGCTTATCAAAATCGAGAGCGGCCTTCTCCGCGCGCCGCGCGTAGTCGATACGATCCGGCCCCGGCAGCGAATATACGTCCTCGTGGTAAAGATCGAGATCGCCGGGCAGAGAACCGAGCTGCGAGGCCTGAGGAATTCCGCCAAACGGATCTTCCGACGTAATCTTGGCCAACTCCAGCGCCGACTTCACCATTCGATCCAGACCCGCGCGGGAAAAATCGCTGGAGTAGGTGCTGGCCGCGCGCTGCCCAAAAAACACGCGCACTCCAATCGACTTCGAGCCCGACTCTTTCAGAGTTTCGACTTGTCCCAGCCGAACCAGGGTGGAGAATTCATCGCCCTCGCGCACCACGCATTCGGCCGCAGTGGCGCCGCCGGCCATCGCACGCCGCACAATATCCTGCGCAATCCCGCGCAAGTCCGTTTCAACTTTCGGGTTCGCGGTTTCGACTTGCGGAGAAGACATAAGAAATCTTTATCCCAGAGAGATGGAGCAAATCATAGACGATGCCCATCGAGAATTCTGGACTTTCTCGGCGAGTCCGTGTCTTTGTGGGGGAAAAGCCCTTACTGCATGAACCCGCCCGGGTCTTTCCTAGCCGTCCCCCCGACGGTGAGCCGATCAATCTTCAGCGTCGGAATCCCCACCCCCACCGGCACCGCCTGTCCATCTTTGCCGCAAGTGCCGACGCCCTCGTCGAGTTTCAGATCGTTGCCCACCATCGAAACCCGGGTCAGCACATCGGGTCCATTGCCGATCAGCGTCGCTCCCTTGATCGGCGCGGTAATGTGCCCGTCCTCGATCATGTAGGCCTCGGAGGCCGAGAACACAAATTTTCCGTTGGTGATATCCACCTGCCCGCCGCCAAAATTCACGGCGTAGATTCCTCGCTTCACCGAGCGAATAATGTCTCCCGGATCATCCTGCCCGGCCAGCATGTAGGTGTTGGTCATGCGCGGCATCGGGATATGCTCGTAACTTTCCCGCCGCCCGTTGCCCGTGTCAGAGATGCCCATCAGCCGCGCTGAAAGCTTGTCGCTAAGATATCCCTTCAGAATTCCATTTTCGATGAGCACCGTTTCCTGCGTAGGCTCGCCTTCATCGTCGACGTTGAGCGACCCTCGCCGCCAGGGCATGGTGCCATTGTCGACCACCGTGCATTTCTCACTCGCGACTCGCTTGCCCACCAGCCCCGCGAAGGCAGAAGTTTTCTTGCGATTGAAGTCGGCTTCCAACCCATGTCCCACCGCCTCATGCAGCAGAACCCCCGGCCATCCCGGCCCCAGAACCACTTCCATTTCACCGGCCGGAGCCTCGCGCGCGTCAAGCTGAAGAATCGCCTGCCGCGCCGATTCCTTGGCAAAAAATTCCGGGGTCTTCTCCCCGAAGAAAAAATCCAGCGCCACGCGCCCGCCACCACCCGACGAACCGCGGGCCGAGTTTCCCTCAGTTTTTGCAATGCACGATACATTCATGCGGGCCAGCGGCTGCGAATCCTCGGCGAACGTTCCATCCGACCCGACCACCAAAATGTTCCGCAACTCGTCCGCGTAGCTCGCCCGCACTTCCTGAATTCGCGGATCGTACGCCCGCGCCGATTTGTCAGCCCGCATCACCAGTTCGACCTTGGCGCTGATCTCCGCGTCCACCGATGGCAGCGTCACCGGATACAGACTCCGTGCCGCCGCTTTCTGAAATCCGGCAACCGTAGTCTTCGCCGGAGCGCTGGCAATCAAAGCCGCCGTCCGCGCCGCGTGCAATATGCGCTGGGCCGAAAGATCGTCGGTATAGGCGTACCCGGTCCGCTCCCCGGAAACCACCCGCACACCGCATCCGGCGGAGATCCCCTGCGATGCCGACTTGACCATCGATTCATCCACCATCAGCGATGTGGACGAGAGGTATTCGAAGTAGAGGTCGGCGTAATCGCCGCCCGCCGAAAGCGCGGCTGACAGATACCGTTCCAGGTCATTCTCGGTCACGCCGTAATGTTCGAAGAAAAATCGTTGCCTATCTAAGATTGGTTTATCCGACATTGGTTTACCCAAATGAGTTAGATGCTGGCGAGTTTAACGGAGACTCGGAAACGCTCGCTCCCCACGGTCTATTATCCCATACGAAATCCCCTTCGGCCCGCGCCAGAAACTCTGATGACCCTGGTCCAACCTCAAACCAATGGTCGCCGTCATCCTTACGGGAGCCGCTTTTCAGGCGAGCCCAAATGGGGAAAATTCCCGACTCCCGACTCCCGATCGCGATGCGACCTGCTTCCAGCCGCGAAGCGGTGATCGCGTGCAGCCATGCCGCAAGCCGGTGGCGGCGATTCGAATCTTGACCAGCCCGGCGAAAACAACACCTCGGACACAGACTCCCGCGTCCCCGGCAGCTTCCTATCCCTACCCACCCGCGGGATCACTTCCACGCCCCCAATATCCGCCGCACATCCACGAACTGCGCTATGTGGTAGGCGTTGTGATCCGCCACCAGCAACGCCTCCCGCAAGATCGTCTGCCCATCGCCCCACCGAATCGGTGCAAACAAATCAGTCTTCGGGTTCCTAACCAGCTTCTGCAGAGTACCCAGATCCCGCCGAAACTGCCGGACACTCTTGTTCCACGCCGCGGCATTCGGCGGAGCTTGGGTCTTCGGCCAATATCCACTGGGCCAGTCCGGGGAAACATGCTTGGAGCTGCGACTGAATTCGAGAATGTCCCACTGCCCCAGCCGCAAATGTTCGAGCAGCATCCAGGGAGAATGCGGGAACTTCGCCGGCTTGGCACCCCGCAGCTTCACCGGCAGACCTTTGATTACATCTTCGAATTTGGCATGAGCCCCCCCACCTGCGAGAAGATCGACAAGGTGTTGGCGCAAAGAGCGCTCCTGATCTTGGGTCATCCCTTCCTCCTGGCTACGGCGCACATTCCAGTGTAGCGCCGCACTTGCCAGGGTAGCGCCGCCCCTGGAAGACGAAGAACTTAGGGATTACAAGACCGGATCAACCTTGGAATTCCGGTTGTTGATCGAAAGGGAGTCATCCCGGCCGCAGCCGCTTTTCAGGTGGAGGGAAGCGTCTGGCGCGCCAAGACCCCGCGCGCCAAGACCGGGGACCTATGCGGAAAAATTTCCCGTTACTCTCGACTTGACACGCGACGCCTGACCCGGAACGGTCTTACTGATTCTGTGCGGTAGCGTTTGGCGAAGGCACTTCGTCGCCAGCGCTCCCGATCGCATCGCCCGAAAGCACGAGTTCGACGCGCCGGTTCTGCTGTCGGCCTTCCGCCGTATCATTCGACGCAATCGGCTCGCTCTTGCCAAAGCCGCGGGCTTCAATCGCGCCGGCCGGAATCCCTTGTTGCACGAAGTAATCGCGCACAGACTGGGCCCGATGCTCCGACAGATCCTGGTTGTATCCGTCACCCCCCACGCTGTCGGTGTGTCCTTCCACCGCAACATGCAGGCTGGGATAAGCGAGTACGATGCCGGAAACTTTGGCCAGCCGTTCGCGCGCTCCAGCAGCCAGTTCGAAGCTTCCACTGCGGAACAGCACGTCAGACATGTTCGCGATCAGTCCGCGGGCCGAGTCGCGAGTCGCCAGGATCGAGTTCAGTTGCACGAGAAGCCGCGCGCGCAGTTCCTGCTTTTCTTTTTCCGCCTGCTGCCTCAGAGTGTCCGACTGCGCCGCCGCGGCGCGAGCCTTGTCCGTTTCGGCCGACAAAACCTGCTGCTGCGCCACGGCTTCAGCCTTCGCCTTCTCCGCCTCTTCTTTCTGGCGTGCCGCTTCCTGCGCCGCGGCCACGGCTTCCTGCTTCATGCGCTCGGCTTCAGCCTTCGCCTGTTCCGCTTGAGCCCGAGCCTGTTCGGCTTCGGCACGAGCCGCTTCCGCATCCGCGCGCCGTTTGGCTTCGGCATCGGCATCGGCGCGCGCTTTCGCTTCCCGTGCCGCTGCGGCCGCCTGCGCTTCATACTCGCTCTTTTGCTTCACCGCCATCAACCGGGCTTCTTCCGCGGTCTCGGTGGCTTCCTTGGCGGCCGCTTCAATGGATTCCTTCTTTTGCTTCTGCCGGTAAAGCTCTTCGGCGTGCAGCAACTGCTGGCTGGCCTTCGGTAGAATCGAACTCGCGTACTTGTCGCCGGCGGCAATATGCGCGATGCGCACCGCGTTGCGCGCCTCAAACAACTCCAGCGGAGTCTTGGCGTCGATGCCGAAAATTGCATCCTGAATGTGCGTATTCGTCGAGGAGTACGTGCCGCGCGTTACCAGTTCGTACCGGGCGTCGATGTTCTCGCCTCCGCCGCTCACCGAAGCACTCTCCATCACCACCATGTTGCCGGGTTCGGTCACCGCAAAGTAGGGCTCCGCAGTCACGATCATGCCAAACGTCTGCAGGTCGATATACGCCTTCAGGTGCGCGTTGCCGTTGTGATCAAGCGACAGTTCGCCCAAATTGACGGGACGCCCTTGCGGCGAAACCGCCCAGGCAACGTAGGTGAGAAATTCGAGCCCGAACTTCGTCGCGTCTTCCAGACCCTGAAATTTGGCATCAATCTCGAAGTTAATCTTCTTGCCTTCAACTTTCGCTTCGCCCGAAGCGCGCTCGAGCAGATCGGTTCCCTGAAAATTCACCTTGGTCGTCCCGCCCTGCAGCCGATAATGCACCGCTTTGGTAGTTCGCGAGATCGTACTCGCAGGAGTGGAACCGCCAGGGGCAGCCGAAGCCGGGGCTTGGGTCTGCGCCAGAGACATATTTGCCGCCGCCAGCGCGAAAAGAGCCAGAGAAAGGTTTTTCACAGGGTTCTCGATCTGGGGGAGATAAGACTTGCCGAATCTTCCCCATAATCTTCGTTGATGAACTGGGGAATGAAAAGAACGGAAAGGGATAGCCCTTTGGTAACCCGTCTGCGATTTCTCGCCTGGGCTCGAATCTTCTTGGTTGTGGGTTTGCTTCTGTGTGGTGTGTGGCTCCGGATCTTTGCTCCGGACAGGCTCGGCGACACTCGCACTCGCCAGGCCTAACCACAACGCTGTCAAGGAATCGACGCCATAGCCCCCTTCGGCCCCACCACCAGCGCCCCGCCCTCTGGATAAGCGCTCACCGCATTGAATCGAATCCCCAACTTCTTCTTCCCCCCGACGCGGCGCGGATTGTTCGGCGGCCGCAAGTCAAAAACGAAATCCTCCCCGACGAGAAAGATTCGTTCCGCAGGAATCGGCTTCACCCGGGTCCTGTTTTCTTCCCCTCCCATCGCTTCCTGAACCGCTCGATCATTCACTCTTCGGTCATAAGCGACGGCGGAGAAATAAGCGAGCGGATGCAACCCCGAGAGCGTCCAGGTTTTTCCTCCATCCTCGGTAACCGCCAAATTTGGCCCATCGTCTTTGGGACGCTTGTAGTCCCCCCCAGCGATGACGCCATGCCTGGCGTCACGGAACGCGATCGAAAAGATCCCGGCCGAGTCCGCCCCATGCACCATGGGGGTGTCGAACACCTCCCAGCTGTGCCCGCGATCGGCAGAGTGGAAAACGCGTGCCGTCTTGCCCCCGGTAGCGAACCAGACATTGGAATCGGAGGCTGACCGAACGATCGCGATGCACGTATTCGAGGCGGCGAAAGCGCCTTCGCCTTCCATTGCATTGGGGAGGAGCGCCGGTGAAACAGGCCGCCAGTTCTGCCCATCGTCAGTCAGAAGAACTTCAAACTTGAGTTTCCCAGACTCGTCTGGGATGGGATCGCCCACCACCATCCCATGCGTCGCATCCCAAAACACCATGCCATCGAGAAAGCCCTTGGCGTTCGGGTTGGTGAACTGCAGCTGCCAGTGCCGCCCGGCGTCGCTGCTATGGTAGATCCGCGACTGCTCGCCCGGCCCGGCGGACAGGAGAAACGCTTCGTCGCTCGAGAACGCCACCACTCCCCGAAAATCAAGGGCTCCCGCATCCGGTACCTGCGCCGGCATCCACGTGCGCCCCCCGTCAAGGGTGCGCAGATAAGTCCCGTGCGTGCCGCTCGCCCAGGCGACTTGCCGTGACACGGCGCTGACCCCGCGCAAACTTTCGTTCGTCTGCGAGAACTGAACTCGCGGCCCAGATTGAGCCCAAGCGTTGGCGACAACGAGAACCACGAGCGGCAGGCAACGCATGAGGAATTGTCGCAGAAATCATCGCTAAAGAATAAAGAAAGCCAGAAAACTCTTCCCTCCACCTTGCCTACCCCAGCGGAGCTAACTACAATGTTGGGAGCGCGGTTTCGTTGCGCCACTCGAATCCGCCCACTGGTTACAACCATTATGGGTTCGGCGAGCTCCTACCAGTAAGCCAGGGGTTCTTTCGCACGTCGAGCTTCGCGGTCTCCAACCTCTAGCGCCAGCAGCCGGACCGCGGGCGTCTTTGCTTACGCCGCTTCGAACACAGCAAGTCTTATTCATCGAGGAGCACGCTATGCGTCGAATTTCTTTTGGACGCGCCAGTTGCGCAGCCGGATTGTTGTTGGTGGCTACCGGCTGGAGTTTGGGCCAGACGCTCAAGCTTCGTCGTCCCGTCGAACAAAACACAGAGCAGTCGCCGAAAGACGCCGCCCCTGAGCCTCCAGAGGCTCTTCCCGTAACCCTCCCTCTGACCGTGCCTTCCGGCACTCCCATCAAGGTGGCGCTCGATCAAGAAGTGCGCATCCGCGAAGTCGGCCAGCCGATCCATGGCAAAACCACCGAACCCGTTTACGCCTTCGACAAGCTGCTCATCCCCGTGGGCACTCCGGTAAACGGAAAAGTGTCGGCCATTGATGCCGTGCCGAAAGGGATTCGCACTCTGCAAGCGATGAATGCGAATTTCTCGCCGGTCCGCGCGGTCCACGTACAGTTTGACGAACTGGTAATGTCTGATGGACGCCGCGTGGCGATGCAGACTGTGGCCTCTCCGGCTCCAGACGGCGTCTTGCGCTTTGTCCCGGCCAATGAGAAGGCTCGCAATACGAACAAGGTACAGGATGCGGCTGAGAAAAAAGTCAGCGCCACGCGCCAGCAAATCCGGCAGAAATGGGATGACCTGCAAAAGCAAATCCACCAGCCGGGAAAAATGCATAAGCTGAAACGCCTCGCCATCGCGCAGCTTCCCCTGCATCCCCAATACATTGATCTGGGAACCAGTTTCAATGCCGACCTCGAGCAGCCCCTCGATTTTGGCACCGAGTCGGTGAAGCCTGAGGCCCTGATCAACGTGGGCGCCCCGCCGCCCTCGGGAAGCGTGGTGCACGCCCGCCTTTTGACGCCGCTAAACTCCTCGACTTCCCGCAAAGGAGACCCGGTCGAGGCCCTGATCACAGAACCGCTGGTAGCCTCAGATCACCTCATTCTGCCGGAGGGCAGCATCATTCGAGGTTCCGTAATGCAGGTGCAACCGGCGCGGCGCCTCGCCCGTAACGGGCAGTTACGAATCCTGTTTCACGAAGTTGCCCCGCCCAACGGTGTGCAACTGAAAGTCGTGACCAGCCTGGAAGGCGTCGCCGTGTCAAAAGGCGAACACCTCAAGCTCGACGCCGAAGGCGGAGCGCAGGTGACCACTCCCCGCACCCGCTATTTGACCACGGGCATTCAAGTCATGCTGGCAGCAGCCTCCGCGCATCCCGATGAAGATCGAGATTTGCACGGAGGCGGTGGCGGCGACGTGGGCGGCGGCGCAGCCAATGGCGCTTCTGGCTTTCGCTTCGTGGGCATGATTGTCGGCGCATTCGCCCAATCTCGCGTGGTTGCTACCGGATTTGGTGCATATGGAGCGGCCAGTTCCATCTACTACCACTTTCTCGCACGCGGCCGCGACGTGGTCTACCCCAAGGATATGGCGATGGTGATCGGACTGGGCGCGCGCGAGTCGAAGCCTAGCGCTCGAACCTTGCCCTAGCCCAACACCGACATCGTGAAACATTTCCCCGGGATGGGCCGCGCGAAGAACTGCCCTGACCGAGGCAGGATCGCCCTCACTTCGCCGTGAAGTCGGCAAACGAAGCAGTTTTGCCCATATAAATGCGCAGCGTGCAGCGGGCGCCGACATGGGCAAAAGCCACTTCGAGTGCCTGCGACGGCTCATCCACCTGCGCCGTCTCCATCGCGGCGCGCGCAATGTCTTCCTTCTGATCGTAAGCCGCTCCCGCCGTGACGTTCTTATTCACCACCAGAGTCCAATGATCCTTCGCCGGTATGGCATAGACCGCGTACGCTCCAATAGGAATCGTGGAACTTCCCAGCGACAGTGGGGCCTCGGAGAACAAAGTCATGGGCGAGCCGCCCGGAGCCCAGGGCCTGCCATTGGGCGGCCTCTCTTGTTTGGCGGATACCGGGTTGTAACGCACATACACCTGTCGCCCGTCATCCAGATTGCAGGTGGTGGTGGAAGTTGGAGCGCCGCCCGATTGCGCAGCCAGCCAAGGGGTCCACAATAACGATATGACTACAGCTCTCCAGACGAAGGTCGCGAACATGGTTGGAAAGCCTCCGCGCAGAAGTGTAGCGCCGCAGGGCAGTTTAGGGGAAACAATTTGGGGCTGCGAAATTTATCCTCGCCGAATGGTGCCGTTCGACGTGCGTCTTCGGTGATGTTTCCTCAAGCCCCGGCGGTTGCTACCGTGGCTTGCAGGTACGGGTGCGTCAGGTACCGGGCAAAAACGATCCAATTGAGGGTGATGAATGGCGAAATCAAAACTGAGAATTCTTTACGGCGAAGGGGATAACGACATTCTGGAAGCGCAGGCCGCAGCCATGGAAAAAGCCGGGCACACGGTGCAACCCGCCGTGGGCCGCAAGTCTGTGGACGAAGCAATCCGCAAGGCTTCCTTCGACCTGGTTGTGCTGGGTGCAACCCTGACCCGCAACGATCGTCACCACCTTCCCTACATGATTAAAAAGGTAAGCCCCGAGACCAAAGTGCTGGTTATGCACGCCGACGGAAGCCGCCATCCCTCTGTGGATGCCTGCACCGATACCGGCGCGAGCCTGGAGTCGGTGCTCCATCACATTGACGCAATGAAAATTCCCGGCACGTCGCAAGCCGCCGCAGCCGCAGCGGCAGGGCGCTAGTTTGTCGGTTGTCACCAGGCGGTTGCCGGTTGCCGATTCTGACGCTTTTCCTTCTGCCGGGTAGCGACGATGTTGGCTCGCGAACCAGCAGCAGCAAGAATCCGGTGAGCAACCGGTGGAACCTTGAGGCTTCCGGCGGTGCTTCTTGGCAATCTGCAGACGGGTTTTGATTGAAAAAGTGGAATTCGGCGACCGAGGCCGAGCGACGCGCCACTCCCTCACGGACCGAGCTGTAGGGTGAGAAAAACAAGAATGAAGGGCAGCAACAAGCCGCGGAGAACATAGCGCGGAGAACATAGGAAGAAACGACGCAATCAAGAGACGCTAGAGAACCAAGTCAGTAATAGTGGAAGATTACCGTCGCTGCCGGCCCGCATGCCATAGCGTTGGCGCGGCCTTCGCGCCGTAAACTCAGCCCCAGTGGGAAGTCAGGGCACGGTTCGCGCCGCCGGCTTTCCCGCCGGACTGTAGTCCTTGGGATATACCACCAGGCACCTTCGCATCCCTTCCCCCTCGCTCTCGGTGCGCAAGTCGGCTTCGTCTCTCAATGCCAGGTGAACGATCCGCCGCTCCCGCGACGACATGGGACTGAACTGGTATGGGGTTCCCGTCCTGCGCACTTTCTCGGCCGCAACGGTTGCGGCGGTGCGCAGTTCTTGAATCCGCAGGGAGCGCTGATTCTGGCAGTCGAAGGAAATTTTTTCATGCTCGCCCGAAGGCAACCGCAACATTTCCAGAGCCAGCAGTTCCAGCGCGCGCAACAGCTCCCCGCCACGATCCAGCAGCAGCGCCGAGTCCGGACCGGCAAAATCCACGAGAATCTCGGGCTTCTCCCAGTCGCGGTTCTCCGGCAGCGGCGGATCCACAATAATGCGGTACTTCAGGCGAAGTCCGCCGTGCGTCACTACGGCCTGGAGAAACTCATTAATCTTGTTTGCGGCGGCAAGTTTGTCGGGAATGGACACGCGAATTGCTCCTGGCTTCTGGCTCTAAATATCTTTCTAACGACACCACCGCAGCAAGGGGTCGGGTGAAAAACTACGATTCTACGCTCGCTGGGAAACGGCGTTGCTTCTCGCCGCGCCGTCGAGCAAAGAAACCTTTCGGGCTTTAGCCCGGGAGGTGCTTCACCTCAGTTGCGCGGAACCCATCAACTGCAGATTGTCTGATCTAGGGGAAAGCTGATCGCTTTGGGCTGACAACTATTTCTCCTTCTTTCGCGCCCGCTTCGCCATCATCTCCCGCATTTCACGCCCTAGCCCGGTGCGGTTCATCACCGCTTGCTGGGCAATGGAAATAAAGTTGGCTTCGGCGTAATACAAATTCAGTCCTGCCGCCAGACGGAAGAAGATGAAACCCATCATCAAGGGCATCATCACCGTCATCATTTTCTGCTGCGCCGGATCCATGCCGGCTTGCGGCGTCATCTTCTGCACCACCAACATGCTGACCACCATCAGAACCGGCAGCACATAAGGAAAAGGCTCCGAGGCCGACAAATCGTGAATCCACAACCAGTGCGCGTGCCGTAGATCGAGCGCCGCACCCAGCATCCGATAATAGGCAATCAAGAACGGAAACTGGATCAGCATCGGCAGGCAGCCGCCCGCCGGATTCACCCCTTCCTTTTTATAAAGCGCGCTGATTTCCTCATTCATCGGAGCCTTGCGCGGATCCCGCAGACTGTACTTCTTGTACTTCTCCTGGATCGCTTTGATCTGCGGCGCCACCCGCTGCATTTTCAGCATCGACTTCAGCTGCGTGATGCGCAGCGGCATCAGCACCAGGCTGATGATAAGAGTCTGCAGTATAATCGCCCATCCCCACCCCGAATTCCAACCGGGGAAAATGTGGTTATAGGTCCACTTGAGCCACAGGAACAGCGGCTTGGCGATGATTCCCCACCAACCGAAATCCACCAGGCCATTGAGATCATTGTCGGCCCCCGACACGCCTGGCACATTCACTTTCTCCAGCACCTCCAGTTCCTTGGGACCCACGAAGACGCGTTCCAGGGTAGGGCCGTGCAGACTCCCAACCGCCGCGCCCACCACGTCCACGGTCAGGGTCTCCTTGGAATCAGCCTTCTGCGGATCGCGCGCAATCGACAACGGGTTGCGCATCGTCACCATTGCCGCGGTCGCGGGATCGTCGGGGATGAAGACCGCGGCGAAATACAGGTCGGTCGGCCCGGCCCAGTGAAATGGTCCAGGGTTGGTCCCGCCGCCGCTGATTTTTTTAATCGGCACCCGCTCGATATTTTTGTTGAATTGATAGTCGATCGCCCCCGCGGCCCAGAATGCAGGCGTCGCCTGATCGCCGAATCCTGAGGGCCAGGCGGGGAGCGCTCCCATCACGCTGCCCTTGTACCTGACACTGGTTTCGACGTTCACCACATAAGTGTGATCGAAACTGAACCTCTTGTGTACCGCCAGATCCTGGTCAGCGTATTCGAATGTGATCGTACTCGGGGATGTCTCTGTGCCTTCCCGCGAGCTAACATAAAGCGCCGAACTCAGTTTGCCGCGCAGGTCCGCATCGTATGTCCACAATGACAGCGGGTAGCCATACAGCGCCGCCGCAGCGGGGTTAACCATGTCGAGCGGCCCGTTCTGCGCATCATTGTCGAACTTTTTTAGAATCCACGATTTCACCTGGGCCCCGCGATTGGTGAAGGTGATGCGGTAGAGATCGTTCTCAACCACGGTCTCGGTTTCGCTCGTCGCCTGCCGGGTAACTTCCCGGGAAGAAGTTCTGGTTGGAGTGCCGCCAGAGGCTGCGCTGGGCGCCGCCGTTGTGACCGCTGCCAAGGGCGTCGGCTGAGTCTGCGCGGCCTGGCTCTGCGGCGGTGGCGTGGCTGGTTGGGGAAAGTATTTCTTCAACAGCGGCTGGAATGCCAGCATCACAATGAATGTCAGCAGAAAAACCAGCATCAGGCGTTTTTCGCTGCCGGGTTCGTGCTGTGGATTTTGAATTTCTGGCAAAGTTCCCGTTTCCTCAGACCGACCCGCGTACTATGGACGCCAAACTTCAGTCATGGTTTCCTAAGAATTGTCATCCCCGGCGAAGCGAGGGATCTCGGTCGCTTGCGCCCCATTTACGTGGTTGACGTGCAGAAATAAATAGATTTCCCGCTTTCGCTGGGGATGACGATGACAAGATCCCATCGTCTTGCCTGGAAAGGTCGCGGCTTTCCGCCGCGCCGTCAAGCTCCAGGAAACATTGGGGCTTTAGCCCCTGCGGAAATTGGGGGTACGAGCCGTTCATAAAACGCTTTCTGTCGAAGCCGGTTCGCAACCGGCGCGCGGCTTCACCACCGGATCATATCCCCCATGGGTAAAAGGATGACAGCGTCCGAGCCGCCACAAAGCCATCAACCCTCCCCGTGTCACGCCATATCGTTCCACAGCCTCCATCGCATATTCCGAGCAGGTCGGAACGTAGCGGCATGCCGGCGCAAACATCGGCGAGATAGCCCACTTGTAGCCTCGCAGCAGCTGCAAAGTGGCGCGTTGGGTAACTTGGCGCATAGGATTCAGTTACGAGCTCTCCGACTTCCGGAATTTCGCTCGCCTCCAGCGGCGGACTTATCCCCCATCTTACCCGCGAGCTTCTGTTCGATCACTACGAAAGCCCGGCTGACTTCGTTCACTACCTCGGCAAAGTCAACGGTCAACAGTGACTTCTTCGGATTGATCACCACATCCGCACTCGCCCCCGCCAGCGGACGCGTTAGCCGCACAGCCTCACGCAAACGCCGCTTCATCCGGTTGCGCTCGACCGCCCCGCCGAGCGCACGGCTCACGGTAAATCCAATGCGAAGCCCCGAAACTGGAGAAGCCTTAGCGGCCTCAGTTGCTTGGCCGGGCTCCTGCCGGGGCCGGTAAAACACGGTCATCGACGCCGAAAAATGTCGTCGACCCAGCCGGTACACGCTTTCAAAATCGGCGTGACGCAACAGCCGCGCGTTGCGGGGAAAACTTCTGGTGGCGCATGGCGACTCGACATCGCGCTTCGATTCTCCCGGCAGACTGGCAGTCACAGGACTCTAAATTTCCATGCGCTCTTTCCAGTCACGATCGCAACCTTTCTGTCGCAACCCGTCCATCGCAGTATGACTATCGCGACATGCTGATCGCGATACGACTGGCAAAACAGCGGATCGGCGCGGCCTTCTCTCCGCGCCACTGGACTATTCGCGGAAACCTGGTTTTACCGAGACCCGCTTGCGCCCCTTGGCGCGACGGCGGGAAATAACTTTCTTGCCGCCCTGGGTCTTCATGCGCACGCGAAATCCGTGTACCTTTGATCGCTTGCGCCGGTTGGGTTGGAATGTACGCTTGGGCAAAGTAGCTCGCTCCTGATTCCTTCGACGGTGTTAGGGCAAACCGTAAGTATAAATCACTCCCTGCATTACCACCAAACCGGCAACCCCAACTCAATAACAATTCGAACCGAGGTAGCTGGCTCGCGTCTTGCGAACCATCTGCGTGCGAATCATCAGCGTGCGAACCGTGGGCGTGACGTTCCGGTGACTCTCTGCAGCGTAATCTTTTGCACCTCCCTCGCGGCAGTTACCATCGCGCCACTTGACAGCGCCCTGCCATCAGGTTCCGAATAATCATTCGGGGAAAATTCGCGCTGAAGTTTTCTCCACGGCCAAAAAATTTGTGCTAGTATGCGTGACTGATTCTGCTGCACAATTCTTTTTGTTTTTGGCAGCCGCGCTCCGTAAAGCGGGCGCTTTCCGCAGCAACGTTTCCAGCTTCGTCGTAAAACGGCAGTTTTGAACAGGCGCCCTCTCACCAGCCGCCAGGGCGCCGTGGTGAATATTTCATATATGTCAGTTCCCAGTACAACTCTCTCCCCGAATCCTTGGGCGCGCATCCTCGATGCGCTGGAAAAGAAAATCAATCGGCACTCCTACGATACCTGGCTCAAGCCCACCCGCTACAGCCACTCCAGCGGTGGCATTCTCTTCGTCCGTGTTCCGACCGTCGAATTCCGTCACGCCGGCGACAAATATGCCGACCTCATCCAGGAGGCGATCGACAATCTGGGCCTGGGCTTCAACGACGTAAAGTTCGTCACTCCAGAGGACGACCCGGCGGCAACCACGGTCCGTCACGATGGCGGTCTCACTCCGGCGGCCGCAAGCGCCAATCCGTCGCAGTCGCGCTTCGACTGGGACGGAGCCGCGCAACTGAACCCGCGCTACACTTTCGACGCTTTCGTCATCGGCAGCGGCAACCAGTTCGCTCACGCCGCCTGCCAGGCGGTCGCAGAACGTCCCTCCAAGGCTTACAACCCATTGTTCCTGTACGGCGGCGTCGGCATGGGCAAGACCCATCTCATGCAGGCCATCGGACACGAGGTCAAGCGCCGGGTGCCGCAGACCGCCATCTCCTACGTATCCAGCGAAAAATTCACCAACGACATGATCAACTCGCTGCGCTACGACAAGATGAGCAGCTTCCGCGACCGCTTCCGCACAGTCGACGTGCTTCTCATCGACGACATCCAATTTCTTACCGGCAAAGAGCGCACTCAAGAAGAGTTCTTCCACACCTTCAACGCCCTGCACGAGTCCATGAAGCAGATCGTAATCGCCAGCGACCGCTCCCCCAAAGAACTGGCCGAGATCGAAGATCGGCTGCGCAGCCGCTTCGAATGGGGATTGATTGCCGACATCCAGCCGCCCGACCTGGAGACCAAAGTTGCCATCCTGCAAAAAAAAGCCGAGCAGGAAAAAGTAACTCTGCCCACCGACGTCGCACTCTATGTCGCCTCCAACATTCGCTCCAACGTACGCGAGTTGGAAGGCGCGCTCATCCGCCTGGTGGCCCATTCCTCTCTGATTGGTGCCGAGATCACGCTGCCCTACGCCCAACAAGTTCTAAAGAATTTCATCGACTCCCAGGCCCGCAAGGTCACCATCGAGTCGATTCAGAAAATGGTGGCCGAGCAATTCGGTCTGCGTCTGGTCGAGATCAAGGCCAAGAACAACTCGCGCGCCATCGTCTACCCACGCCAAGTAGCCATGTACCTGGCCAAACATATGACCGAAGCCTCGCTGCCGGAAATCGGCCGCCAGTTCGGCGGCAAGCATCACACCACCGTGCTGCACTCGGTCGAGAAGATCGAAGTGCTTCGCAAGAACGAC